>Ga0335081_10000544_pt1 | contig 63814 bp, 72 predicted proteins | sample Lox_Sample_35_FD_206713 | JGI IMG/M metagenome (GOLD analysis project Ga0335081, IMG submission 206713) | Soil microbial communities from Loxahatchee National Wildlife Refuge, Florida, United States - Lox_Sample_3.5 | ecosystem: Environmental > Terrestrial > Soil > Wetlands | place: USA...
TTCGGGATCATGCGCTGTTTGTTGCGCATGATCTTATCCGAAAACCGTTTCACACTTTTCGGGATCATGCGCTGTTTGTTGCGCATGATCTTATCCGAAAACCGTTTCACACTTTTCGGGATCATGCGCTGTTTGTTGCGCATGATCTTATCCGAAAACCGTTTCACACTTTTCGGGATCATGCGCTGTTTGTTGCGCATGATCTTATCCGAAAACCGTTTCACACTTTTCGGGATCATGCGCTGTTTGTTGCGCATGATCTTATCCGAAAACCGTTTCACACTTTTCGGGATCATGCTTATCCGCGCTATCACGCACTGGGCGCATTGGGCGCATTGGGCTGCGTCGGCGGACTGAGCAGGTAGCCGAGCCCGCGTACGGTCTGGATGATCTCGACGCCGAGCTTTTTGCGGATGCGGCCGACGAACACTTCGATGGTGTTGGAGTCGCGGTCGAAGTCTTGGTCGTAAAGGTGTTCGACGAGTTCTGTGCGGGACACCACGCGGCCGGCGTGATGCATCAGGTAGGACAGCAGCCGGTATTCGTGGCTGGTGAGTTTCACCGGATTGCCGTCGACCGCGACGCGGCCGGTGCGGGTGTCGAGGCGCACCGGTCCGCAATTGAGCTCGCTCTTGGCGTGGCCGGTGGAGCGGCGCAGCAGCGCGCGCACCCGCGCCAGCACTTCCTCCAGGTGGAACGGCTTTGGAACGTAATCGTCGGCGCCGGCGTCGAAGCCCTGCACCTTGTCGCTCCAACGATCGCGCGCGGTCAGAATGAGCACGGGCATGGTGCGGCCGGCGCGGCGCCAGGATTCCAGCACCGAGATGCCATCCATCTTCGGCAGGCCGATGTCGAGGATCACCGCGTCATAGGGCTCGGTCTCGCCGAGATAATGGCCTTCCTCGCCGTCGAAGGCGCGGTCGACGACGTAGCCGGCGTCGGTCAGCGCGGTCGAAAGCTGACGGTTGAGATCGGGATCGTCCTCGATGACGAGGAGACGCACGGGCTGACCCTCCTGCTTACAGCTCGTCGATCAGGCTGCCATTGGCCGCATCGACTCTTGCATGGGTCACTTTGCCACTGCGCGCGAGAACTGTCAGCACATAGACGAGGCCTTTTGGCTCGCGGCAGAGCTGGGCCCGGACCACTTGGCGGCTCCGGCCCCGGACCGCCTTGAGGGCGACGGCCAGCGAAACCGCCTTGCCGTCGGTGACGGCGGCCCGCTGCTCATCGCGCGTGAGGCAGGCTTGCTGGTCCGCGGCAAGCAGCGGCGACGCGGCGAGCGCCAGGAGAGCGATTGCGATGGTGAGCCGTCGGACCATGGGGCGTCTTAGGCTTGGGCGCGTGAACCGAGGATGAATGTTCAATTCGAATATAGGAAGGTGCCGCGGGGATGGAAGAACGGCGGGAATTGCCAGGAGAGATTTGCGGCTTGAGGATTTCGGAAGGGATTTGAAGGGGAAAGCTTGGATGCGCAGTTGGCTTACTTCGAATTAATCGGAAACATCTGCACTCATTGACGGGATGGCCGCCGGGCGACCCGCATGGATCAGGACGAAGATTTCCGGCAGAGAGTTTTCCATACGGCGTTGTGCTCCTTGATTTGCGCCACAGTCTTTGGCGTGTCGTGCACCGACCAGTAAATCGGCGCGAACGCGCCGCAGGCCACGCGCGAAGCGTCAATCGTTGCGGCGGAATTCGTCGTCTGACATTGGGTCAGCCCCGCGAGCAGAAGCGGCGCGCACCTGCTCGCGAGCTTGCCTAGCTTGTTCGATCGCGGCATCGGCATTGCGGACGCCCTCGAGCACGGCGTTCTTGTAACCCTCTTCGATCCATTCCTTCTTGTGCATGTACTCGATCAGCCAGCGGACGATCGAGAGCAGAGCGGAAAGGATCGAGAAGGCGGTGGCGATGTTCACGTGCCGGCCGGGGTGGAGCCGGGAGGCGTGGAGGAGTCGGCGTGCACGAAGAAACTCCAGACCAGCGAGGCGATCGCCGCGCCGGCACCCGCAATCAGATTCACCTGATCGCCGGAGATCGATCCCTTGGTGACGAAATAGGCGCCCGCGGTCGTAATCAGCCAGCGCACGGCCGAGAGAACTTGGTCGAGATTGATCGGCATGTAGATATCTCCTTTTCTGAGTGGACGGCTATTCGGTTGCGAATTGGAAATGCATCGGGTCCTGGCGCGAGCGAAAGTCGCCGCCCAAAAAGCACCCTCCGCCTTGAACGCGTCGATGACGAGCTGCGGCATGTTCGATTTGTGCGCCCTGTTCATTGGCTCGTGTTCGGGATCGAGGTCGATCGCAGCCGCGAAGGCGTGGCAGGACAGCTTGCTGTCGGAGCCGCGCACGTTGCGCGGCGCGTAGCAGCCGCCGTACCAATGCAGGTTCAAGGCCTCGATCTTGGGCTGGTTGTGCGCGTAGCCGTTCCAGATCGAGGCGAAGATTCTGGTCAGCGCATCGAAGCATTTGCGATGAACCACGAATTGCCGGACCGGGGCGACCTTGCCGCTGTCCTTAAAGTACATCCGCCAAAGCGGCGTGAACGGCACCAAGTTTTGTGCAAACACGCGGCTGAACGGATCGCCGTAGAACGCGATCAGCGATGCGTTGTCGTCGTGCAGCCAGATTGCGCTCATGGCATCAACTCCAGGAGAGATAGACGTCGTGCAGCTCGACCATCTTGTTGTTGGCGGTTGTTGCCTTCCACTTGATCGCGGTGCCGCTCGGCTGGCCGCTGAGATCGATCGCCGCTGCTTCGAGCACGTGGATCGAATTCACGGTGAACCGGTCGGTCATGCTGGCGTTGGTGAAGGTCGTGCCGCTGTCGCGCGAGACCGCAAAAACCAAATCCGTGTTGAGGGTGATGGCGTCGACGTTCTTCGTGCGCGCAACAAGCTTGGCCGAACTCGGCGCGGCCGCGGCGGCGAGAGCCGTCGACTTCACTGTGATGTTGTTGGTCACCGCGGCCGAATAATTGTCGATCTTGAGCTCGATCTCACGCAGAAAGTCGGAGCTGGACGTCGTGCCGCTGATACCGAGCAACTGGTAGTAGCGATAGCCCGCCGTATTGGCGCTGAGCTGGGTCTGGGTCTGCGTTGTGGCGCCGCCGAGCGTGAACGCGCTGCCGATATCGGTCCATGACGAGGCGTCGTTTGAACTTCATGGCCGATGGCGGTGACGCCGCGGTTCTCGTACCAGTGCGCGATCAGGAGACGGATCGCCTGACGCAGCGGCTCGGGCACAGCCGCGGCGGCGTCGCCGTAACTGGCCTCGATATCGAGCTCGATGCCGGCGACCGGCCGATCGGAGATCGGCAGCGTGCCGGGCTCGAATGCGAGAATGGCGGGCGCTGCCGCCTTGTCGATCGCTAACTGGTTCGGATCGATGTTCTGCTGCGTACCATCGAGCTTGTTGATGCGAGCGGCGGAGAGCGCGCGCAGCGGCGCGGGCAGCACCATGATGCGGCCGTCGATCGGCCAGACATCGCGCGTCAGCCGCCAGGTTTGCGTGATCAAAGCGCGGCGGGTTTGCGCCTCGATGTGCACGCGGGCGCCGGCGATGAGCGCGGCGATCACGTCATCGTCGTCGTCATGCGCGACGCGCAGAAAGGTTTTCGCCTCGGCGAGCGTGACAGGCTCGACTGCGGGGCCGGTGAGAAGCAAGGACGACATGGGTTCCACTCAACGTTGACAAAGGCCGCGCGAACGGGCTCAACGGACGGCATGATCGGCCGCCCTATTCTCGCGCTTGCCTGCTCGGTTGCGATCAGTTCGCCGGTTGCCGCCATTGTCGGCGGCGCGCGCAAGGTCGGTCTGGCCGGCGAGCCGATCGTCATGATCATCGGCGCGCGCGGAAACCGCGGGCTGCTCTGCACCGGCACCGCGCTCGCGCGCGATCTGGTGCTCACTGCGGCGCATTGCGTGGCGGCCGGCGGCAGCTACCGGCTGCTGCCGTCGGCGGATGCGACATCGGTGCCGATCAAGACCATCGTGCGGCATCCGCGTTTCGACCCGCATGGTTACGAACGCGGCCGCGCCACCGCCGATCTCGCGCTGCTCAAGCTCGCGCGGCCGTTGCCCGCGCATGTCTCTCCGGTGGCGCTGGCGCCCTCGGGCGACACGCTCACGACCGGCGAGCGCCTGCAGATCGCGGGCTTCGGCGTGACCGTGGCGGGAAAAGATTTCAGCACCGGCGTGCCGCATGTGGCGATGCTGGTCGTCACCGGTCGACCGACCGCCATGCAGGTCCGCCTAGTCGATCCGGTCAAGCGCGGCGAACGTTTCGGACTGGGCGGCTGCGTCGGCGATTCCGGCGGCCCGGTGCTGCGCGCGACCGACGGCACGCCCCGTCTGGTCGGCGTGGTGAGCTGGTCGACCGGCCCCGGCGAGAGCGAAGGCTGCGGCGGCATCACCGGCGTGACGCCAATCGCGCTTTACCGGCCGTGGGTGGTGGAACAGGCGAAGAGGTGGGGACGGACCCTGCCCTAAGCCATTAATTAGATTGGAATATTTGAAGTCTTGACACCCTATATCGATATTCGATATATATTCCTATATCGGTTCTCGATAGATAGGAGATACTTGAGTATGACTAGCGACATCAGACTTTCGGGCCAAACGCTGCGGCTGCTGAAGATGATGATCGAGAAACCCCTCGAAGGCCGCTCCGGCGCCGACATTTCAAAGACACTCAAGATCGGTTCCGGGACCCTCTACCCACTTCTTCAGCGACTGGAGAATGCGGGCTGGCTCAAAAGCGAATGGGAGCAACTCGATCCATCGGCGGCAGGACGTCCGCGACGGCGCTACTACAAACTCACCGGCGAAGGTCAGAAGCAGGCGATTAAAGCCCTCGCCGAACTCCAAACAACGGCTGCGGGGGTGCTCGCATGGCAATCCTGATAGATTTGCTCGTGGCGCTTACCGCCGCAATCTCGGCTTTTATCGGACACCTTGTCGCTCATGACGTCGTCGAATTTACGCCGAAGCTTTCGCGTGCATTTATCAAACGCGCGACGGCCATGTTGCCGAATGACCTGCAATCGAGGTACTCGGAAGAGTGGCCGCGGACTTAAATGAACGATCAGGCGTATTCTCAAAACTCAACCACGCGTTTGGTTGTCTGCGATGCGCGCGCCGTATGCGCAGGGAAAAGAGATTCGACTATAGCAAGGCCATCATCCGTCTGGAGGTAGTTGGTGTCGGCATCATCGAGGTAGATGGTGCGACAGGTATGTTTGCCAGCGATACCTTAATGTGGGCCTACAGGTTCCGTGAGTTGTTCAACCATCGACTGTCTCATCGAGCAGGCATGTACGTTTGGCGTAACATCATAGCTCGCCGGCGAATTCGACAGTATGGATCACCCGATATTGATAAGGCTGTTAGGTTTCTCGACATGCTCAGCAAAGCCGGTCATTCAGGTGACTACAACCTCTGGATAAACGATAGGCTGGCATTTAGAGGGCCTAAAGCGAAAGAGGAGTAATTTGGCGGCAGACCTTCATCCACGAATGGCAAAGGTCTGCCCTTCTCCTTTTACGACGCGGCGAACTTGATCAGCTTGATGGCGTCGAAATCCTGCACGCCGCCGCCCACGCGCTTGGTCGTGTAAAACAGCACATAGGGCTTGGCGGAGAACGGATCGCGCAGCACGTTGACGCCGGCGCGGTCGACAATCAGATAGCCGCGGCTGAAATCGCCGAACGCGACCGAGTAGGAATTCGCCGCGATGTCCGGCATGTCTTCGGCCTCCACCACCGGGAAGGTCATCAGCGTGGCGCGGCCAAGCGCCTGCGCGGGCGGCTGCCAGAGATAGGCGCCGGTGGAGTCCTTGAACTTGCGCACCACGCTCTGGGTCTTGCGGTTCATCACGAAGGTGCCGTTCTGGCGGTAGCCGGCCTTGAGCGCGTAGATCAGATCGACCAGCGTGTCGGAAGGATTGCTCGCGGCGAACGCGCCGGCCGCGCCGCTCGCGACATAGCCGATCTTGCCCCACTCCCAGGAGGCGTTGTCGATCGTGGCGTATTCGAGGAAGCCCTTCGGCTTGTTGCTGCCGTCGCCGGTGACGAAGGCGGTGCCTTCCTGCACGGCGAAGGCCTGCTCGACTTCGGACGCGAGCCACTGGTCGATGTTGACGGCGGAGTCCTCGAGCAGCGTCGCGGTCGCAGCCGGCATGGCGTAGAGCTCCATGGCTGGGAACGACAGCGCATCCAGCGTAGGCGACGTGGTCTGCGTGCGCGCGTCGGTCTCGCCGACCCAGCCGACCGCGGGACCGGCGGTCATGAACGGCTTCTTATAGACGTTGCCCGAGATGGTGCGCACGCCGGCGATGCCGCGGATGGGCGAGATCGCGGTGAGGCGCTGGCCGATCTGGATCTCGATCTCGACCGGCACGGTGTAGCCGCCGTCGGGATTGGAGCCGGCCGACAGCGCTTTGACTTCGAGCTGGCGCAGGCCTGCAGTTTCGCCGGTGCGCATGTAATTGACGAAGGCGCTCTTGTGCTCGCGTTGGCTCAAAGCGCTCGCGCTCTTGCTCTCAACCGCGAGCGCGGGGCGCGATGCCTTCAGCGAAATCTGGTCGAACCTGCGGTTCATCTCATCGTCGAGCCGCGCGAGCTTCTCCTCGATCAGCACGTCGGTGCTGCGCTGATGGGCGGCGAGCCGCTCGTCGTTCGCGGCCTTGAACTCCTCGAACAGGCGCTGCATGTCGTCGTGGATCGCCTTGGTTTCCGGCGCCGCGACCGACTTTGTCTGCAGGGAATCGTGAATTTCCAGTTCCATGTCTTGCCTCATGTGAGTAAACGCGCGCGAATGCAAAGCGAGGCGGCCGGCGCGCACAATGTTTCCGGCGCGTTCGCGTTAAGAATGTTTTCGATTATTCTAGAGGAGTTGTATTAGCCCGCATGAGCGACAGCGAAATGCGGGCAACAGGGAAGCCGATCAAGATGCAGCCCGGATGTCGCTGGCATATCCAGACTGTTTGTATCAGGTCGGCTTGTAGACACCGCGTTCCAGATTCCAGAGCGACATGCCGGCATCGCCTGCTTGGGGAAAAAAATTGGAGTCCGCAATCTTTTGCAATAAGTTTCGCGCTTCGTCCGGAGCAATGGCGAGCGTTGCATTTGCCGCATTTAGCCTAACCTGCATGTTTTGATGATTGTAAAGGCGCATCAACGCGCGCCGTTGGTCTCCTTCTCGAGATTTCAATTCCGCTACAATGATTACCTTCTCATCGTAAAGACTGTTGAATTTATCAATCGCATTAGCGAGAAGTGCTTTGTCCTGCGCCACACCAATCTCACCAAAGCGGTCGAGCAATTGGTCAACGGTCATTCTGTTGACTCTGTGAATTTTCATGGCTTTAACACTTTGAACATTTTAAGAGTCTCTAAGCCGACGCGTATGCGTTCATCCCAATCCTTGTCTTCCAAATATTGTCTTGGCGAGAGCCCTCAAAACGGTCACTCTTTGTCTGATACCATCCGGTGATTTCTTCGTGCTTCCAAGTCGGAATGCGCACAACGTTGACCGTCGACTCTATCAATTCTCCTGGCCAGCTTTGTACGCTGCGTCCTGTTCTGCAATATGATGATTCTGGTATCCCGCTTCAGTAGGGCCCAACGCTCGTTCGCTCAGCTCCATGAAGGATTTCGGAGCGTCCTGATACGATCGTATCTCAGGCTCGAAATCCAGCAACCATCCTATGATGGAACCTCTTCGTAGCAAACGTCCTAGGGCCGCCAATCTACGGAGATAGTCTTTGGCGAGTGCGCGCCGCTCCTTGCGGGTTGGCGCCTTTTTGGGAGTTTCAGGGACTTTGTCACTCGCCAGCCAGACACGCGGGTGATCGGAATTTCCGTTAAGCGGTCCCCCAGCGCCCCCGGACCAGCGACCGCTAATCTCGCCCGATCCGGCGGGCCAGCGTGGCTGGGCGGGATTGAAATTGGCCTTTTGCTCGACCAGCGCGTAGCGGCGCACCGCGGTCTCGAAATTGATGAGTGCGATATGCGATTTCAGCCGGAGGATTTCGGCTTCGAATTTGCAGATCAGGGCGCGCATCGATCAGATCCGGAAACCGCGGCGAGCCGTTTCGCGTTCGAGCGATGATGGGCGGCTAATCGCCCGCGTCGTGGGAAGCCGGATAATCTGCGGCGCGCCGCTGCGCGCCCACGCGGCAGGAAGCGGCCGGGAGGACTGCCCTTCCTTGACCGAGCGGACGCGCGCTCCCGCCAGCAGCGGGAAGGTCACGAGTGAAATCTCCCAAAGATCGATGGCTTCGAGTTTGCGGATGCGGGTGCGCGGATCGACGCGGCCCTTCACGGTGCGGAAGCCGATGGAAAGGACGTCGGCGGCGCCGGCCTCAAGCAGCGCGAGCAGCTCGCGCGCGCGCACGACTTCAGGAATGAGGCGACCGCGGGCGTAAAGCCCGCGCGTGTCCTCGTGCAGATCGAGCCAGACGCCGATCGGCTCGGCCGGATCGTGCTGGAACAGCATCGGGACGCGGCGCACGCCGCGTTGCCTGAGCGTCGCAGCGAACGCACCGGGCATCACCATGTCGCGCGCCTGGTCGATCTCGCCGAACAGGCTGGCATAGCCTTCGACCACGCCATCGGCGATCGACAGACGTGTGCTGATGGGTGCGAGCATGCCGAATCCTTCACCCTCCCCTTGAGGGGGAGGGTCGCCACGAGCGCAGCGCGTGGCGGGGCGGGGTGATGTCCAATGAAAAGGCCGAGTTGAGTTCACCTCACCCCGGCTCGCATCTCGCTATCGTGCGAGGTGCATGCGGGTGAATGCGTCAGCAGCTCGATGCGCGCCGACCCTCCCCTCCAGGGGAGGGTAAGAGTGCGGCGTATCCGACGAGTCTACTTCGTGCGGCCGTTCGGCTTGCCGGCCTTGACCTTGGTGTCGCGCGGCGGGCGGGGGCTACGGCGGCCGATGCGGTCGAGGTGACTCAAGAATTCGCGGAACACGGTGAGGTGGTCGCGGCGCGATTTGGTTTCGCCGCGAATGGTGCGCAGAACGGTGTGCAAGGTGTCCATCATTTGCCTCCGGATAGGCGACGTCGCAGTCGGTTGTTGAAACGCGTGAGCTCGCGCACGAAGTCATCAAGGCAACGCGTGGCGGTAATCAGCCCACGCAACGAAAAGACCGCCAGCGTCGATGCGGTGGCGGCCCACAGAAAGAGCGCGAGATGCGCGAGATCGCCGCGCTCGGTGAAGATGCGGATGAGGTCGTCCATGTTGTCTTTCTAGAGCTTGTCGCCGCCCTCGATGGCGCCGAAGCCGGTGAGCGCGCGCTTTTCATTGAGCGAGAGGAACGGCGCCTTCGTCACCATGTCCCAGAGCGCCGCACGGTCGGCGGCAAGCGCCGGGATACGGTCGGGATCGACCGCGAGTTTCGTGTCCGTGCCGAACACCGGCGCAAGCCAATGCGTGAGCGCGCAGCCGAGACGGTTGGCGAGCGGCAGCACGGTCTGCCGCCAGAACACGCGGTTGGCTTCCTGGTAGTTCGAATAGGTGTTGTCGCCGGGGATGCCGAGCAGCATGGGCGGCACGCCGAAGGCGAGCGCGATCTCGCGCGCGGCGGTGTGCTTGGCTTCCAGAAAATCCATGTCCTTGGGCGAGAGCGACATGGCCTTCCAGTCGAGACCGCCTTCGAGCAGCAGCGGCCGGCCGGCGTTGCGCGCGCCCTGATAAGTTTCCTCGAGCTCGCGCTTGAGCCGCTGAAATTGATCGTCGGAGAGCACCGCGCCGTCGGGACCCGCATAGACCAGCGCGCCGGAGGGCCGCGCGGCGTTGTCGAGCAGCGCTTTGTTCCAGCGCGCGGCGGCGTTGTGGGTGTCGCAGGCGACCGCAGCGGCCTCCATCGGGCTCAGGCCGTAGTGGTCGTCGAGCGGATGGAATTGCGTGAGATGCAAAATGGGCGGCGGCGTCACGTTCTGGTCGAAGCGCACGCTCTCGCCGGCGACGGTGTATTCGTAGGCCGCGGGCCAGCCGTCGGGTCCGGGCACGACGCGCATGCGGTCGGGCCTGAGCACGTAGAGTTCGCGGATCGCACCATCGAGCGCGACCGCCTCGACATAGGCGTTGCCGGCGAGCAGGAGGTTGGCGTGGACCGCTTCCAGCAGCGACGTGCCGTCTTGGCGCGGGTTCGGCCGCGCGAGCAGATCGAGCAGCGGGTGCTGATCGCGAACGGCCGCGCCTTCGTAGATCAGATAGGCGACCGAGGCCGCGTTTTCGGCGACGAGCTTGACCGCACGATGGACGATGGCGTTCTGAACGAATCCTTCGCGCGCGAGCGCCGCGTAGTCGCGCGGCGTCCAGCGCGCGTGCGTGCCGTAGGCAAGCTGCACGAGCTGCGCGGTGCGCGAGGCTTTCTCCTCCGGCGCGCGGAGGAGGTTTTTCAGGAAGGTAAGCATGAAAGTTTCGCTCTCGGTTGCGAGAGATGATGCCACCGCGTCCGGAATATCCTGCAGCAGGTCAGCCTAAAGGCCAAAGCGTGGATATTGGCCAACCCGTCGTATCAGGACCGCAGGGCGTTCGGATGCACGTCAGGAGCCGGGAAGGTATTCGGCGGCAAGTCTTTCACCGCGATCCATTCGATGCCGATCGGCAGCGCAGCTTCGCGTTCAATGAATTCCTTGACCGCCAACCAGGCTTTCTCCCAGGGAATAAACAATCCGACCGGCAGGCGATCATCGTGGGTCGAACGCACCCATTCGTGCAAGCGCGTCATGTCACCCTTGGAGTACCAGGAGCCGCCTTTCCCTTTTGGGCCAAGCTTCAGATAGCAGAGCAGAATGCCAAGCCGAGGATTGGCCTGGATCATCAGGTCGATGTCAACGCGGCCGTTGAAGGGTGGCAGATTTTCGGTGCCTTCGACGCCATCAATCGAAATCCCCCAACTGTCGTTGCCATTTCTGATTAGCCGGTTTCGTCCAGCCGCAGTAAGGAAGAAAGGTTCCAAGAGTTTGAGATCCGGCCAGCCTTCATCGGGGAGGTCAACAAAGTGAGTGCATTTTCTCATTGTGACTCCTTTATCCAAATCCCGTCACGCATGGTCAGTCGTGTCCCACTCGCATCAATGAATGTTATCGTCGAATTGCCCAATTTCATGCCGACAAACGGCAATCTTTTTACAACTATCGCACATGTCGGTGTCACCGAATACTTCCGACGTTTGCCCCGCGAGTGTTCCTCCGTTTTTCTTGCGCAGTGCAGTGAAGAATCCGGACTACGATTACAGTCCCCGCACCCTCGGTTCGCCTTTCGCGCCCAGGCAGAGCGCGGTGAGCGCCCAAACCAGCGCGTCGAGACGGTCGGGCGAGCGGCCGGATGACAGGCCGTCGAGGCCGAAGTCGCACATCTCGTCTTCGAGCGCCGGAAAGACGCCGGCGTGTTTCACTTTTGCCTGCTCATAAAGCGCGGCCACTGGTTCCGCGCGCAGCCATTTTCCGCGCTTGGCGCGCACTGGCGTCACCGGCACGGCGCGATCGGCCTCGGCGATCACCGCGCGCACCATGTCGCCGCCCTGGTTGATCTCGACCACGAGCGCGTCGGCGGAGACGCGCCGCCACAGTGCGATCGCTTTCGCCGCCCAGCCGGCGGGCGAAAGGCCGGACACGGTCTCGTCCGCGAGCACATAGGCGACGCCGTTCTCCGCGATGCCGGCCGCGACCAGCCCGCAGGCGTCGGCGCCTCTGCTCGCGGACGCGGGCGGATCGACCGAGACCACGATGCGCTTGAGCGGCGGCGCGCCGGTCACGCGGCAATTCTCGATCGCCGTGCGCGACCACAGCGCGTCGGGCCGGTCGTCGACGATCTCACCGTCGATCTCCTGCCGGCCGAGACGCGTGCCGGCGTAGCGCGCCAGAACGGCGTCGAGATAAAGCGGAGACAGATTGCGCGCATTGACCTTGGTGCCGGCACGGCTCACGACCGTCGCAGGATCGGTCATCAGGCGCTTCAGCAGCGCGATCGGCCGCGGCGTGGTGGTAATGACCTGCTGCGGCCGCTCACCCAAGCGCAGACCAAACTGCAGCATGTCGAAGGTCGCTTCGGCATGCCGCCACTTAGCGAGTTCATCGCACCAGGCGGCGGCGAACTGCGGCCCGCGCAAACTGTCGGGATCCTCGGCCGAGAATGCCTGCGCCACAACACCGCTCGGCCATTCCAGCCGTCGGCGTGAGGAAATCCGGGCCGGCCGGTCGTGGCGGGCGTGCACGGCGAGAATTCCGGAAACGCCTTCGATCATCACCTCGCGCACGTCGTGCTCGGTCTCGCCGACGAGCGCGATCGGGCTGATTTTTTTCGCGCTGTATGGCGGCAGTCCCTGCGCGAGCGCCCTCACCCATTCGGCGCCGCTTCGCGTCTTGCCGGCGCCGCGGCCGCCGAGCAGCAACCAGATCGACCACGGCGTCTCCGGCGGCATCTGATGCGGATGTGCAAAGAGTTCCCAGAATTTTTCCAGCGCTTCGATTTGACGTTCATGCAGGCTCGCCAGGTAAGTCAGCCGCTTCTCCACCGACAAGCGCCTCAAGTTTGCGCGCAAGCGAGCGGCGAAGCTCGTCCATGTCTCGGGGGACTGCGTCGTCATCGGCGGGCGCGGCTTGCTGGTCCTGCGTGGTCTCGTCGAGCGCGGAAAGTTCACGCAACGTCTTGGCGAGCACCGCGAGCACGCGCGCATCGCGCTCGCGCTCGGACGGCTCCGGCTTCTCGCACAGCAGGCGATGTTCGATTTCGGATACTTGCGCGTCGGCGGCCCGCCACATCCGTTTGATCAGCGCGGTGCGATTGCCGGCCGGCTCGGCGCCGGTGCCCGCCACGCTGTTCTTCGGGCATGACAGCGCTTTCTTGGGTGGCGTCTTGGGTACTGTCTTGGATCTATTTTGACGAATGATCACGGCTGCTCTCCGCTAGGTCAGAGCAGTGAAAGAACGAAGGATGACCGGCAGTCGCTTTGGTGAGGAACCAGCCCCGCTTCGGCGTTGGGCGCGATTCTGGAACGTGCGCCTTCTCTACGGGAGCAGCGCGACGCTGTCAAGGATTATATTCCGCATCATGTGATTTTAGTCTTGGACTCAGCGATATAATAATCCCAATAACTGTGGAGAGTTTTGTTGATATCCTGTGGATAACTTGTTTAATGAAATATCTAATCCTCTGATATTTAAGGTTGTTCCACTCTTGCACTTTTGTTCTAGTAACATGTTTGTGTCATTGCGACGACAATCAAAGCATCCGTCGCAAATCGGACTTGGAAACGGCTTTGCAAGACTTCACGAACCGGATCACCCGCAGCGCCGTTTCCTCGCTCAGGTTGTAGTATTTGTCGAATACACGTTTTGAATTTGCGCCGCTTTCGGCGGACGATCCGGTCATCAAGACCAGCACGTGCTTTGCATCGGCCCAGCCGAGCCCGATTGCCTTGCACAGGATGAGCACGCCATCTTCCGCCTCGGCACGCAGCAGGCTCTTGATCGTCTCGATGGGCAACTTGCTCAGCGCGGACAGCGTCTCGATGGTTTGCGCGCGGTCGCCGGCACGGGCGAATTCGCCGAGCTGCGATTTCATGCGCGGCAGATCCTGGTGGTTCAACGTGGCCGCGGAGCGTCCGTCCGCGCCACCATTGCGATGGGGCGCGGCCTTGCTGACCTGCTGCGCGATGTTGCTCAGGGTTTGATGAATACGCGCGCGCATCGCCGGATCGACGTTCTTCATGAGCCGCTGACGCACCACTTCGGTCGCCTTGCTCAGCAGATGCTCGAATACATCCGGGGGAACGTCCGATCGGCCTATGAAGATTTCGGCAAGGCCCGCATCCGCATAGGCGCGGTCGGCGACCTGCTGGAAGGCCTTGCGGGAAAACCGCGCGCCGGCATTGCCGGTAACCTTCATCGTAACGGCAGTATTCCCGCGTTCGACCAGGACATCGGTGACTTTCTCCGCCACGCGGGTGCGTTCCGCGATCGCGGCGAGATGCTCCTGGCCCTTCGACTGCGCGATTTCGACCAGGAATTCATCGGTCAGGACCGGCGATTGCCGAAGGATCGGCCGGGATACTTCAATATCGTCGCTGCGCGCAAGCCGGTGGACGACGTTGGTCGGGGCGTTGCCGATCGGCGCAAGCTCGGCGCTCAGCCGAATGAGCGCATGCTGCTCGATGCGTTCGATCAGGCGGATCATCACGTCGTCGAACAGCGCGATGTGCTCGGCACCGTACGAATTCGCATTCTGCAGAAACAACTGGGTGACACGTTGCAGGATCTCGGCGCGCTGCGCGCCTGATCCATGGCGCATGGTGAGCTCAAGCTCGTCGATCAGATTCGGCGCGTTCAGCATCAGCATCGGCAAATCCGTCAGGCGCCGCCAAATGATCGCGAAGCCTCTGCGTAGCCAGCACACCAACCGAAATGCGCTAATTTTCGCTTTACACGAACAGTTAATGAAAATCGTCAGGCCGAATCCGGCTGTTTCGACAACAAATACCCTCAGGATTAAGTGGCCGATCCGCGCAGCGGCCGCTCTTCCATCAGGAAAAGCCCGGCAAGGCTGCAAGCGAGGAATACCAGCGCCGCCAGGAATACCCAACGGAACACGCCCGCCACGTCGAAACCCTGCGCGCTGACGGCCGCCGCCATGACGGAGACCGAGGTGCCGCGTTCGGGCGCAACGCCGAAGCCGGCGAGGATGATCGCGCCCATGACGGCGACGGCAAAGGCGCTCGCAAGCGAACGAAAGAAATTCATCGCGCCCATGGCGACGCCGGCCTGATGCGGCGGCAAGGCGTTCTGGATCGACACGGTGGCGACCGGATAGGTCATGCCGATGGCGGTGCCGACGATGCTGAGCATGACGATCACGGCAGGAAGCGACGGTGCCGGATTCCAGACCAGCAGCGCCAGCACCGCGATGCTGCAAGCGAGGCCGGCCATCGGCACCCATTTGTAGTGATGACCGCGCAACATGAAGCGGCCTGAAATGAGCGAACCGGGCGTTGTAAGCGCGAGCGGGATGAGAGCCAAGCCGGAATCGGTCGCACTCAGCTTCTGAACAATCTCGAAATAGAGCGGGGTGAATATGGTCAAGCCGATCGACGTCGCCATGGCAAATGAATTGGCGACCGAGGCCGTCCGCATCACCGGATTGCCGAGCACGGACAGCGGCAGGAACGGCTCGGGCGCGCGCACCAGCCGCCAGGCAAAGGCGAGTGACAGCAGGAACGAACCCGCAATGAGTCCGAGGATTGCGCCCGAAAGCCAACCATAGCGCGTTCCGCCCCAGCTGAGCGCGAGCAGAAGCAGAATGGCGGACGCCATCATCAGGCCGGCGCCGAGGATATCGAGGTCGTGCCGGCGATCGTGACGCGGGATGCGCTTGAGATAGGTGCGCGTCAACCATGCGGCGATCAGTCCGAGCGGGACGTTGAGCCAGAACACGAGCGACCAATGGAAATGCTCGGACAGCACGCCGCCCAGCACCGGACCGCCGACGCCGGAACTCATCCATACCACGCCCATATAGGCCTGATAGCGGCCGCGCTCGCGCGGTGCGACGACGTCGGCGATGATGGCTTGCGCGATGGGAAGAATGCCACCGCCACCGAGACCTTGCAAAGCGCGGCCCAGCACGAGCAGCAGCATATTGGGCGCGGCGCCGCAGACGGCGGAGCCGGCGACGAATATGCCGACGGCGGTGAGCATCATGGCGCGGCGGCCATAAATATCGCTGAGCTTGCCGTAGAGCGGCGCGACGGCCGTCGAGGTGAGCAAATAGGCGGTCACGACCCAGGAGAGATTTTCGAAATCCGAAAAAAACCGGCCGATGGTCGGCAGCGCCGTGGCGATGATGGTCTGGTTCAGGGCTGCGAGGAAGGCCGTCAGCATCAGGCCGAAGAAAATCCTGCGGACTTCGGCATGGCTCAACCGCGTGGTCGGAGACGGCGCGGAAACAGTCTTCTCGCCGATCGAGGCGTGTCCGGCCGCACTTTGCTCGTCACCTTTGCGTTTGGGCGCGGCCCCTTTGCGCGAACTCATTGCCGTCGGCTTGCCTCATGAGCGCGAACTGAATCATCGCGCCGGGCCAAGATCGCGCCGCGCGGGCGGGAACACAATGGCTTGAAATGCTGAGCAGATATGAACGCCGCCGGATTTAGGCGCCCTGCTCCTTGTCGCGCAGGGTCTTCAACAGCGTACTGCCCTGGTTGGCGGGTCCGAAGGCGCCGGTGGTCGAAGCCAGCTCCACCACCTTGTGCAATTCCTCCCAGCTTGCGCCGAGCCGACGCGCCGCCGTGGCGTGCGCCTGCGCTCCCATCTGATTGTGCTCGACCAGCAGCATGCCGAACAGGATGAGCTGCGTGGTCTTACCGTCGATCACGTCGGAATAGAAGGCGTGCGCGCGCAGCTCTTCCGACAGGCGCAGAAATTCGGGGTTGACGTCGCCGGAGAAGTCGAAACGCGCGGCCGGCAGCGGCGGCAACGTGCCGAAAAGCTCGACGTAGGTGTCACGGAACTTGGCGAGATCGGCAGGGAGCGGTTTCTTCGCAGCCATCGTTGCTACCTGCTCACTCGATCGGCGTGATCTTGGCGTCGTGAATGACCTTCCGCCATTTCGGCTCTTCGCTTTTCATGTAGTCGCTCAGTTGCTGCGGCGTGCCGACGATCGACTCGAAATATTGCGTATCGAGCACGTTCTTCTTGAAATCCGGACTGTCGAACAGCTTGCGCACTTCGCCGTTGATCTTGGCGACGACATCCGGCGGCATGCCGGCGGGACCGTACAGGCCGAACCAGGAGATCGCCTCAAAGCCCGGCACGCCGCTCTCCGCAATCGTCGGCATTTCGGGCAGCAGCGCCATGCGCTTGGGAGAGCCGACGGCGATGAAATTCACCTTGCCGCCTTTCCATTGCGGCACCGCGCTGCCGACGCTGACGAAGCAGAGCTGGATATGGCCAGCGATGACGTCGTTTAGCGCAGGCGCCGCGCCCTTGTAGTGGACCGGCTGCATCTTGGTGCCGGTTTCGGCTTCGAATTTCTCCATGTTGAGATGGCCGCTCGAGCCGATGCCGTACGTGCCGTAGTTGAGCTCGCCGGGCTTTTGCTTTGCGAGCGCGATCAATTCCTTGACGTTCTTGGCCGGAACCGACGGATGCAGAACGAGCGCGTGGTTGATCCGCATCAGGCCGGTAATCGGCGTGAAATCCTTGATCGGATCATAGTTGAGCTTGCGATAGAGGCTCGGGTTCATGATGAACGTCGACTCCGGCCCGACAAACAGCGTGTAGCCGTCGGGCGGCGATTTGGCGATGTATTCGGCGGCGAGCTGGTTATTGCCGCCGGCCTTGTTCTCGACGATCGCCTGATGGCCCCAGGCTTCGGAGAAATGCCTGGCGAGCGCACGACCGATGATATCGGTCACCCCGCCCGGCGGGGCCGGAACCACGATGGTGATGGTCTTGGAAGGAAACGTCTCGGCATTGGCCGGCGCTGCGGCTGCCAGCAATCCAAATGCCATGAACACCCGTAGCCATGTCGCCATGTCGATGCTCCTCCGCTCCCGGCTATCTTGCTTTTCGGCAGTATCTCGCATTTTTACGAGCCTGCCTATACGCTGAAAAAGAAACACGGTGATCGAGTGGCGGAGATCGCATGAGCGGCAACGGAAGTCAGGCACCGGTCCTGATCGTCGGCGGGGGCATCGGCGGACTTGCTGCGGCACTGGCGCTGTCGCGCAAGGGCATCGTGTCGCACGTGATCGAGCAGGCGCCGGAATTCAAGGAGATCGGCGCCGGAATTCAACTCGGCCCCAATGTATTTCGCATGTTCGAGGTGCTCGGCATCACCGAGGAGATCAACAAGTGGGCGGTGTTTCCGCAGGGCCTCGAGTTCCGGGATTCGATGACCGGCAAGACCTTCGTCGATCTTCCGGTCGATCATCGCTTCTACAAAAAATACCATGCCCCCTACGCCGTGGTGCACCGCGCCGATTTGTTGAACGTGATCTATGAGGCGACCAAGAAGTCCGACCTGATCCAGCTCACCACGTCGCAGAAAGTGGTCGGCATCGCAGAGCAGGCGGGCGTCGTCACGGCTCGTACCGAAAGCGGACAGACGTTCAGCGGCGCGGCGCTGATCGGTTGCGATGGGCTCTGGTCGACGGTGCGATCGATCATCGTGGGCGACGGCAAGCCGGTGGTATCCGGCCACATCGCCTATCGCTCGGTGATCCCGACACCTGATTGGCCGAAAGAATACCGCATCAACAAGATGATCCTGTGGGGCGGCGAGAAGACCCATCTCGTGCACTATCCACTCCGACGCGGCGAATTGTTCAACCTGGTTGTGGTGTTCCACTCCGACCGCTACGACGAAGGCTGGGACAGCTACGGCGACCCGGAGGAACTGCACCAGCGCTTCGCCGAAAAATGCGAACCGGTCCGCGCGCTGCTCAAGAAGGTGGAGAGCTGGCGCATGTGGGTGCTGTGCGACCGGCCGCCGATCAAGGAATGGAGCAGGGGCCGCGTCACCCTACTCGGCGACGCAGCGCATCCGATGCTGCAATACCTCGCCCAGGGCGGCAACATGGCGCTGGAGGATGCTGTGTGTCTGGCCGAACAGGCGGCGGCGCACGGCGACGATTACGCCGCGGCGTTCAGAAAATATCAAAGTCTGCGCTACTTGCGCACCGCGCGCGTGCAGCTGATGGCCCGCGTATTCGGTCAGATCTATCACGCCGAAGGCGTGTTGCGCGAATTGCGTAACCAGGTCTTGGGGGACTGGACCGCGCAAGGCAGCCTCGACATGGAATGGCTCTACGGCCACCAGGCGCATCTACCGCGCGTGGAGAATGTCGCGGTGCCGAAGCAAGAGCTAAAATTCTGATCGAAAATTCTGCGAAGGGGAAGCACTCGCACATGTCGAAGCTTGACGACCTGATTGAAGACCTGGTGACGGCCAATCGAATTCTCGCCAAGCAAGGCATTGTGGATTCGTTCGGGCATGTCAGCATGCGGCATCCCGACAATCCCAAACGATTTTTGCTATCGCGCGCGCGGGCGCCCGAACGCGTCGAGCCTGCCGACATCATGGAATTCACGCTTGAAGGTGAAGCGGTCGATGTACGCGGACGCAAACCATATCTGGAGCGCTTCATCCACGGCGCGGCTTATGAAGCGCGCGCTGACGTGATGGCGGTCATTCACAATCACAGCCCTGGCGTGATCCCGTTCGGCGTCACCGGCAAGAAGCTCAAGCCGATCATGCACACCTGCGCGACGATCGGGCATGAAGTGCCGATCTGGGATCAGCGCAAGAAATTCGGCGACACCGACATGCTGGTGTCCAACATGGCCATGGCCCGCGATCTCGCCAAGGCGCTCGGCAAGAGCCGCACCTCGTTGATGCGCGGACACGGCTGCGTGGTGGTCGGCACTGGCCTGCGCGCGACCGTCTTTACGGCGGTCTATCTTGAAGTGAACGCCAAACTGCAGATGCAGGCCGAGGCCATGGGCAAGGTCAAATTTCTGAGCAAGGGCGAGGCGGACAAGGTTGCAGCCGCCACCACGGAGGTGTGGTTCAACCGCGCCTGGGAAAACTGGTGCCGCGCCGCCGACCGGCCATACCGGGATTAGATGTCAATCGGCGGGCCCCAAAACATTCCTGTCGCCATCGTCGGTGGCGGGCCGGTCGGGCTGATGCTCGCGCTATTCCTCGACCGCTACGGTGTGCGGTCGGTGATCTTCAACAGCGAAGCAGAGGTGCGACCGCATCCGAAAGGCTCCTCGCACAATTCGCGCACGATGGAGCATCACCGCCGGCTGGGCATTGCACAGAACATCCGTTCGTTCAGTCTGCCGCCGGACCGTCCGACCGACGTCTCCTATTTCACCCGCATCACCGGCTGGGAACTCGCGCGGCTGCGCATGCCGTCGGAAGCGGAAAAGCAGCGCATGGTCGCCGCCTCGGGCGTGACCGATCAAGTGCCGGAGCCGATCCTGCGCGCAAACCAGATGTACGTCGAAGCGTTTCTGTTGGCGCATGCGCGCACGCGGCCAAATATTACGGTGCGCTTCGGCTGGCAAGTCGACAAGTTCGACGACGATGACAAGGGCGTCACGCTCGAGGCGGAGGCGGTCGCCGGTTCCGCCAAGGGCGCCCGCGAAACGTGGCGCGCACAATATCTCGTCGGCTGCGACGGCGGGCGGAGTTTCGTGCGGCGCTCGCTCGCGCTGCGCTATCACGGCTTTGCCAAGCTCGACGCGCCGCATTACGGCGGCCGCATGATCGCGACGCACATGCGCGCGCCGACACTATATCGGGACCACCTCAAGCACCGACATGGCTGGCAATATTGGACGGTGAACGCGGACGCGCGCATGACGCTGATCTCGCTGCGGGGCGACGAGGAGTTTTTGGTGTTCTCCAAGGCGCGCGACGACGCCGACGCGCCGCCGAGCGACGAGGCGATGGCGCGTCATATCACCCGCGCGATCGGCGCCGAGCTGCCGCTCAGCATGCTCGACCATCGGCTCTGGACCGCAGGCGTCGCGCTGGTGGCGGAACATTTCATCGCCGGCCGTGTGATTCTTGCAGGAGATGCCGCACATCTGTTCACGCCGACCGGCGGCTTCGGCATGAACACCGGCATGGACGACACATCCAATCTCTCGTGGAAGCTCGCCGCCATCTTGCAAGGCTGGGGCGGCAAGAATCTCTTGCAGACCTACGAAACAGAGCGCCGGCCGGTGGCCGAGCGCAACACGATGGCGGCGCGTGAGCTCAATGTGCATCTGGCAAGCGTGACAGTGCCCGACACGGTTGAGCAGGACAGCGTCGAAGGCGAGGCGGCACGGCGGCACGTGAGCGCGCAGTTTGCGACCTTCGGCGAGGAATTCGCCTCGCTCGGGGTACAACTCGGGGCGCGTTATGACGGCTCGCCGATCATCACCGAGGACGGCGCGCCGCCCGCCGACAACTATGTGCGCTATACGCCGTCCAGCATGCCGGGCGGACGCATGCCGCATTTCTGGCTCGATCGCGGCCGCGGCTACGGCAGCTCGATATTCGACCGCTTGGGTTTCGGATTCTCGCTGCTGCGGCTCGGTGGCACGGCGGCGGACACGCGCGGCATCGCGCAAGCCGCGCATGCGTGCCATGTGCCATTTGAAGTGCTTGATGTGCCGGACACAGCTGTGCGCGATCTCTACGAGCGCGACCTTGTGCTGCTGCGGCCGGATCAATATGTCGCCTGGCGCGGGAATGCGCTGCCGCCGGAGCCCAACCGCCTGTTGGCAAAACTTGTCGGTGCACTTTAAGCGCGACACGGTGGCAAATTGACTTTCCCACGTCGGTCGGCAATCAGAGGGTCAGGCTTCACACCGCTCAGACGCGAATTTTCCGAGCTGATAGAGGGCTGCAAGATGTCGAGATATTTTGCGTTGATCGTCACCGGGGCCGCATTGCTTGCCGCTCCGCAGGCAAAAGCCCAGGATTTTCCGAACCATCCGATCAAGATCATCGTCTGTCTGCCTGCCGGCGGCGGCGTCGATACCGTGACGCGGATCGTGTCCGACAAGGTATCGCAGATCATCGGGCAACCGATCGTGATCGAGAACAAGGGGGGACAATCCGGCAATCTCGGCGCCGAGGCGGTGTGGAGCGCTGCACCTGACGGCTATACGCTCTTGGCCTCGCAGCCGGCGCCGATTACCACCAACGTGGTGCTGTACAAGAAGATGTCATTCGATCCGACGACACTCATGCCGGTCGCTGTGATGACCGCGATCCCGAACACGCTGCTGGTGCGAAAAGATTTCCCGGCAAAGAACGTCGCGGAATTCATCGCCTATGTGAAAGCCAATCCGGGCAAGATCAATTATGCGTCGCAAGGGAACGGCACGACCTCGCACCTGACCGGCGTGATGTTCGACAAGGCCGCAGGCACGCAGATGAACCATGTGCCCTACCGCGGCACTGCGCCCGCGCTCAACGACCTGATCGGCGGACACGTGGACGTGTTCTTCAATGAGCTTGCGACCTCGATCGAGCAGCACAAAGCCGGCACGGCGAGAATACTCGCAGTCACGACGGCGCAACGTCTGGCGGAGCTGCCCGACATCCCGACGCTCATTGAATCGGGCCTGCCGAATTTCATCTCGGATACGTGGAACGCGATATCGGCGCCGCCGAAGACGCCGCCCGCCGTCATCGCCAAGCTCAACGCCGCCATAAACGAAGCCTTGAAGTCGCCGGAGGCGCAGGCCTATTTCCAAAAAAATCATCTGCACGCGGTCGGCGGCTCGCCGCAGGACATGGCGAAAATCGTCAAAGACGACACCGAGCGCTGGAGCGCCATCATTCGCGCGGCGAACCTGAAGGTCGAATGATTTTCGCTACGTTGAGGTGGACGCGCTAGCGGTTCGCCGCTTTCTGTTCGTCGAGTCCGATGGTGCGACCAGGAAAGCCGGCCACGTCGAAATAACTGGTCAGACCCACCCTCAGGGTTTTCAGCGTCGTTGCCAGACCGCCGGCAGCAGGCTCGGAACGAACCAGACGCGCCATGACCGGCCGCGTCCTGCCGTTCGGCAGTGCTTCCTCCATGACGCGCCCAACCAGCTGGCCCTTGTTGGCGACCCGGAGCCCGAGCAGATGGACAAGCGTCATGCCGACATCGGCGTTGCTGACCGGCAGTTGATCGACAAAGCCCTTCTTGAAGCTCGGCCCGATGGCGGCCATGAAGTTCATCGTGTCGGCGCGGCTGAAGGCGCCGTGCATGCCCTGCCCTTGCTGCAATGTCGTATCGCAGACCGTGACGGCGCACATCAGAGGCTGGTCGCAGCCGGAAGCAAACGAGCGGAAGCTCACCACGATCGAGGGAACGGGCGTGAGCGCCGATCCCTGCATATTGATAGAGCTGAGCGGTAACGTCCCCGGGATCTTGCCGAGACGCTGATCGACGAATACGCCGCTGATATAATCCTGCTTGAGCAACGCATCGACGACCTTGCGCGCCAGCGCGCGATCGCGACGCGGCAGGTAGATGAGGTCGGAACCACCGTTGGCGGCCACCACCACGTCGGGCTTGGCAGGGTCGTTGCCGATCACACCGTTGCCGCGCTTGGGGTGGCTCTTGTCGGCGACCGCCTTGTTGCCGTCATCGGGATCGCTGAGCGGCAATTGCAAGGCCTTGGCCAGATCGATGGCGAGGAAGCCGGGCGGCAACAATCCTTTGACGACGTCATTGTATTCGGCCTTGGCGGCTTCGCTGGTATCACTCTGTTTGGAAATGGTCGAGAAGCCGTGATCGGCGGCAATCACGATGTCGGTGGAGTCGGCCAGCCCCAGGTCGTCGAGCGCCTGACGGAGCTGCTTGAGATTATCGTCGGCGTTCTTGACCGCCGCCAACGAGGTTGGCCCGTTGATGCCGGGCGTGAGCGAATTGAGACTGTCGCCCTGGTTATGCTGGGTGCCGTCCGGGTCGCGCGACCAGAACACGAGCACGAAGGGTTTGTTGCGTGCCTTGAACATCGGCAACACGACCTTTGCGGCGACATCGGCGAAATAGGCCTGCTGGGTCACATTGGCAACCTTCGTTCCAGGCTTTTGGAAATTTCCGGCGGGGCCGTTGTCACCGCGCGATGGCGCGGCGAGCGGAATTCCCGCCGCCGTCAAAGCGTCCTGCGCTTCCTTCGCAATCGGGATTCCGTTCTTGGTTCCGGTCGAATCGTCGATCACGATGGTCTGCGTGCCGGTGCGCTCAGTGTGGTCGAACATCAGCGTCGGGCCGAGCTTGCCGATCGCGGCGGTGCTGAAGCCGCGGGCGCGCGCGGCCTTCAGCACGGTGTCTTCGTTGACGAAATTGGTCGCGAAGTGCTCGTCGATATCGCCCAGGAAGGCATCATTCTCGATGAAGGGGGTCACGCTGCCGCCGACGGCATAGGCGGTGTAGATCGTATTGCTGAAGACGCCGGTGTCGCCGAGATAGTGGCCGGTCGACATGCCGGAGGAATTGGGCATGGTGAAGGTGGGGAAGAGCGAATGCGGGTTGGCCAAGTTGACGCCCTGGTCGCGCACTGCGGCCATGGTCGGGGCGGTCTCAGGCGTCACCGACAAAGCGCGGAGGCCGTCCGGCACGAACAGGATCAAGTTGTGCGGCCGCTGCTCCGCGCCCGCGGGAATCATTTGAAGCAGGACCAGCATGCACGTCCATGCCAGCACCGTTTTTGTTTTCGGCCACATCGCACGTCTCCGGATTGCAATTGGAAGAGGCAAGGTAATACGCTGCCGTTGCGACAGTTTTGTTACACGGCGCAGTCTCGCACCGGAAGCGCAGCGCTCTTGGCCGAGATTGAAATTCGGTGCGACAGGGACGAGCTGGCGGCAGGTGGCGAAGCGGAGGCGCGAGTGAACGATTGCTATAGAAAAATTCAATCAGGTTGGAGAATATCCGGATTTCTTGAAGTAGTGCGGGAATTCATTAGCTTGGAACGTTTGGAGGCCCAATGCGGTCGTAAAGGGCTGGAATGGTTCGTTCCTTGGCTTTGCGCAGGTGAGCCTTGAGCTTGGCGAAACCCTGTTCGATGGGATTGAGATCGGGACCATAGGGCGGCAAGCAGCGCAGGGTCGCGCCGGCTGCTTCGATCATTGCGCAGACCTCGTCGCGCTTGTGCGCCGGCAGATTGTCGATGCAACGATATCGCCAAGCCGCAGCGATGGTGCAAGGCACACCCGCACATACTCGACGAAGATGTCAGCGTCTCCAGTGTCCCCAAGGAGCGCGGCCAGCGGTCGCGCTTGGCCCGACCGTAGAGGCGGGCCAAGTCGAAACGCCGTTGTCATCAACAAAGACCAGTCTGGCTGGATCGAGCCGCTCTTTCCAAGAGCGTCCGGATCGCGTTTAGTGTGCGCTGATCGTGGTGTTCAACGTGGTCCACTTGGTGTTGACCCAGTCACCGACTCCCACGATGGTCGCAATGACGGCAACCAGCAAGATCCCGATCAAAACCGTGTATTCGATCAAGGCGGCGCCTTCTTCGTCGGCCGCAAACCGCTTGGCGAGGTTCAATACTTTTGTCATCGATGTCTCCAGTCGAGATTTCAGGTTCATTTATCCATTGTGCTGGAGTCCGCAGACACGAAGCAAGCGAGCGGCTGCCTTCACAACTTAGAGTGTTGAATATTGCCAAGTCTGACGCGCGTCAATATTGCTGAGGTTAGAACCGGCGTTCATCAACTATATTAACTATTAATGACTGCGAATTCGCTGTGTTGAAGGGGTGGTTTCTGGCGTTATTCAGACATGAGGCAACACGGCATGTGGGCGAACTCTTCAGCCATGTCGAGACGTTAACTTTTGAACTTTTGAGTCGCCGCGCGCTACACCATATCGGGATCGGGGATCACGACGTTGAGCGACATCCGACTGAGGCTCGTTCTTGGATCACTTGGCTCGCTGCAGGCTCAGGATGTAACGGATAACATCGCGCGTTTCATTGGCATCAAGAATGATGTTGGGCATTGTTCGATGCGACCGCTGCAATGCCACCGATAGAGCGATGGCCGTCATGCCCGGCACATTGGCGATATAGACGAAGTGTGGTGCGGTCGATTTCGGGGAATGATCCTCCTGCTCTTGGACGGCGTGGCATTCCGAGCAAATCCGTCGCGCCACGGCGAGTCCGGCCTCGGGATTGCCGACCTCCTGCCCCCACACTTGACTGCCAAAAAGCGTAAAACCAATCACGCTTATGGAAACCATCCGGCGCACAATGCGGATCATGGCTGGCACCTTTGACTGCCGTTCTCAATTATTGTCCAAACAAACCGCAATGGTTCAAAATTGTCTTTGATCCAGCTCAAGCAGAATCCGGCTTGGACGATCATTCTCGCAACAGCGCACACAAGCGCTGGCAGCGTTACGCATCCAGCGGACCGCCGCGACCAGTTCCCAGGCCTTTCATGAAGCGGTTGCGGATCAATGCCGGGTCGCGGATGGTTTTTCCGACGCCCGGCCGATCGTCGATCTTGACCGCGAGCAGAATCGGTCCGCCGGTGTCGAAGCGGCGGTCGATCAACTCGTCGAAATGCTTCTCATCCTTCACCCATGAGGCATTGGCGATGCCGGCGCCGCGCGCCACTGCCACGATATCGGTGACGCCTTTGGTCGCGGCTGCCTGTTTGCCGGTGATCTGGTAGATGCCGTTGTCCCAGATCACGATCGTCAGATTGCGCGGCGCAACGGTCGCGATGGTCGCGAGGCAGCCGAGCGCCATCAGGATCGAACCGTCGCCTTCGAGCGCGATCACGCCGCGCTCGGGCTGGGCGATGGCGACGCCGAGCGCGATCGGGCAGGCGAGGCCCATGCTGCCGAGCATGTAGAAGTTCTGCGGCCGGTGGCCGGCGGCGAACAGATCGAAGTTGGCGTTGCCGATGCCGGCGACCACCGCCTCGTCGTGCTTGAGCTTGCCCACCAGACGTTTGGTCAGATCGGCGCGGTTGAGCACTTTTGAATTTGTCGACATCAGTTCTTCGCCAATTTCGTCTGACTCGCCGGATTTCCGCCGGTCAACAGCGGCGAGAGGATAAAGGCGACCGGCGCCTGGGTAGTGATGGCCTGCTTGATCGAACGGTCGACGACGAACGGCATGGTGGCTTCGTCGGTGAGCGTGTGGTGCGAAATCGCAAGCGCGTCGAGCACCGGCCGCATGGTGCGGGCGACATAGGTCTGGCCGATGTTGAACTCGCCCATGGTGCCGCGCTCCGACACCACCATGATCGCGGGGATCTGCGAGGGCACAACCAGGGAAGCCAGCGCATTGGCAATGAGGGCAAAGCCGCTGGTCTGCATGAGGATCACGCCCTTCATGCCTCCCATCCAGGCGCCGGCCACGACACCGATCGCCTCGTCCTCGCGAGTCGCGCCGATCGAAATGAAGTAATTATCGGCGGTTATCCCCTCGATCAGCGGGGTGAGGACGTTGTCGGGCACGTAAGCCACGAGCCTGACGTCATTCTCCTTCAACGCCGCGACAAATGTGCTGGACCAAGTCATTCGGCCTCCCGCTAACGGATACATTTATCTATCATGCTGGATAGGCCACAGTAACAGGGCGCCGGACGAAAACAGCCCCATAGGCGGCGCTGATATCGGGAGGAGCATCGATGAGAAGCTCGAAGAGCCTTTTTGCACTGATCGCGCTTGCCGCCTTGAGCATGCCGGCGAATGCCGACGACTATCCCAACAAGCCGATCACCTTCATGATCCCCTTCCCGCCCGGCGGCAGTACCACCATCGTGGTGCGCTCGATCAGCGAAGAACTCGGCAAAGCACTCGGCCAGCAGATCGTCATCGACAACCACGCGGGCGCCGGCGGCACGGTCGGCACCAAGTCGCTGGCCAAGGCCGAACCGGACGGCTACACAATCGGGCTCGGCTACAGCGGCACGCTCGCCATCGGCCCGAATCTCTATCCCAACGTCGGCTACGATCCGCGCAAGGATTTCGTGCCGATCGGCCGCATCGGCACGGCGCCGAACACGATGGTGGTGCACCCGTCGTTCCCGGCGAAAACCGTGGCGGAATTGATCGCCTATGCCAAGGCCAATCCGGGCAAGATCAATTATGGATCAGCCGGCGTCGGCACGGTCAGTCACATCTGCGGTGAATATTTCGCCACTGCCGCCGGCATCAAACTCGTCCACGTTCCGTACAAAGGCACCGGTCCGGCGCTGACCGATCTCATCGGCGGACATATCCCCATGGCGTTCGCACCAATTCCTGCCACCTACGAGAACCATAAGGGCGGCAGAATACGCATGCTCGCGGTCACCAGCGCCAAACGTTCGGCGCTCGCACCGGAAATCCCGACAATCGCGGAATCGGGCGTACCGGGGTTCGAGGCGGTGTTGAGCTATGGCGTGGTGGCACCGGCCGGGACGCCGCGCGCCATCATCGAGAAACTCAACAAGGCGTTGAATGACGTACTCAAGAGCAACGAGGTGCGCACGCGGCTCGCGCGCGAAGGCGCCGAACCAGCGCCGAGCACGCCCGAGGAATATGCAGCTCTCATCGACCGCGAGGAAAAGCAGTGGGGCCCCATCGTCAAGGCATCGGGCGCCAAGGCGGAATGAGAAGTTAGGAAGTCAACGAGCGGAGGAGGAATGGCCATGGCGATGCGATATGGCGGATTCTCGGCCCTGGGATTCATTCTGCTGGCCAATCTCATGTCCGTTGCGCCGACCTGGGCGGACGACTATCCGAACAGGCCGATCACGCTGGTCATTCCGCTGCCGCCGGGCGGCTCGAACGACATCATGGCGCGCGCGGTCGCGGACAAGCTCAGCGCCTTGCTCGGCCAGCAGGTGGTCACTGAAAATCGCGCCTCGGGCGGCAGCGGCACGGTCGCGACGCGCGCGGTCGCCAAGGGGCCGGCCGACGGCTACACGATCTTGCTCGCATATACCTCAACGATGGCGACGGGTCCGCACATGTTCGCCAATGTCGGCTACGACGCGCGCAAGGATTTCGCGCCCATCGGCCTGATCGCTTCGGCGCCGGCGTTGTTGCTCGTGCATCCGAGCGTAACGGTGAAAGACGTGAAAGAGCTGATCGCGCTGATGAAAAGCTCGCGCGAGCCGTTCCAGGTCGGCACGCCGGGGGTCAGCACGGTCAATCATCTCGCCGCGGTGCTGTTCGCGCATCAGGCCGGCGTGAAGCTGCAATACATTCCGTATAAAGGATCGCAGCCGCTGACGACCGATCTGATCGGCGGGCACGTCAAGGTCGGATTTAATCCGATCCCGGTGTCGCGCGCGGCGATCGAAGGCAAGCTGATCCGGGCGCTGGCCGGCACTTCGCTCAAGCGCTCATCGACGTTCCCGGATTTGCCGACGGTCGCGGAATCAGGCCTGCCAGGCTTCGACGCGGTGCTGACCTACGGCCTGGTCGCGCCCGCAGGCACGCCGCGGCCGATCATCGAGCGGCTCAACAAGGAACTGCGCGCGGCGCTCGCCACCGACGACGTCAAGCGGCGGCTGATCGCGGACGGGGCCGAGCCGATGCCGACCACGCCGGAGGAGCACGCGAAGATCATCGATCAGGAGGACATCAAATGGTCGGCGATCATCAAATCGGCGGGGATCAAAGCGGAATGAAAAAAACACAAATGCAAATTTCCCGTCATCCTGAGGTGCGAGGCAGCGAAGCTGCCGAACCTCGAAGGGCGACGGCCGTTCATCCTTCGAGGCGCGCCTTCGGCGCCTCCCTCAGGATGACGGCCTTCGTCCTGTGCTTGTTGCCGGTGCCGGCGTTCGCGGACGATTACCCCTCCCATCCAATCACGCTGGTGGTGCCCTATGCGGCGGGCGGGGGCAATGACGCCATGGCGCGGCTTGCGGCCGACAAGATGAGCAAGTCGCTCGGCCAGCAAATCGTGATCGAAAACCGCGGCGGTGCCGGCGGCACAATCGCCACGCGCCAAATCGCCAAGGCCGATCCGGACGGCTACACGCTCGGCCTCGGCGGCACCGGCACGCTCGCGATCGGGCCGACGCTCTACGGCAATGTCGGCTATGACCCGCGCAAGGATTTCGCGCCGGTCGGGCTGATCGGCACGAGCGCGATGGTCGTGCTGGTGCATCCGTCGCTGCCGGTAAGATCGATCAAGGAATTGATCGAGTACGCCAAGGCCAATCCGGGCAAGCTCAATTACGCGTCGGCCGGAAGCGGCAGCGGAATTCATCTCGGCACCGAATATTTCCTCAGCATGGCCGGCATCCACATCGCGCATATTCCTTACAAGGGCACCGGACCGGCGCTGAACGATCTCGTAGGCGGACATGTGTCGATCTATTTCAGCTCGCTGCCGTCGGCGATCGGGCTGGTGAAGGCCGGCAAGGTTCGCGCGCTCGCGGTGACTGCGCCCAAGCGCTCCGCGATTTTCCCCGAACTGCCGACTGTGGCGGAAGCCGGACTTCCGGGCTATGACGCCGTGCTGCACTATGGAATTGTGGCGCCGGCCGGCACGCCCAAGGCCGTCATCGACAAGCTCAACACGGCGCTGCGCGCCGCGGTGTCATCGGACGAGGTGAAAACCAAGATGGCGGCAGACGGAACCGAGCCGCTGCTTTCGACGCCCGAGCAATACGCCGCCGACATCGACCGCGAGGAGACCAAGTGGTCGGCGATCGTGAAGACATCCGGCGCGAAGGTGGAGTGATTTCCCCTCTGCCCGCCTGAGGGGAGAAGCTAAATGGTCGCTTCGAGGCAGAAATGAACTTCGAATTCACCGAAGAGCAAAAGCTGTTCGCGGACTCGGTGCGGCGTTTTGCGCTGGCGAATCTGGAGAAGGACGCGCTCAAACGCGCGCACGATCCGCGCTATCCGTTCGCCGTGGCAAAGCTGATGAGCGAACAGGGCCTGATGGGCATCACGATCGCGGATGCCGACGGCGGCCAGGGCGGCTCGCTGATGGACGCGGTGATCGCGATCGAACAGATCGCCGCGGTGTGCCCGCGCAGCGCCGACGTGGTGCAGTTCGGCAGCTTCGGTCCCATTCGCACATTCGCCGAATACGGCTCGGCACAGCAGAAAAAACGCTGGCTGCCGGATCTCTTGGCGGGCCGCATGGTGATGAGCCTCGGCATGACCGAGCCGGACGCCGGCTCGGCGGCGACTGATCTCAAGACCAACGCCAAGCCGGACGGCGCGAATTACGTGATCAACGGCACCAAGGTATTTTCCACCTTCAGCCCGGACGCCGCGATCTTCCTCATCTATGTGCGCTTCGGGCCGGGCGTCGGCGGCATCGGCTCGGTGATTGTGGAGCGCGATACGCCGGGCTTCGGAATAGGTCCGCCGCAGCAGTTCATGAGCGGCGAGGAATGGTGCGAGCTGCATTTCGACAATTGCCGCATTCCGGCAGAGAACGTGCTGCTCGGACCGGGCGGATTCAAGAAGCAGATGTCGGGCTTCAACATCGAACGCATCGGCAACGCGTCGCGGGCGCTGGCCTTCGGCCGCTATGCCTTCAACCGCGCGCGCGACCATGCGCAGATGCGCGAGCAGTTCGGCAGGCCGCTGTGCGAGTTCCAGGGTCTGCAGTGGAAATTCGCCGACATGGCGATCAAGCTCGAGAGCGCGCAGATGTTGCTCTACCGCGCTGCCGCCAATGCGGATCGTGGATTTCCCTCGGCCTACGAGACGGCACTCGCCAAGGCTGCGTGCAATCAGATCGGCTTCGAGGTGGCGAGCGAGTCGGTGCAGGTGATGGGTGCAACCGGGTACAGCCGCGCGGCGCTCGTCGAATATTGCATGCGGCGCTGCCGCGGCTGGATGATCGCCGGCGGTTCGGTGGAAATTCTGAAGAACCGCATCGCCGAGCACGTGTTCGACCGCCGCTTCGATCAGCGCGGACGCCATGCCGACGCGGCGGAGTGAAGGCATTCAAGCATTAGAAGTTAACTCCCCCCTTGAGGGGGAGGTCGACCACCGAAGCGCAAGCGGAGGCGGTCGGGAGGGGGGTCATTGAACTCAAGTGCGAAATTACCCGCCTCCCCAACCCTCCCCCACAAGGGGGGAGGGAGCGAGAGTCATAAGCGCAAGCTCTCGCAGATGCTGCTCTCTCCCCGCTCGGTCACGATCATCGGGCAATCCAACGACGCATCGAAGACCGCGGGACGGCCGCTGAAATATTTAAGACAGGCCGGCTTTGCCGAGACAATTTATCCGGTCAACCCGCGGCGCGCGGAGGTCTTGGGCGAGCGTGCGTGGCCGTCGCTCGCGGCGCTGCCCGAGGTGCCGGAGCACGCCTACATCGTGCTGCCGACCGAAGCGGCAATCGCAGCCGTCGAGGAATGCGGACGGCTCGGCGTCGCGGTCGCGACGGTGCTGGCCAACGGTTTTTCCGAGGCCGGTCAAGAGGGCGAAGCACGCGAGGCAAGATTGCGGGACATCGCTGCGCGCACCGGCATTCGCATCGTCGGCCCGTCGAGCCTCGGCGTCGTTGATCTGCGGCAGAAGCTGTTCCTCACCGCCAATGCCGCCTTCGCCGAGACCGACCTTCCGGTCGGACGCATTTTCGTCGGCTCGCACTCGGGCAGCATGATCGGCGCCATCGCCTCGCGCGGCAAGGCGCGCGGCATCGGCTTTGCCGGACTGGTTTCGGTCGGCAACGAGGTCGATCTGTCGGTCGGCGAGATTTGCGCGGCGACGCTCGACGATCCCGGTATCGACGGCTATCTGCTGTTCCTCGAACATACGCGCAAGGCCGATCAGCTGCGCTCCTTCGCGCTCGGCGCGGCGGAGCGCGGCAAGCCGGTCATCGCGTACAAACTCGGCCGCTCGCAGCAGGCACGGCTGCTCACGACGTCGCATACCGGTGCGCTCGTAGGCGAGGACGATGTCGCGGATGCGTTCCTCGCCGACTGCGGCGTTGCGCGGGTCGATACGTTCGATGCGCTGATCGAGGGACTGCCGCTGCTCAGGCGCACGCCGATCCTGCCGCGCCAAGCGGGGTCGCCGAAGGTTGCAGTGGTCACCACGACGGCGGGCGGCGCCGCCATGGTGATCGATTCACTCGCCATGCGCGGCCTGGATTACACGTTTCCGGGACAGGAAACCTCGGCGCGCCTGAAGGCCGCGGGACTCGCAATGTCGTCGGGCGCGCTGCTCGATCTCACGGTGGCGGGCACGCGCTACGATGTGATGAAAGGCGCGCTCGATATTCTAACGACGGCCCCAGAGTACGATCTGGTCGTCGCGGTGGTCGGGTCATCGGCGCGCTTTCATCCCGAGCTTGCAGTCAAGCCGATCATCGACAGCGCCGGCGCGGCAAAACCGATCGCAGCCTTCATGGTGCCGGACGCGCCGGTCGCGCTGGCGCAGCTCGCGGCCGCCGGCGTGCCGAGCTTCCGCACGCCGGAAGCCTGCGCCGATGCGGTGGCCGCCGCGCTCAAGCGGCGTGCCCCGCGAAATATTCCAACGCGCGCGCGCCGGACTGACACGCTCAAGGCGCAAATGCTGGATGAAGTGGAGTCCTACGCCGTGCTCAAGCGGCTCGGTATTGCGCATGTGCCATCGATCGTCATTCCGGCTGCGGCCGTCGCGCCGTCCGCTCTGCCGTTCCCCTACCCGGTCGCGGTCAAGGTGCTGTCGCCGGACATCATGCATAAAGCCCGCGTCGGCGGTGTGCGGCTCAACGTCGCCAATGAGAGCGAGCTGCGCGCGGCCTGTGCGGCCGTGCAATCGGCCAGCCGGCGCTACGATTCGCGCAGCACCATCCGTGGCGCGCTGGTACAGCCGATGGTGAGTGGCGTGGTGGAGGTGCTGGTCGGCTACCAGGACGGCTTCGACGTCGGTCCCTATGTCACGGTAGCGGCCGGCGGCGCCCATACCGAGATTTATCGCGACCGCAGCGTGCGGCTTGCGCCGGTCGACGAGATCATCGCGTGGGAGATGATCCGCGAGGTGCGGCTGCTGAATGCGATGATCGATTCCTCTGGAGGTTCGCCGGCCGATTTTGCAGCGCTTGCGCGCGCGATCATCGCGATCTCGAGACTGGCGATGGAGGACGATCCGCCGGTGTTCGGAGCGGAGATCAATCCGCTGATCGTCAAGCCCGCAGGCGAAGGCGTCGTGGCGGTCGATGCCGTGGTCAGGCTGGGCAAAAAAGCTTAGGCTTGAACGGAAAGGGAGACGATGACACAGGCGGAAACCGTTCATACGCTGCAACCCGCGAAAGGCGCGACCGCGGCCATCGTCGGATTCGTGTCGGGCCTGCGCGGGCGCGCGCTATCGGCGGAAGTCATCCACTACGCCAAACGGCATCTGCTCGACACCGTGGGCGTGATGATCGCGGGCGCGGCCGGCGATGTGGCCGCGCACGCCGAAGCTGTCGTCGCATCGGTTCGCGCGGCTGGAAAAATTCCGGTGCCCGGCCGCGCGCGGCGCGCGGACCTGCTCGACGCCGCTTTCCTCGGCGGCACCGCGGCGCACGGTATCGAGCTCGACGACGGCTATCGCGCCGGTTCGGCGCATTGCGGCTGCGTCGTGATTCCGGCGGCGTTGAGCATGGCCTACGATCGCAAGGCTAACGGGATCGCGCTGCTCGAAGCCATCGTCGCCGGCTACGAAACAAACATCGCGCTCGCGCGCGCCTGCGCGCCCGATCTGAGGCAGCGCGGATTCCATCCGACCAGCGCGGTCGGGCCGTTCGGCGCAGCGATGGCGATCGCCAAACTGCGCGCCCTGCCCGTCGACAAGCTCGGCCACGCGCTCGGCATCGCGGCATCGAGTGCAGCCGGACTGTTCGCCTTCGTCAACGGAGGGGGCGACATCAAGCGGCTGCACGCGGGCCATGCGGCGCGCGAGGGTCTACAGGCGGCATTGCTCGCAGAGCTTGGCGTCGAAGGGCCGCCGAACGCGATCGAGGCCCGCGACGGGTTCATGCAGGCCTTCGCGTTCGGCCGGCTCGACCGGGCGCGTGCGATCACACTACCGCCGGATACGCCGTTCGGCATCACCGACTGCTATATCAAGCCCTACGCCTGCTGCCGGCACATCCAGCCGGCGGTCGAGGCGCTCTACGGGCTGCTCAACGATGAGGAGATCGCGACCGACGACATCAAGCGCGTGGAGGTGGAGACCTACAAGATCGCGGCCGAGCACGCGCACACCGGCTGGGACGATTTCGCCAGCGCGCAGCTCAGCTTTCCGTATCTGATGGGGCTTGCAGCACGCTATCGTGGCATCAAGTTCGAGCATTTCGACGAGGCGACGCGGCGCGATCCGGCGTTCGCAGCATTCGCAAAGAAGCTCACCATCACCGCACCGCCGGACATCGACCAGCTCTACCCGCGATTGCGGCCGGCGCGTGTGACCGTCACGACCGCGCAGGGGAAATTCGTCCGGCAGGCCGACGAGGCGCTCGGCTCGCGCATCGTACCGCTCGACGACAAGAGCCTCGACGAGAAATTCCTCGGGCTGGTCGCGCCGGTGCTGGGCGACAGGCGCGCGGCGGAACTTTCCAAACGACTATGGGCGACCGAGGAAATTGCCGACGTGTCGCCGCTTATCGAGGCTACGGCGAAAACTTGAGCTGTTATTTTTGCTTCGCGGGTTTTTTCCGAGCCGCTTTCGGCACCTTGAGCGGCCAGCTCACGATGTAATTCTCCAATTCCGAATCCGGCACGTTCACCTCGCTGTCGCGCACGCGCCCGCGCACAGAAATGCCGGCCTGGTGCACGGTCTCGGGGTCGCCGGACACCAGCGGGTGCCACCAGTAGAGCTCGCGGCCTTCCGCAATCAGACGATAGGCGCAGGTCGGTGGCAGCCATGTGATGCGATTGATGTTGCCGGGTTTGAGCTGCACGCAATCGTCCACAAGCGTGGCACGGTTTTTATAATCCTTGCAGCGGCAGGTGTGGTCGTCGAGCAGGCGGCAGCCGACGCTGGTGTAGAAGGTGCGGTCGGTGCCCTCCTCCTCCAGCTTGTTGAGGCAGCAGCGGCCGCAGCCGTCGCACAGGCTTTCCCATTCGGCGCTGGTCATTTCGCCCAGGCGCTTGCGCTTCCAAAACGGCAGTTCGTCGGTCATGGCCATGCTTCTAGCGCAGAGAAGTGAATTAGTCGCGGCTCGCGATTTGCTCAGAAGCGCGTATTGTAAAAAAAATCGCCAATCCAAATCGCAGGTCGAAGCGAACGTCATGACCAAAGTTGCGGCAGACCTTTCCCGCCGACCTGTTCTCTCGGGCTTGGTAGGATTTTTTCTCGTCCCGTTCGGCGTTGAAGCTGCAAAAATCCGAGCCGCAATCCTTCTCGGTTTATGAGAAGGATTCCTCGCAGACCGGCCATTGCGACACGTCGGAAAGCGAGCCGGACAAGCTCTCGCTCGCGCGGGCAAAGGCAGCCCAGAGCGAAGTGTTGAACGCCGTCGTCCCGCCCAGCACGATGATGTCGACTTAGGGCAAAGGAACGTCCGCACCGCGCAAGCCGACCGGGCCTGGCATCGCCGAGCCGATGAGCCGTTATGTTTTGATCACGATCGACCAGCAACGCTAATCCGGCAGCGACCGCCGGTGCACAACAATCACGCCCGACGCCTGAATGCCGTGCCAATCGCGGAAAACTCCCGCTGCTGTCTTAAAACTGCCGCAAAATCAAGGCCATGACTGGCCTTGGCGTAAACCGGGACGGGCTTACAGGTGAAAGCCGTCAATTGTGGCCGATGGCTTTACCCGCCGTTTGCCGCGGGGATTTAGGGTGCAAAGGCCATTGGTCCGGCAAGGGTCGATGGGCTAAATTTGGCCCGGGGTGGCAGGGGCCTGCGATTCCAGCAGGCACCGAACATTTGTGGTGGCGTCGGTCCGGATTTGAGCAAACAAGCGATTTAGGGCGTCACGGCGTCAAGAGGTGTCGGTTTGGTAGAGCACGACCCCGATCACAAGAGCTGGAAGGCCCGCTGGAGGGCTTGGATCGGCCGTATCCTGCTCGATTCCGATGCCCGCATCGACTCGGCCGTGTTCCAGACCGGCCGCTATATCGCGGATGTCTACGAGCGCTATTCCGCCTTCATGGACCGCTTCCATGTCTCCGGCTGGCGGCGGGGAGCGGTCGAGGTGCTGTCCGAAGCCGCAACCGTCGGCGCCGCCGGGTTGATCCTGATGCTGGCGCTCGCCATCCCGGCCATGGATGAGACCTCCGACGACGACTGGCTGAAGAAATCCGAACTGGCGGTAACCTTCCTCGACCGCTACGGCAACGAAATCGGCAGCCGCGGGATCAAGCACAACGACTCGCTGAAACTCGAAGATTTCCCCGACAATCTGATCAAAGCGACGCTCGCCACCGAAGACCGGCGGTTCTACGACCATTTCGGCATCGACGTGCCCGGCACTTTCCGCGCGCTGCTCGCCAACTCGCGGGCCGGCGGCGTGGTGCAGGGCGGCTCCACCATCACCCAGCAGCTCGCCAAGAACCTGTTTCTTTCGAACGAGCGCACGATCGAGCGAAAATTGCGCGAGGCGTTCCTCGCGCTGTGGCTGGAAGCACGGCTCTCGAAGAACGAAATCCTGAAGCTCTATCTCGATCGTGCCTATCTCGGCGGCGGTGCGTTCGGCGTGGATGCCGCGGCGCACTTCTACTTCAACAAATCGGTGCGCGACGTGAACCTCGCCGAAGCCGCCATGCTGGCCGGCATGTTCAAGGCGCCGACGAAATTCGCGCCGCACGTCAACCTGCCGGCGGCGCGCGCGCGCGCGAACGTGGTGCTCGACAACCTGGTCGAGGCTGGTTTCATGTCCGAAGGTCAGGTGTTCGGCGCGCGGCGCAATCCGGCCACTGCGATCGACCGGCGCGACGACCGCTCGCCCGATTACTACCTCGACTGGGCGTTCGAGGAGATGAAGGACCTCGCCGATACGTTCCCGCGCTCCGTCAAGGAGCGCGTGTTCGTGGTACGGACCGCGCTCGATCTCAACCTGCAGAACGCGGCCGAAATCGCGGTAGAGAATTCATTGCGGCAATACGGCCGCGACTACCATGCGAGCCAGGCGGCGGTGGTGCTCGCCGATCTCGACGGCGGCGTGCGGGCGATGGTCGGCGGGCGCGACTATGCGACCAACCAGTTCAACCGTGCCACCAAAGCGATGCGGCAGCCGGGCTCGTCGTTCAAGCCCTATGTCTATGCCACCGCGCTGATGAACGGATACAAGCCGACCACGGTCGTGGTGGATCAGCCGACCTGTCTGGGGAATTGGTGCCCGCAGAACTACGGCCACTCGTACGCCGGCCCGGTCACGCTGACGCAGGCGTTGACGAATTCGATCAACACCGTGGCCGTGCGGCTGTCGCAGATGCTGGGCAACGGCGACGCCAAAGTCGGCCGGGCGAAAATCATCGCCACCGCACACGCGATGGGGATCAAGACGCCGTTGCCGGATTCTTCCTCGCTGCCGATCGGGGTGGACGCGGTCAACGTGCTGCAGCATACGGTGGCGTTCGCGACCTTCCCCAACCAGGGCAAGGCGGTGGTGCCGCACGCAATTCTCGAGGTCCGCACCAGCGACGGCGAGGTGGTGTGGCGGTTCGATCGCGACGGCCCGCAGCCGGTGCAGGCGCTGAAACCGCAAGTCGCGCTCGACATGAACATGATGATGAACAGCGTCGCCGAAAACGGCACCGGCAAGCGCGCCCTGCTCGATGGCGTGCGGATCGCAGGCAAGACCGGTACAACCAATGCCTATCGTGATGCGTGGTTCGTGGGCTTTACCGGTAATTTCGTGTGCGGCGTGTGGATCGGGAATGACGACTACAGTTCCACCAATCGCATGACGGGCGGATCGCTTCCGGCAATGACCTGGCACGCGATCATGAGCTACGCGCATACGGGTATCGAACTCAAGAACATCCCGGGCGTTGCGGCGAACCCGCCGCCGGGCAGCCTGCCGACGGCCCAAGTTGCTAACGCTCCGCCGCCGCCCGCGGACATCGCGCCGCGGCCGCCGGTGCTGACGCGGAAGGGTGCGGACATATTGGTGCGGATCGAACGGCTGATGGACGATGCTTCGCGGGCGCTCGTGGTTGCCGATACGGAGCCCGAAACAACGCCGGAGCAAAGCGCGGCGCGACGGGGCGCTGCGGTGGCAGAGTCGACGTCGATACCCGGCAGACCGCGCACCGTGACGGGAAACTAGCGTTCGCAAGGCTTCCAGCGCCCTTCAACCATTGCCGCAATAGACCGGAGCGATCGTGCGTTTGCTGCTTGGACTGGTATTCGCCTTTACTGTCGCCATCGTGGTGGGTCTCGGGACCACGTGGTTTGCGTTGACGGAAGGCACGGCCTTCGGCGCGATCACCATCGGGGCGTGGACGGCGTGGCCGAAAACCGGAACGGCCGGCGTGGACCCCTACGCGCGCGCGGCGATCGCACGCAATGGTGAGTTGCCGATCGGCTCGGGTGACGGTGTCGCCTTTTTCGCCTCGACCGATGACAGCGGCCACGTGCTCGACGGTCGCTGCGATGTGGTCTTGAGCGGCACCACGCCGCAAGCGCGCTTCTGGACGCTGACCCTCTACGACCGCGAAGGGCAGTTGATCGCCAATTCCATGGACCGGCAGGGCTTCACCAGCCAGGAGATCATTCGCCGATCGGACGGCACGTTTTCGATCACGATGGCGGCGCGGGCGCGGACCGGCAACTGGCTGCCGACCAGCGGCGTCGAGCGCTATGTCCTGGTGCTGCGGCTCTACGATACGCCGGTCGGCGTCGCCACCCGCGCGTCGCGCGAAGCGCCGATGCCGAGCGTCACGACGGAGCAATGTCCATGACCCGCTGGTTGCTTCTGCTTTTGGGCGGCACGCTGCTTGGCGGGATCGTACATCTCACCACCATGCTGATCCTGCCGCGCACGGCGACGCAGGATGCCTATGCCCGCCTGTCGGAGGTCGCTACCGAAGTCAACAAAATGGTTCCGGTCCCACCGGCGACGCCACAACGCTCGACGATACCGTTCACCGATCCGGCCTTTGCCGTTGCCGTCTGTCGTTACGATCTCTCGGCCGCCCCGATCAAGTTCACCGCCCCGGTCAGCGTGGCCTACACATCGGTCTCGTTCTATACCCGCAGCGGAGTCGCCTATTATGCGATCAATGACCGTGCCGCCGGTCGGCGCGTCATCGAACTCAACCTGATGACGACGCAGCAGCGCGAAGATTTGCCGGAAGAAGAAGACGTGACGGCCGCGGACCGGCTGATCGTCGAATCGCCGACCGAAATCGGATTGATTGTGCTGCGCGCGTTCGCGCCCGAACCGGGGATGATGCCGATGGTGCGCAATACTGTGGCAGCGGCGCGCTGCGGGTCGTAGGCCCAGGGTTCAGAGATATTCAGGGATTTCTGAAATTGGGATCAAGCGAAGGGGCGGAAATATTCGTCGCCACTTCGGGCCGCAGCGCTTCGCGGTTGGCGTCGATGCGCATCTGCAGCAAGGCCATTGATCGCGCGGCCTCGGAAGCCATGGGCGAAGGCGCCGCCACCGCGAGTTGCTCCAATGCGAGCTGGTAGGACGCGGCGCGTTCACGCAAGGAACGCTTCACCCAGTCGATGACGGCCGCATTTTCCGCGATGCGGGCACGCGCGTCGCCACGAGCCTCGCGGTTCGCTGTGCCGAACCTGGCAAGGGTCTCGGCGCGTTTTTGATCCATCGTGACGACATAGCGGGCAACGGCAAAAAACGGATCGACACGTTCCGCATCGTTGCGGATGTCGTCGATCAGCCGTGAATAGCGGGCATTCTGAGAACGGACCGCCGTCGTCATCAGGCGTGTGGCGTAGGCGGAGCGTTCCGGAAAGGTGTGACGAAATTCGCCAACGAGATTGTATTCCGCGAGCACGCTATACCAACGCTGCCGATCATAGGGCGGCTCGATCAGGGGATACGCGAGATCGCGCAATTGTCGCTCGGCGTCGGTGAGCGGCAATTGCGATGGGGTCTTGCCTTCGCGCGCAGGGGCGTCGGTCGCCACCCAGGCATGCATGTCGTCAGTGACCAGGGACGGCTTGAGACGGCCAAAATCGCCGTTGGCGCATCCGCCGAGAAGAACGAGTGAAGCGAGACCGGCCGACAGCCTCATGAGCGCGATGCGCGACGCCGGCGTCTGCGGCCGGACGTGGCGCCACCTTCGACTCCGTCGGATGGCTCGTCGGGATGCCGTTCAATCCGCACGACCGGAAGGATGATGATATGAGCGGGCTCGGCCTGAATGCCGACCTGCTCAAGGCCGCGCATCAGACGCCGCCCTTCTGGAAACTCAACCACACGCCCCATTCAGTCCCCTCCCCCGACGACATCGAGGCGCAATCGCGCCATGCCAAAATCGCCGGCTCAGCCGTGGCGCAATTAAGCCGCGTCGATGGTTAACGGTCCGCTAACGCGGCAGGGGATATCGTGCGGATTCAGTACGGAGTGTTACGGCGAAGGTTCAGTCATGGATTATCTGAAGGCATTTCCAGCGCTCGAGGGCCTGGTCGGTCTCGCCAGCAAGGACAAGATCGATATCAATCCAACGCTGTTGCGCGTGCTGACCGATCTCTATGTGACCCAACCAACGCATTCGAGCGAAGAAGAGCAGCAGTACACCGAACTCGCCATGCGGCTGCTCGACGTCGTCGATGTGGATGCGCGGAAGAGTCTGGCCCAGCGGCTTGCCCGCTATTCCCAGGCGCCGCTGCCGATCGTGCAACGACTGGCGCGGGACGTCATCACGGTGGCCGAGCCGATTCTGCGCTACTCGCCTTGCCTTGTCAGCGGGGAGTTGCTCAAGATCGCGCGCGAGATGGGCCCCGAACATGTGGCAGCGGTGCTCGCGCGTGACCGGCCGCATTGGCCGACCGAACCGCGGCAAAAGGCGACGCCCAGCGCAGACCCCGTTGCCGCAGGCACAACCGCCGCCGAACTGACCGAGCTTTTCTTTGCCGCAAACTCCACCGAGCGCCGGCTGATCCTGCTCACGCTCGACTATGCGGCATTGCCGGCGGGCAAGCCAATCAAACCAGAGGTGGCAGGCGAGGCGGCACGACGGCTGGAAGCGGCTGCGCTTTCGCACAATAGAGAGTCGTTCGTACGCGCGCTGGCGCAGGCGCTTTCGCTATCGTCGCAGCTAGCCAGGCGCCTCGCCGATGACGCGTCCGGCGAACCGATCGTGGTGGCGGCGAAGGCCCTGAGCATGCCGACCGACGTGGTTCAGCGTATCCTGCTCTGCCTCAATCCCGCCATCAGTCAGTCGATCAAACGGGTCTATGACCTCGCCGATCTGTTCGAGGTGCTACAACCCGAGGCCGCGCTGTGCATGGTGGCAAGTTGGCAGAACGCGGACCAAAGAACGCGGCGGAACTATCAGCCGCAATACTGGAACGACGAGGTCCGTCAGCGCCGAGAAACGGGATCCAACGCGAGGCGGTTCGGCAAGACCGGCCTGCCTGATCCGCGCGCGACTACGAAGCGGAACTGGCGTTAGCCGTTCCGCTAGCTCGTGATCGAGTCGAGGAAATTGCGGCCGGCGCGATCCTCGACTTCGACGATCCACACATCGGGATCGAATTTGATTTCGCGCGCGAGATAAGCCTCGACTTCGGCTTCGGGTGCCGGCTGCGTTTTCAAACAGCGAACAAAGATGCGATCGGCGGGCCGCGACTCGTCGAATGCGCTTTGCGGGGCCGGGCCGAACAGTTCGGCCGTGCCGTCAAGCCGCGCGATTTTAACGAAAACCGCGCCGGCCTCCTCGGCGCCGCGCCGACGCACGACGGCGAAGGCGCCCTCGATGTGGGCGCGGCGCACATAGGCCGCGACCCAGATGCCGGACTTCACCCGCATGGGTGGTTCTATAGGGCTTGCGCTGATCTCATTCCAGCGGGCGGCCGGTCACTGCGGCAAGTTCGCGTGTGAGGCGCATGGAAATCCGACCGGTGACGGGAAGCTTGCGGTTGCGCTCGAATTCCTCGATCGCCGCCCTGGTCGCCGGGTCATATTGACCGCTGGCGCGGATCTGCCCGTAGCCGTAGTCCGCCAGCGCGCGCTGGATAGCGACAACGCGCTTGGAAGGGGCGATCAGGCTGGCAATAGGATCGCGCGCATCCGTAGCGGCCGCCTTCACGGTGGAGCGTGCTATGGTGCGTCGCAGCGACTCATTGGGTTCTGAGGACGGCCGCAAGGACGCGGTGTGCTCAAAATCGCGAATGGCAATATCGGTGTTCGCGCTGTACACGCCGTCGGTCGGGCCGCCATAGAAGCCGCGTTGCGCAAGCTCGCGCTGAATGTCGGCGATGATCTCGGAGTTCGTACGCGTGGGCATGGGGATACCGGCGTTAAGCTCCGGCGGCCGCGGACGCGGCAGCGCCATGGCATGATCGTAACGCGAGGGCGTTTGCGCCGAACGATTGGAGAATATCGGCGCCGGATGCGGGCCGGATTGCAGGAACAGCGCGTTAATCAGGACCGCACCGACCGAAATCGTGATCGCAGCCAGCACCAGCCATTCGCGAAAATTTCCGGCGATCAGCCTGGTCAAGAACGTGCTGTGCAGCGGCCGCTCGGTGGTATAGGCGCCACTATTGTCCAGGGCATCCAGCTCGCCTATGTCGATTGCACGTTCACGCACTTTTCTTCACCTTTTGGTCCGGATTGCCGGGTGTCCGTCCCGTCATCTGGATCTGCTCGCGTTGCATGAGAGCCAGAAGATTGCTGTGAGTCTCGGTCGCAGTCTCAATTTCGTTGCGCAAATTCGCGATCGCCTGTTCCTGTTGCTTGCGCTCGGTAATGTCGCGCATGACCGCGATCACCTCGCGGTCCTTCCTGCCGGAAGTCCCCGCCGTGCGATCGACCGGCTGACAGCGCATCTCGACCCAGACATATCGGAGGGCCGCGCGGGCGCGATCTCCCGTCTCGCGGCGGACCCGAAACTCGGCCTGGCGTTCGTGACCGAAGACGGCCGTGTCGGCGAGCGTGGTGAGATAGGCGGGACGATCGGCAACATGCACCCGGTCAAACAGCCCTTGACCGATCAGCTCACGGGCATGAGTGCCAAACAGCGGTTCGGCGGCGGAAGATGCAAACAGTACGGCGCCGTTGCGATCGTGCCGCGTTATCGCATCGCTGATAATGCCGGTCAGAAGACGGTGGCGATCGGCCTCGGCATTACGCAGACGAAAACTCGTGCGCATGAGCGATTGAGCGCCGAGCGCGAGCGCGGTCGCATATATGGCCGCGGACAATGTGGCGAGCCCTGCCAGCCCATCAGCCGATTGTGAAACCGGAAGCATGTGCGCGCCTGCGAGCCATAGCAATGCAAGGATTGCGCCGAAGGCGAGTCCCGACGCGACAGCGGTGACTCGCCGCGAAGCGCACAGCGCTGCTTCGAGCGGAGCAATCACAAGCCAGACGGCCGCAAATGATTCAATTCCACCGGTGAAGGCGGCAATGAGGGTTCCAAAGCCTGTCAAGGCCAGCGCGGAGACGGACTGCGCGAACTCGTATTGGCCGGTACGGGAGAGAAAATAGGCGATCGAGATCGGCGCCACGGGCCAGGCGAAAATCAGGACTTCGAGCGTGCCGGGAACGCCGCGTAGCGCAACGTAGAGCGGGAACATTGCGAGCGTGATGAACCCGGCAAACAGACGGGGCGCGATGAAGGCGCGATGGCGCGCGGCGGTCAACGCATCGCGCTGTGCGCGCGCATGGATGAGCGCGTCGATATAGTCGCTGATCGACTTGACGAGACCCACGGACGCTCCCTTGTCACGTTGGGCGGATCGTGACGAGTGCGTTTAAAAGATCGCTTAAAGCCACGTGGCTGCTTCAATCGCGACAAGTGCCAAATTGGGAAAAAAATACGAGTGCGAGGCGTTCGGATATTGTTCATCATGAATAGTCGGTTGCCGAATTCTCCTCACATCGGCGAATGAGGCTCGAATTTGCTGGAAAATCGGGCCCGGGGATTGTGGATTCTCCGCATGAAGCATCAGTCGGGGTGGGAGATAGCGCCGCGATACAGTCAATAAAATCGTAAGCAAACATTTCGAATTTTCCGAAAATTTCAGAAGCATTCTCATCGAAACTGCGCAAAACCGCGAACAAGCCGTTCAAGTCTGTCTGCTAGGTTTGCCATGCGGACATAGAACAAACAGCCGCGGGACGACAGGGTTAGGCGCATGTTCTTTCTGTTGCGAGCAGCTTTTTGGCTGACGATCGTGCTGGCGTTGCTGCCGATTGGCGGTTCGCAGCCGACCGCACACGGCCCGCAAATTGGCGAGGCGCTTTCGGCGGCAGGCGCGGCGATCGGCGATGTGCGCCATTTCTGCATCCGTCAGCCCGATGCCTGCGAAGTCGGCACACAGACGGCCGTCATGATCGGGCAGCGGGCGCAGGCGGGCGCGAAGCTGCTGATCGATCTCTTCAACGAGCGCAACGCCCCCAACGCGACCGGATCAATCGGCAGCACCAAAATCGAGCCGACCGCAAAACCGGCGCCAGGTGCTGCGCAGAGTACGCTCACGCCAAGCGACCATTGGGCGGCGCCGGCCATCAGCGGACGGCCTTAAGTCCGCTTCTGCGGGCCACTTCGTCCTGATGTTCAGGCTGGGCAAGGCCTCATCTGATATATATGTCGTAACGAGCGGCAGCGTTGCCATGCATCGCGGGCCGTTGCGACGAGGGCCGATGGCGAGCATCGAAGACATCATCGACAATTTTGGCCTGCTCGATGAGTGGGACGACCGCTATCGCTATCTGATCGAGCTCGGGCGTTCGCTTGCGCCATTGCCGGAGGCGGCGCGCAACGAAAACAACAAAGTGCAAGGCTGCGCCAGCCAAGTGTGGCTGTCGACCATTGTCCGGCCGAACGGTCCGGAGGGACCGGTACTGAACTTTGAGGGCGACAGCGATGCCCACATCGTGCGGGGGCTGATCGCCATCCTGTTCGCGCTTTATTCGGGCAAGCACGCGCGCGAGATCCTATCGCTGGACGCCATAAAAGTGTTCGAGCAGCTCGGACTGCGCGAGCATCTGACCCCGCAACGTTCCAACGGCTTTCGTTCAATGATGGAGCGCATCCGCGCGGATGCGCGCGCGACCCTGGCGCCGGCCTAACTATTCATCCACGCCGAATTCCGCGCCCTGGGCGAGCCATGTGCGTATGGGCGCGTGGCTGCGTCCGCGCGCCTCGGTGCCTAATCCATAGTGACGGGCAAGACGATCGAGGCCGAGCTGCAGCACCACTTTGGCGGAACGCGGCGGCCATCCGCGTTCCCGTTCCACGTCGGCCAGCCCCTTGAGGAAGCAACACACGTCGAGCAACAGGCCAGCAAATTCCGGCCCGATCGCGTCAAGCGCCTGCCGCACGCGCTGCCGCGCGGATATGACCGCATCGGTGAAGGTGGCGGACAGCCCGGCGCCGCGCGGACCGTCGGCAACGGTTGCGCTCCAGTTCGACGTGGTGCGCGGCATGAGCTGCGCGCGCGTGAATTCGGCGCGCAAACGTTCTCCGGCTTGCAACTGCACAGGCTCGATGAGGACGCGGCCATCACGGCCCTTGCGGCGTGCAAGCCAGGCAAGCGGGCTCTCCGCCTCATCGATCGTTGCCGTGCCCGTGGCTTTATCGACCACATGTTCTGCGAGATCGAGATGCTGTGCGCGAAAGGGGTCGATGGCTGCCATGCCGCGCGCGGAAGCGCGCCGCGCAAGATGCGCGAAGCCGGTGCGCGTGATTGCAATTCCGCTACCGGACTCTCGAACTACGAGGCCCGCGGCCAGCAGGGCCGCCAAATCTGTTTCCCGTGTCCTGAGGGCTGACCGGCGGCTCGATTCATCGCCGCTCTTGAGATTGGCAAGCATAGCCAAAAGCTGCTCGCTCGATTTCGGCAATCGTATTCGCGTGCGCGTCATGCCACAGCCACGCGCTGCACTGCCGAATGATTTGCCTTAATCAGGCGGCAGGCGTGCTCCAGCGCCTCCAGCTCAGCATCAACACCGGGATCGTCCCGAAGGGTCTCGACGCGTGCGCAAGCATAGGCCGCAGTCGTACGATCGCGGCCGAAGGCACGGCCAATTTCGGTCAGGGTCAACCCGAGCACCACGTGCGCGAGATACATCGCGCTTTGGCGCGCAAAGGCGACCATCTGCTGGCGGCGCGTCTGGGCATGCAACTCAGTGAGGGGAACGGCAAAAGCTGACGCAACGGTGATGGCAACCAGCATGCAGAGATGGTCGCGTGTCTCGACGCGCGGGAAATAGGCGTGGGACCAGAGCGGCTGGACCGTCGCAATCTGTTTGTTGATCGGCTCGCGAATGCTCGGGCTAAAAGCCATTGATCTGCCTCCTCTAGGAATATTTCCCTAGAGTATGGCCGATCCCTGGGGTGCCGGGGATAAGTTTTAATCGTCTGGCTAAGTGCCTGATAAATAACAAGATATATTAAATATTATAGCCGCCGCCGGAAATCTATCCACAGCAATAGCTAATTATCCGCAGAATTCTTGGAGAATTCTGCGCCGATCAATCCGACGGCTTGGGCATTACTTGCCGCGGCGGCGGCGTTGCTGACCAAGCCCCATCTGCTTGGCGAGCTGGGAACGCGCCGCCGCGTAGTTCGGCGCGACCATCGGATAGTCAGCGGCCAAACCCCATTTCTCACGGTATTGCTCAGGGGTCATGTTGTATTGCGTGCGCAAATGACGCTTGAGCGACTTGAATTTCTTTCCGTCCTCGAGACACACAATGAAATCGGCGGTTATCGACTTCTTGACCGCTACCGCTGGCTTGGCGGCGTCCGTCGAATACTCGCCCCGTGTACTCGAAACCCGTGCCAGCGCCGCATGCACCTGATTGATCAGTGCTGGTATTTCAGTGGCCGGCACTGAATTGTTGCTGACGTAAGCTGAGACGATATCCGCCGTCAGCCCAATGAAATTACTGCTTCCCGCATTTTCAGTCATGGATCTGAAGTTCCTAGTCTTTGCTGATCTTCCAGCTCGTAGTTAAAAGAACGTGGCGCGAACATTTATCGTGTTCGCATGGCCATTCTTGCTGGAAAAACCGACTCAATCTCGCAATTCAACGATATGAATAGTGTTTTCCCCCGTTCAACGCAAGAACTACCCAATAGCTCATCGAAAAATCTTGTGATTTGTCTCGATGATCTAGAGATTACACCGTCTATCCTGAGTTTTTTGTACCTTCGGTTATTCACTGACTTGTAGATAGCTGATTACAGCTAATCACATCATCATATCCTGCGTCTATACCTTTTGGTATAGAACTGTCCAGCCGGCCTTGGCATACTCGAGCCAGCGTAACACTGCCGGTCAGTACCAGATGTTTGAACTTGGGACATGTGCCTCTTGATCTGGCGTTTACTTACGATTTGAGGCCGAAGCTGCAGGGTGCCCGATGAATTTCTTGGCCAAGACGGCCGCGCCTGCGCCGTTCAAGAGCGACGCCGAGTGGCGACGGCAGCTCACGCCCGAGCAGTATCATGTTACGCGGGAACACGGCCGCGAACGCGCCTTCAGCGGGCCCTACTGGGATGAGACGGCGGAGGGTCTCTACAGTTGCGTCTGCTGCGGCTCTTCGGTTTTTTCTTCCGAGGCAAAATTCGATTCAAGTACCGGATGGCCGAGTTTCTTTGCCGCGGTCAGCAGGCATGCGGTGTATGAGTACCACGACCGCATGACACGCCGGACAGGCGTCCACTGCTCGATTTGCGACGCTCATCTTGGGCATGTATTCCGCGACGGCCCACAGCCGACAGGCTTGCGGTATTGCGTTAATGGCACGGCATTGAAATTCGAGCCGAAAGTGGAAACGAAATAGTCGCCGATCGCCCCATGCGACGGCTGGTCTCGATCCAGATCGAAAAACTGAACGACTATCAGGCGTTTTTTTCGAGATGCAGTCGCAATGCATCGATCGAGGCAAACTTTATCGTTCCGCTGGCCAGGACCGCTTCGATCGAGCCATCCGCATAAAGCGTATAGGCCATTCCATCGATCATTCCCGATTTTAGGATCGCCGGCCGCGCTTCCTCTGAGGCTGCCTGCGCTTCGCGCGGCGGCTCCTCTTTGGCCTTGCCGTTTTCCCGCGCTTGCTGCACCGGGGCGGGCGCGTCCGGTTTGCGTACCCGCGCAACGGTTTCTGCGGTGCGCGCGGGTCGGATTTCCGGCCATACGGTATCGAACATGCCGCCCGATGGCGGATGCTCAACGGGGGGTGCGGAACGCGCCGGGGCATCCTTGCGTGCAGCAAGGCCGGTTACGAGGGCCGGTTCGGCGGGATTCTGCGGCGGAGCGAATTTCGGCTCGGCCAATTGTTCATACACCTTCAACGGAGGCGCCGACGATACCTCGCGTGGCACAGGGGGGCCCGGTTGAGGTGCATGCGGTGCTGGCGAAGAGGGCGGAGGCGACAGGGACGCTTCCATTTCCTCGATCAACGTTTGCTCGCCGAACGTCGGTGTCGCCCCCTTGGGGCGCAGCCATACCAATGGGTCGGATTCACCGGAGGGCGCCGCGGCAAGCTTTGGCTCGGGGGGTAATGGCAGGGGCGCGGCATGTTCCGGCTTGGGCGCCTGCCCGGCCAATTCCGCATGGGGCTGCATCGCGTGCGCCTGCGGCCTGAAAGGATCGGCCGGATCAAAGGCAACCGGCGCCGCCGCTTCGTTGAGGGCCGCATGCTCGGCGATCCGCATCAACTGCCGGACCACGGCGGCAAGACCAATCAAGATCAAACCGCCGACGACGGCCGTTGTGCCAGCGATGATCAGGGTATTGCCGAAGCTGAATTCATTGACCGGAATGCCATAGGCAATTGCCGAAAATCCCGCCAATACAGCCAGAGCACCCAGTACAAAAATTACGATATGCATCCTTTGAACGATCTCCTGCGTTGTTGCGAGCAAGGCCTGATTTTGGTGTTCTATTGTGGCATTTCTGGCCTGTCCACAATTGGCGTCATTCCTTTTCGGCGAGCCATTTCTTTATCCAAACTGCCTGCCGCCGTCACCTGGTCGGGACCCGCGATAACAGCCCTTGAACGGTTGCTCTGAATAACGCCAGGGCCTAATGAAGGATACGTCAATCTTGCGTTCCTGCCACCCCCGACGGAATGATCGTACCGCCGCTGTCTTTTGAGGAGAAGTCCGATGGCGTTTTCGCTTCCTGAACTCCCTTATGCCCACGATGCGCTTGCCCCCTATATGTCGCGCGAGACGCTCGAATACCACCACGACAAGCACCACCTGGCCTACGTCAACAACGGTAACAACCTGCTCAAAGGCACCGAGTGGGAAAACAAATCACTGGAAGAGGTGGTCAAAGGATCCTTCGGCAAGAACGCCGGACTCTTCAACAACGCCGGGCAACATTACAACCACATTCACTTCTGGAAATGGATGAAGCCGGGAGGCGGCGGCGACAAGATTCCCGGCAAGCTCAAATCCAAGATCGAATCCGATCTCGGCGGCGTCGCAAAAATGAAGGAGGACTTTATCCAAGCCGGCGTGACCCAGTTCGGCTCGGGCTGGTGCTGGCTCGCGGTCAAGGACGGAAAAATCATCGTGACCAAGACCCCGAATGGCGAAAGCCCGCTGGTCCATGGCGCGAAGCCGATCCTCGGCTGCGACGTCTGGGAGCATTCCTATTACATCGATTATCGAAATCGTCGGCCGGATTATTTGAAAGCCTTCGTCGACAACCTGGTCAATTGGGATCACGTGGCCGAGATGTTCGAGGCGGCGGGCAAGTAACGCGTTACACGAGGCTCCTCTGAAATTGCCACAGACAAGCGGGGCTCGGCCCCGCTTGTCTTTTGTGGCGGCTCCGCGCTGATTTTATCGTCGTCAGTAATCGGGTGGTCCTCGCCGGCACCTCCATTGCACGATCGCAAGCGTGGAGGTTTGCCGGTGTCGGCGAAATTCATCGGCCCAGGCCTGGTCCTGTTGTTCTGCGTCTCGCAAGCGTTTCGCGACGTGTATTTCGCCAACGTCTTTCAAGGGATCGATTTTTTCGTCGTCATCATCGTGGCGTTCACGATTGCGATCGTGGTTTTTGGCTGCGTGGCGCTGCTGCGAAATCCCGTTGAATTCGTCCGCCTGGGCGGGGAGATTGCGGCGCTCTTCTGGATGAACGCGCTCACGGCCTTGGCATGGACGAGCTATTTCTTCAGCTTGAAATATCAGCAGCCGTCGATCGTCAATGCGCTTCACAGCGGTGCCGCGCCATTGACCGTCGTCATCCTCGCGCGCTTCGGCATTCACATCGCACGGCCAAGCCCGATGCATCGGATCGAGCCGCTCGGCTACCTCGGAGTGGCGGGTTCGCTGCTGTTCCTGTGGTGGGTGGTGCTGGCGGATCGCTCGGGCCTGCGTGCGCATAATCCGGCAGTGAGCCTTGCCGGCATCGTGCTGCCGCTCGTCAGCGGCACCGCCATCACGATCAGCTCGCTCTGGACCAAGCGCCTGCACGAGCGCGGTATCGGCGCCGATACGGTGACGGCCATGCGATACGTCCTGATCGTCGGCATCGCCTGGATCGTCGTACGGAGCCAACAGCGATCCTCCGGCATCGGGACGCCGGATCAATTCGTGCTTCTGGCCGTCGCCACGATGGCACTGATCGTGCTGCCGCTCTATTGCCTGCAGCTTGGCATTGCGCGCACGGCGCCGCTGACGACCCATACGATCCGTGCGCTCGGACCAGCGGTCGTGCTCGGCATGGAGTTGCTCGATGGGCGCATCCGCTATTCCGGCGCAGTGCTGGCTGGAATTGCGCTCTACTCGATCTTCGCAGTGGTCAGCAATCTACTGCACGGATGGCAGCGCGATTCAGACCTCGAACGCGGCATGGTCAAGGGCCCTACTTAACTCCCCTGCATGTGGATCTCATGCATGCGCGAATTCCCAATAGAGCGCGCGCGCCTTGCGATAGAGCGGGCCGGGCTGCAGCGAGCGGTCGCCGATGCGGATCACGGGCACGACCTTCGAGTAATTGCCGGTGGAGAAAATCTCGTCGGCGGTTTCGAGGTCGCGATACTTGAGCGTGGTTTCGACGACGCTGACGCCCGCGGAGCGCAATAGTTTGAGCACGCGTTGGCGCGTGATGCCGTTGAGGAACGTTCCGTTCGGCACCGGCGTGAATATGGCGCCATCCTTGCCGATGAAAATATTGGCGGTGGCGAGTTCCGCCACGTTGCCCAAGACATCGCAGACCGCACAATTGTCGAAGCCGCGCGAGCGCGCCTCGGTGAGCGCGCGCGCATTGTTGGGATAGAGGCAGCCAGCTTTGGCGTCGACCGGCATGGTTTCAAGCGTTGGCCGCCGATAGGGCGACAGCGTGATCGAGAAACCGTCGGGCTGGCGCATGGGCGCCTCGTAAAGCGAGAGGCACCAGCGGGTGGATTCAGGTTCGGGTGCGACCAGCAGCGGTCCGCCCTGCTCGGCCCAGTACATGGGCCGGACGTAGAGCGCGGCATCGGGGTCGAAATGCCTGCGGCCATCGGCGACGAGGCCGAGCCATGTTTCCGGCGTGACCGAAGGCTTCAGCTGCAGGGTGGCGGCCGAGGCGTTCACTCGCTGACAGTGGAGAGCGAGGTCGGGGGCGACCCGCTCGAAAATGCGCGCGCCATCGAAGACCGAGGAGCCGAGCCAGGCCGCATGGGTCCGGATGCCCATGATCGGCAGATTGCCCTCGTGCCAATCGCCCTTGAAGAAGGTCCAGGTTTTGGACCAAGTCGCCGCAGCCATCGCTAGCCCGTGTCGTTCCGATTACGCGGCAAGCGCGGCAAGGATGCGCGCCCAACTGCGGATGCCCTTGTGATAGCACTTGAGGTCGAATTTTTCGTTGGGCGAATGGACCCGATCATCGTCGAGGGCAAAGCCAACGAGAAGTGAATCCATTCCCAGCACGCTCTTGAAATCCCCTACGATGGGGATTGAACCGCCGGCCCCGATGGTAACGGCCTTGGTGCCCCATTCCGCAGCAAGCGCGGTGCGGGCCTTGCCGAGCGCAGGGTTGTCGTAGGAGAGCGCGATGGCCGGGGCGTCGGCGAAGTTCGCGAACTCGGCCTTACAGTCGACCGGCAGCCGCTCCCGCACGAAGGCGCGGAATGCTTCGCGCACCTTGGCAGGATTTTGGTCACCGACAAGCCGAAAGGATACTTTTGCCAGCGCCGTACCAGGGATCACGGTCTTCGCACCCTCCCCGGTGTAGCCGCCGACGATGCCGTTGATCTCGGCTGTAGGCCTAGTCGCAATTTGTTCTATGAGCATCCGATCTTTTTCGCCGGCGGGGACCTTCAAACCTACCTGTCCGAGGAATTTTTCGGCTGTCAGGTTCAAGTTTTTGAGGTCTGCCTTGACGTCGGGCGGGAGCTCTTTCACCCCCTCATAGAAGCCTGGAATGGTCACCCTGCCATTCTGATCGTGCATGGCAGCCAAAATTTTTGCCAGCACGCGAATGGGATTTTGTGCCGCACCCCCGAACAGGCCGGAGTGCAGGTCGCGGTCGGCGCAGGTGAGCCGTACCTCCTCGTAGACCAGACCGCGCAACGAGGTTGTGATCGCCGGCGTATTGGTATCCCACATGCTGGTGTCGCAAACGAGCGCAAGGTCGGCCTTGAATTCATCGGCATTGTCGCGGACAAAGCCGAAAAGATTCTTCGATCCGCATTCTTCTTCGCCCTCGATCATCATGGTGATCGGCAGCGGCAATTTGCCGGTCACCGATTTCCAGGCGCGGCATGCCTCGATGAACGTCATGGCCTGGCCCTTATCGTCACAGGCGCCGCGGGCGACGATAATCTTGCGGCCATCGGGCAGGGTTTCGATCTTGGGCTCGAACGGCGGCGTCTTCCAAAGCTCAAGCGGATCAACGGGTTGCACGTCGTAATGGCCGTAGAACAAAACCCGGGGACCGGCGCCGTTCGGCGCCTTTCCAACCACGATCGGATGTCCAGCGGTGGGACGCACTTCGGAAGAAAATCCGATGCTTTTGAGATCGGCTGCGACGTGCTCGGCGGCGGTACGACAATGCGAGCGATAGGCGGGGTCGGTCGAGACCGATTGTATGCGCAAGAGCGCAAACAATCGTTCGAGACTTTGGTCGAGTCCGTCGTCGATGCGGTCGAGCACTGCGTCGAGCTGGCTCATAAGATGCTCCCGTTTGTTACGATCAAATTATCAGCCGCTTCGAAATCAGGAAAGCCGCGCGACGGAGGTCACCTGGAGCTGGTTCCACATTACCAAGATCAAATTTCGTAACATTCGAGAGGCCGCGAGTGTGGTCGCTTTGCAACAACGCGCCCTTGTGCTGTTAGGGGGTGGTGTGATTGATTAGGCCCCATCATCCGTCGGCGGAGCGGACAGGGGGCGCAGTAATGGACGAGCTGGTCGAACGCATCGTTGCCACTGTTGGCGTCGATCGAGCGGTCGCAGAAAAGTCCGTTGGAATTATCCTCGCGTTCCTCCTCAACGAGGGACCTGCCGATAAGGTGCAAGCGCTGATGGACCGGCTCCCCGGAGCCGAGGCAGCAGCGAAGAGTTCCTCGAACGGTTCCGGTGGCGGACTCATGGGCGGCATCATGGGCGTCGGTACAAAACTGATGGCTGCCGGATTGGGCATGGGTCAGATGCAAGGGGTGACCCGCGAAATTATCGCGTTTGCCCGCGAGAAGGCCGGCGAGGATGTTGTCGGCGAAATTGTCGGCGCGATCCCCGGCCTCGGCCAGTTCGTCTGATTTGATCAAAAGATTTATTCGGGCGAAGAGGAACAAGAATGTCCCACCCTATCGCGGATATTGCAGGCATCGAGCCGGACATGATCGTCGTGCTCAAATCGCACGGCATCAGAACGACAGCCAAACTGCTCGAAGCGGCGAAAAATTCAAGGGGTCGGAAGGTCTTATCCCTGAAGACCGGGATCGAGGAAAAAACCTTGCTGTGCTGGGCCAATATGGCCGACCGGATGCGCATCAAGGGGGTGGGAGAAGAATATGCCTGCCTGCTGCAGGCCGCCGGTGTCGACACCGTGAAGGAGCTCAAATACCGCAACCCGGCCCGGCTCGCCAAAGCCATGGCGGAAGCAAATGCCAAGCGCAAACTGGTCGGAGTCCTGCCGTCCGACCGCGCCATCCTGCGCTGGATCGATCACGCCAAGAAGCTGCCGCTGAAAATCACCTACTGACGGTTCCCTGTTGACTCCGCGTCAGGCCGCGCGCAAAGCGAGCGGAATGACCGTTGCCCGCCGGCCATTTTCCGACCCGGATAGCGTGGCGCGTATGGCGCCACCGGAGCCGCTCGCTCGGTTATTGGCGAATGCGCGCCCACTGGTGATGGCGATCCTCAACGTCACCCCGGATTCGTTTTCCGACGGCGGAAAATTCCTGGACCCGAAGGTCGCCATCGCGCATGCCAAACGCATGGTGGCGGAAGGCGCCGACGTACTCGATATCGGGGCGGAGTCCACCCGTCCGTATGGAGGGGCATTACCGGTATCGCTCGATGATGAAATGGCGAGGCTCAAACCCGTGCTGCCTGAGACCGTCGGGCTTGGAGTTGCGGTTTCGATCGACACGATCAAGGCAAAGGTCGCGGCCTGGGCGCTTTCGGCCGGGGCAACGATCGTCAACGATGTGTGGGGCCTGCAACGCGATCCCGACATGGCGCGGGTGGTGGCCGAGCATCGCGTGCCGGTCATCGTCATGCACAATCGCGAACGAGCGGATCCAGCCATCGACATCGTTGCCGATGTGACCGCCTTCTTTCACCGTTCGCTCGATATTGCCGCGCGGGCGGGCATTGCGCGCACGGCGGTCGTGCTCGATCCTGGCATTGGCTTCGGCAAGACGCCGGAGCAGAGCATGACCGTGATTGCGCGTCTCGATGAATTCAAAAGTTTCGGCCTGCCGATCCTGGTCGGCGCGTCGCGCAAACGCTTCATCAATACGGTGTCACCATCCGCGCCCGACGAGCGCCTAGGGGGCTCGATCGCGGCGCATGTGCTGGCGGTCGCGAACGGGGCAAGACTCATCCGCGCGCACGATGTGGCGGAAACCGTGCAGGCGCTGCGCGTCTTTGAAGCGATCCGGGGCAGCCGATGAGCGACACTATTTTTATCACCGGGCTCGCGCTGCATGCCTATCACGGCGTCATGCAGCATGAGGCCAAGGTCGGACAGACATTCAAACTCGACCTGGTATTGCAAATCGACCTCGCGGCAGCGTCGCGGTCCGACAAGATCGTAAACACCGTGTCCTACGATCAGGTGGTCGATGTTGCGAGCCAGGCATTTTGCGCGCGCCGCTATCGCTTGGTGGAGGCTGCAGCCGGCGTGGTGGCGGAGGCACTGCTCGGGCGGTTCGCACAGGTCTCAAGCGTGCGTATCACCGTCCACAAGCCGCACGCGCCGATCGCGGCGACTTTCGACGATGTCGGCGTCACGATCGAGCGCACGCGCCGTGGCTGAGGCGCTGCTGGCGCTGGGCGGCAATGTTGGCAGCGTACGGGACACGCTCGACCGGGCGGTGACCGAGCTCTGCGACGGCAAGTCTGTAATATTGATCGCACGCTCTTCCGCTTACCGCACGCCGCCATGGGGGGTGAAGGATCAGCCGCCTTTCATCAACCTCTGTATCGCGGTCGAGACCACGCTTGCGCCCGAAGCGCTGCTTGCCCGGGCCCGCGCGGTCGAAGACGCGCTGGGGCGTGAACGGGTCCAGGAGCGGCGCTGGGGGCCGCGGCCCGTCGATATCGATATCCTGGCCTACGACGATCTGACGCTGTCCACCGCCGACCTCACTTTACCGCATCAGCACCTGTTCGAACGCGCGTTCGTGCTGGTGCCGCTGGCCGAGATCGTGCCGGATCGGATGATCGCCGGCCTCCGGGTACGGGACGCGCTTGCCAAGGTCGCCACGGCCGGCATCGAGCGCTTGCCGCCACGCTGACTTTCCCAGTCCTCCGTGGCATTTTGCGACCATGGCCGACGATCTGAAGCTTGCCGCCGAATTTACCCCCGCGACGCGAGAGGATTGGCTCAAGCTCGTGCGCGCAGCACTGAAGGATCGGCCTTACGACAAGCTGACCACACGCACTCACGATGGATTAATGATCGAGCCGCTGTATTCGCGAGCGGCAACAGCGCAGCCGATCGTCGCGCGACGCGGCGCATGGCAGGTGCTCGCGCGGATCGATCACCCGGATCCAGCGGCGGCAAACGCGGACGCGCTGGACGAGCTGGAGAATGGGGCAAACGGCTTGGTCCTGGTCTGTGCAGGGTCTCTGAACGCCAACGGCTACGGCATCGACGGATCGCCGGAAACGCTCAGCCGAATTCTCGATGGTGTTTATCTCGAGGCCGATGTGACCATCGACTTCAATGTCAGCCCGGAGACGAGACATGCCGTCCGGCATTTCGCGGCGCTGGTGAAACGCCGCTGGATTGCACCTGCCTCGGTCGACATGCGCGGCAGTATCAACCCGATCGGTGGCATGGCGGCGGCCGGGGGAAGCGACCGGCCATGGTCCGCGCTTGCATCCTCCTTCGTCGAACTTGTCGGCGGGCTTGCGGCAGAGGGGTTTCGTGGACCATTTGCGGTCGCCGACGGACGCGTCATCCACAATGCCGGAGGGTCGGAATCGCAGGAGCTGGCCTTCGTGCTGGCGTGCGCGGTTGCCTATCTCCGCGCGCTCGAAGCAAGCGGCGTCTCGCTCGATGCCGCGCGGCGCATGATCTACTTCCGGCTTGCGGCCGATGCGGATCAATTTCTTTCCATCGCAAAGTTTCGCGCGCTGCGGAAACTCTGGGCACGCGTCGAGCAGGCCTGCGGGCTTGAACCGCAGCCTGCGTTCATAAGTGCCGAGACAGCCTGGCGCATGATGACGCGCCGCGATCCGTGGGTGAACATGCTGCGGACGACGATTGCGGCATTTTCCGCCGGCGTTGGCGGCGCCGACGCAATCACCGTGTTGCCGTTTACCGCGGCGATCGGTCTGCCGGACAGCTTTGCGCGCCGGATCGCGCGCAACACGCAACTTCTGCTGCTAGAAGAATCAAATCTCGCGCGCGTTGCCGATCCGGCCGCGGGCTCGGGCGGTATCGAGGATTTGACAGAGCAATTGTGCCGCGCGGCATGGGCCCAGTTTCAAGAGATCGAGGCGGCGGGCGGCGCGGCTGCTGCCCTGACGGCCGGTCTGATTCAGAAGAACGTGGCGAAGGTGCGGGTCGAACGTGAGAAGGCCGTGGCTGTGCGGAAGGATGTTCTGACCGGCACGAGCGACTACCCCGATCTCGCGCAGACGCCGGTGAAGGTTCTCGACATCGAACCCCTTTCGCCGGTCACCCATCCTGCGACGATGAGATTCGCACCGTTGCCACGCATGCGGCTTGCCGAACCATTCGAGCGGTTGCGGGACGCTTCCGACGCGATACTTGCAGAGTCCGGCGCGCGACCGAAAATCTTTCTCGCCAATCTCGGTTCTGTGGCCGATTTCAACGAGCGCGCGACATTCGCCAAGAATTTTTTCGAAGCTGGCGGGATTGAAGCCAAGTCAAGCGATGGTTTTGCGAAAACCGCCGATATGGCAGCGGCATTCAAGCAATCCGGCGCGAAGATCGCCTGCCTATGCTCGTCGGATGAAATTCATGCGCGCGATGCAGGCAATGCCGCGCGGGCGCTCGCGGCGGCCGGGGCCGAGCACATTTACCTTGCGGGCCGGCCGCGAGACGAGGCGGCACTCAATGCGGCTGGGATTGAGGCATTCGTGTTCGGCGGTTGCGACGCCGTGGCTATTTTGACGCGCGTATACGAATTCATTCGATAATTGTTTGCGCATTCATTGGAGCCGGTCGATTGATCGCCACCACCAGGGCATAACTGATCATCAGCAGCAGGGACCACGAGCCGAGCTTGCCGAACGAGACCGCCGACCAGCCCGCCATCTGATGCGGGTAGAGCCAGGTCTTGGTGATGGTGCCGATGTTTTCGGCAATCCATACAAAGAGTGCGACCAGGAAAAGTCCGAGCAACAGCGGCATGCGCCGATGCGTGCGCCAGATCTTGTAGTCAATCCAGGTGCGGCCGAACAGGATCGCGGCGGCGACGAAAAGAACATAGCGCATGTCGAATGTGTAATGGTGCGCATAGAAGTTCACATAGATTGCGACCGCAAGCGCGTAGAGCGACCACATCGGCGGATGGCGGCCAAAGCGGAAATCGAACAGCCGCCAACACCGTGCGATATAGCTGCCGATCGAGGCATACATGAAACCGGAGAAAAGCGGCACGCCGCCGATACGAAAGAAATTCGCCTCCGGATAAATCCACGAGCCGACGTCGGTTTTGAAGATTTCCATGATCGTGCCGACGATATGGTAGATGAGGATGACTTTCGCCTCCTCCCAAGTCTCGAGCTTGAAGCCGAGCATGGCAGCCTGGATGGCGAGCGCCATGAGAAACATGAAATCATAGCGCGCAAGCGCCGCAGCGGGCGGATACCAAAGATGCGTTCCGACGATCAGCGCTACCATGGCGCCGCCGAACAGGCAGGCCCACCCCTGCTTTACGCCGAAACGGAGGAATTCATAGATGAAAGCTGTGTCGCTTCGGCGAGCGGCCCAAGCGCCGAGCCTGGCCTCACCGTCGATGAAACGGGCAAGCGGCGCCCACAGGGCGGCTGCGCTTCTGACTGGCGGGCGGAGTTCGTGCACGGAACGGCGGGCCGGCGGGACTCGTTTCCAGTAAGGATTTGGAACGCGGTTCTGGTGTAAAATATGGCGGCCATGACCCGCATACCGGATTTCGCCAAGATCGCCTTTGCCGATGCGCCGATGGGCGCAGCCCGGGCCGCGCCCGCCCTATGGCAGACGCCCGAAGGCATTGCGGTGAAGCCGGTCTATGCGGCGGACGACCTAACCGGCCTTGATTTCCTCGACACGTTTCCCGGCATTCCTCCTTATCTGCGCGGCCCCTACCCCACGATGTACGTCACGCAGCCGTGGACGATCCGGCAATACGCCGGCTTCTCCAGCGCCGAGGATTCCAACGCCTTCTATCGCCGCAATCTCGCGGGTGGGCAGAAGGGCCTCTCGGTCGCGTTCGATCTTGCGACGCACCGCGGTTACGACTCGGACCATCCGCGGGTTGCCGGCGATGTCGGCATGGCAGGGGTCGCAATCGACTCGATCTACGACATGCGCACGCTGTTCTCGGGTATTCCGCTCGATCAGATGACCGTGTCGATGACCATGAACGGGGCGGTGCTGCCGGTGCTCGCGCTTTACATCGTGGCCGCCGAGGAGCAAGGCGTGCCGCCGGCCAAACTCGCGGGCACGATCCAGAACGACATCCTCAAGGAATTCATGGTGCGCAACACCTATATCTATCCGCCGAAACCCAGCCTGCGCATCATCTCCGATATTTTCGCCTATACCTCGGCGCAGATGCCGAAGTTCAATTCGATCTCGATTTCCGGCTATCACATGCAGGAGGCCGGCGCGACGGCGGACCTTGAGCTTGCCTATACGCTCGCGGACGGCGTCGAATATGTTCGCGCCGGGATCGCCGCCAATCTCGACATTGACCGTTTCGCTCCGCGGCTTTCGTTCTTCTGGGGCATCGGAATGAACTTCTTCATGGAGGTGGCGAAGCTGCGCGCTGCGCGTCTCCTGTGGGCAAAGCTGATCAAGCCGTTCGAGCCGAAGGATGCGCGTTCACTTTCGCTGCGCGCGCATTGCCAGACATCCGGCTGGTCGCTTGCCGCCCAGGACGTGTTCAACAATGTCGCGCGCACCTGCATCGAGGCCATGGCGGCGACGCAGGGCCATACTCAGTCGCTGCACACCAATGCGCTTGATGAAGCACTGGCCCTGCCGACCGACTTTTCCGCGCGCATAGCCCGCAATACCCAAATCGTGCTGCAACAGGAAAGCGGCACCACGCGCATGGTCGACCCATGGGGCGGTTCGTTTTACGTCGAGCGGCTGACCTATGAGGTTGCGCGCAAAGCCTGGAGCCATATCCAGGAGGTCGAGGATCTTGGCGGCATGGCGCGCGCCATCGAAGCCGGCATCCCGAAACTCCGAATCGAGGAAGCCGCCGCAAAAACGCAGGCGCGCATCGATTCGGGCCATCAGTCGGTCATCGGCGTCAACAAATACCGACCCACGGATGAAACGCCGATCGATGTGCTGAAGGTCGACAATTCGGCGGTACGGCAATTGCAGATCGACAAGCTGGCACGGCTCAAGAGCGAGCGCGATCCGGCCGAGGTTCGGGCCGCGCTCGATGCGCTCACGCGAACGGCGGCGGGCGGAAACGGCAATCTGTTGGCTCTCGCGATCGATGCGGCGCGCGCCAAAGCCACCGTCGGCGAGATTTCAACGGCGCTGGAAAAGGTGTTCGGCCGCCACCGGGCTGAAATCAAGACGATCTCGGGCGTGTTCAAACGGGAGCTCGGCATGTCGGATGCGGTCGCGCGGGTGCAGAAGCAAGTTGCGGAATTCGAGGCGAACGAGGGCCGCCGACCGCGAATCCTGGTGGCCAAGATCGGCCAGGACGGCCATGACCGCGGGCAGAAGGTGATCGCGTCAGCCTTTGCGGACCTCGGATTTGACGTGGACATCGGCCCGCTGTTTGCCTCGGCGGCGGAAGCGGCGCGGCAAGCGATCGAGAACGACGTACACATTCTCGGCGTCTCGACGCTGGCCGCAGCGCATCTCACCGCCGTCCCTGAGCTCAAGGCCGAATTGGAGAAACAAGGACGGCCCGACATCATGATCGTCGTCGGCGGTGTGGTGCCACCGCAGGATTTCGACGTGCTCGAGCGCGCCGGCGCGGAAGCGATCTTCCCGCCGGGCACGGTGATCGCGGAGGCCGCCGGGGAACTGGTCGAGAAGCTCAACCGGCGGCTTGGTCATGGGCAGGCGGCAGCGGAATAGATGGCGAACTCGGATTCTCGTGGCGTCACGCTGCGATCGAAGCCCGCGAATGCCAATGTCGTTCGATTAACCCGCGCGATTCGCAGCGGTGATCGCGCAGGAATTGCCCAGGCGATCACGTTGATCGAAAGCAAGCGCGAGGATCATCGGAAACTCGCCTTGGCGCTCGTGCAGGAAATTCTTCCGCACACCGGAAAGGCAATCCGTGTCGGTATCACCGGCGCCCCCGGCGTGGGAAAGTCGCTGACCATCGATACGCTGGGAACCCGTCTCACGGCGCAAGGTCGGAAAGTGGCCGTGCTCGCCGTCGATCCATCGTCGGTGCGGACTGGCGGCGCGATCCTGGGCGACAAAACCCGCATGGTGCGGCTGGCCAACGATCCGAATGCGTTCGTACGCCCCTCGCCAGCCGCCGGCACGCTTGGCGGCGTTGCCGCAAATACGCGCGAGGCCATGCTGATCTGCGAGGCCGCCGGTTTTGACGTGGTGCTGGTCGAGACCGTCGGCATCGGTCAATCGGAAACTGCTGTAGCGGATATGACCGATTTCTTCCTCGTGCTGGTGCTGCCGGGCGCGGGCGATCAACTGCAAGGCTTGAAAAAAGGCGTGATCGAGCTTGCCGACATGATCGCGGTCAACAAGGCCGACGGCGACAATGTGAAGGCCGCAACCGCGGCGGCGGCCGAATATCGCGCGGCGTTGCAGATTTTGAGCCCGCGCTCGGCCAATTGGTCGCCGCCGGTGGTCACCTATTCGGCGCTCACCGGTAGCGGCATTGCCGAGCTTTGGACGCAAGTCGTCCTGCATCGCGAACGATTGACAGCGGACGGCGCATTGGCGGCGCGCCGGCGCGAACAACAAATCAAATGGATGTGGGCGATGATCGAACAACGCTTGTTCGACAGGCTGCATTCATCCGCGGCGATCAAGGCAAAGCTGCCGGAGATAGAGACTGCCGTGGCGAGGGGAGAACTTTCGCCGGCGCTGGCAGCGGCTGAGATCATCGCCATGACCGGACTGGGCGGCAGCACTTCGCACAACCGATAAGGCCTTGTCCAGCAGGCAAAAAATTGCTGTGTCGCGGTTTTAATACCTTGGCAAAGCTTTCTACCTAGACTTGCTCGATCGACGGTCTCTCGTTCATTGCTGCCGGTTGATCGATGTCGAAATACAAAGAAAAACGCAAACAGCCACGGCGGCCGCTCTCCTATCCGGCAAAGCTCGATTTCGGTGACGGATTGCCGCTGCGCGATTGCCGGTTTCGCGACATTTCGGTGAACGGCGCGCGGCTCTTGATCGGCGAAAAAGTACCGATCCCCGACCGATTTACGCTGCTGCTTTCCACCTTCGGGAAGCCGTACCGACGCTGCCGCGTCGCCTGGCGATCGGATACCGAAACGGGCGTGCGGTTCGAAACCGACCGCTAATCGGCAACACCAGTCGACCATCCCAAACGCTCTCAAAGCCGTACGTTCGTGGCGAGGTATTCGCTTCGTGTATAGTGGCGATCCGAATGCCATTGACGTTGCTCATCACCGGCTTCGGCCCGTTCCCGGGCGCACCGACAAACCCGAGCGGGCCGCTTGCAAAGCGACTCGCGCGCCGGCGGAGACCGGTATTCGCGGACACGCGACTCTTTGCGCACGTATTTCGCACAAGCTATGCGGCGGTTGAACGCGAACTCCCGGCACTCCTCACCCAATATCGACCCGACGCCGTCCTGATGTTCGGGCTTGCGACGCGGACGCCGCACTTGCGCATCGAAATTCGGGCGCGGAACGTCGCATCGATGATGTTCGCTGACGCGGAACGCCGCAAGCCTGCGGCACGGCTGCTCACCCGCTCGGGGGTGGGTGCGATGGCGGTTCGAGCGCCCCGCGCCAACCTGCTGCAGGCGGCCCGCGCGGCACGCGTACCGGTGAGGCTTTCACACGACGCCGGCCGTTATCTCTGCAATGCATTGTTCTGGCGCGCGCTGGAAGCGGCCGATCAGCGCAAGGGCCCGCGCGTGGTTGCCTTCGTGCATGTGCCGCGGCTGCGGCGAAATCTCTCGCTTGCCGATCTCGCGCGCGGCGGCGAAGCCATTACGGCCGCCATTCTCGCTACGGCACGCCGGCCGCATTAACCGTACCGCATAGGGACAGAGCTGTTTCGAACCGGAACAGTTTTCATGGCCCGGAACTTGAACCTTCCGCTCCGACATAAAACCGGAGCCGGACCATGGGTCTCGACCGCCGCGAATTTTTCAGACTTTCTGCGATTACGACGGCGGTGCCCGCCGTCACCCTTGCGACTCCTTCAGCCGCTGCGCCGATGTCGATCCTCGGCATGGATGCCGT
>Ga0335081_10000545_pt1 | contig 63805 bp, 52 predicted proteins | sample Lox_Sample_35_FD_206713 | JGI IMG/M metagenome (GOLD analysis project Ga0335081, IMG submission 206713) | Soil microbial communities from Loxahatchee National Wildlife Refuge, Florida, United States - Lox_Sample_3.5 | ecosystem: Environmental > Terrestrial > Soil > Wetlands | place: USA...
GATCGGAGACTTTCGTTTACCGGAAATCATGGGATCGGGCGCTGCCCTGATCGACTATGACAATGACGGGGACCTGGATGTTTATCTGGTCCAGGGCGCTCCGGCAATTCCGCAAGGCAAGCCGCTGGTCCCTTTGCCGGCAGGCTGGAGGCCCGGGAACCGGCTGTTCCGGAATAACCTGGTCGAAAGCGGAAAACTCTCCTTCACCGATGTCACCGAAGCGGCGGGTGTTGGGCACAGCGATTTTGGCATGGGTGTGGCTGCCGGAGACTATGACAACGACGGCTACACCGATCTGTACGTAACGAATTATGGCCACAACGTTCTCTATCACAACAACGGGAACGGCACCTTCACTGACGTGACTAAGACCGCCGGGGTGGAATCGTCCGGATGGTCCACCAGCGCCGCGTTCATTGACTACGATCGCGATGGCTGGCTCGATCTGGTGGTTGTCCACTACCTGGAGTTCTATCCCAGGAACTGCTATGGGCCGGAGGGCCGTCGAGACTATTGCGGGCCCGAGAACTTCGACCGGACCGTCACCCAGCTCTATCGCAACCTGGGCAACGGCCGGTTTGAAGACGTCACTTCCGCGGTTGGCCTGAACGCGGCGCGTGGACCCGGGCTTGGCATCCTGACAGGCGATTTCGGTTCGAATGGCTGGCCGAGCTTCGTGGTCGCTAACGATGGCGCCGCCAATCATCTTTGGCTGAATGAAGGGAGTCAAAAGGGCCGGGTATTCAAGGAAGCGGGCCTCATGCGCGGGCTAGCCTTCGCTGCGGACGGCCGCGCCCGGGCGGGAATGGGCGTAGCGGCCGGCGACTTGTACGGCGATGGCGGGGAGGCTGTGGTAATCACCAATCTTCCCAATGAAGGATTCACTCTGTTCCAGCGGCAGCCGCGCGGCGATTACACCGATTCCACGGCGCAGACTGGGTTGCTTCACTTTTCCCTGCCGTACACCGGCTTCGGAGTCGGTCTGCTGGACATGGAAAATCGCGGCTTGCTGGACCTGTTCGCCGCCAATGGCGCGGTACTCGCCATGGCGACGCAACTAGGCGACCTCTTCCCATACCGGCAGCGCAATCTGCTGCTGCGCAATTTGGGTAAGGGAAAGGGGTTCGAGGATGTGACGGCTTTGGCCGGGCCAGCCTTCGACCACCTTGATGTTAGCCGCGCGGCGGTATTCGGCGACGTCAACAACGACGGCGGAATCGACATTCTGGTGACTAACAATAACGGTCCGGCTCGCCTGTTGCTGAATACGGTGCCGGAACGCGGGCACTGGATCCAGGTTCGTCTCGAAGGAGTACGTTCCAACCGATCCGGGTACGGCAGCGTGGTCGAGTTGTTTCGGAAAGACGGGACATCTATCCAGCGCTGGGTCAGAGGTGATGGCAGCTACCTGTCAGCCAACGACCCACGAGTCCACTTCGGGTTGGGCAAATCGGCCACAGTGGACCGGATACAGGTCCGCTGGCCGGCGGGCGGGTGTGACTCCTGGAAACAGATTGGTGAGGATCGCGTCGTGACTCTGCGCGAGGGAAGCGGGCATCCCTGTCTCGCAGGCGGCATTGGCCGGTAAAGAGTCAGCCTGGGGCCGCGCGGCACTGACGAAACAAATCAAAAAAAAACACCAAAACTATCAAAACCATTGACGCGGTGATTATCTTTCGATATACTCACTCCGATTTCAGAGGCCTGTCTCCACGGGGAATTCGTTGTCAGCATTGGTAGCAGGTTCTCGTCTGAGGGGGGTTATCCATGCGCTTACTGTTGGTTGTTACCGGCAGTTTAATGCTTTCCGCCTTCGCTGCGTTCGCCCAGAACGCGGGCGGCACGATTACGGGCACGGTTTCCGATCCGGCTGGGGCGGTCGTGCCGAACGCGATGGTGCAAGTCAAAAACGTTGACACCAATACCGTGTACCAGGGCGGCACCTCCGCCACGGGTAATTTTGTGATCCAGGTGCCGGTGGGCAAATACGAACTCACGGTTACTTCAGCAGGTTTCAAGAAGTTTGTTCGCGAGAACCTGGTGGTCACCGTGGCGACCGACGTGCGCCAGGACGTCGCCCTGGAAGTAGGAGCGAATTCCGAGACTGTCACTGTCAATGCCGAAGCTCCGCTCCTGAAGACCGAGAGCGGCGAGTTGAGCCACAACGTAACAGTCGACGACGCAGACAACCTGCCCGTGCTGGCTCTGACTGCGGGAAACTCTTTCGGCTCCAACGGTTTCGGTAACATTCGCGATCCGCTGGCGGTATCCCAGCTTCTCCCCGGCGTGGTCTACGCAGTGGATGGGGGAATCAGCGTCAACGGGTTGCCCGCCTCCACTGAAGCCATTCGTGTCGAGGGTCAGGACGCAACCAATGGCGCGTGGAATCAAAAGACTCAGATTAATCAGAGCGGCATGGATGCCATCCAGGAGGTCTCCATCCAAACCAGTAATTTCGCGGCGGAGTACGGGCAGGCTGGCGGCGGCTATTTCAACTACACCATGAAGTCGGGTACCAACACCCTCCATGGCAGCACCTACATGTACTGGGTGAACGAGGCCTTGAATGCGGGCTTGCCCTTCACCAATGCAGGCCTTACCAATAGCCTCAAGGACGGGGAACACATCCGCGACCCCGACCGCAAGTTCGATTTCGGAGGTACCTTGGGCGGCCCCGTCAAAATCCCGAAAATTTACGACGGCCGGGACAAGACTTTCTTCTTCTTCAATTTCGAGCGGTATCAGGAAACCCAAGCTTTCACCCAGACGGAAACTGTTCCAACGCTGGCCTATCGCAGTGGAAACTTTTCCGCCGCCACAAATCCCTTCGGATTCCCCCTGGCTCTGAGCTCTGCGGGATTCTTTGGTCCCCCGACTCTGGATGCGCTCGGACGTCCCATGTTCTACGACGAGGTTTATGATCCCAACAGCACCAAGACGCTGGCGAGCGGCGCAATTGTGCGTGACCCATTTCCGGGCGGTATCATTCCGGCAGCCCGCTTCAATCCGATTGCGATGGCACTTCAGAACCTCATTCCGCTGCCGAACGCCCCCGGCGTGCTGAACAACTATAATCTGCCGCAATATCAGAACTATCAGCACACCACTAACTGGTCCATAAAGGGGGATCACTCGTTCAGCCCGACCATCAAGATATCCGCGTACGTGTCGCACATCCTGACGTTCAATCCGAACAAGAACGGCATACCGGGGCCCGTGATACAACCGTCGGAAACGAACAACCGCTCGACGACGGTCCGCGTCAACTACGATCAGACCATCCGGCCGACGTTGCTGCTGCACTTGGGAATCGGCTACCTGTATACCTATATTCCGTCCGGCTCTCCAAACTACAACGAAGCCAGTCTGGGCCTGACGGGATATCCCGTTGAGAATTATTTCCCCAATTTCTCCGGTTTGTCCGATTTCTTTTCGGGTGGTGTGGGTATAGGCGGGGGTCTTTTCGGCGGAGGCGGTCTCGGCCCAGCTGGCTTCCTCCAGAATCTTTGGGATGAAAAGCCCACCGGCAATACCTACGTAACCTGGGTCAAGGGCAACCATACCTTCAAGTTCGGCGGCGAGTTCATGGCCGAAGGGTTTCCCGATATCGGCGTTAACCGCGCTAATGGGAATTTCGGCATCTCCCAAACCGAAACCGGAAATCCCAATGAGCAGGCGGTAGGCTTGAGTAGTCCTTTCACCACTGGGCTTACGGGCTTTGGCTATGCCAGCTTCCTTTTGGGGCAGGTGGACAACCTGAATATTAATCCTCCCACCCAATCCAAGCTCGGCTATCACTCCTTCGGGCTGTATGCCCAGGATAGTTGGAAGGTTACTAGAAAGCTGACCGTGGATTACGGCCTGCGTTACGACTTTCAAACTTACCTCAAGGAACAATACGGACGCATGCCGAACACCGTTTTTAACGTTACCAATCCAGAAACCGGCACCCCAGGGGCCACGCTCTTCGAAGGATATGGTGGCGGCCGCTGCAACTGCCAGTTCTCCCACAACTATCCGTATGGATTCGGCCCGCGCCTGGGGGTCGCGTATCAAATTGCCCCCAAGACGGTTCTCAGGGGCGGTGCCGGGCTCCTGTACACCCCGGCGCCGAACAACGCGTTCTTGTCCTACAACGACACCGTGTTCTACGCCGTAAGCGGGCCGTCCTATGGCCTCCCGTTCATGACCCTGGGTCCCAACCCGTACGCGCCGGGTAATCCCTTCGGGAACCCGCCGCTCAAATATCCGAACTTCGATGAGGGAATATTCCCAGTCCCGACTGGGGGAGTATTGCCGCCGGATTCGCCCTTCATCAACATAGACCGGAGTTCGCGGCCAGGGCGAATCCTGAACTGGAGTGTCGGCTTACAACGTGAAATTACGCCGAATCTCGTCGCGGAAGCCACCTATGTGGGCAATCGTGGGGTTTGGCTTACGGCGCCGGAGCTCGATGCCACCGATTATAATGCGCTTACGCCCCAGCAACTGCTCGCGGACGGCATCAACATCCAGAACCCTGCGGACCGGGCACTCCTGTTGCAGCCCATCAACTCGCCTGCTGTGATTGCGCGCTATCCGTATCTCGCCAATCCCAACAACGTGTACCCCGGGTTCCCTGCGAGTCAACCCTTGAACCAGGTGTTCCGGCTGGCTCCGGAGTTTCTCGGCGTGCCTCCTTTCCTGGGTCCACCGCTGGGCAACACCTGGTACGATGCGCTGCAGGTGAAAGTAACGAAGAGGTTTTCGCACGGCTTGAGCATCCAGGGCTCCTATACCTTCAGCAAGAACGACGTTCTGGGCGTCAGCGCCTCCACGCAGTACTTCACGCCCGGCACGCCGCTCATCAACGACGTCTACAACCGCGATCAAAACAAGCAGTTGTCTCAAAATACAGCGCCGAGTTTGCTCGTGATTTCCGGTCAGTACGTGACGCCCCGAGTGGGACAGAGCAGGCTCCTGAAAAACGTATTGGGCGGCTGGCAGATCGCCACCCTGTTGCGCTACCAGAACGGTGCGCTGATCCAAAGTCCCTCGTCCGTCAACAACCTGCTCACCCAGTTGGATCGCGGACCGTCCAATAACCCGGCCCTCTGGGGCGGGGGATATACCTTCTTTAACCCCATCGCTGGTCAATCTTGTCTGGCGATCAATCCGAATCAGAAGGGATTCGATCCGACCAAGACGCTGGCACTGAATACCAACGCTTGGGTGGATCCAGGCGGGGGGAACTTTGGAACCGCCGCGCCGTTCTACAATAATTGCCGTTGGCAGCGGTACCCGGCGGAAAATATGAGCTTCGGCCGAAATTTCCGTATCAAGGAAAGGGCCAACTTGCAGTTCCGCGTCGAGTTCCAGAACATCTTCAACCGCCTGTTCTACTCGGAGCCGTCGTTAGCCGGCGGGACTAACCCCACCACCCCGGCAGTGCATAACAACCCCAACGGCGGGCTGTCGGGCGGTTATGGCTACGTGAACTACGTCAACGGAGGATGCGAACAACCGGGAGGGGCCGGAGCAGGGGGTCTGTTTATGGCCGCATTTGGAACCAACGCGGGATGCCCCGGGCCGCGCACCGGCCAAGCGGTAATCCGTCTGACCTTCTAGGCTGTTCCGGCCTCGTCGCGACACAGGCGGCGAGGCCGGAACACTTCTCGAGAGCGTAACAACCCTACGCCGCCTCTTTCGGTTCTTCCCAAGTCCCTGCTCGGTTGGTCGCATCTGGCCCGATTGTGGTATATCTTCACCGAGGAGGGGTTATGCTCTCAGTGCGGCTATTCTCGGGCTTCGCCGTGGCGACGGCCTTCTTCACCTTCACCAGGCCGGTGGCGGCCGATACCTATCATGTGATTATTAGCGGCAAGGTAACGATGGAAGACGGCGCGCCGCCTCCCTTTACCGTCGGAATTGAGCGAGTCTGCACGGACATCCAGGGGTCAGCCCCCGGCCCCATCACGAATAAGAAGGGCGAGTACACCTGGAACATGGAACTGGATACCTTTAATAGCCGCACGTGCTGGATTCAGGTCACGCATCCGGGGTATGTATCGACGCGTCAGGACATCTCGGCCATCAACGCCACCTCCCACGACCCGACTTACACGGTTCCAACGCTGATCATTTCCAGGAATGTTCCCGACCCTCATTCGATCAGCGTTCCCACCAATAACATTCCGGACCGGGCGAAATCCTCATTCGATGCGGCCATGAAGTCCCTCGACGCGCCCAACTTCGAACAAGCCGCCAGCCAGCTCAGCGCGGCGGTCAAAGCGTCTCCTAAATTTGCCGAGGGCTGGCACGCTCTGGGCGTGGTGGATGAGCGGCTCCAAAAAACGGCTGATGCCCGCGAAGCCTACGAACAGGCGCTAAAAGCGAACCCGAAGTTCCTGCAGCCCTATGTGACGCTGGCGGCCCTCTGCATTAAGACCAAGGACTGGGAGTGCGCGGCCAAGGTCTCCGCCGACGGAATTAAAGCGGATACCAAACACTTGTACTCGGAACTGTACATTCATCAAGCCGTGGTCGAGTACCAGCACAAGGACCTGAGCGGCGCGGAGAGCAGCGTGCAACAGGCCATCCAGCTCGACCCGTATCACCACCATCCGCGGGAAGAGTATGTGCTCGGCCGGATTCTGGAAGCCAAAGGCGATACCGGGGCCGCCAAGGAGCACATCGAGAAATACCTCCAACTGATGCCCAACCCGCCGGACATCCGTGCACTCCAGGAGCACCTGAGCAATCTTGGGAAACCGGAAGCTGCGGCGTTGGAACTGACGTTAGAGCCTTAGCAGCAGGGCTGAGATGCCCGCGTCACAAGCAGTTTCCGAAGCCGCGACCGGTCGTGTGTCAGCGATGTGACCGGCCGGGCATGTCCGGCACAGGCCTCCTGGCCTGTGTCCGTGTCGGTCGAGTCCCGCTGTGCGACAATCGATCGGAAGCGCCGCATGCCACACAACCCCGGATTTCTGAAACTCGTGAATGACGCCAAATCGCGCGTCCAGGAAATCGACATCGAAGGCTACAAGAAAATGGTCGCCAGCGGCGAGCCGCATATCCTGATCGATACGCGCGAAGAGAGTGAGTGGTCGGCCGGGCACGTCACTGGCGCCATCCACTTAAGCAAGGGAATCATCGAGCGCGATATCGAGACCAAAGCTCCAGACAAGAACGCAACCCTGATTCTGTATTGCGGCGGCGGTTACCGCTCCGCCCTGGTGGCCGACAACCTCCAAGTCATGGGTTACACGCGCGCGATCTCGCTCGACGGCGGCTGGCGCGCTCTGCAGCAATCCGGTCTTCCGCTCGAGAAGCCCTAAGCCCGCCTCACTTCCACGCCGGTTTTTCGGTGGCGGCGTTCGCCGGCCGGCAGTACACTCGGAGCATGGATTTGTTACCCCCGCGCGCGGAAATGGAGCGCGCGTTTCTGAAATCCGATGCATCCTACAACGGCCTCTTCTTCGTAGCGGTTCGGACCACGGGCATCTTCTGTCTACCTTCGTGCGCCGCCCGCAAGCCGAAGCCGGAAAATGTCGCGTACTTCGGAACCGTCCGCGACGCACTGTTCGCGGGCTATCGGCCTTGCAAACGCTGCCGGCCCACCGAGAACTCCGCGCCGGAATGGGTGCGTGCTCTTCTGGCCCGCCTCGAAGAGGATCCTCAACTGCGTATTGCCGAGGCCGATCTGCGTAAGCTGGGGCTGGAGCCGGCCCGTGTCCGCCGCTACTTTCTCGCCGAATACGGCATGACCTTTCAGGCATATAGCCGCGCCCGCCGCCTCGCCAAAGCTTTCGAGCAGATCCGCAACGGCACTTCCTTGGACGAAGCCATCCTCGATTCGGGCTTTGACTCGCATAGCGGCTTTCGCACCGCATTCGCACAACTGTTCGGCAAACCACCCGGGCAATCGCGCGATGCCGAATGCGTGCGCGTCGCGTGGGTGGATACGCCGATCGGCCCGATGGTGGCCGGTGCAACCGATCAAGGAATCTGTCTCCTCGAGTTCACCGAACGCCGCCTGATCGAGAAACAGTTTGCCACGATCGGCCGGCGTTTCCGATCGCCGCTGATTCCCGGAGAGAATGCCCACCTCAGCCAATTGAAAACCGAGTTGCCGGAGTATTTCGCGGGTGAGCGGCGCGCATTCACCGTCCCGCTGGTCTATCCCGGCACGCCCTTTGAGGAGCAGGTTTGGAACGCGTTACTCCGCATCCCTTGCGGCAAGACCGTGTCCTACCAGGAACTGGCGCGTTCTTTGGGCCGGCCCGGCGCCGCGCGCGCGGTTGGCCGCGCCAACGGCAGGAACCGCATCGCCATCCTGATTCCCTGTCATCGCGTGATCAACCAGGATGGCAAACTGTGCGGATATGGCGGAGGGTTGTGGCGCAAGCATCTGTTGCTGGAGCTGGAACGTACGGGAGAGCCGCTCGTGGAAGCGGCCCGCGAGCGATCTGCGCGCCAGCTCAGTGCTTAGCTTCCACCACGCCGAGATCGCTGAGGATCTTCGGGGCTGCGTCGTCCACTGCGAGTAGACTGTGGCAGGCATTACAGTCCTGCGTAATGGAATCGCCGCCTTTCGTGGAGTGGCTGCCGTCGTGGCACCGGAAGCATCCCGGAAAATCCATGTGTCCCAGATTGTTGGGATACGAGCCCCAGGCCACCTTCATCGCCGGAAAGATATTCCGGTTCCAAACGTCGAGTGCTGCCTCGCCACCCGCGGTAATTTCGCTGCGCCGCGTGGACCACACGTCGGGATAATGCTTCTGGTAGTATTTGGCGAAACCCGCCGGTATCCGTTGCGCGGCGTCCTCGCGCGAGGCGTAATTGGCCTTGATGAGTTCCAATGCTTCCTTCTTGGCGAACGGCAGCGACGCCGAGAGCAGGCCCGCGTTCATCACGCGGTCGAGGCCGCTATCCGGCAACTCGTAGGTGTGGGTCGGCCGGTTGTGGCAATCCATGCAATCCATTTCACGAACCGGCAGGCCGGCAGTCTTGGCATCCGCAACTGCGTAGACCCGCTTTCCGCCGGGCCCGTCGTATTCGACCCACGGGATATTTTGTCGGCCTTCATCGGAGTGTGCGTAGCGAATCTGCACTCCCGGGCCGAGATGCGTTCCATGAATGCCAATGCCGCCATTGCCACCGCCAATCTTCATCAGCAGAACCGTTTTGGTCAGCGTGTTGTGTTCGTCGTCCGCAAATTTCGAAATGACCCGCAGACGATCCTCACCATACTTCTGCGGCCAGTGACAGGCTTCGCAGGTTTCGCGCGCGGGACGCAGATTGCGCACCGGCGTCGGAATGGGCCGCGGGTAGGTGTTAAACGTGACCGCCACCACTTGGCCGACGCCTGACAATTTGCTCCGCACAAACCAGTTCGCACCCGGACCGATGTGGCACTTCACGCATTCCACGCGCGCGTGCGGCGAGTTCTGGTACGCCGTATATTCGGGCTGCATCACGTTGTGGCACGTCTGGCCGCAAAACGTCACCGAGTCCATGTAGTTCACTGCGCCATACGTGAGCTGGCTGGCCACCACCACGTTGATCACCGTGGTCACGCCGATGAAATAAGCCAACTTGCGCAGTTCCGGATTGCTCCACGCCAGCGCCGGAAAATCCGCCGGATAGACGCCTGCCTCGCCTGTGCGCTTGCGCTTCAACCACATCCCCAAGGGGATCATCACCAGGCCCGCGAAGAAAGGCGCCGGCAGCACCAGAAACGCCAGAATGCCGATATAGGGATTGTCTGTCTCGCCCCGCGCCGTGGTTGGCAGTAGAAAGAGCCAGAGGACGGTGGCAGTCGTGACCAGCACGACCCCCGCAAGGCTTACCCAGTTATTGCTCAGGTGAATGAGCGGCGACAGCCACGACCGGCCACGGCCGCCTGAATTGTTAGAGGTCATGCCCCGGTCTCAGTCTCGCACAGACGACACTTCCTCTGGCTGGGACTCAGGTTCCTCGGCAAGCAGCTCGGGCGGATTTTGCTCTTCGTGCTTTGCGGGCTCGCTCTCCGTAAGGAAAGAAGTGTCTAGCGGGTAGACGTCCGGATCGAAGATGGTGGAGTAGAAATGCCAGATCAAAACTGCGGAGGCGGCCAGGATCGCCTCATAGAAGTGGACGGAGGTTGCCACATCGAGCCACAACTTCGGCAGAAATCGCATCGCCAGGTTGTTGGCCCACAACAGCAGGCCCGTTGCCGCCATGACAAGGGTTCCCCAGATCAATGCCCAGTACTCGACCTTCTCGATGTAGCTGTGTGAAGACCGCGCAGGCCGCTCCGATCCCAGGCCTAAGTTATAAGCGAAATTCGACAGCGCCTCGCGGGCGTCGTTGTTCTTCGGCAGCATCTGCTTCCAATGCTCCCGCAGTTTGCGATTGACGATCAGCGAGATCAGATGGGTGAACGCCAGCGTCAGGAAAACAACGGCGGCAATGCGATGGATCAGACTGCGCATCGAGATGGCGCCTTCCATCATCAGCACGGGACGTGCCCACCACTGGTCCGAGAATTTTAGGGCGAAGCCGGTAATCACCAAGGTGATAAACGAGATCGCCAACACCGCGTGCTGCAGCCGCTCAAATGGCAGCATGCGCGGCCCCGCGTGGGCCAAAGCCGCCGGGCGGCGCGGGCGGTTGGGCCGGAAGCGCAGCCGAATGGTCTTTCGGATCCAGTCTCCCGCATTGTGCAACAGCATGAGCCCGAGAGTCACGGGGATGACGAGCAGATAGAACTCGCGGACCCAACGCGTGGCGGCCGGCTCCCCGCGCCCTTCGACGACGTGCACCTGGCTGATCGCGAAGCGCGTCCCCGCCCCCGGGTGGCATTGGCCGCAAGTCTTGGCCAGGTTCTTGGCGTTCACCGTCGACTTGGGATCGGAAGCCGGCAGAATGTTGTGGAACCCGTGGCAGCTGGCGCAATTCGCCACGGTCTGATCGCCGGATTTCGCAGCGAGCCCGTGAAAGGAAGAATCGAACGTCAGCAGGCGATCCGACGGCAACCCGAATTTTCGCGTCAAACGGACATCGCCGTGGCAGCTGCCACAGGTGTCGCGAATGTTGGCTCTGTTGACAGTCGACGCTTCGTTCGTGGGAGCGAGGATTTTGTGCTCGCCGTGGCAGTCCGTGCACAGCGGGGCCTCGGTAGCCCCGCGTGCCAGCGCCTGCCCGTGCACGCTGTTCCGGAACTGCGCAGCCACGTCGGAATGACACATGCCGCACGTATCCGGCACCGCTGCGCGAAACGTTTGGGACTTGGGTGGAAGCAACTCGTGCGCGCTGCCATGGCAGATGCCGCAATCCGGAGCCGCCGCGTTGCCTTTCTGGGCCGCCTGGCCATGTACGCTGCTGGCATAATCGCCGGCCTGGTCCTGATGGCACGTGGTACAAACCGGCTTCGGGACTCCCGCCGGATGTGGATATTGTTCGTGCTGATCGTGGCACGTGTCGCAGGTCAGGCCCGCGTGCGCGCTCTTCTCGAGCTTCTTAGCCTGGTCATGGCAGGAAGAGCAATCCGCCGGAGCCGTCTTGGCATAAAGCCGGGTGCCCGGCGCCCCTAATAAAACGCATAAAAGGGCAATGCCGAAGGCGGCGGGAAGGATTGCTCGGCGCGCCATGGCTTCAGAGCCCCATGCGTGTACCCGCGCTAAGCCAGGTTTGCCACGTGTAGACCGCCAACAGCAGTATTCCGTAAACTACCGCAACCACCGTGAGCAGCTTGCCCCATTTGTCGATCACGTCGAGCTTATGGGCAATCGCCGCCTGTTGTGCCGGCACGGCCTCGCTGCCGCTGCCCAGGTGGATGGTTTCATCCTCTTTGTTGCTTACGAGCTTACGGTACGCGATCAGCCCCAACACGACTAACGCGAGAAAAACCCACAGAACGGTAAACGGTGTGTAAGTCATGTGCACCTCGGTTTCGAGTGCCAATTGTTGCACGCGGGAGTCCACCCACCTTGCGGAGGCAAACTATCGTATTTTGCAACGTTTGGATCTGGAGATCTGATTATCTGGGGACAATTGCGCAGGGGAAACAGCGGCGCTGGGGGAAATTACACTTGGCTCAGCCAGAGAGTGAGGTTTGGCAACCCGCAAGGAAGCGGCCATGATTGCCAGCAGAACGGTCGCAACGGAATCATCGTTGGAGACAACCGAGACAATACCCGCCTCCCAGGCTTGGGCCAGCAGTTCCGGGTCTTGATGAGTGATCAATACAACGCGCTCGGGATTTTCCAAAAGGTGGGGTAGCCGCGCGAAGGCGAGCTCGTCGAGTACCATAACGCTTCCCTCCACCACGTGGGGATAGTCCACACGCTCCACTCGCCACGGCCCACTCCGCTGCAAAGCGTTCTTCAGGTGCTCCGCGTAACCGGTGTCAGCAATCGAAAGCTGAACCGTTCGCATCATCGTTGACTCCGAACTGTTTGGATTGGCAACCAGCGACTCTCTGTGGCCGTCATGCGGACTCCGCCCGCAAAGCAGCAATTGCATCGCCACCTGCTGTAGCGTCTGGTTTTCAGTGTTTTCCGTGTCACGCCGGGACCCGCTGCTGGCGCGCTTGACCCGGCAATCAGGTCCCATTGGGCCAATTGACCCAAGCGCGCTTGTTATAATTGAGCAACGTAATCAGTAATGTCGAAGCTCACTCCAGGCTGGCAGAAAAGCAGCGTCTTAGAAACTGTCTTCAACCAGCTCTCCGACGCGCTCGTTCTCTACGATCCCGAGTTCCGCATCACCGGCGTGAATGACGCCGCGGAAAGACTCTTCGGCATGTCCTCTGAGGAGATGCTCGGCAAACACTGCCAGGAAATCTTCAACTGTACCGTCTGCGAAGCCGGGTGCGGCATGCTCGAAGGTTTGAATCAAAACCACGGGGCGCCTAACGCTACCGTGAGGCTCAATACCGGCAACGGCATGGAGCGCCTGGTCGTGATGCGAACCACGCAGATGTTCGATGATGATGGGACGCTGGCCGGCGTGGTGGCCACGATCAAAGACATCACCGAAGCGGCAGCGCCCCAGAAGCGTGAAGTCATTGCCGAATCGCCCGCCATGCTCGATGTGCTGAATTTCGTGCGGCGCGTGGCGGCCAGCGAAGCCACCACCATCCTTCTGGATGGCGAGAATGGCACGGGCAAAGATCTGATCGCCAAAACTCTGCACTACCAGAGCACGCGGCAAGCCGAGCCGTTCATCGCCATCAACTGCGCGGCCATTCCCGAGACGCTGCTCGAAAGCGAATTGTTTGGCTATGAGAAGGGCGCATTTACCGATGCGCGCGCCCAAAAGCGTGGGATTTTCGAGCTGGCCGATAAGGGCACGCTGTTTCTCGATGAGATCGGTGAAATTCCCCTCATGCTACAGGCCAAGTTGCTGCGCGTGCTCGAGGAACAGAGCTTCCGGCGCCTGGGCGGTTTGAAAGATATCAACCTCAATCTGCGGGTCGTGGCCGCCACCAATAAGAACTTGCGCGAGGCGGTGAAGGAAGGCGCCTTCCGCCAGGACCTGTACTTCCGGCTCAACGTCATTCAAATCACCATCCCGCCCCTGCGCGAACGCCCCGACGACATTTTGCCCCTGGCGCGTTTTTTTGTGGAACACTACAACCGCAAGTTCAAGCGCAATATCGAGGGCGTCTCGGATGGCGCTGCCCGCCTGATGCTATCGCACGATTGGCCAGGCAATGTCCGCGAGTTGCGCAACGCCATTGAGCGGGCCATGATTCTGGAGGACACCGCTCTGATTACTCCTGCCAGCCTGCCGATCACGATTTCCCATCCAAGCGATAACGGCTCGGTTCCCGCCGCGGCAGTCGCGTCACCGCCAGTCGATGGGCTCTCCCTCGAAGACAACGAACGCAGTCTGTTGGCCCGCGCGCTGGAAAGAACCAACGGCAACCAGACCCAGGCCGCGCGCCTGCTGCGCATCACGCGCGACACGCTGCGGTACAAAATGAAAAAGTTCAACCTGCGATGATCCGGACGATCTTTATCACGTTTGCGGTTGCGGCCGCCGCCGCCGCGCAGTCGTCATACCTGGGCGAACTCCGGCAGTTAACCAACGGCGGAGAAAATGCCGAGGCGTATTGGGCGCCGGATGGCAAGCGCATCATTTTCCAAACCACGCGCCCCCCATACAGCTGCGACCAGATTTTCATCATGAACGCCGATGGGTCCAATCAGCATCTGGTATCCACCGGTAAAGGCCGAACTACCTGCGGGTATTTCCTACCCGACAACAAACACATCATCTACGCTTCTACCCACCTTGCCGCCGACGCCTGCCCGGCGCCGCCCGACCGCAGCAAAGGGTATGTGTGGGGGATTTTTCCCGGCTACGATATTTTCCTCGCCACCGACGACGGCAAGATCGAGAAGCGCCTCACCGATACCCCGGGTTATGACGCTGAAGGGACCATCAACTTCAAGTCCGGCCAGATTGTTTACACTTCGCTCTCTTCCGGCGACCTGGAACTCTGGACCATGCGCCCGGATGGTTCGCAGAAGAAGCAGCTCACCCGTACGGCCGGCTACGATGGCGGCCCCGTTTTTTCTCACGACGGGAAGAAGCTGGTGTGGCGCGCGCACCACCCCAAGACGCCCCAGGATATGGAGCGTTACAAATCTCTCCTCGCCGACAACCTGACCGCACCCATGAAGATGGAACTGATGGTTGCCGATGCCGACGGCAGCCATGCCCATGAAATCACCAACTTCGGCTGCGCCAGCTTCGCGCCGACGTTCACTCCCGACGACAAGCGCATCCTGTTCGCGTCCAACAAACACGAGTGCGACAGCCGCCACTTCGAGCTGTACCTGATCAACGTGGACGGCACCGGTTTGGAACAAGTGACCAACTTCGGCGGCTTCACGGCTTTCCCCGAATTCGCCCCCGACAGCAAGAGGATCGTGTTCGCGTCCGACAAGGACGCCAAGACTCCCTACGAGTTCAATATCTTTACAGCGGCGTGGCGCGAGAAGCACTAGCAGGCTGCCAAAAAAAACCCGCCAAGCCTCCGCTCCCTCCGGTCGCGGCTCAGTAACTGGCTGTGAACTCGATGCCGCGTTTCCGAGCCGCGCGCGTAGCAAGCGGTTCTACCGCCGCCTCAAGCCCTTTACCGTAAGCTAACCCCTCTATACTCCTTTCCTCCCCTGCGCCTGCCGCATTGTAGATACATCGGAGGGTGCGGATGAAACCAATCATGATACTTCTGGGTTTTGCTGCTTTGGTGGGGGCTGCCTCGTGGGATACGGGCCTGGAGGAGGCCAAGCGTTTGTCGGCGGTAGGGCAAACGGCCGCCGCCGAGGCGGCTTACCAACGAGTGATTACGGACGCCCAAGGCTTCAGCGCGGGCGAACTGAACGAACTGGGGTTACAGTTCCATTACTTATCCCGCTATCGGGACGCCGAATGGTTGTATCGTCGATCGCTTTCTGCCTGGGACCAGCTAGCGCCGCAGACCGCCCACGATCGCACCGTTACCGCGCTCAATCTGGGAACCCTGCTGCGCACCCAAGGCCGGTTTCCGGAGGCCGAAGCCATGTTGCGTGACTGCCTCGAACAAATGGAAGCTACCACTGGTTCCACCAGCGTGGATGCCGGCCGTGCCGCCGCCAGTTTAGCGGCCCTGTACCAGGCCTGGGGAAAACTGGCCGACGCCGAGCCCTTGGCAGTGCGTGCGAACGCCATCTTTGAGCAAAATCTGGCGGGCACCGCAACCGACCGTGTGAATGCGCGGCACACTCTCGCCTCCATTTATCTGGCCGAGGGGCGCTACGATCGGGCCGAGTCGCTGCTGCGGCTGCTGCTCGAAGGGGCCGAAGAGCGTTCAACGGCCGCTATTTACAATGACCTGGCAACCGCTGCTCTGCGCCAGGAGCATCCTGCCGACGCCGAATCGCTGTCGCGGAAGGCGCTCGAAATCGCTGGGCGCTTGCTCCCTGAGGGGCACCCGGTGCGCGCCGCGGCGTTGAACAATCTGGCGCAGAGCTGCCGTTTCCAAGGCCGGTTTCTGGAGGCGGAGAAGTATTACCGGCAGGCGATCGCCATCCTGGAGGAGTCGCTCGGCCGCCAGCACCCCGATACCGCCAAGGCCGTGATGAATCTGGCAGCGTTCTACCACCAGCGGGGCCGCGAAATCGGTGCGGAGGATTTGTATCGTCGTGTCGCCGCCACATTCGAATCGGTGTATGGCTCCACCGGCCCTCTGACTCTGGTGGCGCGCGACGAATTGGCCGAAGTGTTGCGCGCGGAGGGCCGCTTTACGGAATCGGAGAAACTCGAGCGCGCCGCGCTGGCCTCCCTCGAGACCTCGCTCGGACGCGAAGATCCCCGAGTGATCCGCGCCAAAACGAACTACGCCCGTCTCCTCGAAGACACCAAGCGAACGAAACAGGCCGCCGCCATACGGGCGCAAATTCCAGGCACGGGGCAGGGCTTCCGCAGTGCCACGCCCTGATCACGCCATACGCAGCCGCCGCAAGATGGCTTGGAACCGGGGACTGGTCCGCAGCGGATCATAGACCGGGTGAGTCTTGATCGTGCAGATGGGCAATTCGTGTTGCTCGCAAGCCCTCTCGAGCCAATCGAGCGCGCGATCGTTCTCGCCCAAACCCATGTGAACAATCGCGAACGAGGTGGAAGGGGTGTGAACTTCGGCGGCGCGCGCCGTGAGTTTTGCGAGCACTCCTTCGGCGCTGGCGCGGTCTCCGGAAAGAGCGAAGACATGGCCCATGGCTGCGAGAACGCTCGGCACGTCCCCGGCAAGCGAGCGGCCTTTCTCCAACATCGCCAGCGCCTCCGGATAATTTCCCGCAAGCGACAGGGCGCGGCCCATCGACGTGTAGGCTTTGTAGAACGAAGGGTCGAACTCCTGAATTTCGCGGCATTGCCGAATCGCTTCCGCATAATCCCGGCGCAACATACTCAGATACGCGCGCCCCTCGTAAGTGATGCTGGAGAGAGGATCCATTTGCAGGGCGATTTCATTTTCGAGGGCTGCTTCTTCCAGGCGGCCAAGGAGTCCCAGACAATCGATACCTAGCCACTGGTGCGCGGTCGCGTAGCCGGGGTTGAGTGCGATCGCTTTGCGATAAAGACTCTCAGCCTCTTCCCACTCCCAGTCGTGCAGCGAGCGGATGAGCGCTAAAGCCGGATAAGCTTCTGCCAGGTTCTGATCGAGCTCGATCGCGCGCAGGGCCGCGACCTTTACTCTCGGGATGCCCTCGGCTGGGTGAACTTGGCCATATTCGACCAGCAGCGTGATCGCGTCGGCAACCCCCGCGTACGCGAGCGCGGATGAAGGATCGGCTTCAATCGCCGCCTCGAAGTACTGCAAGCTACGTTTCAGATCTTCGGCGGCGCGGCGATGCCAGTGGTACCGGCCTTTCAGGTAGTAGTCATACGCGGTGACGCTGGCGCTTTTTGAAACCAGGGGCCCGGCGCCGCAGGCCATCTGTACGCGCAGCGTCCGCACGATGGCGCGGGCGATCTGCTCTTGAATCGCGAAGACATCCTGCATCTGGCGGTCGAATGTTTCCGACCATAGATAGAAGCCGGTTTGCGTGTCAATCAATTGGGCGCGCACGCGGAGGCTGGTCCCGGCGATTCGCACACTTCCCGTCAACACGGCGCCGACATGCAATTGCCGCCGCACCTCCATGAGGTCCTGCTCGACGCCGCGCATCCGCGCCGCGGAATCCCAAGCCACCACGCGCATTCCGCTCAATTTCGTCAGCGCGTGAATCAATTCTTCGGTAAGCCCGTCGCTGAAGTAATCGTGGTCCGCGCTGCCGCTGAGATTGCTGAAGGGAAGAACCGCTACCGTGCTGACGCCCGGTTCGGCAACTGGTCCCGCAGGATTCCTTTCTTGAATGGATGGCGCGTAGCTGCCCGTGTTGAATTCGAAAATCACGGGATCGTCGCGGCCATCACCTTCGTAGTAGGCCTTCAGCTTGGAGCGCAGGCGGCGCGCCTCCACGCGGACGATCGGGTCCACCCGCGGGTCGTAGGAACCTTTGCGATCGAAAACCTCGACGCCGATCAAATACTCTTTCAGCTCATCGCCCTTGCCTTCGAGCGTCTGTTCGACCGCGAAGCGCAGGAATCTCCCCATGCGATCCGAGCGTATGAATAGACCATGGCCTAAGATCTTTTCGAGTTGCCGCCGAATCGCCGAGTGCTGGATTGCGGAGTGCCTCGGCAGTGACACGGGATGAATCCGATTTACTCCTATTATCCTTGGTTTACGGGTACCCGAGCAATTGACCACGTGTTAACTCGAAACAAGCAGCGATTGTGTTGCATCCTATGGTTAGATGTCTCGTAGTACATTGAGCCGGGCCGCTTGGGCCTATGGGGCTGCGCCGCATTATTGGAGGCGCTACTCAGAGGATCGCCGGCGGCGGGTTTTACCCGCGCCGCATCGTCCGCACCCAGCGAGCTGGAGCGACAGTGGTCTGTTCGCCGCATGGCTCGGCCACAGCACCGTGCTGTTGAGGATCGACGGCCTCACCGTTCTTACCGACCCTGTTCTGGGCAGGCGCGTGGGCATTGGTTTGGGCCCGGTCACGCTCGGCCTGAAACGGCTCGTGGAACCGGCCTTACTCATCGACGAGCTGCCGCACATCGACGTAATCCTGCTCTCGCATGCGCACATGGATCACTTCGACCGGCGCACCTTGCGCCGTCTCGAGCATCGCGGCACAACTGTTATCACAGCGGCCAAAACCAGCGATCTGCTGCGTGCCGGGCACTACCGGCGTGTGGACGAGATTGGCTGGGGGCAGCGCGCGCGTGTCGGTCCGCTCGAAATTCGCGCCTTCCCCGTCAACCACTGGGGCGCCCGCATGCGCAGCGACACGTACCGCGGATACAACGGATACACCATCGAGTCCGGCCGCTACCGCGTGTTGTTCGGAGGAGACACGGCCGCGACCACTTCCTTCCGCGGGCTCAAGAAATCGCGGCCTTTCGATCTGGCCATCATGCCCGTGGGCGCGTACGATCCGTGGATCCGCGTTCACTGCACTCCCGAACAAGCCTGGCAGATGGCGCATGAAGCCGGCAGCGAGTTCTTCCTTCCGGTCCACCACCAGACGTTTGCGCTGAGCCGCGAGCCCTACTACCAGCCGATTGAACGCACGTTGGCAGCGGCGGGCCGCCACCCCGAACGGGTCGCCGTGCACCGCATCGGCCAGGAATTCCGCCTCCCTTAAACCCGCAATCTGTTATTCTTTGGGTTCACAAAAACAGGAGCAAATCATGGCGGTAAAAGTAGGGATTAATGGCTTCGGCCGGATCGGCCGGAATGTCGTTCGTGCCGGGTTGCATCGGACTGATATCGATTTCGTGGCGGTCAACGATTTGACCGATACCCACACGCTGGCGCACTTGTTAAAGTACGACTCTGTCCTGGGGCAGCTTCCGGAGACGATCACCTCGGACGCCGACTCCATTAACGTAGCGGGCAAGAAGATTAAGGTCTTTGCCCAGAAAGACCCGGCGCTTCTCGACTGGAACTCGGTGGGCGCGCAAATCGTGGTCGAGTCCACGGGCCGTTTCACCGACGCCAAAGAAGCCTGCAAACACATTCGCGGCACCGTCAAGAAGGTCATCATTTCGGCGCCGGCGAAGAACGAAGACGTCACCATCGTGCTGGGCGTCAACGATTCCATGTACGATCCCGCCAGGCACAATATCGTTTCCAACGCTTCCTGCACGACCAATTGTCTGGGCCCGGTGGTCAAGGTGCTGTACGACAAGTTCGGCATTCAAAAGGGGTCGATGACCACGATCCACAGCTACACCAACGACCAGAACGTGCTCGATTTCCCGCACAAGGATCTGCGCCGCGCGCGTGCTGCCGCCTTGAATATGATTCCCACCACAACCGGGGCCGCCAAGGCGATCGGGTTGGTCATGCCCCAGCTCAAGGGCAAGCTCGATGGGTATGCCATGCGCGTGCCAACACCCAACGTCTCCGTGGTGGATTTGGTTGCAGTGACCGACAAATCGACTACCACCGAAGAGGTCAATGCAGCTTTGAAAGCCGCCTCGGAAGGGCCGCTCAAAGGGATCCTTGGCTACACTACAGACCCCGTCGTCTCCACCGACATGATGCGTAATTCCAACAGTTCCATCGTGGACGCGGATCTGACGAAGGTCCTGGACGGGAACCTCGTCAAGGTGGTGGCCTGGTACGACAACGAGTGGGGCTATTCCTGCCGGGTCGTGGATCTGATCGCGTTTCTGACTAAGAAGGGATTGTGAGCGGAGCTGAAAAAAGTTGAACTCCCGGGCTGTCCCGCGGAATTCAGGGTAATTGGTGTTTCGACACCACCTCTCATTGCTGAGATCCGAATACCGGGCCGCAACCCAAGGCGACCCGGTATTTTAGTCTTATGCCCGATTACATCGGCGCCTTGGATCAAGGCACCACCAGCACTCGCTTCCTGGTTTTCGATCGGTCCGGTAAGATCATCGCCTCGGCGCAAAAAGAGCACCAGCAAATCTATCCGCAGCCGGGATGGGTGGAGCACGATGCCGAGGAAATCTGGGCGCGTACGCAGGAAGTGATTTCCGCGGCAATGTTCGAGAGTGGCCTCAAGCCACATGACTTGGCGGGCATCGGAATCACCAACCAGCGGGAGACCACGGTTCTGTGGAATCGCCTTACTGGGCACCCCGTTCACCACGCGTTAGTCTGGCAGGATACGCGCGTGGGCGAAATGGTATCGGAGTTCACACGCACCGGCGGCCCCGACCGCTTCCGCGCGCAGACGGGCCTGCCCCTTTCCACGTACTTCAGCAGTCTCAAGATTCGCTGGCTGCTCGACAACGTATCTGGCGCGCGCGCCCAGGCCGAGGCGGGCGACCTTCTTTTTGGCACCATCGACACGTTTCTTCTATGGCGGCTGACCGGCGGCTTGCACCGCACCGATTGCACCAACGCCAGCCGCACGCAGTTGATGAACCTGGCCACTTTGGATTGGGATCCGGAGTTGCTCCGCGCCTTCCAGATCCCGCCGCAGATTCTGCCGCGGATCTGTTCGAGCAGCGAACGGTACGGCGAGGCCACGCTCGAGGCGGTGAAAGGCGTGCCGATCGCAGGCATCCTGGGAGACCAGCAGGCAGCGCTGGTGGGACAAACCTGCTTTCAACCCGGCGAAGCCAAAAACACATACGGCACCGGATGTTTCCTGCTCATGAACACGGGGCGCCAGATCGTTCCTTCGCACTGTGGCCTGCTGACCACTGTGGCTTTCCGGCTGGGCAATCAGCCGGCTAACTACGCGCTCGAAGGCAGTATCGCCATCACTGGCGCGCTGGTGCAGTGGATCCGCGACAATTTCGGGTTGATCCGCCACAGCGCCGAGATTGAAGCGCTGGCCCGCACGGTGGGAGATAACGGTGGCATCTACTTCGTGCCGGCGTTCTCGGGCCTGTACGCGCCGTATTGGAAACACAACGCGCGCGGCGTGATCGCCGGGCTGACGCGGTACACCAACAAGGGGCATCTCGCCCGCGCGGTGCTCGAAGCCACGGCGTTCCAAACCCGCGAAGTGGTCGAGGCCATGGAGCAGGATTCCGGCATCCCGCTCGCAACCCTGCGCACCGATGGCGGCATGGTGGAAAACGATCTGCTCATGCAGTTCCAGGCGGATATCCTGGGCCGCGAAGTGGTTCGCCCGGCGGTGAAAGAGACCACGGCTTTGGGCGCTGCTTATGCCGCCGGACTCGCCACCGGATTCTTCGCCGGCCTAGACGAACTGCGCTCGCATTGGTCTGTCAATCGCACCTGGAAACCGGAGATGGACCGGGCACACCGCGAACAAATGTGCGCCTCGTGGAAGAAAGCCGTCACCCGTTCGTTCGATTGGCTGGAAAAGTAGCACAGCCTCCCGGCCTGTGTGCTTCCCCAAGTAGTAGACGCTCGACCACCTAATGTGGTAGGCTGTCTTCTACCATGGAAGATCGCATCGAACTTCTGCATGGCACCCTGGAAATGCTCATCCTGCGCACGCTGCGGGCTGGCCCGCAGCATGGCCACGGCATCGGCGTCGCGATCCGCGCCACTTCGCAGGAGGTGCTCCAGGTGGAGCATGGCTCGCTTTATCCCGCGCTGCATCGTCTGCGCAAGGAGGGATTGATCGAGGGCGAGTGGAAGTTGTCCGAAAACAAACAGCGCGCCCGCTACTACCGGCTCACGGCAAAGGGCAGGAAACAGCTGACGGCGGAAGAATCGCGCTGGAACCGCATGGTGGAAGCCATCGCGCGCGTTCTGCGTCCTGCATAGGAGGCCGGAAATGAGATTCTTGCATTGGCTGACACGCCGCTCTCAAGAGGACGCGGAACTGGACGAAGAGTTGCAATTTCACCTTGCCGAAGAGGCCCGCCTCCGCATCGGACGCGGCGAAGCGCCCGATAGCGCCAGGCAATCCGCAAGGCGCGGGTTCGGCAATGTGCTTCGGACCAAAGAGATTGCCCGGGAAGCTTGGACCTGGAGCGCGCTCGATCGGCTCGCCGCCGACCTCCATTTCTCCCTGCGAATGCTGCGCAAGTCGCCGGCGTTCACGGCGCTTTCGGTTGCGGCTCTGGCGCTCGGCATCGGCGCCACTACCAGCGTGTACAGCGTAGTCCACTCGGTTCTGCTGCGCTCCCTGCCATTTCCGCAGCCGGAACGCCTGGTGATGGTCTGGGAGACGCAACCTAAGACCGGAAAGCCGAACGTAGTGCAGACCGGCAATTTTCTTGAGTGGCGCCGGAGGAACCGGTCCTTCGACAACATGGCGGCGATCGAGGCTCTGCCATTTAACGTGGAGGCAGGCGACGAAGCAGTCCAGGTCCCGGGCTTGCTCGTGACCGCCGGCTTCTTTGAAACACTGGGAGTCCAGCCGCTGTTGGGACACGCCATCCGCCCGGAAGACGATACGCCTAACGGCGCCGCCGTAGTGGTGCTTAGCTACGGCTTCTGGCAGCGCCGGTTTGGTGGACGGCCGGACGCGATCGGCAGCAAGGTGTTCTTTGGCGAGCAGCCGGCTCAGGTAATTGGAGTCATGCCGCCGGGATTCCATTTGCCCACCCAGCCGAACATCGATGCCTACGCGCCGCTACGCATCCAACCGGGGCAGGCATTGCGTGACGGCCGGAATTTTTCCGTGGTGGCGCGGCTGCGCCCCTCCGTGCCCCTGCGCGATGCCGGCGGCGAAATGCGGCGCATCGCAGCGCAGACAGCGCAAGAGCGGCCCGACATCAATACCGGTTGGAGCGCGACGGTAGTTCCGCTTTTGGAGCAGACCGTGGGGAAAACCCGTACCACGCTGCTGGTGGTGTGGGGTGTCGCGGGAATCGTTCTGCTCATCGCCTGCGCCAATGTCGCCAATCTGTTGCTCATGAGGGCCGCGGCGCGGCGCCGCGAAATGAACGTCCGGGCTGCCCTAGGGGCCGGGCGTTGGCGTCTTCTGCACCAACTCCTTGCCGAAAGCCTGCTGCTGGCGCTGGCCGGCGGCGTACTCGGACTTCTTCTGGCGTACTGGGGAGTGCCCGCGATCCTTCGGCTGCTACCCACCGGCTTCCCGCTTCCGCGAAGAGACGAAATCGCGGTCGATCAGGCGGCCCTTTGGTTCACGGCAGCCGTATCGTTGGCGAGCGGAATTTTCTTTGGCGTGCTACCGGCCTTCGAGGTGGACCTCGGCTGTCTAAGCGATGGCCTCCGCTATGGAGGCCGTCAAAGCACCGCCGGCTCGCGTTCCCTGCGCAGCTCTTTGGTGGTCGCGGAAGTGGCTCTGGCCATGTTGCTGGTGATCGGCGCTGGGTTGATGTTGCGCAGCTGGACGTTGCTTCGGCATGTGGATCCCGGTTTCCGCCCAGACCGCCTGATCAGCTTCCGTATGCTGCTCATGACGTCCAGCCGGGACTTTCCACAGATCCTGGCGCTGCGAGCATCGTCGGTTCGCGAGATGCTCGACCGGATCCGGTCGCTGCCTGGCGTCGAAGCGGCCTCTTCCATTCATATGACGCCCCTATCCGGGCAACAGTCGGGCACGTGGTACAGCCGTGCCGACCGTCCGCCACCACCACTCGCGCAGGGCGGAGGCGATGTCTCCGTCATCTCAGACAGCTATTTTCGAACCATGGGCATCCCTCTGCTGGAGGGCCGGGAATTCGACGAACGCGACCGTAGCGGATCGCCTCCCGTGGCTGTTATCAACCAGACCCTAGCTCGTGCTGCCTTCCCTGGAGAGAACCCGATCGGAAAACGGATGCGCGTTTATTGGGGTCCGAGCGGCGATCCGGTCGAGATCGTCGGCGTGGCGGCCGACATCCACCACAACGGGCTGCGGACCGCTCCCGATCCCTGTCTTTTCCTGCCGCACGCGCAACAGCCAAGCGGGTTCCTGACGCTGGTGGTGCGCACCAACGGAGATGCCGGCGTGATCGCGGCCGTCCAGAAAGAGATTCATCAGGTCAACCCGGCGCAAGGCATCGCCGAGATTCGGCCGATGGAAAGCCTGGTTGCGGCGGACACCGCCGAACCAACCTTGGAAACGAGCGTGCTCTCGATTTTCGGTTTTCTCGCTCTGGGGTTGGCCTCGATCGGGATCTACGCGGTGGTCTCGTATTCGGTGGAACAGCGTACGCGGGAAATGGGAATTCGGCTGGCCCTCGGGGCCGCACGCCAGGTTATTTTGAGCGGTGTGCTACGCGAAGGGTTCGTGCTGGCCCTGATCGGTATCGGCGCCGGTTTGGTGGCGGCTCTGGCGCTCACGCGTTACCTGGCCACGCTGCTCTATACCGTGCGGCCTACCGATCCGCTCATCTATGCTTCGGTGACGTCGGTCCTGGTAGCAGCCGCATTGGCAGGATGCTATTTCCCGGCGCGGCGTGCCACCGCCGTGGATCCGGCTGTGGTGCTTCGCGAAGAGTGACGCCACCGAGAGCTACCCAGCGCCCAATACGTACGATCGCGCCGTCTCTAGAAACGCTTCTAGCTGCGCCACCTTCCACCGCTCGTCGTGCCCCAGCTCTTGGGCCAGCAGATCCGCCACTCGCGGCGCCATCGCGATGGCCGCGCGAGCGTTGAGGAACAGCGCGCGCGTGCGCCGCGCCAGAACGTCTTCCACCGTTCGCGCCATTTCCTCCCGAGCCGCCCACACGACCTCGGCGCCGGTGTATGGCAACTCTGGATGAAGCGGTTCGGCGAGTGAGGCATCGCTGCCCATCAGTTGCCGAACAGCCGGCGCATCGGAACCATAAACGCGCAGCGCGCCGAACCGTTCCGCGTTCGGGTGGAACCCGTGGATGTTCAGATGAGCCGTCACACAAGGTTTCTCCGGCAGCCGGCCGAGCGTAGCGGCCTGGTCCACGCAATCCTCCGCCATGTGCCGGTAGGTGGTCCATTTCCCACCGCAAATCGTCACCAGGCCGGAATTTTCGATGCGTATGGTGTGATCGCGCGAGAGCGCCGCCGTGTTGCCGGTTGCGCCCGAACGCACCAGCGGCCGGATGCCGGCGAAGACGCTCAACACATCGGCGCGTGAAGGCCGCTTGGCCAGATACAAAGATGCGGTCTGGAGAATGAACGCCACCTCCTGTTCCATGGCGACCGGCTCCAGTGCCGCCTCGGAAACGGGTGTGTCGGTAGTGCCGACCAGCGTGTGTCCGTGCCACGGAATCGCGAAGAGCACGCGCCCATCGGTGGTGCGAGGCACCATAATCGCGCTCTCGCCCGGAAGAAAGCTGCTGTCGAACACGAGGTGGATTCCCTGGCTGGGCGCGATGATCGGCTCGATCGCGTCACCGGCCATCCGCCGCACGGCATCGGTGAACGGCCCAGTGGCGTTGATCACCACTTTCCCCTTGGCAACAAAATCCTCGCGGGCTTCGGTATCACAAAATGTGACACCATCGACGAACCCGTCCGCATCCTGGGTGAGTCCGGTGACCCGGGCGTAGTTGAGCAAAACCGCCCCCTGTTCGAAGGCGGTCGCCACCAGGTTGATGAGCAGCCGCGAGTCATCGAACTGGCCGTCGAAATACATGACGCCGCCGCGCAGACCTTGCGGGTTGAGCGTGGGAAGGCGTTCGAGCGTTTCTTCCTGAGAGAGAATCCGCGACGCGCCGAAGCCGTACTTACCTGCGAGCAGGTTGTAGAGCTTCAGGCCGATCCCGTAGAACGGCGCTTCCCACCAGTCGTAGTTCGGCACCACGAACCCGAGATTGCGCACCAGGTGCGGCGCGTTCTGCGCGAGCAGGCCGCGCTCCTTGAGTGCTTCCATGACCAGCGCCACGTTGCCCTGCTCCAGATAGCGGACGCCGCCATGGACCAGCTTGGTGCTGCGGCTGGAGGTGCCCTTCCCGAAATCGCTCTGCTCCAGCAGCAGGACGTCATAGCCGCGCGTGGCCCCGTCCAGGGCGACGCCTACTCCAGTGGCGCCACCGCCCACCACAATGATGTCCCAGGGGTTCGTGCGGGCGCGGAAACGCCGCCACATCTCGGAACGGGTCATGCAGTGGCCATTACACCACGAGGTTTCACGCACTTTGGGAACAAATGCTGCCCCTGCTGCGTATTTACAGGCGATAAAGGAGGCGGAGCGTGTTTTGCGATCGTTGCGGCACTCAGATTTCCGATCAAACCAGATTCTGCCCGAGCTGCGGCAAAGCGGTGGGGATCACGCCTTTTATGCCGGTGCACAGCCGAATCGCCGGACACGTCCGCCTGTTGGGCATCTTCTGGCTGGCGCTATCGGGGTTGCATTTGATGCCGGGCCTGATCGTGCTATCGTTCGCGGGGCACGGCTGGTGGTTTCTGCCGCCCGGAGTTCCGGGCTTTGTGCACGGCATCCTGAGCATCGTCGGATGGGCGTTGGTTGGCGGCAGCATCCTCGGGCTGGTCACCGGCTGGGGCCTGCTGCAGCGGGAGCCGTGGGCGCGCACTCTGGCCATCGTGATGGGCTTCCTGCATCTGCTGAACATGCCGTTCGGCACGGCTCTCGGGATTTACACGTTGTGGGTTTTGCTGCCCGCCGCTTCCGAACAGGAGTACCGCAGTGTGGCCCGCGCGGCATGAGTCTCGGCGTCTGGGCTACTCGTTGGCCCAGTAGATTCTTCCGAAGTTGTAGTTGGCCGCGGCGTGGTAGCGTAAGTCCGTGATGTTCGGCGGTTCCTGCGAGCCAATGATCGCGCCGCCACCCATTTGGCTGATCGAGGCCACGCGTGAGGTCGCTGGGAACCGCCGGAGCCGCCCTCCGTCCCGCGGCAAAAGCCCGAGGATAAAGGTACGAAGCTGCGTGTGCTTGTCATCAGCGGGCAGACCCGGACGCTCAATGAAGCCCACCACACCATACCCAATGTAGGCTTCGTTCGGCTGAACCCGCTCCATCATGGCCGATAAGGTAGTCCGCAAACGTCGCCGATTGAGGTCGCCGGAAGGATAGTGGAACAGCCCCGCCGCCCGCGTTGCCGTGTTGAAAAACATCACCGCAGAGCAGGACTGGATGGTATCGTTCAGGTTGCCGTAGCCCGTGATCAGCGTGTTGTTTCCCAGATCGTCAACCGTAACCCCTTGCCTCATGATGACTCCGTAAATCGGCATTCGATTCCTCCTTATCTCACTCCTCGCGAAGCGCCTGAACCGGGTCGAGCGCCGCCGCGCGCCGCGCCGGCATCCAGGACACCACCGCGGCCAGCAAGAAGAAAAGCGCTGCCATAGTGAAGAAAGTCGCCGGGTCGATGGGTTTCACACCGATCAGCATGCTCTTCAGCGATTGCGTCACTTCTAACGCGGCCACCAGACCAATCGCGATGCCCGTGGCGAAGAGCCGGAGCCCGTACCCCACCACCAGTCCGAAAACGCGCGCCGGCGGGGCGCCCACCGCCATACGCACTCCGATTTCCGCGGTGCGCTGGCGCACCACCGTGGAAAGCACGCCATACAATCCCACGGCCGCCAGGAGCGCGGCGATACCGGCAAACAGCCCGATGAGCAGAAGGGAAAACCGGGTGCCCGCCTGCGCCTTTACCACCATCGAGTCCATGGATTGCTCCAGGTTGACCAGCAAGGTGGGATCGAACCTCCGCACCTCGTCGCGCACGCGGCGCACATAACCATTGGGATCACCCATCGTGCGCAGAGCCCACCAGGCAGCCGCTCCATGATTCATATAGCCATCGGTGACATAGATTTGCTCGCGGCCGGGAGTGGATAACGAGACGTCGCGCTGATGCGCCACCACCCCGACGATCTCGCCCCACTGCGGCTCGGGCGTACGAGCACGGAACAAAATCCGCTTGCCCACGGCGGACTGGAACGGAAAGGCCTTCAACGCCAGGGCCTGGTCGATGATGAGCATGTTCCGATCGGGTGTGTTGTCAGCCTCGGTGAACGTGCGTCCGGCGATCACGGGCGTATGCATGGCTTCGAAATATCCGGGCAGCACGACCTGAAAGTCGGCCGCCAGAAACTTGGTTGGATCGGTCAGAGCTTCGTCAGTTCCCCATCGAATCGGAAAGAAGCCGCCCCCCAGCGGCATCGGGAATGCCGCGGCAACTGCTCGTACGCCGGGGATGGCGGCAAAGCGGTCGCGCAGCTGGCGTTCGAATGCCGCGCGGCCTGCCGGCGTGTTGGGTTGATTGCCGAGAACCTGGAAGGTGAGCAGATTGTGCGGATCGAAGCCCACATCCACCCGCTGGATGGCCAGGAAGCTGCGCACCATCAAGCCCGATCCGGTGAGCAGGATGAAGCACAACGCGACCTCCAGGACCACCACACCGTTGCGCAGCATGCCGCCGCCCAGGCCGGGCGTTCGTCCGCTGGCGCGCAAGATACTGATGACGTCCGGCCGCGCCGAGCGCAAGGCGGGCGCGATCCCAAATAGCGCGGACGCTCCCAGGCCGGCTAATGCCGAAAATGCCAGAACGGCGCCGTCGATATGGATGGCATCGAGCCGCGGCAGATTCTCCGGTGCGATCGCTACCAGCTCCCGTATGCCGGCCCACGCCAGCCCCACGCCCAGGATGGTTCCGAGTGCCGCCAGAATCACCGCTTCGGCCAGCATCTGACGGATCAATTGCCACCGGTTCCCGCCCAGAGCTGTGCGGACGGCCAGCTCTCGCTCACGCAGCGACCCGCGCACGAGCATGAGGTTCGCCACGTTAGCGCACGCGATGAGCAGCAGAAAGATCACGGCGCCCATGAGCGCCACCACTGCCGGCCGCACTTCATTCACCAGGTGCTGCTTCATCGGCTCGATGCGGATGTACTGGCCTGCCGTCCGCGCGATGGGACTGACACGGCGCAGCTGCTCGGTCACCGTGTCAGCCTCGGCCTGCGCGCGTTCCAAAGTCACGCCCGGTTTCATCCTGCCGATCACCCGCCACTGCACGTTATTCCGGTTGGCCGTGTCGTAGGGAATGCGCGCCGCGAACCAGATATCGGGAAATTGCTCAATGTTGGAATCCGGCGGAAAGAGCAGCTCGAACCCCGGCGACAACACGCCCACCACGATCCCGTCCGGTCCTCCGGGCACCTTCAGGGTCTGGCCGATCGCCGAGCGATTGCCGCCGAATCGGCGCTCGAAGTATCCATAGCTGAGGATGGCGAAGGCGGGCGGTTGCGGCGCCGGTGCGGCTGCGCCCGCGCCTCCGTCGCCATCGGGCGGTACCGGTTGCGGCGTGCCGTCGGAATCGGCGAAATCCCGCCCGGCTGCGAGGGATGCTCCCATCAGCCGGAAGAAATTCGTCGATACATTGGCAAACCGGATTTCTTCCGGCGTGCCATCCGTCTGCGGGATCGGGCGGCGTCCGGCGATCACTGCAGCGAAGTCTTCGAACGCTGTCTTGGCGCTGCCGCGCAGGTCTAAGAAGTCAGCGTTAGAAAAAAGGAAATCTTTGACGTTGCGCTGCCGCAGGTCGTTGCACGCCAGCACCAGCCGATCCGGCGCTTTGTACGGAAGCGGTCGCAGCAGCACGGTATTGGTGACACTGAAGATCGCCGTGCAGGCGCCGATTCCCAAGCCGATGGTGATGATGCCGGTGATGGCGAAGACCGGAGTCTTGCGCAGCATCCGAAACGCGTATCGCAGATCTTTGGAGAGCATCGCTTTCGTTCAGTGTAGCGTTTGTGGATGGGGCGGGGTCATGCGATGCGCTATCAGCCGATTTCCGCAAACCGGCCAGCGTGGAGGTGTAGACCAAGTGGGGTTGGATGGGAACCGGACATTATCGCGATCTTGTTTGGCTCAGCTCCGATCCAAGAAGTTCATGCGGCGACTGCACCCAAATGAGGATCAAAACTGTCGGTTCAAGATTTCAATAAGGTGGTTACTGGCATAATCATGGCCGCTCGCGAACAGGACCCATTTGTGTCACTGAAAGGCGAAATAGACGTTGGTGCCGATGGTGTAGCGTGGCGCTCGCCGACGACGCTTGTTGGTGCCGATACTTGCGATGTTATCGAGCAAAACATAACGATGGCGGGTGGTTATGCGATTCATCCGTTCTTAATATATCGTTGCACGGCGCAGTACGGGAACCCCGCGAGGGGGTGCGCGACGTAGAAATGCCGGAACGCGCGGAATGCATGTTGTCGGAGCCCCCATGCCCGACTCCCTCTCCACTCTGGAATCCCGCCGCGCCGAACTGCTCCGCTCGATTGCTCACCTGAATGATATGCGTCCCGGTTCTATCGTCGGTGCGGTGTGGCGCTGTCGGAAACCAACCTGCCACTGCGCACAGCCCGACGACTCCGCGCACCCGCTGCTAGGGAATTGTTCCACAGCCTTCGCGCGTATACTGCGGAGATGGTGGATTCAAGAGCCGTGGCTCTCCTTCTCTTTTCTCCGGTCTTCGCACTGGCACAGCTCAATTACAGCTCCGTAACAGTCACGGCGCTGCAGACTGCTACCACGACCGCTGACCAGGCAGTGTTCTCGCTCGTCGTGGAAGCCCCCATCAGCACGAGCCTGGATGCGGTGGTCAGCGCGCTCTCGGGTTTGGGAGTGAACGCGTCGAGTCTCTACGGGTTTCATGCATTGACCTTCGAGATCGGTCAGCAGACGCCTGCGATCGATTGGAGCTTTCAGTTGACCGCCCCACTTGCCAAACTCAACCAGACGATCGCCACGCTGAGTGCGCTCGTGCCGACACTCGAGGAAAGTGAGATGCTGTTGTCGTTCTCTTTCACCGGCACACAAAGTTCGGCGTCGGCTGCCTGCGATCTGGCAGCTCTGATTCCCGCGGCCCGCACGCAAGCGCAATCGATCGCCAACGCGGCGGGATTCAACACCGGGGCGCTCCTGGCGTTGAGCACGCAAACCGGAACTTCCGTCTCACTAACTGCGCAGTTCGCGCTGGGCCTGTTGTTGGGACAAGGCCAACCGAACACCATTACGGTAGCCGCTTCGCGATTGACAACGCCTCAACCCGACCAGGTCGGCATAGTCTTGACCGTTACAGCTCCGCTTTCCTCTACCCAGGACACCGTTACTGCCGCTCTCGCGCAGGCGGCAATCTCTGGCGCAACATTCACAGGTTTGAACAGCGCGCCGGCAACCATAACGGAGTCTGGCACAACGGTGACGGTGAAACAGTCTACGAGTTGGTCATACTCGTTAACCGCCCCGCTTGCGAAGGCCGGGGATACCATTGCGCTGCTGGTCGCGGCCGAGCAAAGCCTCGCTAAGTCGAATGCGGGTTTCAGCCTCAGCTTTTACACCCAAGGGCTGCAGGTCTCACAAGCGCTGCAAAATTCGCAGACGTGCTCCCAGTCGGGACTGGTGAGCGATGCGAACGCGGCTGCCCAAACGCTGGCGGCAGCCGCAGGAGTTTCGGCCGGTCGGACCCTCCGTCTAGCGGGTCCGGGTACGGCGGTCGCAACGCGTTGGCCCTGGTTCGATCCGCTTTACAACGGCTATGCTCCCGCCGCAAATAACTGCTCACTCACGGTTCAGTATGAGCTGCTACCGTAACCTAACGGTGCGCGGCCTGATAATGCTGCGCCAGCAAGTCCAGCCCGAAGTCGCCGTTCCAATCGCGCCACACGCTGTGGATATGGTTGGCATCATCTTGCGTGTTGTCGTACTCGATCAGAAACGCCGGCGTCTGCACGCGGTAGTAGTGCTTCTCCCCGCGGTTCACGCCTCCCGCCCAGGCGAAGTAGAGATTGGCTTGCGTCTTCCGGAACTGATCCATGCGGAAATCCGCGATCGGCGCGGGGAAATTGGACGCGTATTCCGAAACCAGTTGCGTGAGGATCTCCTTCTGCGGCGCCGTGAACTTCCCAAAGGGCAGGCCGCTCGGTTGACCATTGAACGCAGCTTTTCGTTCGTCGGAAGTGAGAATGTCCTTGTACGCGGTCTTGTCGACAATGGCAATCGCGCGTTGGGGCTCGTCCAGCGATTTCACCAGATCCCGCCCCAGGTCCTCCTCGCGCATCAGTGCGCGCAGTCCCGCGCGTGGTCCTTGCTTGATCTCGGCCGGATTGGCGCCGAAAAAGTTCGGGCTGGAGGCGATGCGCCCGTTGACGATCGTCCAGTTCAGCGCCACATGGTGGCCCTCCCAGCGGTAACCCCAGGTGCTCTGCTCGGATGGCTCGCCGAAAATCGTCACATAGTATTTTTCCGGATCGCGCTCCGGCCCTTTGCCCTGCTCGACGTCCTTCAACACCTGCTCCAGGCTCATCACGGTGTGCGCGGTAATCACGCCCTGCTGCGAAAGCCCCGCTGAAAGCAGCGCGTCGGCCAGGTGCTTCTGCGCCGAAGTCATCTCGCGCAGCGCGACTCCCTTGCGTTCAATGGGGATGAAGTGCCAGTTGGTGCGCTCGTCCGCGTTGAAGGAGAACATGGTCCGCGCGCGCAATTCCGGCGAAAGCGCGGCGAGGTACGCCTTGGCGGCGCTGACCATCACGCTCTCCGGCCGCGTCCGTTCATAGGCCGCCGTCAACAGACCAACAGCCGCGACGATCAGCAGCAGGCGTTTCCAATTGCGCATCGAGGGTCTCCTCCAATCGAAAGCTGGATAGGAGTATACACCGCGGCGCCTGGCGACGAAACCCTCCCGGATTCTGCCTCCGTTGTGACAGAGAATGGAAAGAACGCGTGCGCGCAACATTCCTGCTGATCTCATTGCTGGCCTACGCACCGATCGTGGCGGCGCAAGATCCGTTTGAGATCCACATTTACGAATACGAGCCGATGACCTGGCAGGAATACAGCCTGGAAGCTCATCTCAACTTCATGCCGCAGGGCGCTTCGACTCGCGATGGTAGCTTGCTCCCGACCGAGCATCAGACCCATCTGACGCTCGAACCAACCTTCGGGTTGTCGGACAACTTAGCCCTCGGGTTCATGTTCCTGAACGCCTGGGAGCCGGGATATTCGCCGCAATTCGCCGGCTGGCGCGTCCTCCCGCACCTGTACGCGCCGGAGAACTGGCATCTGCCCTTCCGTCTCGGTTTCGTCGCCGAGTTCTCCTTTCAAAACACGTGATACGAGGAGAATTCCCGACGGGTGGAACTAAGGCCCATCCTCGATCGCGAATTCACGCGCTGGCAGATCGTGCTCAACCCAGTGATGGAACGAGCGCTGCACGGCCCCGGAACCGCGCATGGATGGAACTTCGAGCCGGCGTTGCTGCTGCGGTGGAAGCGCCCGGCCTTCTCGCCGTCGCTCGAATACTATGGCGAAATCGAGAGCATCAACGTCGAGCCGCGCGCTCAACCCGAGGTGCACCAATTGTTCGCGGGAGGGGATTGGCAGGTAACGCAGGGGTTCAAAGTCAATCTCGGCGTCGGATTCGATTTGGGAAGCCGCGGCCCCGGTGTCGTGCTGAAGAGCCGCTTCGAGTGGGATTGGAGCCGGAAACCAAAGCCTTGAATGGCGCTCCGGCGAACCCTGTTTGGTGGAAAGCCCCCGGCGACCCGCAGTGTCGACGAGCTAAAGGAAGGCGTCCGGCGTTACGTCAGAAAACGCTATGCGCGCGATTGACACGAATGTCCTCATTCGCCTGATTACGCGGAATGACGGGGGCCAGACGGCTTCCGCCGAGGCCTTTGTGGAACGCGGCGCCTGGGTATCCGTGCTCGCCCTGGCCGAGGCGACGTGGGTGCTTGCGACCGTTTATGAGCGGAGTTCGAAGGATATAGCTCGCGCTCTTGAGATGCTGCTCGATCACCAGGATTTGGTGCTGCAAGACGCCGAGGCGGTTCGAGCAGCCCTGGACCTCTTCCAGGCAAAACCGGCACTCGGCTTCTCGGACTGCTTGATGCTACACCTAGCCCGCAAAGCCGGGCATCTTCCATTAGGCACTTTCGACCGGCACCTCGCTAACGCAGAGGGGGCCTGGAAACTGTAGGAGGCCGCAGTTATGGCGAAGACGCGACGACCGCGCGCTGACCGGAACAGAATCGAGGCACAGAAGCGAAAACAGCAGGAGTTCTTCGCAACGAAATGGATACCGACGAAGCAAAGCGGCTCGGCGATCAACTTGGGCGCTTAGCGTTCAAACCGTAGGGCAGACGATCGGCCTTTGTCGTCTGCCGCTCCGCAGACCGCTGGAGGGCGACGTCGACAGACCCGACCCCAAACGGGACTGCGCCACTTGAGCCAACCGAGCGTTTCAATCCGCCTCACCCCACTTCACCCCACCTCGTAACGCTTCAAAATCTCCTCCCAAAGCCCCTGCGCCTTCATGATCAGTTCGATCGCTTCCCGCACCGCACCGTCGCCGCCGGACGCCCGCGTCACCCAATGCGCCGCGCCCTTCACCTCTTCTCGCGCATTGGCTGGCGCGATCGCCAGGCCCACGCGGCGCATGATCACCACATCGGTCAAATCGTCGCCCACATAAGCCACGGCGCTGCTGTCGATCCCGGCCTTGCTCAGAATCTCCTCCAGTATCGGCACCTTCTCGATGTGCCCCTGGTACACGTACGTCATCTTCACCTGGCGCGCGCGCTCTTCCGTCGCGGGCGAAACGCGGCCGCTGATGACCCCGGTCTGGATCCCTTTCCACTCGAGCCACTGCAGCGCGATGCCATCTTGCGCGTTGAAGCCTTTCGTCTCCGTCATCCGCCCGTCGGCATCCGGAACGTAGAAGAGCTTGCCGTCGGTCAAGACTCCATCCACATCCATCAGCAGCAGCTTGATGCGCGCAGCGCGTTCCGTTACGGGATCAGTCATCCTGTTTACGATAACGTAAGTCACGATCACCCACTCGTTACAATGAGAACGAGGAACCTACGTTGCTTGACCGCGTGGCCGCCGCGATTCTCCGCCATAAAATGTTCCAAACCGGCCAGAAGGTCGGGGTGGCCGTTTCGGGTGGCGCGGATTCCGTCTGCCTGCTGCATGTGTTGCGCGATCTGGCCGCGCGCTGGAACCTCCACCTGAGCGTGCTCCACCTCAACCACGGCCTGCGCGGCGCCGAGTCGGAGGCAGACGCGGGATTCGTGCAAAACCTGGCGGCCGGGTTCGGCTATCCGTTCCTTCTGCGCCGCCCAGAACTCGCAGCCACCGAGGACAACCTGGAACAGGCCGGCCGCGAAGCGAGGATCGCCTTTTTCCGCGAGGCCATTGCCGATGGTTCGGTCGATGTCGTCGCGGTAGGCCATACCCGTTCCGACCAGGCCGAGACCGTGTTGTTCCGATTCTTGCGCGGCTCGGGAACCGCAGGCTTGGCCGGGATTCGGCCAGTCACCGCGGATGGCATCGTGCGCCCGTTACTGGCCGTCGATCGCGCTCAGGTCGAACAGTTCCTCCGCGAACGGAGTATTTCCTGGCGCGAGGACTCCACCAACCGCGATCCTCGATTTGTCCGCAACCGCATTCGCCACGAGTTGCTGCCCGCCCTGGCGCGCGATTGGAATCCGGCCATCCTGCAGAATTTGAGCAACACCGCTGATTGGGCTTTGGCCGAGGAAAGCTACTGGGCGGCCGAAGTCGATCGCTTGTCCGCTCAGCATCTTAGCGCGCAAAATGGGTTCGTTCTTCTCCAAACCGGTTGCCTGAAGGGGTTGCCCCTGGCGGCCGCCCGCCGTCTGATCCGCCGCGCCATGGAGATGGTCCGCGGGGATCTCCGGAGCGTCGACTTCGGGCACATCGCCGCGGTGCTGGATTTGGCATCCAGTACGGAAGGTCACGGCCGCCTCCAGGCGCCCGATCTCGACATCATGCGCTCGTTCGACTGGTTGCGGTTCGGCCGCCCTCGGCTGGATGGCCTCCAGAATCGGAATTACCGCGTCGCCGCCCCCGTTCCCGGCACCGTGCCAGTACCCGGAAGTGACCGCCTGTTATCCCTGGAAATAATTGAAAAATCGGAACGTACCGAAATTGACGATTGCGTATATAATATGAGGGAGATGGGCGGGGTGGATTGGGAGCGGTTGTCCGGTTCCCTGGATTTGCGGAACTGGCGCCCGGGAGACCAATACCAGCCCCTTGGCAATTCCGGCGAGGAAAAGATTAAAACCCTCTTCCAGCAGTTCCGTATTCCGCTCTGGGAACGGCGTCACTGGCCCGTTCTGACCGATGGTGATTCCATCGTCTGGACGCGACGTTTCGGCCCCGACGCGCGCCTGGCTGCTCAACCCGGCGCCAGAAAGATCCTCACCATCCGCGAAATCGGAATCGGGCAGGACCAAACTCTCGTCTATAAGGATATACAAGGCCGGTAGGAGGTTTCGTGAATTCTAATATCAAGACCGCACTTTTCTGGGTTGTTTTGATCGGCATAGCCGTGTTGCTGTTCGCCGTGGTGCGGACCGGCCAGGGGCGCAAGGAGCAGTCGCTCACTTTCACCGAATTCCTGGATAAGGTTCAGCAGGGACAGGTCAAAGAAGTCACCATTAGCGGCAACGAGGTGCACGGGGTCTTTCAGAGTCAGAATCTGGGGTTGCACACCCTGGTTCCCACCAACTACCCCGATCTCTACAAGCTGCTCCAGGATAAGAACGTCAACGTCGAGATCAAAGACACCAGTTCCGGTAACTGGATCTCCATCCTGCTCAACGCGTCCCCATTCATCGTCCTGATCGCATTTTGGATTTTCATGATGCGGCAGATGCAGAGCGGGGGTAACAAAGCCCTCAGCTTTGGCAAGAGCCGCGCCCGTTTGCATTCCACGCAGCAGAAAAAGGTCACGTTCAAAGACGTCGCCGGCGTGGAAGAAGCCAAGGAAGAATTGCAGGAGATCATCGAGTTTCTGCGCGAGCCGCAAAAATTTCAAAAGCTGGGCGGCCGCATTCCGAAAGGCGTTTTGCTGATTGGCCCTCCGGGAACGGGCAAGACCTTGCTGGCACGCGCGATTGCCGGTGAGGCCAGCGTCCCGTTTTTCTCGATCTCCGGCTCGGATTTCGTCGAGATGTTCGTGGGCGTTGGCGCCAGCCGCGTGCGCGACTTGTTCGAACAGGGCAAGAAGAATGCCCCGTGCATCATTTTCATCGATGAAATCGACGCCGTCGGCCGTCATCGTGGCGCCGGCCTGGGCGGCGGGCACGATGAGCGCGAGCAGACCTTGAACCAATTGCTGGTCGAGATGGACGGCTTCGAATCGAACGAAGGCGTGATTCTGGTTGCCGCCACCAACCGCCCGGATGTTCTCGATCCGGCTTTGCTACGGCCTGGCCGTTTCGACCGGCGCGTGGTGGTGGGCCGTCCCGATGTGACCGGGCGCGAAGCCATTCTGCGCGTGCACACTAAGAAGATTCCTCTCGGTGACAATGTCGATCTTTCCGTGCTGGCCCGCGGCACACCCGGCTTGGCCGGCGCCGACCTGGCCAATCTCGTCAACGAAGCGGCTCTCAACGCTGCCCGCCAGAATCGCAAAGTCGTGATGATGATCGATTTTGAATTGGCCAAGGACAAGATCCTGATGGGCGCCGAGCGGAAGTCGATGATCTTAAGCGACGCCGAAAAGCGCAATACGGCGTACCACGAAGCGGGTCACGCCTTAGTCGCGGCTGTCCTTCCCGAAGCCGACCCGCTCCACAAAGTCACCATCATTCCGCGCGGCATGGCGCTCGGCGTCACTATGCAGTTGCCGATCGACGACAAGCATTCCTATAGCAAAAGCTATCTGCTGGCGCAGCTTGCCATCCTGATGGGCGGCCGCATCGCCGAAGAGAAGTACATGCACCACATGACCACCGGCGCGGGCAACGATATCGAACGCGCTACCGACATGGCCCGCAAAATGGTCTGCGAGTGGGGTATGAGCGAGCTTGGGCCATTAAGCTTCGGCAAGAAAGAAGAGCAGATCTTCCTCGGCCGCGAAATCGCCCAGCACCGCGATTACAGCGAAGAGACCGCCATCCGCATTGACGAACAAGTGAAGAAACTCGTCAAGGGCGGATACGACACCGCCGCGGCTATTCTGGAAGAGCGTTCCGACGCGCTGATCCGCATCGCCGAAACTCTACTCGAACGCGAGATCCTCGATGGCAACGAAGTAATGGCGATCATCAACGGCCAACAGTTGCCCCCGCTGCCTGCGGGCGGCTCCAAGGACGCCGAGGACCACACCCAGCAAGTGCTCCGCCCCGAAGGCGGACGCCGCGCCCCGGGCTTCTCCGAAGGCGTGGGTCCGCAACCGGCGTAAGTCTGGTGGGCGGCCGGAAACCGCCGCTCCACGCTACCACTTATCTTAGGGCTTGATCGGCAGAAGGGTCGGATGACGGGGCCCGCCGCCAACGTAGACGCTGCTCGAACCGTCATGGAAGCGCACCGTTTTGATGCGACCGTCGCGCTTCCGGAATTCCATTGATGGCAATCCGTCGCGTTCAATGCCAATGACCTCCACGGCGACACCATCTTTGCCGGCAAGCACAAATTCGTGGGCCCAGACCTGGCTTGGGATATCTCGATTCTGCGCGTGCGCCACATGCGGCAGGAGGCAATTCGAGATCAAACCGCCGACGAAGCCCGCTGTAGACGCGATTACCACGAGGAGAAGTCTGCTTTTCGTACCTCGACTGTATTGGGCAGTCGGAACCGAGACCATACCGGCTTCAAAGTGTTTTGGCCGGAAAATGTAGGGAATGGCCCGGTCCTTTCGCCCTTTCGCCACCCTCGCGATGCGCTCCGCCCGGAAGGCGGTCGCCGCGCCCCGGTCCGCAACCGGTGTCAGTAGCAGGCCTGCTTCCACACACACGAGAGCTACACTACTGACGCGCTGCTCCGGCTGCGCCCAGGCGGCACGAATTGCAGATGCCATAGCCGCTGCCGTTCGCGTTGATGAAGGAGCAGGAATCGGTCATTCGTTGGAACGCGCTCGGGCTCAGGAACGCCCCGGAGAATTCCGTCTCGGTGACCGCATAGCTGCCGCCCGGTTGTGCGTGCAGGGTCGTGCCCCACGCTCGCAGCGCCGTTACCGTCTGCTCGGGCTTCACACTAGCAGCATCGCATGTAGCTGTGTTCGTGGACGCCAGGACCGCGACGGTCATCGCGCTGGGAACGCCCGGAGTCAACAGGTTCACCAGTATGTCCTTCTGGAACGACAACGTCTGCAGATGATTCGGGGTGAGTGCGCAGGCGCAGCACGATACCAGTTGTTGATCGGCGTCGAATGCGTAGATGTTGGCGCAGATATTGCCGGCGGGTTCGAAACCGCCGATGCCGCCGGTGTTCGTGAGATTGATGACGGAGTCCCCTGCCGACAGGTTGGCCGCATAGCGCACCTGGTAAGAGCCTGGCAAGGCGATTGGTTGGAACTTGATGACGGAGGGTCCTCCGTTGGTCGTGAATTCTGTGGTGGTGGTGCTTCCGTCAGTGTGGATGTCAATCTTACCTACAGACCCGCTGGCATCGTCGGTCAAAATCGGGTATTGGTTGTTGTCGTACAACCCCACTGAAAAAGCCGTTCCCGAATTCGAGGTCCCATTTGGTGAGTTGAGCGCCGGACCGCTCAGCACTACCACAAACGAGAAGCTGGAGCCGTACTGGAATCCCTGGAAGAGCTCGTTCAGCGCCGCGCTGTTGTTCATGGTAACGACGCCCGGCAGACTCCCGCTCACGCTTCCGTTGATCTGCGGTGTCCCAGTGACTATGCCTCCCACAGACATGAAGTCTTCGATGGTGGCCGTTGCCGGCTGAAAGGGAGTGTTGCCGCCATTGAATTGAAAATCGAGAAACCCGGCCTGTCCGCTTACCGAGCTGGTATTGACGGTTACGAGGTAGGCGACATCGGCCAATGCAGGCGTGGCTGTGAGCGCGCCCAAAGCGGCCACAGCGAGAGTCGCCATCCAGATCTTCCGAATTCCGTGTTCCATCGGTTCACACCTCGAGCGCCGCGGCCTGCAGCCGCCGTTCCGCCCTTTGCCACACTAACAGCCGATGTGCGCCGGGACAATTCTCCAGACGGGCTAGTCGTAATAAATACACTAGTATTGCGAGTCGATTTCGAAGGTATTCGGCAGTTGAAGACTACGCGCGAACTAATCCTCTGAAATGAAAGTGTGGGTCGGCAACCGGTGTGCCACCTACACGCCTACGGCCGCGCCGGGATACTGCGTGATCTTCTCCCTGGCCATAATGTGGTCCAGGTGATGCTGCATGTGCAGTATGTAATCCTCGATCAGGAACTTCAGTGTCACCGGAGCGCTATCTCCAATCACACAGCGCGCCGGCAACCGATCTTCCGCTATCCGCTTGATCAAGCCCGCTAGGAAATGGTTGTAGTGCTGCCAAAAATCGATGATCGCGTCCCACGGCATCTCTTGATAACCGTGCAGCCTTACCCACTCGTCCTGCATGTATCCGGGGCCGCTAAAATCCAGCTCCAGGGTGGCGCGCACAAAGCGCACGTGGTTATTGGTGGCCGAATCGATCAGGTGACCCAATTCCTCTTTCTTTGACCAAACGCTGGCTGAAGGCTTGCGTGAGGCATCCTGTTCGGTGAGTGACCGCAGATGGACGGCTTCCTGATCGACAACTTGTTGGAGTTGCTGCGCGAGATCGTTTGGCATGACATATTATCTCACCCCACGATATGATGGCTGGGCGTGGCCTCCGTCGCACAGGCAATCCCCACTCGAGCCGGATCGCGCTGGATCATCGGCCGCGGTGTAGACCTCTCCCTGGTCATCGGTAGCGGCATCGCCGGATATGTCTACCTGGCGCTGTTCGCCGTGCTGCACGTGCCCGCATCCTTTCTTTGGTGGTTCTGGTCGCTGGGATTCGATGGCACTCACATTTTCGGCACAGCTTCGCGCACCTTCTTCGATAAGGAAGCGCGCGCACGCAACCGCACCCTTCTCTACGGCAGCCTGATCTTCTTCTTCTCGCTTGGGCCCGTGATGGTTCTGCTGGGCGGCAAAGGCTATCTGGCGCTTCTCGTCGCGGTGTGGGCTTACTACCACGTGATTCGCCAGCATTACGGCTTCATGGTGCTGTACAAAGTCAAGAATCGCGATCTACAACCGCTCGACAACCTTCTCGATCGCGTCTTCCTGGGCGTGATGCTGGTCTTTCCGCCCTTCCACCGTTTCTTCATCCTCCATCCGCAGGAACTGGGACTGCCGTTTTCATTGGCGCGTTTCGCGACCGCGGCTTGGGTGGTGGTTGCGGCAACTGCCTTAGTCTACGCAGCACGTCAAGCCGTCCGCTGGGCCGGCGGCGAGCCGTGGAATCGGCCCAAGTATCTTTTGCTGTTAGCCGTCATTCCTCTGCACTGGCTCACCTTCGCGTTTCTAAGCTGGCAGGCCGCCACTCCCACCGTGACCATCGTCCACAATCTGCAATACCATGCCATCATCTGGTTCCATAACCGCAACCGCTACGCGGCCCCAGACGCGCGCGCGCACAACGGACGCATCCCCGCGGCCGTGGGCCGCAGCTTGCTCGCTTACGGAGCGGTCGCCCTCGTCTTCAGCGCTCTCTACCGCATTCCCGGCTTCCATCTCGGCACTGTCTCCGATCTCGCGTTCGGGTTCTTCTGCGGTTTCGGGCTGACCCACTATTTCCTCGATAGCCGCATCTGGCGCGTGCGCCACGATCCGGGTCTGCGCGAAGCCCTCATGCTGGCCTGAGTTACCCTGGAACTTGGACCCCCTGTCCCAACCGGATCGCAGGCGCATCTGGTGGTTGCATTCCAAGCCCATCGTCCGCTACCTGTTCGAGACCGAGGCGCATGTGTACGCGCTGGCGATTGCCGCCAGTGTTCTCCTCTCGTTCTATCCGTTCGTGATTGTCATGCTCTCGTTCTTCCGCAACATTCTGCACTGGCAGGCGGCCGAGGCTGCCATCTACCTGGCCCTCGACGATTCCCTGCCGGGCGACTTGGGCGCCTTCATCCGCCGCAACCTCCCCGCCCGCGGCAATGTCCAGGTTCTCTCCATGTTCCTGTTGCTGTTCACCGCAAACGGAGTCTTTGAGCCGCTCGAAGTGGCGCTCAACCGTACGTGGGGCGTCGCCAAGAACCGGCCTTTTTGGAAGAATCAGTTGGTCGCCTTGGGCCTGATTTTTGCCTGTGGCGGCCTGGCGCTGTTGTCGCTTACGTTGACGGCCCTCAACGTGGGCGCGCCCGGCGCGCTCGCAGCCTGGATCAACAAGCTCTTCTTTAAAATCGCGGCTGTGCCGTTGTCCATCTTGGCCCTGTTTCTGGTCTACTGGCTGCTGCCCAACCGGAAGATCGATCCGGTGCAAGTGGCGCCGGTAGCCATCCTCGTCGGTTTGGCCCTCGAGGCCCTGAAATATGTCAACGTTCTCCTCTTTCCGTTATGGCACGACAAGCTCCAGCGGGAGTACGGTGTGTTTGAGCACTCGGCCATGATCCTGCTGTGGAGCTTCGTGGCGTCGCTCATCGTCTTGGCCGGAGCCGAGTGGGCCGCCCGGCGTTCCGTCAAACTTTCTGTGTCGTAGAGCGAGGCAGATTGGGTATCGTAAGAAGGAGTTCATCCACCGCATGAAAACACAACGAGACTGGGCGGCTCTGGCCAAGGCGAATGGGTTGACCGTTACCGGCCGTGAACTTGATCGGCTGGTGGGCGGTTTGCAAGCAGTCGAAGACGTCTTCCGTCCACTGGCTGACGCGCTGCCCCCGTCACAGATGCCGGCGGTTTCCTTCCGCGCCATTCCGGAGGGTGATGAGTGACGCTGCGTGAAGCGGCAGTGGCCCTCCAGGAGCGTCAGCTTTCTTCTGCGGACCTCACCAAATCGTTGATTGATCGCATCGACAACATGAACCTTTCGTTGCATGCGTTCATCACCGTGCTTCCGCAGGCGGCCATGGACCGGGCCAAGCTGTCCGATCTGGAGCGTAAAGACCACGTCGACCGCGGCCCCCTCCACGGTATTCCCGTAGCAGTAAAAGATGCCTTTGACATCCGCGGGGTGCGAACCACCGCCGGATCGAAGGTCATTGATTACGTGGCCACGGAAGATGCCGCCGCAGTCCAAGCCCTCGAAGCCGCCGGAGCCGTGATCATGGGCAAGCTCAACCAGCACGAGCTGTCCTACGGAATCACCTCCAACAACCCTCACTTTGGAGCGGTGCGCAATCCGTGGGACTCGGAGCGGATTCCGGGCGGGTCGAGCGGCGGGTCGGCCGCTGCCGTAGCCGCCGATCTGGTGTTTGCCACGCTCGGCACCGATACCGGCGGATCCATTCGCATTCCGGCCTCCTACTGCGGAGTGGTCGGCCTCAAGCCAACCTTCGGCCGGATCAGCCGGTTTGGTGTGCTGCCGCTGGCCCCCAGCCTCGATCACGTAGGCGTGCTGGCGCGCAACGTACGCGATACCGCCGCGGTGTTCAAGGCGCTCGTCAGCTACGATCCGCGCGATCCGTCTTCATCCCGCCATCCCGTGGTGGCCTATACCCCCCAGGACAACGTTACGCTGCAGGGCTTGCGGCTCGGCTTCCCCGAGAAATTCTTCTTCGAGAGGCTCGATCCGGACGTCGATTCGGCGGTCCGCGGCGCCATCGCGCGCGCCGAAGCTCTCGGCGCCGAAATAAAGCCCGTCCGCCTACCCGACATCCAAGCCATCAACGCCATCGGCTATATCATTCTGCTGTCCGAAGCCGCGGCCATCCTGGAACCCCACATAGAAGATCGCAAGCGCTTGGGCGCGGATGTGCTGAGCCTGTTGGATCAGGGCCGCTGCCTGCCGGCCGTCGATTACGTGAACGCCCAGCGCCTGCGCCGCAAGCTGCAGCTCGAATTCGCCAAGGTGTGGGACGAGGTGGACTGCCTGATGACGCCCACCACTCCCAACACTGCTCCGCGCATAGGCGACGAGCTGGTCCGGGTCCGCGACGGCGAGCAGGACGTACGCGTAGTCGCCACCCGGCTGGTCCGTGCCTTCAACGTCCTGGGCCTGCCTGCGCTTTCCATGCCCTGCGGTTTGAGCAGTCAGGGGTTACCCATTGGGTTGCAACTAGTTGCGGCTCCTTTCCAGGAATCGGCCCTGCTCCAATTGGGTGCCATTCTGGAAGATGGCGGTATCGGGATTCCGCCCTCCTTCGCCCAAAACCTGCTTTGGTAATGTGAGTACCGTAGTACGTTTTCTTTACAAAACTGTAGAAAAAAAATGCAGGATTCCATATTCGCGTAACTCGATATTAACTGCCGGTGATTTCGAGGGGATATCACTTTCAAGACGTGGTGCTCCGAAAAGGAACCTGAATTTCCAGTGGTTTGCGATATGTTAATCTACCAATCCTGGAATCCGACATGGCGTTAATGTTCTTCTTAACGTGCAGTAAATAGAGCGGGTTAACGCCAAATTTGGCACTGGCCCTAGGCGTGCATACTCTGCGAGCCAAAGGAGATATAGATGTTTACCTCTCGACGCTTGCGGGCGGTCCTGTTTCTGTTCGCGCCACTGGCAATTCTCGTCGCGTTTGCGACGCTCAGCTTTGGGCAGGCTACTGATGGCATCATTGTCGGCTCCGTCACGGATGCGTCGGGAGCAAGTGTAGCCAACGCAAAAATCAGTGCGACGAACAAGGCCACCAACGTCAAGTACGACACGGTCACGAACGTGACCGGCGAGTACCGGATCAATAATGTACCGGCCGGGACCTACGATGTTGCGGCCACCGCGTCTGGGTTTGCCGCCGGTACCGTTGCCAACGTTCTGGTGGAACTGAACCACACCGCCTCCGTCAATATGACCTTGACGGTCGGGAGCGTGACCACTCAGGTGGAAGTCCAGGAGGCTGCGGCGACAATCGACACTTCTACCGCACAATTGCAGACCACCTACGATGCCAGGACTGCGGTAGACATCCCAATGGCCGGAGCGGCCTCCGCCAAGGTGATTGGTACTTCCGGCATCTGGAACCTGAGCCTGGTTGGCGCGGGTGTTGCTTCTGCGGGAGGCGTCGGCCAAGGTACGGGGCCTTCCGTCGCCGGCCAGCGTCCGGAGGCCAACAGCTTCAACATTGACGGCGTCCTCAACGATGACCATTACGGCACCGGTCCACAGGTTTACATCTCGAACGAAGCGATCGCCCAGTTCAACCTGGTGCAGAATCAGTTCAGCGCGGAGTTCGGCGGCGGCTCGGGCGGTATCTTTAACGTGATCGTGAAGAGCGGCACCGATCAGATTCACGGCTCGATTTACGAGTACTTCCAAAATCGCGACCTCAATGCGGTTGACGCTAGTTGGACACACCAGGGGATCTACTCTCTGCCCCGTTTCGACTTCAATCGCCTGGGCGCTTCCATCGGTGGTCCGATCAAAAAAGACAAGCTGTTCTATTTTGGCGATTTCGAATATGCCGCGTTGGGACAGGCGTCGGCGCCGCCAAGTGCAATATACGCGCCCACGCAGGCGGGCATCAGCGCCCTCAACGGAATAAGCGGTCTGAGCAAAACGAACCTGGGGGTTTTCGAGAAGTATGTGCCGGTAGCGCCAACCGCTACTTCCGACGTTCCGATTTCCGTAAATGGTGTCAACATTCCGACCGGCCCGCTTTCGGTTTCCGGGCCGAATTACACCAATTTCTATGATGCCGTGGCGGCGGTGGACTACAACATCAGTGACAAAGACCAGGTTCGCGGGCGCTTCATCTATGCCAACTACACTGGCATCGATGCCAACGCATACCTGCCCGTGTTCTACACGCCGGTTCCCAATATCAGCAAGAGCGTTTCGGTTTCCGAATTCCACAACTTCTCCCCGACCCTGGAGAATGAGCTGCGCCTTTCCTACAAACGCAACAACCAGAGTTACCCTGTCGGAAATTTCCAATTCCCGGGCCTGAGCGCATTCCCCAATCTCTCCCTCGACGACCTGGGTTTGCAAATCGGCCCCGATCCGAACATTCCGAGCGGCTTTATCGAAAACACAGCCCAACTCCAGGACAACATCACGAAATCGTGGGGGAAGCATACGATTAAGGCCGGTTATGCGGCGGTTGACGTAATCCTGGCCGGATTCTTTGTGCAGCGCGTTCGCGGCGATTACGATTACGCCAGTCTTGAGGAGTTCCTTTTGGACCAAGTACCATCGGGCAGCGCGTTCGGAACACCAAACAGCGGCGAACGCACCGTGGGGGCGACGAGCGGTGTGCCGTTCGGTTTTGTGCAGCATTCGGCCTTTGTGAATGACGATTTCCGCGTCCGGCCGAATCTCACGTTGAACCTCGGTTTGCGATACGAATATGTCACGGTACCCGTGGGTTCCCGCTACCAGGCATACAGCTCCCCGGCGAACGTTCCCGGCGTGATTTCGTTTAACTCGCCCAAATCGAATCCAAATGAGTGGTCGCCACGCTTGGGATTTGCCTATTCGCCCGGCAACAAGGGCGTCTGGTCGATCCGCGGTGGCGTTAGCCGTTCTTTCTACAACACCTATATCAACCTGAACCAGAACGGGTCGCCGGCCTACTTCGCCACGACCGTAGACGTCGGCCCCAACACGCCGGTCAATAACTTTTTGGCAAACGGTGGTTTGGCCTACCAGGCGCCGGGTGTTCTGACACCGGCCGCGGCGCGCGCTGCGGTTTCCACCTATACCTTCGATCAGACGCGCCCCTATGCATTAAACGGAACCATCGGCGTGCAGCGCCTGCTCGGCAAGGACTACACTTTCGAAGCGCGCTACGTCTACACGAAGGGCGTGCACCTGTGGAACCAGACCCGTTTGAACATCATTTCCCCGGTCACACCTAGCGAATACATTCCGACCTACACTTCTATGCCGTCGGCAGCCGCTCTGTCTGGTCTCACGACGACTCTGGGCCAACTGCAATCGATTCCGCGGAACACGCTGGCTCAGTACGGTTTCCCCAACAACATCGTGGGATATCACCCCTGGGGCAACTCGCGGTACAACGGACTGGCGCTGCAGCTCACCAAGCGGTATTCGAAGAACTTCTCGGTGATCGGCGCTTATACCTGGAGCCATGCGTTCGATGACTCCACCGCCACTAACTTCTCGACCATCCTCTCGCCCCGCCGCGCGCAAGATTACCAAAACATGGCGGCGGAGTGGGCTTCTTCGGCCTTGGATCGGCGCCAACGCCTTACGATTACGCCGATCTATGATTTCAAGCCATTCCAAAATAAGAGTTGGCTGATGAAGAACGTGGTCGGCAACTGGAATATCTCATTCACCTACACGGCCCAATCGCCCGAGTATGCCACGGTGCAGAGCGGCGTCGATGCTAACCTGAATGGCGATGCACTGGACCGGTCGATCATCAACCCGGCCGGGGCTACCGGCACCGGCAGTGCGGTGGTGGGCTATACGGCCACCGGTCAGCAGGTTCCGGCGGGCACGAGCTGCTCTTCGGGCGCGTGCAAGAACATCGTCGCCTATGTCGCTACCAACCCAAATGCCCGCTACATCACCGCGGGACTGGGCGCGCTTTCCAACTCCGGCCGCAATACGCTACCGCTCGATGCCATCAATAATTGGGATGCGCAGATCAGGAAGAGCTTCAACATTACCGAGAGAATCCATTTCGATATCGGGGCTCAGGCGTTCAACCTGTTCAATCACTCGCAGTTTGTCGGCGGGTTCATCAGCGATGTCGCTCCGGACCAAACCGAAACGGTGAGCACGGCGTTCCTGCAGTCGCGCAACGCCGATTTCGGCGATTACAAAGCCTACTTCCCCAGCAACTCGCGCTCCGCCCAGCTTACGGCGCACATAGTGTTCTAAGAGATTCGCCTGGTTCTATCTCTCCGGCGGGCCGGCCTCTTAGAGGTTCGGCCCGCTTTTCTTTTTGCGCGGGAATACTGGCTGTGCAACTGTGTTGACCCTCACCTTGGCGCGCCACATGCTTTGTCTCCTTGGAAGCACTCGGTCCACGGATTCTTAAACCATCAAGGAGGGGTTCAACTCTATGCGAAGTCTATGGATAGCAGCATCTTTGGCAATCGCTGCCACGGCCGTCTATGCCGAAACGGCACGGGAAAATCTGCAGGATGCGGCACAGGTCTTCACCGAAATTATGGCCACGCCGGACAAAGGCATCCCGCAGGATCTGCTGGAAAAGGCGCAATGCGTGGTGATTGTCCCAGGGGTGAAGAAGGGCGCTTTCATAGTGGGAGCGGAATACGGGCGGGGGGTTGCCGAATGCCGGCGGCCGGATCGATCGGGCTGGGGCGCGCCCGCGGCGGTCCGTATCGAAGGTGGCAGCGTGGGTCTCCAGATTGGCGGTAGCTCAACCGACGTGGTGTTGTTGGTGATGAGCCAGCGCGGCATGGACAAGCTGATGACCGATAAGTTTACGCTCGGAGCGGATGCTGCGGTTGCGGCGGGACCTGTTGGGAGAAATGCAGCGGCCCAAACGGACGTGGAATTGCATGCGGAGATCTTGGGGTGGTCCCGATCGCGAGGCGCATTCGCCGGCATTTCCCTGAATGGCGCAACGCTGCGGCCTGATAACGACCGCAATGAAGAGTTGTACGGCCACAAGATCTCGAACCGGGAGGTCTTGACCAGTCACATGGCCCCGCCGGGAGGCGCGCGCCCGCTGATCGCCGAACTGGATAAGTATTCGCCGGTCAGCGAACGTGGAAACTCCGCGGACCGCCAGCGGCGATAGGTGGGGCAGACGGTCGTTTTGTGCCGTCTGCCGAGTCGCAGACCGCCACAGTGTAGTAGACTCTAGGGCGTGAAAATACTCGGTCGTCTAGGGTGGGCCGCAGTATCGGTTCTGGCAGCTTTCTGTCTGGGAGGAATCGCGCTGCGGCGCGGAGAGCCGATTAACAGCATCTGGCTGGTGGTGGCCGCAGCCTGCACGTACGCCGTGGGTTTCCGCTTCTACGCCAAGTTCATCGCCGCGCGGGTGATGGCGCTGAATGACAAGCGAGCCACACCCGCCGAGCGGCTGCGCGATGGGCTCGACTTCGAGCCGACCAACAAGTGGATCGTGTTCGGCCATCACTTCGCAGCCATTGCCGGGCCGGGTCCGCTGGTCGGCCCGGTGCTGGCGGCGCAATTCGGCTACCTCCCCGGAACCCTCTGGATCATCATCGGCGCAGTCCTGGGCGGTGCCGTGCAGGATTTCGTGATCCTCTTCGCGTCCGTGCGGCGCGACGGCAAATCGCTGGGTCAGATGGCGCGCGAGGAGATTGGCAAGGTGGGCGGATTCATCGCCCTATTGACCGTGCTGCTGATCATGATCATCCTGCTGGCCGTGGTGGCGCTGGTTGTGGTGAATGCGCTCCGGGGCAGCCCGTGGGGCACCTTCACGATTGGCGCTACCATGCCCATCGCTTTGTTCATGGGCATCTATCTGCGCTATTGGCGTCCCGGCAAGGTGCTCGAGTGTTCTACGGTCGGATTCGTATTGGTGATTGCCAGCATCTTCCTGGGCCGCTCGGTTGCAGCATCGGCCGTTTGGGGGCCGATCTTTTCGCTGAGTGCGCTGGGGTTGGCGATTGCTGTTGTCGTGTACGGTTTCGCGGCCAGCGTGCTGCCGGTGTGGCTGTTCCTCGCTCCCCGCGACTATCTGAGCACCTTCGTGAAACTCGGGGTGGTGGTGGCGCTGGCGGTCGGCATTCTCTTTGTGCGGCCCGAGCTGCAGCTTCCGGCATTCACGCGGTTCGTGGATGGAACCGGGCCGATCTTCGCCGGCAAGGTCTTTCCATTCTGCTTCATCACCATTGCCTGCGGCGCGGTTTCGGGATTCCACGCGCTGATCTCCTCGGGCACGACACCTAAGATGATCGCTCGCGAATCGCATGTCTTCCCGGTGGGATACGGCTCCATGCTGATGGAGAGCTTCGTCGCCATCATGGCGATGATTGCGGCCTGCGTGCTCCATCCGGGCGTGTACTTCGCCGTGAATTCTCCGGCCGGCGTGGTTGGGTCAAGTCCGGCGGCCGCAGTCTCGACCATTTCCGCCTGGGGCTTTCCGGTGTCGGTTTCGGAAATGAGTAATCTTGCGAAGAGCGTAGGTGAGCAGACTCTGTTTTATCGAACTGGCGGAGCGCCCTCGCTGGCGCTCGGCATGGCCGCCATCTTCGCGCGCGGCGGCGGGGGCGACGCCGTCCTCGGCTTCTGGTATCACTTCGCCATCATGTTTGAAGCGCTGTTCATCCTGACCATCATCGCCGCCGGGACCCGCGTGGGGCGCTTCATGCTGCACGACCTGGTGGCGCAGGGAGTCCCGCAACTGCGGAGGCCGCTCGGGATGACCGGCGTGATCGTGGCCACGACTGCCATCGTGGTGGCCTGGGGCTACTTCCTGATTCAGGGTGTGCGCGATCCGTTGGGCGGAATCAATTCGTTATGGCCGCTGTTCGGTATTTCCAACCAGCTGCTGGCGTCGGTCGCGTTGTGCGTGGCCACCACGATTCTGCTGAAGATGCACGGCCCGAGGTTCCTGTGGATCACGTGCGTGCCGCTGGCGTGGCTGGTGACCGTGACCTTCACGGCGTCGTGGCAGAAGATCTTCTCGCCCGACCCGAATTTAGGGTTCCTGGCACAGGCGGACCGGTTGGCGGCAGGACCGTTGAACGCGACCACGCGCGCGCTCATCTTCAATGCGCAGCTCGATGCCGTAGTCTGCGGTGTCCTGGCGCTGCTGGTGGCGATCATTCTGCTCGATTCGCTGCGGATCTGGTATGGCCTTCTGCGCGGCACGCGGGAATCGCGCGTAACGGAGACGCCGTTTGTGCCATCCCGCATGCAGGCGGAGGAAATATGAGGCGCTTCGCCAAGCTGCTGCTGGAACTGTTGCGGGAACTGGCGGATGAGAACTCCTACCGCCGGCATTTGGCCATGCATGGGCGTCAGCACTCCGCGGCCGAATGGCAGCACTTCTGTGAACACCGGCTGCGGGCGAAGTATGCCCGGGCCAAGTGCTGTTAAGAAAATCCTGTGGGGGTTAACTTCCGGCGTGGCGCAGACGATCGTATTTTGTCGTCTGCGTCTTCGATCAGCGAGACAGGCCACAAAAGGCGATGGCCTGTCCCACTAAAAACACCTGAGAGTCTGATTTCCGCCCGGCCACTTCCTTCATACGGCATGAGAAATCTTCGTTTGGGGCTGAGCGGTTTTCTGCTTGCGCTCACCACTCTGGCTGCTCAGCCAGGTTTCCACGCGCATTTTGTTGGCGGCACGCTTCCTGGAATTCCCATCAAAGCCAGCACCCAACTGGACCTGACCAGCGCGGACACGCTGACCCTTCGCAGCGGCACGGCTTCCGTTCAGATCGACTACGGCAAAATCAACTCGGTGGAGTACGGGCAGAGCGTGAGCCGCCGCTACGCCGCCGCCGTGCTGGTTTCGCCGGTCCTGCTGTTGAGCAAGTCGCGCAAGCATTTTGTGACAGTGGGTTATGAGGACAGCGAGGGCAAGCAACAGGCGCTGGTATTCCGAGTGGAAAAGGGCGACATCCGGTCGGTGTTGGCCAGCCTGGAGGCGCGGACGGGCCGGCGCGTCGAGTATCAGGACGACGAAGCCCGCAAGGGATCCCGATGAGGAAGCTTGGTCTCGTAGTGTGCAGCGTAATGACGGCCTGGGCCCTGGAGCCCGCGCCCACAGCCTCGCTCGAAGAAATCAGTCTGCGCCAGTTATTGGAAGTCCACCGTGTTTATGTGGACCGGCTGACCGGCGGCGAAACGGCGGCGCAGATGCGCGACATCCTCATCAGCAGCCTGGAGGGCGCCAAGCTCTTTATCCTGACCGAGAACCCCGACAAGGCAGACACGGTCGTTCGGGGAGCGGCCGAGGACCTGGTGTTTACCGATATGCACAACTCGTCGGACAGCATCAACGCCCACTTGAACCTGTCGAGCGGAGCCGGCTACCACCAGCGCGGGAATTCCGGAGGAGTGGGAATCGGCGACAACGAATCGGAGCACTCCGCGGAACGGCGCCACGAGGCGATCGCGGCCGTGCGGCTGGTGAACAAGGATGGCGATGTCATCTGGTCCACCACGCAGGAGAGCATGGGCGCGAAGTTCCACGGATCGAGCTCCGACGTGGCCGAGAAGATCACAGCCAAGCTGAAAGAGGATTTCGAGAGGGCGCGAAAGCTCCGATAAGCCCGATCAACCGATCTGGCGGAACGCCCAAAACAGAGTCGCCGCGAGGATCATAGACGATGGCAACGTCAGAACCCACGCCATCGCCAACGACCGCACCGTGCTCCACTGCAGGCCGGAGTGGTTGGCCGCCATCGTGCCGCCCACCGCGGACGAAAGCACGTGCGTGGTGCTGACCGGTAATCCCATGTTATCCGCCGCCCAGATGGTGGACATAGCAGTGATCTCTGCCGCCGCACCCTGCGCATAGGTCAGGTGCTGTTTGCCGATCTTCTCCCCGACCGTGACCACGATGCGCTTCCAACCTACCATGGTGCCCAGCCCGAGCGCCATCGCTACCGCCACTTTCACCCAAGTGGGGATGAACTTGGTGGCGTTGTCGATGTGCTTCTTGTAGTTGTCGAGAACGTTCCAATCGGAATTGGTGAGCTTGGGTGAGCCGGTCTTCTTCATGAGCCGCAGCGCTTCGCTGGCCAGGTACATGTCATTGCGGAAATTCGGTGTGAACCGCTCGGGCACGTTCTTCAGCTGCTTGTAGATGGTAGCTTCGTTAGCCAGGTCGTTGATGAGTTGCTGCAAGGCCAGCATGGTGTAGGGAGTGAATTCGCGATCGGCGACGTACTTCCGGACCTCATCGTGCGGGTCGCCGATGGTCGCGGCGCCCGAGACATATTGGTGAATGGTGTTGGCCGCCTCGTGCGATACGGCGGCGAAGTCGGCGGTCTGCTGCGCCGTGACGGCGTGATTCAGCGCATACGCCGTGGGTACGGTACCAATGAGAATCAGCATGATCAACCCCATGCCCTTCTGACCGTCATTCGATCCGTGCGCGAAGCTGACGCCGCTGCAGGTGCCGATCAACAAAAGGCGGATCGGCCATGGTGGCGGGGCGTTTCCTTCGGGAGCTTCATAGAGCTTCGGATTGCGCAGAATCATCTTGGCAATCAGCAGCACTACAGCGGCGCAGACAAAGCCCACCACGGGAGAAATCAAAAGTGTTTTGCCCACGTTAGCGGCCTGCATCCAATCCACGCCGCTGGTGCCGTTCCGCACCGACATCAACTGGTTCGCAATGCCGACGCCGATGATGGAGCCGACCATGGTGTGCGAACTGGAGGAGGGAAGCCCGAAATACCAAGTGCCCAAGTTCCAGATGATGGCCGCGGTCAACAGCGCGAACACCATGGCGAAGCCGGAACCGGCGCCCACTTGCAGGATCAACTCGACCGGCAGCAGGGTGATAATTCCGAATGCCACCGCGCCTGTCGAAGTCAGCACGCCGAGAAAATTGAAGGTGCCCGAGAGAGCCACGGCAATGTGTGGATCGAGAGAGTGCGTGTAGATGACGGTCGCAACCGCGTTGGCGGTATCGTGAAAGCCATTGACGAATTCAAACCCGAGCGCAATCAGAAGCGCCACTCCCAGCAGGACGAACGGATAGATGGATGTGGGGTGGACTCCTTCAAGGTCCGATAGCAGATGCGTTACCGCGTAGATGAGGCCGACGGCCATGGCCAGGCCGAATATGACCATGCCAATTGCAGGGGGCTTCTTCGCGAGTTTTTCGCCAACTGCATGCGGGGCAAGTGCGGTTGCTGCGGTTGCCATAATTTACCTCAGGTGGGAGATTTTAGCCTGCGGACGTTACAAGTGTGTGAAGAATGCGCCAAATTTGGCGTTACGGCGGCGCGATGGGCGTGTTGGCCGAAGAGTTAGTTCACGGCAGCGCGGGCGTCTTGTGTGCCGAGAATATCGGCTATCGCGCCGAGCAGAGCTTCCATCCCGATGGGCTTGGCCAGCACGCGCGAGACCAGTTGCGCTTCCGGGTGACCCTCCAGATATTCGGGCCAACCCGAGACGACGATGATCGGGACGCGTTGGCCGGATTCACGGATGCGCCGGATCAGGGCCAGCCCTTCGGCGGGATCATCCTTGCCTTGCGCATTGGGGAAGCGGAGGTCCATCATGACCAGGTCTGATGAGGCGATCTGGCGCATGGCTTCCGACGGCGAAAAGGCCGGTACTGTCGTGTGACCGCCCAACCCCAGCAATTGGCAACGGAGCTCGAGTTGAGCGGCATCATCATCCACTACCAGAATCCGCGCCATGGCTAGCGCAACAGATCCTCAAGCTGGATCTTGGTGTCCGTCTTGCTGTCGCGGTATTTCACGATGACCGGAGTGTAGATGGAAATTCCCCAGTCTTTACCCGGACCGCGCGTGACAGCGCGCGAGCCTGCGACCACGACGGCTTCCTCGGGAATCACCAGCGGCTCGTCGTCGGTAGCTTGATAGACGGCGTTGCGCACGAGGTCGTACACGGGCGTGGAGCGGTTGAGGATGGTGCCAGTGCCGAGCACGGCGCGGCGCTTGACGACTGTGCCTTCATAGATGCCGCAGTTGCCGCCCACCAGGACGTCGTCCTCCACGATGACCGGCATGGCGCCGACGGGCTCGATCACCCCGCCGATCTGGCTGGCGGCCGAGATGTGACAGTTCTTGCCAACTTGCGCGCAACTGCCCACCAGCGCATGGGAATCGACCATGGTGCCTTCACCCACGTAGGCGCCGACATTGATGTACATGGGCGGCATGCAGATGACGCCTCTGCCGACGTAGGAGCCGTCGCGGATACTCGAACCGCCGGGCACGATGCGCACGCCGCTCGCTTCGCTGAAGCGCTTCACCGGAACGGTATGCTTGTCGAAGTAGGGTTGGCGTTCGGGGTCGATCGACATATCGACGATGGTGCCCATACGCAGCCCCAGCAGAATGCCTTTCTTCACCCAGGCGTTCACACGCCAACCGGTGGGCGCGGAAGGACACGGCTCCGCGGCACGGATGAGACCGGCGTTCAATTCAGCTTTGAAGGCGACAAAAAGTTGCTGATGCTCGTCCGTGTAGGTGGCGGGACGCTGTTCGAACAGGCTCTCGATCTCAGCCTGCAACGCGGACTCCTCTCAGCAGCCCAACCGAATCCAAGATTTTCTCGATGCGCTTCAGGTTGGCCTCGCTGGCCGGGCACATGGGCAGACGGTAGACGGGCTCGAGCAGACCCATCATCGCCATCCCGGCTTTAACGGGAATGGGATTGGATTCGATGAAGTTGATGTTCATGAGCGGGAGGTAGCGGGCTTCGAGCAGGCGCGCGGTATCGAAATCGCCTTTGAGGCAGGCTTGCGCGAGCTTGGTCATTTCGGCGGGGATTTGATTCGAGACCACCGAGATCACACCCTGGCCGCCCAGAGCCATCAGGGCGATGGTGATCGGATCGTCGCCGCAGAGAACCGTGAAATCGGGCGGCGGCAGGAGGTGCAGGATCTGAGCCATCTGCGCGATGTTGCCGGAGGCTTCTTTGACGCCAACGATGTTGTCGATTTCGGCGAGACGCGCCAGCGTGGCCGGTTCCACGTTGATGCCGGTGCGTCCCTGGATGCTGTAAACGATGATGGGAAGGTGGATCGCGGAGGCGATCGCATTGAAGTGCTGGTAGAGGCCTTCGGGAGTGGGCTTGTTGTAGTACGGAGTCACCGAAAGGATGCCATCGACGCCCATTTTTTCCAGCTCTTGCGCCAACTCGACCACTTCACGCGTGTTGTAGCCGCCAGCGCCTGCGAGCACCGGGACCTTGCTGCCCTTGGCCTCTTCGAGAGTGATCTCGACGACGCGGAGGTGTTCGTCGCGCGTGAGGGTGGGGCTTTCGCCCGTGGTTCCGCAGGGGACGAGGAAGTTGATGCCCGCGTTGATCTGCCGGCGGACGAGCTTGCGCAGTGTTTCCTCGTCGAGCGATTGATCGCGGCGGAATGGCGTTACCAGCGCCGTGCCACAGCCTGTAAACATGTGCTGCCTCCTAAAGAGTGGCGCGCCGGGCGGAAGCCCGGCGGCAGCCCGGAAGGGCTGGCCCCACTAACTAAACACTGCATCTCCGAATTCGTGAAAGCCCTTCTTACCTATGATCCACTGCGCGGCCTTCAGAGCGCCGCGGGCGAATCCGTCCCGCGAGTGGGCGGTATGGCGAAGCGTGATCGTGTCGGCGGAGGAATCGAAGCCGATTTCATGAGTGCCCGGAATGGTTCCAGCGCGGTTCGAGCCGACATCGATCGGCCGCGCATAGCCGGACCTCTTCATGTCATCCACCAGCTTCAGTAGTGTACCTGAAGGCGTATCCTTTTTGGTGGAGTGGTGGATCTCCCACGCCCAGGCGCTATATTCCGGCTGCGCAGCCAACAGGCGCGCGGCTTCCGATACCAGCCGGAAGAACGCGTTCACGCCGATGGAGAAGTTGGGGCTCCAGACCAAGCCTACGCCATTCTTTTCCACCGCGAGCCGGACAGCGTCCCTATGTTCCAGCCAGCCGGTAGTGCCGATCACCAGGTTCACGCCGAACCCGGCGATGGTTTCGACATTGGGCCGGACGGCTTCCGGCATGGTGAAATCGATGGCTACGTCGATGCCGCGGAAATCGGCGGCGACAAGCGGCTCCAAATCGCGAACCAAGGCCACCGTGAAACCATACTCGGGCGCGAGCTTCTCGATGAGCCGGCCCATTTTGCCGTAGCCCACGATGGCGAGATTAGGCATGCACCGCCTCGTTGCGTTCGAAAACAGCGGGATCGAGGTGAGCGAAAAACTCGTCGTGCAAGGCTTCCACGGCGCGCCGCACATCCTGCTCCGACACTACGAAACTGAGGTTCAGCAGCGACGCGCCCTGCGAGATCATGCGGACGTTAATATCGCCCAAGCCGGCGAACACGCGCTTGGCAACACCCGGCGTGTAGCGGATATTCTCGCCTACCAGGCAGACGATGGCCTGTTCCTTTTCGCTATCGACTTCCGCGAACTGGCGGAGCTCGGCCACAATCGCATCGAGATGCTGGGAATTGTCGATGGTGAGCGAAACGCTTACTTCGGACGTTGCCACCATGTCTACGGGCGTTTCGAAGCGGTCGAAGACCTCAAAGATACGGCGCAGAAAGCCATGGGCCATGAGCATGCGCGTGGAATGAATGTTGAGCAGCGAGATGCGGCGCTTGCAGGCGATCGACTTCACCACGTTGTCGCAGGGGACGGCTTCGGACACGATGCGGGTTCCGGGCACATCCGGGCGGCGCGAATTCAGAATCAACACGGGGATATTCTTTTCGACGGCCGGCACGACGGTGGCCGGATGGAGCACCTTAGCGCCGAAATAAGCCAGCTCGGCTGCCTCGGCGAACGAAATCGTCTTGACGCGATGGCCACCAGGCAGAATGGTGGGGTCGGCGGTGAGCATGCCGTCCACGTCGGTCCAGATCTGAATCTCGTCCGCGGCGATTCCCGCGCCGACGATGGCGGCCGTGAAATCGGAGCCGCCGCGGCCGAGCGTAGTGGTGACGCCATCCTCGGTAGACCCGATGAACCCGCCCATCACGACGACAGCCTGCTTGGCCATCGGCGGGACCGTAGCGGCCAAGCGCCGGTAGGTCTCCGGAAAATGGGGCACGGCCTGCGTGTGGCGCTGGTCGGTAACGATTACGCGCCGTGAATCGAGGTGTTCGGCCTTCATCCCGAAGTGGCGGAACGCGAGAGTCACGATGAGGCTCGACAAGCGCTCGCCGTAGCTGGAGATGGCGTCGATGGAGCGGGGAGTCAGCTCGCCGAGGACGGCGAGGCCTTTCACCAACTCGGTGAGCTCCTGAAAATGTTCGTCTAGCGTGCGATCGAGCTCCGCGCGCTCGGCCAGCGGCACCACAAGGCGCGCCTCGCGGGAGTGATAGTCGCGCAGGTCGTGGATCTGGCGAATGAGCTCCTGCCGGTCGGCGGTGATGGCGGCGCTAGCGATGGCTAACAGCTTGTTGGTGGTCTTTCCCATAGCCGAAACGACGACCACCGGCATACGCTCCTGGCGCGCCTTCACGATTCCGGCCACGCGTTCGATAGCCGCGGCGGACTCGACCGAAGTGCCGCCGAACTTCATCACGATCATCAGTCGAGCATCCCTTCTGAGTGCATCAGCTCGGCATTCAAAACCGCTGCGCCGGCTGCGCCGCGAATGGTATTGTGTGCCAGCGCTACGAACTTGTAATCGAGCACCGGGCAGGACCGCAAGCGGCCTACGAACGCCGCCATCCCACGCTCGCGCTCGGCGTCTTTGCGCGGCTGCGGCCGGTTCGCTTCGTGTATGTAGATGACAGGCTGGCGCGGCGCGCTGGGCAGGGTCCGCTCTTGCGGAACACCGCGGAACCGATCGAAGGCGCGGTGGAGTTCCTCGAACGAAGGCTTGTCCGCGAGCTCGACCGAAACGGTTACCGTGTGGCCATCCACCACCGGGACGCGGTTGCAGTGCGCGCTCACAAAAGCGTCCAGCGGTTCGATGTGATCGCCGCGGAACTCGCCCATAATCTTCTGGGTTTCCTGCTGCATTTTCTCTTCTTCGCCGCCGATAAAAGGAACCACATTGCCGACGATGTCCATGGAGGCGACGCCGGGATAGCCCGCTCCGGAGATTGCTTGCAGCGTAGTGGCGATCACATTCTTGATGCCGAAGGGCTTCAGCGGCGCGAGCCCCATGGTGAGCACTATGGTGGAGCAATTCGGATTGGTGACGATCTGGCCTTTCCAGCCGCGGCCGCGCTGCTGTCCGGGCACCAGCTTCAGGTGGTCGGGATTGATTTCGGGAACCAGGAGCGGCACGTCGCGCTCCATGCGATGGTTGCGCGAATTGGAGACGACGATGTGTCCGGCCTGCGCGAATGCCTGCTCGATCTCGGTGGCTACGGATGCATCCATCGCCGAGAACAGCAGGCGCGGCGCGTTGCCGGGCTTGGAGTCTTCGACGGTGAGTTCGCGGACGCTCTCGGGCGTGGCCGCATTCAGATGCCACGTCATGGCGTCCTTGTACTTCTTGCCGGCAGAGCGGTCGCTCGCCCCCAGCCACTTCAGGTCGAACCAAGGGTGGCCTTGCAAGAACGTGATGAATTGCTGGCCCACCATCCCGGTGGCGCCCAGAATGCCTACTTCGATGTGCGTTTGCATAACTGCCTGACCATGTTTTGGTAGATTTCGACTGCTTCCAGTAACTCTTTCTTGGCGACACGCTCCTCAAGCGTGTGGGCCACGTGGATCGTGCCTGGCCCGAGCAGGAACGGCTCTCCCCATTTGCCGCCGAAGGCCGGGATGTCGGTGGTGTAGGCCACTATCGTGGTTTGGAGTCCATCGAGCGAGCCGAGCCGCACGGCGGGAATTTCCAAGACCTGCAAAAGATCGGCGCGGCCCCTGACGGCGCGAGCGAGCGCTTGCTTGGTTTCGGTGGAATCGCCCACCAGGCGCACGAAAATCTCGGCGCCGGCAACATCGGCAATCACGTTGGGAGCGACGCCGCCGTGGATGGTTCCGATATTGAGCGTGCTGGGACCGAGCACCGGATCGACGGGCAGCGCCACGCGGCGGATCTCGCCGAGCACATCCACTAATTTGTGGATTGCCGAATCGCCCAGCTCCGGATAGGCCGAATGCGCCATCTTGCCCGTGGCGGTCAATTCGTAGCGCAGGGCGCCTTTGGTGCCCAGGGCGAGCCGGTTTTCGGTGGGCTCGCCATTAATAAGGAAGCGCGAGCCGCGGGGTGTCTCAGCAGCACGGTAGGCTCCGGCGCTGTTGCGCTCTTCGCCCACCACGAACAGAAGCCCAAAATTGCGCTCGCCGGCAATCAGCAGCTTCTCTGCGGCCACGATCATGCTGGCGATGATGCCCTTGGTGTCGCAAGCGCCGCGGCCCCAGATATGGTCCTCGTCTTCGCGCGCGGCGACGAATGGCGGCACGGTATCGATGTGGGTGGAGAGCGTGACATCGAGCCGGTCGCCCCACTGGGCGAACACGTTGAAGCGCCGCGGCTCGACGTCCATGCGCTCCACGCGCCCGCCGTGGCGGGCCGCCAGCGGCTTCAGCAGATCGTGGAGATAATGGCCGACATGCTCCTCATTGCCGGTGACCGATTCGAGGTCGATGAGCGCGCGCGTGAGTGCGAAGACGTCCATAAAGATACTGGGGGAGGCAAAGGAGAAGGAAGTAGCCGCGAAAACGGCTGCTCGTTCCCGATAGCGCTCCACCCGCCTGAGAAACGGGTGACAGTGAGCCGGTGTTAACCGGACTCCCCAACCGGAAGGGATTGAGCTTCCCTGCCCGATTTCGGCGGATACTGCCCGGCCCCTTTCCACCGGGCCTCCGAAGCGCAATCGGAAAGCCAGCCCGGCTACTCATGGCCGCCGCACCTCTACCGCGAAAACTTCAGGATAGCGAAGGCGGAAAGAGCAAGTCAAATTCACGGCCCAGGGAAATAAGCCCGGCAGTTGGTGATCTGCCTAGTCAGTCCGCAGGCTGCGGCGTTCGCGCTTGCCCCGTGCAATCTCCTTTGTGAGGGCATTGAGACGGTTTTGCCAAAAGCCGCGGAATTGATCGAGCCAGGCAACGACCTCCTGGAGAGCGTCAGGGGCCACGCAATAGACGCGGCGCGCCCCTTCGATGCGCACGTTCGCGAAGCCGGCCTCGCGCAGGACGCGCAGGTGCTGTGACACTCCAGCTTGCGAAATGCCAAACTCCTTTTGGATATTCTCGACTATCGTGCCGGCATTCTGTTCGCCTGTGGAGAGCAACTCCAGGATGCGGCGCCGGACAGGGTCGCCAAGAACGTCAAAGGCATGCATGGTTTAGCTTTGACCGGTGTAGAACGCGGTGGTACGGCCGGCCGCACTGCGCGCAGCCGCTTCGTCCGTACCAGCGGAAATGGATGCACGTCCCCATTCCTCGCTACTTTGGCGTATGAAATCCTTGCCTTCTTCGGAGGCAGTCCACGCTGCAGCTTGTTTCGGATCGACCGCGGAGCCGGTCGCGAGGTGCTTCACCAGGCCCATCATCGCAAGATCCCAACCGACTCCTACCGCGCCGGGGCCGTACTGATTCCACAGCTCATCTGGCACATGGGCGATATGTTCGAGGCGCAAGCGGGTGCCACCATCCGACAATGCAGTCAGGCGCACTTGAACCCAACTGACTTGGCCGCCAAATTCCCAGGTAAGTTCCAGGCTCCGCGGAGGCTCACAGCCCGTAATCTTGCCGCTCGCGTTGCCGTGTAACTGGTAACTCCCTCCGAGGCGCAGATCGCCCGAAACCGGCAAGAACCATTTCGGGATGCGCTCCGCATTGGTGACGGCGTCCCAGACGTCGTCGACGCTGGTATCATACGCGCAGGTGGCGACCAGCACGCGCGCTGGTCGTCCCTCATAATCGCGATTCTGAATTTCCCGTGTAACGGCTCCGATGTAACGAAGCACATCCATCTCCATTACGGCCTCCTCTTCAAAAGAACTTGTTGACATCGCGAAATAATATCAGTAGTGACTTATATAAGTCAATAATGATATTGAAGCAGGGAACTTTTCGGGCGGCGGTTCGTCTAAATCGAAAACATAACCGCTCCCTGCGGTCGCGGCTCGGTACGTCTGTGGTGCCTCGGCGCGTTACAGAGCCGCGACTGGAAGGAGCGGTCATTCCCAGGAGGCGGCGTGACGACACTCTGGCAGGACATTCACTACGGCCTTCGCATGCTGGGCAAGAAGCCCGGTTTCACAGCGGTGGCCGCGCTGTCACTGGCGCTGGGCATCGGGGCCAACACCATCATCTTCAGCCTGATCCACAACACCCTGCTGCGGCCGCTGAATTATCCCGATCCCGACAAGCTGGTGGTAGTCTGGCAGGTGCCGCAGAAGCATAAGGATCAGAGAAATACGCTGACGGTGTCGGCGTATTTCGATTTCCGGGATCATAACCAGTCGTTCACTGCGCTGGGGGCCTTCAACGGTATGCCGCACAACCTGGGCGCCGAGCAGAATGGCGAGCCCGCCGAACGGGTGAACGCGCAGACCTTCACTCCTGCAATGTTCGCAGCGATCGGTGTGAAGCCGATGATGGGGCGCACGTATACGGACGCGGAAGATCAGGTCGGGAACGCCGCGCCGGTGGCCGTCATCAGTTACCGCCTTTGGCAGGGACACTTCAATGGAGATCCCAACATCGTTGGCAAGACAATCCTGCTGGATAAGAACCCGACGGCGGTCATCGGCGTGATGCCGCGCGATTTCACCTTTTTCGGAGACAACACCGATCTTTGGGAGCCGATCCAGATCAGCCGCACAATGGTGCTGAGTAAGTCGGGTTTTCTGGTAACAGTCGCACGGCTGAAGCCGGGGGTGACGATCCAGAAGGCACAGGCGGAAATGGATGCCCTGGCCGCTCAACTGGCCGCCAGCGACCCGGAGCGCAACCAAGGCACTGGAGCGGTGGTCCAAACTTTGCAAGAAGCCGCATACGGGGACCTGCGCTCACCGCTCCTGATCCTGCAAGGCGCGGTGGCATTCGTGTTGCTAATCGGCTGCGCGAATGTGGCCGGCCTGAAGGCTTTCATCGCCTCAGCGCCGCCGAATTTCCCGCGGCTCCATGAGCTGTCGCTCGATCTGCCCGCGCTTGGCTTTACCGCCCTGATCGTCATCCTCACCAGCGTGATCTTTGGCGTCGTTCCGGCATTGCAAGTTTCCAAGCCCGACCTGGTAAACACGCTGAAAGAATACGGACGGAGCGGCACCGACAGCGTGGCCCGCCAGCACCTGCGAAGCGCGCTGGTGACCCTGCAGATCGCCTTGGCTCTGGTGCTGCTGATTGGCGCGGGGCTGATGATCAACAGTTTTGTGCGCGTCGAAAGGGCGGATCTCGGGGCGGATCCCAAGGGACTGCTCACGTTCGAATTTCGCTTTACGCAGGATGAAACCATCAAACCGTTCGCAAGGTATCGCGGCATGGGGCTTTGGGACGTCAACCCGCTCACGACGGTTGGTTACACCCGGGTGTTCGAGCGCATGCAAAGCTTGCCGGGCGTGGTTTCAGCGGCGGGCATCAGCCGGGCTCCTCTGTCGGGTCAAGGGATCAGCATGCCATTTCTGATCGAGGGCCACCCGGCTCCTCCTCCCAGCAGCGCGTCGGGCGATAGCTCGGAGGAGCAGGGACAAAACGCGGACTACTTTGCGGTGACTCCGAATTTTTTCGCCACCATGAGAATCCCCATCCTGCGGGGCCGCGATTTCAACGCGCAAGATAACAACGCTGCGCCTCAGGTCATTATCATCACGCAAACCCTGGCTCGCCGGTTTTTCGCGAATGAAAATCCCCTCGGTAAGCGCATCACGCTCGATTTCGTGCCGGATGAGAAACCGCGCCAGATCATCGGGGTGGTGGGCGATACCGTGAACGATCGCTTCCAGAAAAAGCAGAGACCTGTAATGTACGTGCCATATACGCAGCAGACGCCGCGCTGGATCGGACCCTTCTGGAACGACCGTGC
>Ga0335081_10000546_pt1 | contig 63789 bp, 60 predicted proteins | sample Lox_Sample_35_FD_206713 | JGI IMG/M metagenome (GOLD analysis project Ga0335081, IMG submission 206713) | Soil microbial communities from Loxahatchee National Wildlife Refuge, Florida, United States - Lox_Sample_3.5 | ecosystem: Environmental > Terrestrial > Soil > Wetlands | place: USA...
AACAGATCAAACATACCTTCCTGCCGCTCTTCACCACGCGCAACGTTGACTATCAATCCACCTGCATCCCGCACCAGGTCAGCCCCGGGGGCACTTGGCTGCGCGCCAAAGTGCTGACCGCTGATGGGAAGGACAAGCGCACCGTTGCCGGCCGGTAAGGTGCGCGCGCAAGCCCGACCTTGACTACGATCGCTGTCGATCGAGCCCGAACAGCGAGCGTCACCTTCGGTTTGGGCGGCAAGTCCTTCCACCACTAACCAAGCTCGGACTCCCGCGCGGAGAGGTTAGCGACGGTGGTTGCGGGCTTCGAGGCTGAAATCAACGATCCGCGTGGACAAAACGACATCGCCAAGACTGATGTCGTCCGAAGGCAGCCCGCCGCCGATTCCGACGACCAAGAGAAGCGATGGCTGAAGATCGTCGATGAGATCGCGAGCCGCTTCCTGGGCTTCACCGTTGCCTTGCTCGATCTGCCGGAGGATGGCAAGACGGTAGCGAAGCCCCTGTCCCGCATCCGTTGTGCGCAGAGCGTATTCGCGATGCCGGCCCTTATGGATCGCCGGATCGTCCGGAAAGACTTTCAGGACCGCCTTGAACTCATCGTCGCGGATCGTGAGGACGCCTACATCGATTACCGGCCGACTCATCGGCCTGGTTTAAGTCCTTCAGCGTTGCTTCCACCTGTCTGGTGTACCGGCGCGTGGGACAGCGCCTTCTGCGGCAACGCCCGACGCCCCGGGGTGAGCTTGCGACGGTAGAGCCCACCCGCAGGTGTATAGTTTGTGCTGAGCGACGAAGCCGCCTGTCATCAAGGCGCCGTCGTACCGCATTGAGGCAAGGGTGCATGAACACGCAAGCCGTTCGGCCGTTTCGCCTTGGTATTGTGGGCTTAGGTAAGGTCACCCGCGACTTTCACCTGCCTTCAATCGCGAGCAACCGCTCGTTCGTTCTGGCTGCCGGCGCCGATCTCCACGCGCGACTCCCCCACATTCCCTGCTTCGCTTCGCTCGAGGCGATGCTCGATGAGACCCCCTCCCTCGATGCGGTGGCGATCTGCACGCCACCGCAGGTTCACTACAAGGGTGCAAGGCTGGCTCTGGAGAAAGGTAAGCACGTTCTGCTCGAGAAGCCGCCGTGCACCAATGCCGACCACCTCCAAAGCCTCGCGCAAATCGCGCGCGAAAATGGCCGCACACTCCATGCGCCCTGGCACTCGCAGTACGCGCGGCGTGTCGATGCTGCCCGGCGGATTGTCGATGCCCGAAAGCTCCTCAGGGTGGAGATCACCTGGAAGGAAGATATGGGTCGCTGGCACACAGGACAGGAGTGGCTCTGGCAGCCCGGCGGCTTCGGAGTCCTGGACTGCGGGATCAATGCGCTATCTATCCTCACCCGGCTCGTCCCGTGGGTATTCGCCAAGAGTGGAAAGCTTTACGTGCCGGCCAGCGGGGCGAGTCCGGTCGCCGCGGAGCTTGAGTTTACGACTCAGGATGGTGTACCAATCTCAGCCATCTTCGACTCCCGCCATACCGGGCCTGAGGTGTGGGACATCGACATCGCCACGGACTCCGGGCGCCTGCTGCTCTCCAGCGGTGGCCATGTTCTGACGGAAGGCGATGAGACACCGGAAAAGCCAACCGACACATTGGCGTATGAGTATCCGCTGATCTATCGCCACTTCGCAGAGTTGATTGAGCGCCGCGAGTCGGATGTTGATCCGCGCCCACTTATGGTCCTGACGGACCTTCTCCTCGCGTCGCGCAAGATATTCGGCAAGATATTCACGCCGCCACTCGATTCTGTCGGTACGTCAGTTCAGCAGTTCTGAGCTTGGATGGGGAAGTGCCATTACGTTAGGCTGTGCCGGCGCGGACGCTCGGGCTTCGTTCAGAGCAAGACCTCTCCACCCGTGCAGGGGCAGGGATCGAATCCGTATCCTTATTTCTTACCCTCTCCCGAGGTCTTCCGAGGGGGAGGGCCGCCTCGCGGACGGGCTTGAGCGCAAGGCACACGAGGTCCGCTCCCTCTCTCACACGCTCAGTCTTCCTACGGACGCCTCATCTACTCGAATACTGCCCGGAGGGCCGAGTCCGACCGATGGACAAAGCCCTTGGTGCGGCTCCCATGGCCAGCCAAGGCGGGTGGTGGCGAGGACGCCGAGGGCTAAGCCGAGGCCGTGCGACTGAGGCTTTGAGATCCTGACGACCCCGGTGAATCGGCTCAGTCACCGTCGCGCCCCCAACCCAAACAGCTGCCGGTCATCGCTTCGTGTCAGCGCCCCGTCCAGCCACCCTCGCAAGACCTTCTCCGGCAGCACTTCCTGATCCACTTTCGCCAGCACGATCGCGCCCACCAGGATCTTGCGGCGCGTGTCCTCGCGGCGCGTCCGCCGCGACTCCAGCGTCCTCCGCCTCGCCTCCGCCCGCTGCTGCTTCGTCTTCAGCGTCTTCAGGCGCTCCTCGAGCGCCTCGATCCTCTCATCGATCTTCTTCGCCATGCCGGATCGACCAGACTTTCGACTACACGCGCAAAGGGGGCGTCGAGCACACCGAGATCCTCACCCCCAACGGCGCACCCGACTGGGCCAAGGATCGCGAGACCTTGTGGAACGCCGTTGAGCGAGCCGAGAAGCGCAAAGACGCCCAGCTCGCCCGCGAGATCGAGATCGCGCTCCCCGTCGAGCTTAATAAAGAGGAGCAGCTCGAGCTTCTGCGCGAGTTCGCCCGGCGGTCCTTCGTCGCCAAGGGCATGGTCGTGGATCTCGCCATCCACCGCGACAACCCCGAGAACCCTCACGCGCACCTCCTGCTCACCACCCGCGACATCAGAGCAGACGGGTTCGGCCTCAAGCGCCGCGACTGGAACGACAAGGATTCCCTCCTCGAATGGCGCGCACAGTGGGCCGAAGTCGCCAACGCCTATCTCGCGCGCGCAGGACCTGAGATCCGCATAGACCACCGGTCGTTGGAGGCGCAAGGCATTGATCTCGCCCCGGGCCGCAAGATCGGCATCAGCCTCGAGCGCCAGCAGAATCCTAAGCTCCCGCACCGCATCGCGGACCGCGTCGCCGAGCAGCGGCGCATTGCCTTTGAGAACGGCGAGCGGATCATTGCGGATCCGAAAGTTGCGCTTCGCGCGCTCACTCATCAGCAGGCAACCTTCACCGATCACGACCTCGCCAAATTCCTGCACACCCGCACCGACGGCGCCGATCAGTTCCGCGCCGCCCACTTGAAGATCACCGCAAGCCAGGAACTGATTGTCCTGGGGCGTGATGACCGCGGACGGACCCGCTACACCAGCCGCGAGATGCTCGACATCGAGAGAGAGATGCTCGAGCGCTCGGCGCGGATGACCGCACGGGAGGAGCACGCGGTCGCGACACGTCGACTAACGGGTGCCCTATCACAGCACCCGTTGAGCGCTGAGCAGGAGAGGGCGCTGACAGCCATTACGCGTGCCGGCGACCTCAAAGCACTGGTCGGCGTCGCCGGCAGCGGCAAGAGCCGACTGCTGGCGGCGGCGCGCGAGGCCTGGGAAGCACAGGGCTACACGGTCAAGGGCGCCGCACTGTCCGGCATCGCTGCGGAGAATCTCACACTCGCCTCCGGGATCGAGGCCCGCACGATCGCGAGCTTCGAGTACACCTGGGCCGGCAATCGCGACCAGCTCACCGCGCACGATGTGCTCGTCATCGATGAGGCGGGCATGGTCGGCACACGCCAGCTCGCGCGCGTGCTCGAAGCCGCCGACAAGGCCCACGCGAAAGTCGTCCTGGTCGGTGACCCCGAGCAGCTCCAGGCGATCGAGGCGGGCGCCGCCTTCCGGGGCATCCTCGCCGAGAGCGGGGTCGCAGAGCTCACAGAAGTCCGCCGACAGGCACACACCTGGCAACGGGACGCCACCCAGCAACTCGCCGCGGGCGAGACAAACACGGCGCTCTCAGCGTACGAGCGCCGGGACGCCATTCACCAGCACGGGAAGCGCGAGGATGCGCGCAAGGCTCTGCTTGATGCCTGGGTTCGCACCGGAGAGGAGGCGCCTGCCGAGAGCCGCCTGATCCTGGCCTATACCCGGGCCGACGTGGCGGAGCTCAACGAGCTGGCGCGCGCCTCGCGGCGGAAGAACAACGAGCTCGGCCGCGGCCACCTCATCGCGACCGAGCGGGGTCCGAAGGAATTCGCCACCGGTGATCGTCTCTATTTTCTGCGGAACGAAAAGAGCCTCGGCGTCAAGAACGGCTCGCTCGGCACCATCGAGAGCATCCGCGATGGCGTTCTCCAAGTGAAACTCGACGCCACCGGCGAGCGCATCGCCGTCGACACCCGCTTCTACAAGGACCTCGATTACGGCTATGCGGCGACTGTCTACAAGGCGCAGGGCGCCACGGTCGATCACACCTACGTACTTGCGACTTCGCACTACGACCGCCACGCGACCTACGTCGCGCTCTCACGGCACCGACAGGCGGCGTCAGTTTTCTACGCGGCGGAGGACTTCGGCGCCCCGTGGGCCAGAGCAGCGCTGAGTCCCGCAGAGGCCCGCAAGCGCTTCATCGACGTCCTCTCGCGCGCGCGGCCCAAGGAGCTCGTCCGCGACTTCCTTGAGCGCGATCAGCGCATGTCGATGCAGGACATCGAGGCCGCCCAGCAGCGCGCGGCCGAGCATTGGCTCGAGAAGTACGCCGCACAGGGCCTCAGCCGGCCAGCGCACGGCCAACAGCTGCACCATGCCAGGCGTCTCCAGCATGGCTTGGAGGACGACCTCGACCTCTAAAGTAGCCTCGGGCGCGCTGCGTCAATACGGCATTTCGGGGGTGATTGACCCATTTATTCCGTTCGCGCTCGTCACCTTTTGACGGCCTCCCGATTCGGTCGCACACTTCACGCGCCCCAACAACCAAGTCGAAGGGGTCATGCTGCACGCCCTCAATCACGGCTGGAGCGCTTTTCTCACAGCGTATGTGCTGACCGCGCTCAGCCTTGCCGCGGGTCTTCGTGCCCGCAATCGCCTCCGAGGCAGCATCCCCTGGGCAGCGATCGTCGCGCTCCCCGCGATGCTGGCAGCTGCCCTTCTCTGGGGCATCGTCCACGAAGCGGTCATCGGCCTCTTTCGCCACCTCCCGGAGACGGTCAGTATGATGATCGCATCCGCGTTCATCGCGACGACCGGATTCGTCGCCGGCCTCGTGCTGGCGCCACGCCTGCGCGGAGACGTCCATAAACGTGGCACGGTACTCCTGGATGCCGGCCGATTCGCCACTAATACCTCGAAGTCCGCAGTGACGCTGACCATCGGTGGGGAGAGCATCCCGCCGCCCGATGAGCCCAAACACTTCAAACTGATTGGCGCCACCGGCACCGGCAAGAGCACCGCTATCCGGGAGCTCCTGGCCGGCGCCCTCAAGCGCGGCGACCGAGCCGTCATCGCCGACCCCGACGGAAACTACCTCAAGCGCTTCCACGATCCGGAACGCGGCGACGTCATCTTCAACCCCTTCGACGAGCGTGCCTCCCGCTGGGACCTGTTCGGTGAGCTCGAGCAGGCTCACGACGCTGATCAGCTGGCGCGCTCCCTCATCCCGGACTACGAGGGGTCGGATCGCAACTGGCGTCAGTACGCGCGCACCTTTCTGACCGCCGTCCTCCGCCAGCTCCACCGGGTCGATGAGCGCGATCCCGCGCGCCTCTACTATCTATTGCTCCTGGCGGAGGCCGATGAGCTCCGCCAGCTGCTCGAGGCCACACCCGCCGGCCCCTTCCTCGCCTCCGACAACGGCAAATTCTTCGACTCCGTGCGCTCGGTCACCGCCGTGCACGCCGCGGCGATCGAGCACGTCGCGAGCCAGACGACGGGCGTCCTCCAGTCGGTGAGACGGTTCGGCAGGGTAGGGGGGTCCTCTTCCTCCCTTATCGCGCGAGCGAGATCGCATCGCTGCGCCACTTGATCAGCGCCTGGATGCGGCTTGCGATCTTCGAGACGATGAGCGGCGAGGAACGCGACCAGAGGGTGTGGTTCGTGGTCGATGAGCTCGATGCCTTAGGCGCGATCGACGGCCTGAAGGACGCACTCGCGCGCTTGAGGAAATTCGGCGGCCGTTGCGTGCTCGGCTTCCAGAGTATCGCGCAGGTCCGCGGCACCTACGGAGATACCGAGGCCCAGACCATCGTCGAGAACTGTGGCAATACGCTCATCCTCCGCTCCTCGGCCAGTGAGCGGGGTGGAACCGCCGACTTTGCCTCGCGCCTCATCGGCAAGCGGGAGATTATTCGGTCGCAGGTCTCACGGAACCAGCCGGCGCGCCTTGGCGGGTCATTCCGCAGCACTGTCACCACAAGCGAGCAGCACGTCACCGAGGACGCTGTCATGGCCTCCGAGATCGAACAGCTGCCCGACCTCACCGGCTTCCTCAAGCTCGCCTCGCGCCCGGAGTGGCGCCGCATCAGCATTGCCAATCAGCCGTAAATACGAACCCCCTGGAACCTCACCGCTTCGCGCTGATCTCATCGAACACCCCGCCCTCCGCGAAGTGTGTTTTCTGCGCCTCGCCCCAGCCGCCGAAGTCAGCGATCGTCGCGAGCCTGAGCGCCGGGAACTGCTGCGCATGGCGCGCGGCAACCGCAGGATCCCGCGGCCGGTAGAAGTTCCGCGCGATGATCTCCTGTGCCTCGGAGCTATAAAGATAGGCTAGGTACGCCTGCGCGACCTCGCGCGTACCGTGGGCCAGAGCGACCGCGTCCACCAGCGCCACCGGCGGCTCGGCGAGGATGCTCACCGAGGGCACCACCATCTCCAGTCCCTGGGCACTTGCCTCACGCTGCGCCAGCAGCGCCTCGCTCTCCCAGGTGATCAGCACGTCGCCGAGACCTCGCTGTACGAAGGTGGTGGACGAGCCGCGCGCGCCGGTGTCCAGCACCGGCGCGTGCTGGTAGAGCTGCTGCACGTACTCGCGCGCGCTCGCCTCGGAGCCCCCGGGCTGCGCGCGCGCCCAGGACCAGGCCGCCAGGTAATTCCAGCGCGCGCCGCCCGAGGTCTTGGGATTGGGCGTGATGACGCTCACTCCCGGCCGCACCAGATCGCCCCAGTCATGGATCCCCTTGGGGTTCCCTCGGCGCACGAGGAACACGATGGTGGAGGTGTAGGGTGAGCTGTTATTGGGCAGCAGGCTCTGCCAACTGACCGGCAGCAGTTTCGCAGTGGCGATAGCGTCGATGTCGGCGGCGAGCGCCAGCGTGACCACATCCGCCTGCAGGCCATCGATCACCGAGCGTGCCTGCGTGCCCGAGCCGCCGTGCGATTGAGCGATGCGCACGTCCTGACCGGTCTTCTCCTTCCAGTAGCGGGCAAAGGCGGCGTTGTATTCCACGTACAGCTCCCGCGTCGAGTCGTAGGAGACATTGAGTAGCTGCACGCGGCCGGGTGGCCCTGCTGTGCGGCTCTTCTGGCACGCCGTCGGCAGCGCGAGCAGAGACAGCATCACGCAGAGCCCCGCAGCGCGGCGCACCGGTGCTGAATATTTCATTGCCCTGAGACCCCTCAAAACTTGTACCGTACCCCGATCGTCGGGTTGATATTGGTCGTGTAGACGGGGTAACCGTTCGCCATGCCATCGTGCACCCCGCTGTACATCGCGCCGATATAGGCATCGAAGTGCACGTTGAAGCGGTAGTCGGCATCGAATGAGAAGGCCTCGAGACTGCCCCTGCAAAGGCTCGAGACATTCGTCGAGCAGCCGGCGAGCGCACCGCTGCCGTAACCCGCCTGATGGACACCGTAATAGGCCGCGGTCAGCTCGAGCGCCGGAACGACCGCGTACCGGATGCCCGTCCACCAGATCTGCACGTTCTTGGCGTTGTTGTAGGCGGTATTGTTGACGAACGCCAGCACATAGCCCCCGATGTTCACGAACCCGGCGCTGAGCGGCGTCTTCGGGTTCTCATACTTGATGTGCTCGTAGCCCGCAAACACCTTGACCGCATCCAGGCTGTAACGTCCCATCAGCGCATACGCCGTGTTGTCGGAGACCGTCGCCGACAACGAGTCAGCGACCGGATAGGCCGGCGGTAGCGTCGCGACCTGAGTCGCGGAGAGCGACGTCGAAGTGATGGCGCTATGGATTTTGGAGTAGTACGCATCGAGCGATATGAGTCCGATCTCAGTGCCCAGATTCCCCTGCCAAGCGGTGTTGGCCGAGCCGCTGGCTCCATTGAATTTGTACAACCCTCCAAGATGGAGCACTTCGCCGAAACGCACGAAGTACTTCGCCGCGGAGTCGAGCCGGTTGTCCTCGCTGCTGCCCCCGCCGGAATAAGTGTTCGACGCACCGAGCAGACCAAACGCCGTGGCATGATAGTTCGGGTCGTACCGGATCGTCCCCTCCGAGAGCAGCGCCACCTGACGGCCGAAGGTGAGGGCCCCGAAACGAGCCGATTGCAGCCCGACAAAGGCGGTCTGAAAGACCTGACCCGCCGAGCTGCCATCGACACCGACCGTCTGCTTTGAGAGCGGCACGCCATTGTTCACGATCAACGACTTGAGCGAGTTCGCGATCTCGCCCGATTGCGGATTGAAGAACGTCTCGACCTGGAAGACCGCCGTCCAGTCACCGACCAGCGGTTCGACGCCCTGGAGGCCCACCCGCGACTGGCCCATGTTGCTCGGTGTCACGCCGACCACGGACTCCCGGCTGTTCTGGCGCACGATGTTCCCGCTCGCCGCCGGGCGGTAGGGGGAGAAGGGCGCACTGTGCGTGTCGTATTGCAGCCCGAGGTCGATAACGCCATACAGCGTCACGCCACGCCACGTCAGGCTGTCATCACCGCTGATGCCAGGGCCCGTTTTCTGTTGCGCGAGTGCCGGGACTGCAATGTTTAAAGCACCGAACAACACCAATGCGCTCAACCGGGACGTTCGTATCCTAAGCATGCACTCTTCACTCCGCTGCCGTGGCGATGAATGCCAACGAGCAGTATTCTCGCGGAGCGGTGGTTATGCGTCAGTCGCAAATCGGTCACAGTCCAGTTCCGGCTAACCCGCCGCCGCCACAGGCACCGAACCGGAGAGCTCGGCGGTCTCAATGACACGCGCGTGATCGAGCACGTCGGCGAAGACGGCCGTCGCTGTCGGAACTCTTCCCGCGCCGATTCCCTGTAGACGATGCACCGTCCCATCGGCGACCGTAATCTCGAGCCGGTTGTCTGCACCGCCGGTTCCAGCTAGGTAGTCATCCGGCGGGAGCGCTACTAAACCGATCCGGTATTTGAAGCCGGTCGCGGTTCGCTCCGCCTCCGCCATGAGTCGCACACGACTTCCTGGAGACCTTGCATGAGCAGAGTTCTCGTCTATCCCGGCCAGCGATTCACAGACCGCGGTGCCACCGAAGGCGATCTGACCCAGGATCCAGAGCTTGCGGTCGCTGTCTCGGCCGCTTAAGTCCTCGGCCGGATCGGCCTCCGCAAACCCCTCCGCCTGAGCTTTCAGCACAGCGTCGGCAAAAACATCGCCCGCAGCGCAGCGGTCGAGGACGAAATTCGTACTGCCGTTAAGCACACCCCGCAGCCGCACAATCCGTGTTGCGAGCGTCAGCCGCTCGACCTTTTCGAGCATCGGCACAGAGGCACCGACGGCTGCGGTGTAACGCAGGCGCCGGCGGGGACCTGTGAGATACGAGGAGAGGTGCTGCCACTCTGCGGCGAGCAGCGCCTTGTTCGCAGTCACGACTGCCAAGCCGCTCCGTAGTGCTCGCCCCACACAGCTGCGCGCGGGATCAACTCCAGGCAACGCCTCAACGATAATCTCCGGGTCGCGCGCGAACACTTCATCGGTCGCCTTCGTGAGGATCGATTCAGTAGCGCGATCGTTCTCGTGTTTCTCCGGCGCACGGACGAGAGCAGCGACCACCTCAAATCTCTCGGAAAATGCTGCCAGGTATTCGAGCACACCGCGGCCGACGGTCCCCAGACCAAGCAATGCGACACGGATTCTCCTCGTGGGCGCGGTCGGGCCGTGCACGTCAGGACCTTCGCCGATCCGGGTGTAGAGCGAGGAGCCGACACTCGTCACGTCGACCGCCAGCGCTCGCTCGCGCGCGAACCGGATAGATTTGGGCTGCACGAGGCGTCCCGCGACAATCTCCGCCGTTCTGTATTCGGCCAGCGCAAACCGACGCGGGGCCGGACGGGACTGTGTGGCGCCACTGCCCCGCGCCTCTGCCGGATCGCTCTCGTAAAGCCCATCGACGTCCTTGAGCAGCACGCACCGAGACCGAAGCTCGGAGGCGATGAAGAGTGCCGTGAGGTCAGAGCCGCCACGGCCCAGGAGCGCCAGTCCGCCGGCCTCGTGCGCTGCGAAAAATCCCGGCACCACGAGGACCGAGGTCTCTGCGAGGCGTGCATGTAACTTGTCAAAGGAGAGACGGGAAAGCGTCGCATTAGCCCGGTCGCCGGTCGCCGTGAGTTCGAGCTCGCGGGGATCGGCGAATTGCGCCGGAATCCCTGCCGCCTGCAAGCTAAAGGTCAGCTGAGCCGCGCTTGCGATCTCGCCCGTCGAAAGGAGTGCCGCAAGCGTTGCGCCATCAGGTGTCATCGAGGGCACGCGCGTGAGGAGGGAGTCCGTCACGCCCTCGAACGCGGAGACGACCGCGATCACGTGCTCTCCACTTCGATAATGACGATAGATCTCGGCGACGGCGACCGGGAGCGAGCCTTCGGTCCGAAGCACCGAGCTCCCGAACTTCAGGACAATGGTGGATGGCGCTTTTCGAGTCACGGATCACCTGTCTTTACGATACTTACAGGCGCCGGTCAGAAAGGCTCGCGGGCACGCCCGGACGCAGAAGGTCCGGCACGAAGCACAGCAATTCGACGTAGAGGGAACGTCGCTTTAGCTGTATTTCTAACGCGCCCGCAAGCTGAGCCTCAAATCGGCGCGGCGCGAAGAATACTCATCCTCTGCTCGCGCCGTCAACCGCCTCGGATGCAACCCGCACTCACGGGACTCCGGCTGCTCCCACCACCAGCGTCCCGCGCGCGAGTCCTCGCCGGGTGCGACCGCACGAGTGCAGGGCGCGCAGCCGATGCTCGGAAACTGGCGGTCGTGCAGCGCGTTGTACGGGAGTTGGCGCGAGCGGATGTATTGCCAGACTTGAGCTTCGCTCCACTCGAGCAGCGGACTGATTTTGTAAAGGCCGTACTCGGCGTCCCACTCCTCGCTCTGCACCGTGGCGCGGCCCGCGGACTGCTCGCGCCGCACGCCCGTGACCCAGGCAGGGAAGCCTGCGATCGCGCGCTTGAACGGCTCGACCTTCCGCACGCTGCAGCAGGTCAGGCGCGCTTCGAGACTTCCATAGAATCCGTTCGTGCCCTGGTCGGACAGCAGCCGTTCGAGCGCCTGCGCGTCGGGATGGACCACCCGAATCCGGCGCTGGTAACGGCGCTCCAGCGTTGCGAGAAGCTGATGCGTCTCCTCGTGCAGCCGCCCGGTGTCAATCGTGAACACATCGATCTCGGGCAGGTGCGACCAGATGAGGTCGGTCAGCACCATCGCCTCGGCGCCCAAGCTGTTTGAGTACACCAGCCGTCCGTGCCGGGCGAGTGTCTCGGTGAGCTGCACCAGCGCCGCTGCAACCCGCTCATCCAGATCGGTAGTGAGCCGCTTTTCCATGGCGGCCCGACTATAGGAGGAGCCCGTAGGGCGCAGAACGAAGGATTACTTCTGACAGGCTGCGTCGCGGTTATGGACCGGTCACCGCCTCGGCGCGCTCCTAACCAGTGCGCCGGACCAGTTCGTGGGTGGCGCCGTTATCGTCCAGCGTCTCGATCTCCTGCGCCAGCTCCCCAGACACCCGGGTCAACGGCAGCCGGCATTCGGGAGACTCAATCAGCCCCTGCCGCCACAGCCAGTACTTGATCGGCATCGGGTTCGGTTCCCTGAAGAACACCCGCGCCGCCGGCTCGATCGATGACCAGACTGCCCGCGCACCCTGATGGTCATTGGCCGCCATGCGCTCGAACACCTCCACAAAGATGCTCGGTTGATAGTGCGCCGAGGCGAGAATCCCGCCATCACCCCCGAGCGCCAGGGTCGTATAAAAGAGTGCATCCTCGCCCGTGAGAACACTAAGCCCCGCGGGCCGCCTTCGCAGGAGATCCGCGCTCTGCGAAAGATTGGCGCAGCAATCCTTGATGCCGACGACATTGGGAAGGTTCGCGAGGGCGAGCATCGCATCGTTCGAGAGGTTGATGCCGGTCCGGTAGGGGATGTTGTAGATCACGATGCGCCGATCGGTCGCATCGGAGATGCGCTCGAAGTGCTGCCGGATGCCATCCTCACTAGGCCGGTTGTAGTAAGGGCACACGGAGAGAATGCCTTCGAAGGGGTAGCGCTCAAGGCGCCGCAACGTTTGAATCACCTTCTCTGTCGCGTTGCCGCCAACCCCCACGTAGACGCGAAGACGATCGCCCACAACTTTGGTCGTGAGCTCGACGAGGGCCTCCATCTCATCCTCGTAGAGCGTCGGGCTCTCTCCGGTCGTCCCGAGCGGCATGAGGCCTGTCAGTCCCTGACCGAGGTAATGGCGAAGCAGACGCTCGTAGCTCTTGAGATCAACGGCGCCGTTTAGGAACGGGGTGACGAGCGGCAGCCAGATGCCGGCGAGGGAACTTGAGGGCTTGAGGCTTGAATGTGAAGTCGACATTTCGGATTCCTTTGTTGAAAAACAAAAAGCCCCGTCGGATCGACCGGCGAGGCTTTAGGTGAATTCGCGGTTACTTAAGATGTATGGTCAGCGCGCGCGAGACTCCAAAGCCCTGGAGCTGGGCTTCTTCGCGGCAGACGGTTTGAGCGAGCGATGCATTCGCAGGGGAAGCTACCGAAGTGTCAGCAACTTGTAAAGCGATATAGGATTAGGTCTTGATCCCGCGAATCTCCTTGATGCGCTTGATGGCCACGGCCGCCTTAGCGTCCTCCTCCACAATCCGCGGCAGTGAGCCCACCGCGGTGCCTTCCGTACGCATGATCTCTAGCGCACGCGCGGTGGCCTCGTAGTAATCGGCCCAGAGTCGGCGCTCCTCTGCGGCCTCGACTGAGGTGATTACGTCACGCATGTCGTGGTCTCCTCGATCGCAGCCCGCCGCGAGTGTACATTCGTACCCGGGTCCGCCCGCAGCAGGCGCGCTCCGCTCACCGAACGCTAAGGTGCGGCGCGGCTCTCGTGCCGGGCGCGCAGTTCTGTCGACACCCGCTCGAGGCTTAAGCCCCGCGCCCGCAGGAGCACCAGGACGTGATAGAGGAGATCAGCGACCTCATCGATCACCTGGGCATCGCTCCCACCGGCTCCCGCGAGTGCAGCTTCGAGTCCTTCCTCGCCGACCTTTTGCGCGATGCGCATCCAGCCGTTGGAGAGGAGCTTTGCTGTATAGCTGCCATCAGGACGCTTTGCGATGCGTTCGTCGATCACCGTCTCAAGCGTCCGAAGGAAGGCAACCGGATCGCGCTCATCGGATGAGACCTCACCAAAACAGCTGCCACTGCCTGTATGACACACGGGTCCACGGGGCCAAGCCCGCACCAGCAGGGTGTCACGATCACAGTCGGTGCGAATCTCCTCGACCTCAAGCAAGTTCCCCGAGGTCTCGCCCTTTTCCCAGAGCCGCCCCTTGCTGCGGCTGAAGAAGACGACGCGCCGGCGGGCGAGGGTGGTGACGAGCGCGTCTCGGTTCATATAGCCGAGCATGAGAAGCGCATGACTCTGCGCATGCTGCACCACCGCGGGTATAAGCCCCCCGCTCTTGGCAAAGTCCAGCGTGTCGAGATTCGTGAAGTTGACCGTCGTGTCTACCATTGGCAGTTTGCCTCGAGATCCGTGGGCCGCACCGCAATTCCGGCGTAGCGCAATTCCCGCTTGAGCTCAGGAATCCGTATCGCGCCTGAGTGAAAGACACTCGCGGCGAGGGCCCCATCCACCTGGGCCTCCCGGAATACCTCCGCAAAGTGGCGCACCGCTCCGGCCCCACCCGAAGCAATGAGCGGCACCTTGCAGTCCTCGCGCACCGCGGCGAGCTGCTCAAGGTCGTACCCTTGCCGGACTCCGTCGCTGTCCATGGAGTTGAGCACGATCTCTCCCGCGCCCCGCATCTGCACCTCCCGCACCCAGTCGCGCACGTCGCGCTGACTGGCGTGTGCGCTGTCAGGGTCGCCGCTAAGCCGCCAGGCGCGATGGCCCTCCGGAGCTCTCTTGCTGTCGATTCCGACGACCACGCACTGCGAGCCGAAGCGCTTCGCCAGGGCATCGATGAGCGGCGGATACTCGAGCGCCGGGGAATTGACCGAAACCTTCTCAGCACCCGCCGCGAGGACTTCCTCGGCATCCATGACGGAGCGGATACCGCCTGCCACACAAAACGGGATGTCGAGGAGGGCGGCGACGCGCTGCACCCACTGCCGATCCACCGATCGGCCTTCGGGGCTTGCCGTAATGTCATAGAAGACGAGCTCATCCGCCCCCTCGTCGCGGTAGCGCGTGGCGAGCTCGAGGATGTCGCCCGCCACCTCGTGGTTGCGGAAGCGCACGCCCTTCACGACCTGCCCTAGGCGCACGTCGAGGCAGGGGATGATGCGTCGGGCAAGAATGGAGTTAACTCCTCACGTGAAATGCGCTCTTGCAACAGCGCGGTGCCGGTGACGGCCCCGGCCAGGCCGATGGCCTTGAGCACCACGAGATCGCTTGCATCTCGTATGCCTCCCGAGGCCTGCCACTTGAATTCCGGAAACTGCGTCACACACTCTCGATAGAGCGCGAAGTTGGGGCCCCGCATCGTTCCATCGCGCTCGATGTCGGTACAAAGCACATGGCGCAGGATTTCGCGCGGGAAAGCCGAGATCGCCTTGGCGAGAGTGACTGTGCTGTTGCGCGTCCAGCCGTCCGTGCGAACCTGCGGCTCGCCGTTCGGGCCTAAGCGCACATCGAAGGCCAGGCACAGCCGCTCGGGCCCGAACTCATCGAGCCACGCCGCGACTTCGTCCGGCTGCTCGACGGCGGCGGTGCCGACCACCACCCGGGCTACCCCGGCGGAGAGCAGCGCCTCGATGAGGCCGGCGCTTCGAACCCCGCCCCCGACCTGAAGATGCACGGAAGGATCGCGAGCGAGTGACGTAATGATTGGCGCATTCTCGGCGCGCCCGTCCTTGGCTCCATCGAGGTCCACGATATGAACCCACCGGGCACCCAATGCCTGATAACGCGTGAGGAGCGCCGCCGGCTCGACCGCGTAATCGGACTCCGTGGCAAAGTCGCCCTGGCGCAGCCGCACACAGCGGCCACCGCGCAAGTCGATGGAGGGAATCACCAGCATTAGCTCTACGACCTCAGGAAATTCTCGAGAATCCGTGCGCCAGTCTTGCCCGAGCGCTCAGGATGAAACTGGGTCCCGCAGAAATTTCCGCGTCGGACCACCGCGGAGAGCGGCTTCCCGTACTCGGTACGGGCGACGGTGGCGGGAGTGACGCCGGCGGCGTAACTGTGGACGAAGTACGCGTAGCTCTCCGTCCCTAATCCTTCTGTCAGCGGGTCATCGCGGTTGCACACCACCTGGTTCCAGCCCATATGAGGGACCGGCCGGCCGGGCGCTGAATGGAGTCGGGACACCGTTCCCGGTATGACATCGAGGCACTCCGTCGGCCCCTCTTCAGAAGTCCTAAAGAGGAGCTGCATGCCTAGGCAGATGCCGAGAACCGGCTGCGTCAAGAGAGCGAGGACGTCAGCAAGGCCGGTACGCTTCAGGCGTTGCATGGCGTTCGTGGCGGCTCCCACCCCGGGGAGCACGACATGGGATGCGGCCACAATGGTCTTCGGCTCGCGGCTGACACGTGCGCGCACACCCAGTCGCTCGAAGGCAAAGCTGAGCGAGGCCAGGTTCGCGCCGCCGGAATCGACGATCACCACGTCCGTCACAGGACACCCTTCGTGCTGGGAATCTGGGTGCCTTCCCGCCTGAACGCCTGACGGAGCGAGCGACCCACGCCCTTGAAGCACGCCTCAATCATGTGATGCGCATTCTCGCCGGTGACCCGCACGTGTAAGGTCGCCCGCAGCCCATCCGCGAGCGAGCGGAAGAAGTGCGAGACCAGCTCGGTCGGTAGCTCCCCGACCCGTTCCCGGTTGAAGGTTCCTGCGAACTGAATGAACGGACGGCCGCAGAGATCCAATGCCACCGTCGCTTCCGCCTCGTCCATAGGCAGTAGGAACCCGTATCGCTCGATCCCGCGCTTGTCCCCGAGCGCTTGGCGGAGCGCCTCGCCCAGAGTGAGCGCTGTGTCCTCCACCGTATGGTGCTCATCCACTTCCAGATCGCCCTTGCAGGTGAGCTCGAGTGAGAAGCCCCCGTGCTTCGCGAGCGCCTCGAGCATGTGGTCAAAGAATCCGATCCCTGTCGCCACCTCGATCGGCAAGTGCGCATCGAGATTCACTGCCACCTCGATGTGCGTCTCATCGGTCTCGCGAACGACATGCGCACGCCGGCTCATAAGCGTCGAAGGCGAGGCGCTCATGACCAGGCCTGCAAAAGGCGAGTGTTCTGCGCGGACGCTCCGATCGTGATCCGAAGCGCCTGCGACAATTCTGGGTACCCACGGGCATCGCGCACCAGGAACTTCGCCGCGCGCGCTCGACTTAGGGCCGTGGCGGGGTCGCGAAACTCGGCTAGCACGAAATTGGCCGCGCTCGGCCATACCCGCACCACCGATCGCAGCCCCGACAGTGCGCGAGAGACCCGCTGCCGCTCGCTTCGGACCATTGCGAGACGCTCCTCGCGGGCCGCGGCGCCTGAAGGATCGAGAAGGCGCAAGGCGGCCTCAACCGTCAGCTGCGTGATGGCATACGGCGGAATCACCTTGCGGACGAGCCGGATGACCTCGGCGTCCGCAATCAACGTGCCGAGCCGCGCGCCCGCAAGCCCGTGCGCCTTCGAGAGTGTACGAAGCACGCAGAGGTTCGACTGGCGCGGGATAGCCTTCGCGAGGCTCTCGGCTCCTGCGAACTCGAGATAGGCCTCATCGACCACGACCAGGGCGCGCCCGGCGAGCTTTTGGGCAATCCGAAGGATTGCCTTGGAGTCCAGCAGGTTTCCGGTCGGATTGTTCGGCGAGCACAGGAACACCAGCTTGACGCAGGCTGCCGCAGCCTTGAGCACCGCCTCCTCGTCCAGCGCGAAGCCATCCGCCGCACGCAGCGGCACGGAGAGGACCTGTGCCCCCTGGATCTGGGCCGCTACCGTGTACATGCCAAAGGTCGGCGGACAGATGAGAATCGCATCTGACTCCGGCCGGCAGAAAGTGCGAATCAGGAGATCGATGGCCTCATCGCTCCCCCGAGCCGCCAGCACCCGGCCTGGGGCCGTTGCATAGAGGTCGGCCAGACGCTCGATGAGGGCTCTCGGCTGCGGCTCTGGATACCGGTTGAGTCCCGCGCGTGAGTCATCGCCGGGCGTGCGCCAGGGGAACTCGTTCGCATGTAGTCGGATCAGCTCCGGCTCCCATGCGGCGTGCTTGTAGGGCTTGAGCGCCACGATCTCCGGACGCGCGATGTCTGCGACCCAGCTCATGCGCCGGCTCCGACCGCGACATCCACGCTCGCCGCATCGAGGAGCTCTCGACGCCGAATGACAGCATTGGCATGCGCATCAAGCCCCTCGAGTCTCGCCATCGTGATCGCGGTCGGGGCCAGCGCGCGCAGCCCCGCTGGCGTGAGTTCCTGAACCGAGATGGTCTTGACGAAATCCCGCACCGAGAGGCCGCTCATCGTGCGTGCAGCGCCTGAGGTCGGCAGCACGTGATTGGGACCTGAGCAGTAGTCGCCGATCGGCTCCGGCGACCAGGGACCTAAGAACACGGAGCCCGCATTCGTCACTCGCGCGAGCGCTCGGCGGGGATTCACGACCTGAAGAATGAGATGCTCGGGCGCATAGACGTTCGCAGCCTCGAGCGCCGTCTCGAGATCGGGAACAACGATCGCGCGGCACCATTCGAGCGATTGCTTAAGGATCGCGGAACGCTTGAGCTCCGCACGCTGCAGGTGAATTTCCGCGCCGACCTCCTCGGCGAGCTCGCGGCTCGTGGTGATGAGGATCGCTTGCGCCAGCGGGTCGTGCTCCGCCTGCGCCAGCAGGTCCGCTGCGACGAACCCTGCGCGCGCGGTCTCATCCGCTATCACTAAGACTTCCGACGGCCCCGCCGGCAGATCGCATGCGGCGCCTTCAGGGTCGCCCGCCACGATCAGCTTCGCTGCCGTGACCCACTGATTGCCGGGGCCGAAGACCTTGTCGACCTTCGGGATGGTCTGAGTGCCATAGGCCATCGCCGCGATCGCCTGGGCGCCCCCCACCTTGAAGACGCGCTCGATGCCGCAGAGCTGCGCGGCCACGAGTACCGAGGGGTGCGCCCGCCCGTCCCGGCGCGGGGGCGTGCAGAGGATCCGGACCGGGCATCCCGCAATGCGCGCCGGCACGGCCAGCATGACGACGGCAGAGGGGAGGGGCGCGGTCCCGGCAGGGACATAGAGGCCCACTTTGCCGATCGGACGGATGACTTGCTCACAGCGGACGCCGGGCTCGGTCTCGCACAGCAAAGGCCTCGGCGCCTGTGCCTGGTGGAAACGCTGCACGTTGGTGAGGGCGCGCTCGAGCGCCGTGATTTGTGTGGCATCTACCGTGCGGCGGGCCTCCTCGAACTCCCCGGCACTCACCTCGAGGGTGGCGGGTTCCGCCCCATCGAAGCGCAACGTCAGCTCATGGAGTGCTCGATCTCCATCGAGTCGCACCTGCGCGATGAGATCACGGGCGATCCCGCTCACCTCATCGCGAGAGGCTGCATTCGGGCGAGTGAGAGCGGCGCGCCGCCCGGACTCATCCAGCGAGGTCCAGTCGAAGATACGCATGGCGGCCTCTAAGCGAGCATCTTCTCGACCGGGAGCACGAGGAGGGCGCTCGCCCCGGCCTTCTTCAATCGCTCGAGGGTCTCCCAGAAGACGTTCTCGCGGCACACGGCGTGTATGGCCACGCGATCGGGCGAGCCCTCTAGCGGGATAATGGTCGGCGACTCAGAGCCCGGCAGGAGCCTCTTGATTTCGCTCAAGGCTGCGCGCGGGGCGTGCAGCATGATGTACTTGCTCTCCCGCACCTGCTGGACTCCGTCGATCCGCATCAGGAGCCGCCGCACCCAGTCGGCTTTTGCAGGGGCGAGCTCCACCGGTGTGCGAATCAGCACCGCGTGACTCTCGAGCACGGTCGCGACCTCGCGCAGGTGATTGGCCTCAAGCGTTGAGCCCGTCGCCACCAAGTCGCAGATGAGATCGGCGCGACCTAAGCGCGGAGCGATCTCGACCGCCCCGGAAAGGGTCACGATTTCGGCCGTGACGTCTTGGCTTCTCAGGTACCGGTTGAGAACATGCGGGTAGCTGGTGGCGATTCGACGCCCGCTTAGATTCGCCGACCCTTCCCAGTGGAAGCCCTCCGGGACCGCGAGCGCGAGGCGACAGCGCCCGAAGTCGAGTGTCCGAAGCGGACTGAAACTCGCGGCGTGCCCCTGGGAGGTGAGCTCGAGCTCTTTCTCCTCGAGCACGTTCAAGCCCACGAGCCCGAGATCGCACACGTCCTCCTGCACCAGGTCCGGGATATCGTCGTCGCGAACGAAGAGGACATCGAGCGGCATGTTTTCCCCAAACCCGAGGAGCTGATCCTTGCCGCGCGAGAGCTTGAGTCCGCACCGCGTTAGGAGGTCCAGGGACGGCTCGGTCAGCCGTCCGGACTTCTGCACGGCGATCTTGAGGCGCGACTCATCCACCGCGCTGCGCCGCCAGCCGCTCTGCCGCCGTGTCATAGCCCCCGTTACCGTGTGCGAGGAAACGCGCCACACGGCCGATCGTCGTGACGCTGACCCCCGTCAGGCGATGAATCTCCCGATAGGGGAGAGAGCGCTTCAAGGGATCCACCACCGCCCACCGGTCGGCCATGGCTTGGATTTCCGCTGGCGTACAGAGGTCCCGCAAGAAAGCCCGGACCTCATCGGGGGTCTTCAATGTCGCAAGGGCGACGCAAAGGTTCCGCTCGGCGAGCGCTTCCTGGCGCGGGGTGACGTTTTCGTGCATTTTCATGATGTGCTAATGTAATAGCACATTAGTACATTAGCAAGATTCGCGATCCGATCAGGCGCCGCCAGAGGGCTGCGCGTGCGCCAGCGGGGTAAAAAAATACCTGGCCTAACGACCCCCAGTTCTTATCTAAGACGACTGAAACTCGCAAATCCCCACGTCTCTTTCAGTAGAATGTCCACGCGCTCATGAATTCCTTGGCACGCAACCCCACGCTCATTACCCGCCCGGCCTTCACGGAAGGCCGGGGAATAGTGGCGTTCGGTATCTCAGATGCGGCGTACAAGGAATCGGGCTCATGTCTTCTCAAGAGTGGTCAGTCTTTCGATTGCGGGTTACCGCCGAGGCCGATCCCGGCGCGCTAGCACGGGTTCTTGAGCGGTTTCAGAATCTCAACGTTCTACCCAGAAGGGTCGTCGCTGACCTGGCGACCTCGGGGGCGCTTCACATTCAGGTTGACATCGCGGGCCTCTCGGAGGACACCGTGAACCGGATCGCCGCCAAACTCGGCCACGTACCGAGTGTGGTCGAGGCATACTGGCACCGAGAGCAGCCGGAAAAAGAATCTAATTGCGCCCCGGTAGGGAAACGTCGACGTAGCTCGTCCTAACCCTTAAGAGCTACACCAAGTCCGGGGCGTGCAAAGTCGCGCTGCACCTAGGACCGTCGTGTACGCCAATGAATGGCTGCCCGCTGCTTCCTTCCGGACAAGCCGGTCCGTCCTCCGGCGTCCCATCCTTTTTCATTCGCTTTCCGTGCCTTACGAGGGCACAAGCTGCCCCGTCGCTGGGAGTCTTGGGCAGTAGTTCGAGCTCCACGCGGCTTCGAAGAATCACAATCCAACAAAACAAGGGGGACACGATGCTCGTACTCACCAGGCGCCAGAGAGAGTCGGTCAGGATCGGGGACAGCGTCACCGTGACGGTTTTGGGGCTCCGAGGTGACACGGTACGAATCGGGATCGAAGCACCGAGAGCTATTGCCGTACATCGCCAGGAAATCTACGCGCGCATCCAGGCGGAGAAGCAAGAGAGCAGCGACGGTGAGGCCGGGAACGTGACGGCTCTGCGACCGACACCGCTGAGCCCTTAACAGCCCGCATCGGCTCGGACCGATCCCATGACGCTCGACGAATACCGCGCGACGGTGCTCGGCAAGCTTAAAGTGTGTCACAGCCACGGAGAGGTACTCGCCACGCTCGCGGAATTGGACTTACGGCTGACGAACGCTCGCATCAGCGATCAGGCTCGAAAGACCTTCTGGGAGAACCTCAACAACGAGCTCGACGCCTTAAGCCAGGAGACCGCTTCGCTCCCCGGCGCGCAAACCGCCACGACCCTGAGTGCGGTCATTTCCGCGGCACAGACCGTGATCGAGCAGTACCTGCTTCTACTCGCGAGTGAATTATGAGCATCTCGCGCCGGAGCCCTGCGAGATGGGCCAATTCAGAGGCGGCGACGCGCCTGTATGTCCATACAGCACTTGAGGCCCGTTTAGCTGTATATATAAGAGTGAGCTCGGAGCGCCTCTCCGGACGGCCTGCAGGAATCCCGCCTTAAACAGAGCGCAAAGCGGCTTCGGCAGCTCATCTGAACGAAAACTCGTCCGCACGCCGCCTCCCGGGAGGTTCTCCTGCCCCTTCTGCCGTCGATCCACTTCGGTACCGTTCTCATGCACTCCCGACGCGTCTTTCCCATGAGAGCCCCGGTTCTCGCTCTCGAGCAAGAAGCGACATCGTCGGACTAGTCGGTCGACGGAACGAAAATTCGCTGTGCGAGGTAGGGAACTACCCGTGACGATCGTCCTAGACTTTTACGAGGGCAAAATTCCCTCGACCGTTTTCTTGTGCCTGAGAAAAGTTCCAGGTGCTCCTGCGCTGAGATCGCGGGACACGATCGCGCGCCATCTTTCGCGAGTGCGATGCGCCTGACCTGAGGTCCATTCGTTATGCCGCGCTATTCCCCTCTAGAACTCGTACGCGAGGCGGCGCGAGAGCACCTCAGGAGTTGGAGTGCCGCGCAAGCCGGTGCGCCCCTGAAGACTTCCTACGGCGTCCTCGTGATCGAGAGATAAGACAGCGGATGGAACAACGAACAACCTTGAGTCCCCTCACGCTGCGCACCCGCATCGAGCAGTGGCCGCTCCTCACCCCCTTCCGGATCACCGGCCACACCTGGGAGCTCCTCGATGTCCTCCTCGTGAATCTCGAGAAGGACGGCCACGTCGGCCGCGGGGAAGCCGCAGGCGTCTACTACAAGCAAGACTCGCCAGCCTCCATGGACCGCCAGATTGGCGTTCTGCGCAAGAGGATCGAAGCGGGGGTCACGCGCGAGTCGCTGCAGAAGCTCCTCCCACCGGGCGGGGCGCGGAACGCCCTCGACTGTGCGCTCTGGGATCTTGAGGCGAGACTCACCCAGCGCCCGGCCTGGCAGATTGCAGGCCTCGATAAACCCAAGCCACTCCTAACCACCTTCACCTGCGGGGCCGATACGCCGGCCAAGATGGCAGCTGCCGCGGTGGCCTATAGTCACGCGCGCGCGATCAAGCTCAAGCTCACCGGGGATCCTATCGACGCCGAGCGGGTGCGCGCGGTGCGCGCCGCACTGCCTGAGGTGTGGCTCGGAGTGGATGCCAATCAGGGTTTCACCCGCGAGAAGTTGGACCGCCTTTTCCCCGTGCTGATCGAGGCGAAGGTCTCCCTCATCGAGCAGCCCTGCAAAGTGGGGGAGGAGGCCTGGCTCGATGATCTCGACTCCCCGATTCCGCTTGCGGCGGATGAGAGTACCCAGAGCCTCAAGGACGTGACCGAGCTCGTCGGGCGGTTCAAGGTAGTGAACATCAAGCTCGACAAGTGCGGCGGGCTGACCGAAGCCCTCGCGATCGCGCGGAAGGCTCGCGACTTAGGCCTTGAGCCGATGGTCGGCAACATGCTCGGGACCTCGCTTGCGATGGCCCCCGCGTATCTCGTCGGTCAACTCTGCTCGGTGGTGGATTTGGACGGTCCCGTATTCTTGAAATCCGACCGAGATCCGCAGGTCCAGTACGAGGACGGAATGATCGATTGCCCCGAGACGGTCTGGGGATCCGCCCACTAGCCATGCTGAAAATCCCTAAGCCCTATCTTCTCTTCCTCGGGGACGTGACCGAGCGCGGCTTCGCGAAGACGGCCTTAGGGCTTAAGGACTGGGTGCCGGAGGCTTGCATCGGCGAATGCGCCTTGCCTTCGGCCACAGTCACCGCAGGCCTCCCGCGCATGACACCGGCGGAAGCGGCGATGCGGGGTGCGCGCTCGCTCGTGATCGGAGTAGCGAACCGAGGAGGCGTGCTCGCGCCCAGCTGGATCCCGATGCTCATCGAAAGCCTCCAGGCCGGTCTTGACCTCGTCTCCGGCCTGCACGGGCGACTCCGCCACCATTCCGCACTCCGCGCGGCCGCAGACCCCGCAGGCCGGCGATTGATCGACGTGCGCGAGCCGCCCTCGAAGATTCCGGTCGCCACGGGCGCAAAACGCTCCGGTAAGCGCCTCCTCACGGTGGGTACAGACTGTGCGTTGGGGAAGAAATACACCGCACTCACACTTGCTCGGGAATTCAAGAAACGTGGGGTCGCGGCGGATTTTCGTGCCACCGGTCAGACCGGAATTCTGATTGCCGGCGAGGGAATCCCGATCGATGCGGTGGTGGCGGACTTCGTGGCAGGAGCCGCCGAGATCTTGAGCCCGCCCGCAGCTCTCGATCACTGGGACGTGGTCGAAGGCCAAGGCTCGATCTTCCATCCCTCCTACGCCGGCGTCTCGTTGGGGCTTCTGCACGGGAGCCAGCCGGACGTGATCGTGCTCTGCCACGAAGTGGGGCGCGATCGGCTCCTCGGGCTGGAGGATTATTCAACGCCACAGCTGGAGGAAGCGATCCAGCTGCATCTGGATCTCGCGCGCCGCACGAATCCGACGGTGCGCTGCGCCGGAGTCGCTCTCAATACCTCGCGGCTGGATGAGAGTCAGGCACGGGCGGCGCTCGAGGCGCGCTCGGCGCTCCTGAGGCTCCCGGTAGCTGATCCGCTCCGTCCGGGCGAGGAGCTCGAGCGGCTGGTGGCGGAGTGCCTCGCGGCCTGAGTATCAGGCGAGCGCTTGCGCGAGGCGCTGCATACCCTTCGAAAGGTGCTTCTCGACGGCTTTCTCGGTAACGCCCAGTCGCATCGCGACTTCCCGTTGGGGCAACGCGTCCACGCGCCGCATCCAGACCGCCTGACGACATCGGATGGGCAAGCGATCGATCGCCTCGGCGACGAGCGACAGCTCCTGGTCCGCCAAAGCGCGCCGTTCCGGCGAGATCTCATCGACCGAGACGTCGGGAGAATCGTCGGCGCCCGTCTCAAAGCTAAGACGCCCTGCGCGTCGCATGGAATCCGTCAAGAGATTGCGGGCTGTGGCAAACAAGAACGCTCTCGGCGCTTTAGGCTTGGCTATCTGAGCGGCGACATAGACACGCAAGTAAGCTTCCTGGCGCACATCCAAGATCTCATGGCGTCTGGACCAGGCCCGAACTAGAAAGCGCGTCAGGGCCTCTTCGTGGCACAAGACTTCCCGCGAGAACCACTCATTCAGTGAGTGTGTGCTTTCAGGCGCCGCCGCCACGGTCATACGCTTACGTGCCGACCGCGGCTCAAGCCTCGGCGTCGTGCATTCCAAGAAGGGCTGCTGCATAGGCGGAAGAACCGTTTCCCAATTCGCCATCACCTTGAAGCCGGCTGCTCGATTGCCCGGGATTCAGCAGCCAGACGCGCCGCGTATCTCAAGCCGTTGAGATTTTCCGCTTCCTTCATCGCTGGTATACCATCATACCACAATGGTCAAAGAACCGCCGCGGATCGAGGTCGATCTCGATCCGCTCGAGACTCGCGAATGGCTGGAGTCACTCGAAGCCGTCGTGGAGCATTCAGGCCCTGAGCGAGCCTCTTACCTCCTAGGCTCGCTCGGACGGCATGCCCGGGGCTTAGGCGTGGCGCCGCCTTCGGGCTCGTATTTGGCCTACCTCAACACGATTCCGCTCGATAAGGAGGCACGGCATCCCGGGGATGTGGCCTTGGAGGAGCGACTGACGGCCATAATGCGTTGGAACGCGCTCGCCATGGTCGTCCGGGCCAACCGCGCCTACGGGGAACTCGGTGGCCACATTGCGAGCTATGCCTCTGCGGCCGAGATCTTCGAGACGGGATTCAATCATTTCTTCCGAGCGGATAACGGGGGGCAGGGGGCGGACCTCGTCTTCTTTCAGCCCCACTCAGCACCCGGGGTCTATGCCCGGGCCTTCCTCGAAGGAAGGTTGTCGGAAAATCAGCTCGCCCATTTCCGCCAGGAGACTGGGGGGCATGGCCTTTCCTCATACTGTCATCCCTGGCTGATGCCCGATTTCTGGCAATTTCCCACAGGCTCCATGGGCCTAGGTCCCATGAATGCTATCTATCAGGCCCGCTTCATGCGCTACCTCGAGCATCGGGGCTTGGCTGTCACCTGCGAGCGGCGCGTCTGGGGAGTATTTGGCGATGGGGAGATGGATGAGCCCGAATCGGTTGGAGCCCTCACGCTGGCTGCGCGCGAGAAGCTCGACAACCTGACCTTCATCATCAATTGCAACCTTCAGCGCCTGGACGGTCCCGTGCGCGGCAATGGCCAAATCATCCAGGAACTGGAAGCACTCTTCGCCGGCGCCGGATGGAATGTAATCAAGGTGCTCTGGGGGTCGAACTGGGATCCGCTCTTTGCACGGGACGCCGACCAGGCGCTGCTCAAGCGCTTTGCATCCACGGTGGATGGCGAGTTCCAAAGGCTGGGGGCCCAGAGTGGCGAGTACAACCTCAAGCACTTCTTCGAGGCCGACCTTCAGACCAAGCGTCTGGTCGAACATCTGTCGGCCTCCGATATCGATGCACTGAACCGCGGCGGCCACGACCTGCGCAAGCTCTATGCGGCATTCTCGGCAGCCACGGCACACCTAGGACAGCCGACGGTGATCCTTGCCAAGACTAAGAAGGGCTACGGGATGGGGAAGTCCGGCGAATCGCGGATGACCGCCCACCAGGAGAAAAAGCTTCAAGGCGATGCGCTCGGACACGTTCGGGATCGCTTCAAATTGCCCCTCTCGGACAAACAGCTTGCGGATCTCGCCTTTTACCGTCCTGCCGACGACTCCCCTGAGATGCGTTACATGAGGGAGCGACGCCGATCCCTGGGAGGCTCGCTACCGGCACGCGGAAGCCACGCCGAACCCGTGTCCGTGCCCCCGCTCGAGGCCTGTGCAGAATTTGCCGTGAAGCCGGCCGGCAAGGCGATGGCGACGACGATGGCCGCAGTTCGCATACTCAGCGCCTGGCTCAAGGACAAGGCCTTGGGTCCGCGCATCGTGCCGATCGTAGCGGACGAGGCGAGAACCTTTGGAATGGCGCCACTGTTTCGCCAGATTGGCATTTACGCACCTCTTGGCCAGCTTTACGAGCCTGAGGATGCGGACTCACTCCTCGTCTATCGAGAGCGACGCGATGGGCAGCTCCTGGAGGAGGGCATTACGGAAGCGGGTGCGCTCTCTTCGTGGGTCGCGGCGGCCACCGCGTATAGCGTCCACGGCTTGACGCTTCTGCCGTTCTATATTTTCTACTCCATGTTCGGGTTCCAACGGGTTGGGGACCTCATCTGGGCGGCCGCCGATCAAAGGGCACGCGGCTTTCTGATTGGCGCCACGGCCGGACGGACAACCTTGGGGGGCGAGGGGCTCCAGCACCAGGACGGGACCAGTCATATGATCGCGGCGACCATCCCCAACTGCCGGTCGTACGATCCAGCCTTCTCCGGTGAGCTTGCCGTGATCCTCGATCACGGCGCCCGCGAGATGGTCGAGCAGGCCCAAGACGTCTTCTACTACGTCACAGTCATGAACGAATCCTACGAGCAACCCGACTTGCCGGACGAAGCGCGTGAGGCCGTCATCAGGGGCATGTACCGTATTGCGCACCATCAGCCCGAAGGTGCGGTAGCTGGACGCGTACATTTACTGGGCTCCGGCGCCATCCTGCGCGAGGTGATGGCCGCCGCCGAGCTCTTAGGTCGAGAGTGGCAGGTAGCGAGTGAGGTGTGGAGCGTCACGAGCTTCAGCGAACTCGCGCGCGAGGCCCGGGAGGTCGAGCGCCACAACCGGTTGCACCCAACTGCGGAGCCACGTGTGAGCCACCTTTCCCAGTGCCTGGCCGAGCCCCTGCCCGTTGTCGCCGCGACCGACTACGTGGCGGCCTACTCACAACTGATCAGTCCGTATATTCCCAATCGTTTTGTCACCCTCGGCACCGACGGCTTTGGCCGCAGCGATACCCGCAACGCCCTTCGCGAGTTCTTTGAGGTCGACCGTCATCACATCGTGCTCGCGGCGCTCGATGCCCTGTGTCCGGCAGTTTCGCGGTCACGCCTCGCCGAAGCCATCGAACGCTATCGTATTCAGGCTGAAGTTCCCGCTCCCTGGACCCGATAAACGGGATCCTGGCGAACAAACGGAGAGGCCCCTTGAAACCTGCTCCGAAACCGATTGGGAAGTCGAGCTAGGGGTATACTGGCATACCAGAGGCTTGCCACACACACACAGGCCTACGGAGGCCCAGGGGCCTTTTGCGGCAGTACCGGGAGGTCCGCTGATGGATTCCGCAACCGAGCGGGCCATGCTCCGCACGTTGATCGATCTGCTGCCAGATCTGATCTTCATGAAAGACCGGAACTGCCGATTCCTCATGGCCAATCAGGCGATTGCCCGATTCATGGGCCACTCGGCACCTGAAGATCTCATTGGCAAAAGCGATCAACACTTCTTCAACCCCGAGTCCGCTGCGCGCTACATGGCCGACGAGCAACGGATCCTCGAGAGCGGCGAGGGGGCTGTCGATGTCGAGGAAGTCAGCCGGAACGCGGAAGGGGTCGACCGCTGGGTCTCGATGACCAAGGTGCCGGTCCAGGATGAGACGGGTCAGATCGTCGGTCTCGTGGGCTTGTGTCGAGACATTACGGATCGCAAGCGTGCCGAGATGGAGCTCTTGCATGCCAAGGAGATTGCCGAGCGCGCACGGGAGGCCGCGCTCACGGCGAGCCAGGCGAAATCCGCGTTTCTCGCCAATATGAGCCATGAGATCCGCACGCCGATGAATGGCGTGATCGGCATGACGGAGCTGCTGCTGGACACCCCTTTGGATCCGACTCAGCGTGACTACGCCGAGACAATTCGTCGCAGCGCCGGTGATCTCCTCGCCGTCATCAACGACATCCTCGATTTCTCCAAGGTCGAATCCGGGAAGCTCGAGCTCGAGGAAGCGGACTTCAGCATCCGCGGCGTCGTGGAGGACGTCTCCCGCCTGATCTCAATCCAAGCGGATGCCAAAGGACTCGAGGTGCTCATCCAAATCGATCCCGCAATCCCGGAGCGCGTGCGCGGCGATCAAGCTCGACTGCGGCAGATCCTGTTCAACTTAAGTGGCAACGCGGTCAAGTTCACCCCCCACGGCGAGGTCGCAATTCATGTGAAACGGGTAAGCGGGGACGCAGCGGGTCTCACCGTCCATTTTGCGGTTCGCGATACCGGCATTGGCATCGCACCCGGGCGGATCGAGTCACTCTTTGAGCCCTTCACCCAGGCGGATGCGTCGACGACCCGAAGGTTTGGGGGGACGGGTCTGGGACTCTCCATCGTGAAGCGTCTGGCTCACCTCATGGGCGGTGAAACCGGTGCGGAGAGCCGCGAAGGCGAGGGCTCGACGTTTTGGTTCACGGCGCAGTTCGGTGTAAGCGAGGCGCAGCAACCGCAGCCGGTGATGCTCCGGGTGCTGCGCGGCCAGCGGGCGCTCGTCGTCGACGACAATGCGACGAACCGCAAGATCCTCGCCGAGCAGCTCAAGCGCTGGGATCTGGAGTGTGTCTGCGTCAGCTCCGGTGCCGAGGCCCTCGAAGTCATGCGTAGCGCCCACCGGCCGTTTGACGTAGCGCTTCTCGATCACCAGATGCCCGATATGGACGGAGCGGAGCTCGGGCGGCGAATCAATGCGGACGAGAAACTCAAGGCCACGCGGCTTGTGCTCCTCACTTCATCGGGTCAAGGGAGCGATCGTGAGCTCTTCGAGAAGCTGGGATTCGCGGGCTTCCTGATGAAGCCCGTCATTCGGAGCGATCTCGTCGATACGCTCTCCGCGGTCCTGGCCTGCGATTCCTCGGTCTGGCACACGCGCACCCAGCCGATCGTGACTGCGTCGCTCCTCAAAGAGCGTCGCGGCCACGATGCACATCGCATTCTCGTGGCCGAAGACGATGCGGTGAACCGGAAGGTCGCGGTCGGGCTACTGAAGCACATGGGCTACCAGGCGGATGCCGTCGAGGACGGCCGGCAAGCGGTCGAAGCTTGGTCAAAGGAACGGTACCACTTGATACTCATGGACTGTCAGATGCCGACCATGGATGGCTATGCCGCCGCGCGCGAGATTCGGCAGCGAGAGGAGCCTGATCGGCACATCCCGATCATCGCACTCACGGCGAATGCCATGCCGGGCGCGGAAGCCGGGTGCTTCGCGGCCGGTATGGATGCCTACATTGCGAAGCCCTTCAATCGCGAGCATCTCCAGTCTTGTCTCGACGTCCATCTCGCCAAGGAGGCCCTCGATGCGACGGATCGAGTGAGCGCCACCTCCACCGGAAAGATAAAAGCGCTAGCCCCCGTACCCACCACTGCACCATCGTCGACGGCGCCGCCCTTGATGAAGTCCAGCGACCTCAAGTTCGCTGCAAGAGAACCCGAAGGATGCGTTGAGGTGCAAGACGAGACGGGTCACCCCGGGCCGCAGCGTAGCCGCGCCTCTTCGTTGACACTCCCGGAAACGAAGGAAAGCCGTGCACCGCCGCCTGTCGACTTGGCGGCCTTCGAGTCACTCGTTGCGGGAGATTCGAGCTTCCGCCGGGACCTGATTGAGACCTTCATTGAAAGCGGTGAAACGGCTCTCAGGGAGCTTTCCGCCGCCGGCGCAGCGGGTGATCTTGAGACCATCGCGCGACTGGCGCACCGGCTCAAAGCGAATGGGGGATATCTCTTTGCCCAGGAAGTGAACCACGTCGCTGCGCAGCTGGAAGCAGCCGCGCGCGCGGGCGAGCGCGATTCCTTAGCGGATCTAATCCCCCGCTTGCACACCGCGACGAGGCGCGTGATCGAATTCGTTAAAACTCAGGCGTGGGACAGTCCAAGTTCGTGAGCGGCCGTGTTTGAGACACTGAAGCTTCTCCTCGCCGAGGACGAGTCGTTTCAACGGAAGCTCCTCGAGGGCGTGTTGAGGCGTGCCGGGTACGAGGTTGAGTCAGTCGCGAGCGGGGAGCAGGCGCTCGCGAGAGCCCTCGAGGGACGCTTTCATATCCTCATTACCGATTGGGATATGCCCGGCATCGATGGCGCCGCCCTGTGCCGACGACTGCGGGAGGCGACTCTCTCAGGCTACCTCTACATCTTGATGTTGACAGGACACACGGCGGTTGCGGACACGGTGGCGGGACTCGAGGCAGGGGCGGATGACTACATTCGTAAGCCCGCGGACGAAGGGGAGTTGCTGGCGCGCGTGAAGGCAGGGCGCCGGATCGTGGAGCTCGAACGCTCTTTGAGCGCTGCCAACGCACGAGTGGAGCGCCTCTCGCTGACGGATGCGTTGCTCGGCTGCCGCAACCGTCGCTACTTCAACGAACAACTGCCGCGTGAGATCGAGCACGCACGCCGATATGCAACGCCCTTGGCACTCGGCTTGGCCGATCTGGATGCGTTTAAGCGGATCAATGACACGTACGGGCATACGGTGGGCGATGAGGTGCTCGTCACTTTCGCCGAGCGCGCGGCGGGTTCGCTCCGTGAATCCAGTGACTGGATTGCCCGATACGGAGGCGAGGAATTCGCCATCGTTCTGCCACACACCGATGAAAGGGGGGCTGCGGCGGTAGCTGAGAAGCTGCGCGTCGGCTGCGCGCGCGAGCCCGTCGAGACGAGCCGGGGCCCACTCAACATCACGGTGAGCCTCGGTGTCGCACGCCTCACCGAGGGTCTTGAGACGACGGCTGCGATGGCGGATCTCCTGTCCCGCGCCGATGCGGCACTCTATGAAGCCAAGCGAGCGGGCCGAAACCGCGTGAGCGTCGCGTCCTGCGTGGCCCTTGGAACCCGAGAGCCTTGAACGCCTTGGAGAGTTTCCTCGATCCGATAACGGTGGCAGTGACAGACGGCCGAGAGGTGTGACGTGAAACTTCTGCGCTACGGTGCTCCGGGACAAGAACAGCCGGGATTGATCGATGCCAGCGGGCGGCTGCGGGATCTTTCGGGACCCATAGCCGATATCGCGGAAACCGCTCTCCTTCCGGCCTCGCTCGAGCGGTTGCGGGGGCTGGATGCAGAAACACTCCCGCTGGTCGAGGGCGCACCTCGATTAGGACCTTGCGTCTCCCAGGTCGGCAAGATCGTGGGGGTGGGGCTCAACTACCGCGATCATGCGGCGGAATCCAATATGGCCATTCCGACCGAGCCGCCGCTCTTCTTGAAGGCCACGAGCGCAATTGTCGGTCCTAACGATGACGTCGAGATCCCTCGTGGCTCCGAGAAGACCGACTGGGAAGTGGAGCTCGGGGTCGTGATTGGACTGCGCGCCAAGAACGTCTCCATCGAGCAAGCGCTGGCGCACGTCGCGGGCTACTGCATCGTGAATGATGTCTCCGAGCGTGCCTTTCAGCTCGAGCGGGGAGGGCAGTGGGATAAGGGTAAGGGCTGCGATACTTTCGCTCCACTGGGACCCTGGTTGGTCACGACCGAGGAGATCCGCGATCCGCAGGCGCTCGATCTTTGGCTCGAGGTCGACGGACGACGGTTTCAGAACGGCAACACGCGCACCATGATCTTCGGGGTGGCCTACCTCATTTCCTATATCAGTCAGTTCATGACGCTCCATCCGGGGGATGTGATCTCGACCGGTACCCCACCTGGGGTGGGTCTGGGACAGAAACCGCCCGTATATTTGAAGCCGGGCCAAGTGATGCGTCTGGGAATCCGGGGGCTCGGCGAGCAGCGCCAGAGAACCGTTGCCGCGCAGCGCGAGTAGTGAAGGCGTCAGATGGAGGTGAGCCCCCCGTCGGCGTACCAGGCCGCCCCGGTCACATAAGCCGCCTCATCGGAGGCGAGGAACGCGATGACATTCGCAATCTCCTTAGGATCAGCGGCTCGAGCCATCGGGATCTTGGCGAGGAATTCCGCGCGCGTGGCCGGATTCTCCATGAGCGTCGCGACGAGTGGAGAGTTCGTGGTGCCGGGCAGCACCGCATTCACGCGGATGTTCTTCTTCACATAGTCAAGCGCCAGGATCCGCATGAGTCCGTAACAGCCCGCCTTGCTGGCACTATAGGCAGTGAAGGTCGGGGCGCAAGCGTAAGCCCCTGTGGGCGAGCCTGTAATTACGACCGATCCTCCGCCGTTGCGCTCGAGTGCCTTAAGTCCATGCTTACAGGTGAGGAACATGCCCGTGAGGTTGACATCCAGGCAGCGCTGCCAGGTGGCAAGTTCAAGCTCGGTCGCAATCGTGTCACGACCGAAGAGCATGACACCGGCGTTTGCAATCAGCGTGTCGAGCGCACCAAAGCGGCTCTCGGTCGCCTCGATGGCCTGAGCGATCGCTTTTTCGTCCGCGACGTCGGCCTCGAGCGCGATCGCCTCACCCCCGGCCGCCACGATCTCCCGCGCGACTCCGTCCGCCGCCTCTCGATTGACATCCACAACGCCGATTCGGGCGCCTTCTCCAGCGAGCTTGAGTGCCGCACCCCGACCAATTCCCGCACCGCCGCCGGTGATGACGGCGCGTTTGCCCTCAAGGCGAAGACTCATGGGGCGGAGGGCTCTTAGGCCTTAGCTCTCGCGTTGCGTTTCCCGCTCTTGGCCCAAAGGCCTGAGCCGCCGCGCCATACGTTCGCGGCCTGGGCGAGGTGCTCGCTCATGGCTTCGCGCGCTGCCTCCGGCTTTCCCGAACTGACGCACTTCAGGATCCGCAAGTGCGCCTTGAGGCCCTCCTCGCCGACATGCGGGCGACTGATGCTCTGGGCGCGCACCTCGCGCAGCACGTCCGCAATCGAGTCCAGCATCGCGAGCAAAAGCTCGTTGTCCGTCGCTCGGACCAGTTCGCGGTGAAACTGGAAATCGAGCTCACTTGCGGTGCCGTAGTCTCGCTTCTGGAGACTCTCTTGGTAGTCCTCGCAGAGCTTGCGAAGCCGGGCGACGGCCTCAGGCGTCGCCCGCTCGGCGGCCAGTCCCGCCGTTTGCACTTCCAGCGCCGTGCGCACCTCGTGAACCTTATCGTAGCTCAAGCCCTCATGTCCTCGGACCAGGAGCCGCATTGAGTCCGCAACGCCGGACCCACTGAATTCATTGACTTCCACGCCCCGACCGGAGGTGACCCGTACCAGGCCCCGCGCGGCGAGCGAGCGCACGGCCTCGCGCACGACGGTTCGCGAAACCTTGAATTTTTCTCCCAGGTCCCGCTCGGAGGGCAGCTTCTCGCCGGGGCGGATCTTGCGCGATACGATGGCTTCCGTAAGAAGTTCGGCGACCTTATCGGAGAGACTCGGGGCACGAGAGACGCTTTCGAAAGCGTGCAAGGTGGAATCAGCCACTGCGCCTCCTAGCTAGGGCATTTTATGGTACGCCATACTACCAGAGCCCAAAAGGGCCGTCCTGACGCTCCGGATCCGTGCGTTGAGGCCGCGCAGAGGGCATGCCATCATACCAAGGCTCCGAGGGGGATCTTGACCATCAACCGACGCCAATGCTTCGGTCTCATGGCTGCGGCCGCTGCGGCCCCGGCGTGGGCTGAAGTACGCCCCGACCGCACGATCGCACTCCTCTTTGACAGCCTCGTGTCACCCTTTTGGCTCGCGGCCATCGAACGCATGCGCCACGATGCGAGAGTGCGGGGCTGGACGACGCTGGAAGCGGTGTCGAACATGGACGACAACCGCCAGTTCCAGCAGGTTCAATCGATGATTGAGCGTCGCGTGGACGGTATCGTGATCGTGCACACCGATGACAAGGCGGTAGTGCCGGCCATCCGGGCAGCCAATGCGGCGGCAGTTCCGATGGTTCACTTCAATCGCGCGCCCGTCGCGAGTGACGCCTATTCGGTCGCTGTGGTGGCGGACAACCGAAAGCTCATGGACGAGACCGTGACGGCCCTGATCGATCTTGGGGGTCGAGCGGGCGGCAAGTACCGCGCGGCGATTCTCTTGGGCGACCTGGGCGATGCGAATGGAGTCCATCGGCGCGATGGCTTTCAGGATGCGGTATCGCGTCATCCGGATGTGGTCGAGGTGGTCGCGCGCATCGCGACTGAGTGGAATGCGGATAAAGCCTTTGCGGGGCTCACCAATGCTCTTCAGGCGCACCCCGACATCAACATGCTGGTCACCTCGTCGGATTTTCTCACCCCTCAAATCGAGCAGGCGCTTAAGACCGCGGGCAAGTGGTATCCCGCGGGGGAGGCCGGTCACGTTCTGATTGCCGGGTTTGACGGCGATGAGAACGGTTACCGGGAGCTCGAAGGCGGCTACTACGACGTCGATGGCGTGCAGGACTTGAACTTTGAGGTCGAGCTCACTTTTCATGCCCTGGAGCAAATGTGGGCCGGGGAGCGACCGCCCAAGATTCTCATCGATCCCGGGTTTGTGATCTCGCGTGCGACCTTGGCGCAGGAGCGCGACCGCATGTGGGGCTATCAGGCGTGGCGGACAAACGGTCTCGCTCAGGCGCCGGGCTCTTCCCCATCGAGCGGCTCGAGTGCCCCGACTACGAGCCTGGCAGCTCCAACGCCGGTTACACGCCGGGGGACGCTGGGTACGAGTGGGTGGCTCGCGCTGATGGCGCTTGCCGGCGTTGCGCACGCGCTCTTCTCTGTGAATACGCTGCACGATATGTTCCTGGCCTTACTTCCGCTCGCCATCCTCAGCACGGGTCAACTGCTGGTGCTCCTCATCGGGCAGATTGATCTCTCCATGACCGCGGTCATGGGGCTCTCGAGTGTCTTGAGTGCCTCCCTCATGACCGGACACGTCACAGGCGCTGGAGGAGGGTGGGCGACACTTGAGGGGAGCCTCGCGGCTCTGGCGGTTGGGGCGGCGCTCGGATGCTTCAACGGTGTATGCAATGCACGGCTTCGGATGCCCTCATTCATTGTCACCCTGTCGGTCATGATGGCGGCGAGTGGGGCAGCGGTGTGGTACGCCTCGACCGTCTCCGACACCATCAGCATCGGTAGTCTTCCGGGCAGCTTTCGCGAACTGGGGTACGGAACCCGTGGGGGCATTCCCTGGGCACTCCTCATATGCGCAGGAGTCCTTCTCGCCATTCACCACGTTCTGACCCGCACCGTGACCGGACGCTGGATTTATGCCATCGGCCATAACCGTCTTGCAGCCCGGATTTCAGGCGTCCCGGTCGAGCGGATCACGATCGGGGCGTTCACGGCTTCCGGTGTCTGCGCTGCTCTGGCGGGTCTCATCTATACGAGTCGCCTCGAGACGGGACTACCAACCTTAGGCTCCAACATGCTGCTCGATATCGTGGCAGCGGCCGTTATAGGAGGCGTGAGCCTCTTCGGAGGCAGGGGAAGCGTCCTGATGGCCCTCGGCGGTGCGCTCTTTCTCTCTGTCCTCGATAAGTCCCTGCAGCTACTCGGTCTCTCCCTCTTTGTCGTGCTGGCGGTCAAGGGCGTGGCGATTCTGATCGCAGCCGGTTGGGATCGCATGCGCCATCGCCCGGTGACTTCGTGAAATCCTCTGAGTACGTCGTCTCGGACGGCTGCGTGTTCGGCTTCAGCCGCCCCCCGCCGGCACCGGTGCCCCTACCCGTGAAAGAGAGCGCCGCGCCCCGTCTGCGGGTGAGGTCGCTGACCAAATTGTTCTATGGCGTCGAGGTGCTCAAGAACCTGAGCTTCGAGGCCCACGCGGGCCGAATTCTGGGCATCGTAGGGGAGAACGGCTCCGGCAAATCCACCGCCATGAACGTGCTGACGGGGGTGCTCGCCAAGGATGGAGGGAGTATCGAACTCGACGGCAGCCCCTTCGGCCCGACCTCGCGGCGCGCATCGGACGCCGCGGGCATTGCTTTTATTCAGCAGGAACTGAATGTATTCCCAAACCTTTCGGTCGCTGAGAATCTCTTCCTCCTCCATGCGCCGCGCTCGATCGACGCGCTTCCATTCATGTCGCGCCGGAAGAGGCGGGCGCGTGCCAAGGCTCTGCTCGAAAGGTTGGAGCTTCCGGTCTCTCCCGACGCGCCTGCGGGCCTGCTGTCGGTCGGTGAACGCCAACTCCTCGAGATCGGGCGCGGCTTGGCGCGGGAAGCCCGAGTCTTCATTTTGGATGAGCCCACCACCTCCCTCACCGAGCATGAGACCACGCGTCTTTTCGAGATCCTCAGGAGCTTGAGGAAAAACGGGGTGGCGATTCTCTACATCAGCCACAACCTGGATCACGTGCTCGATCTTTCCGATGACCTCTTAGTGCTGCGCGATGGGCGCGTGACCTTGGCTTCGCCCCGTGCACAGCTAACCGCCCAGGATCTCATCGTCGCCATGGTGGGTCGGCCAATCGAGACGCTGTTCCCCGCGCGCTCGTGCGCGGGCGGTACCGAAGTGAGGCTCGAGGCGGCAGGGTTATCGAGCCCAGGGAGGTTCCGGGGCGTCTCCCTCTCGGTACATGCCGGTGAAATTGTTGGACTTGCGGGCTTGATGGGCTCGGGGCGCACCGAGCTCGCCCGGTGTCTCTTCGGGTTGGATCCTTACAGCGAAGGCTGTATCCGCGTCGCGGGGGAGAGGCTCACCCCTCAGAATGTGAAGGCGAGCATCGAGGCCGGCTGTGCGTTTTTGACCGAGGATCGCCGTCACGAAGGTCTCATGCTGGAGGCGAGTGTTTTCGACAACCTGGCCCTCGCAGCGCTCCCGCTCTATGCCCCCCACCTCGGCGGCCGAATTCTGAAACAGAAGCTGGCTCGGACGCTCCGAGAGTTGACAAGCCGGCTGCACCTAAAGAGTGGCGCAGTGGAGTCGACACCCGTGCGCACGCTCTCCGGCGGCAATCAGCAGAAGGTGGTCCTGGGCCGCTGGCTCCTGCGGCAGCCTAAGGTCTTGATTCTCGATGAGCCGACACGTGGCGTCGACATTGCAGCCAAGGAGGAGATCTATCGGCTACTTGCGGAGCTCGCAAATGCGGGAATGGCGATCTTTCTCATCTCCTCCGAGCTCGAGGAGCTCACGGGCCTCTCCGATCGGATCCTCGTCATGCATGCGGGTGCGCTCGTCGCACGCTTTACCCGGCGAGAGTTCGATCGCGAGACGATCCTTCGCGCAGCTTTCGGCCACGCCCCGACTGCATGAAAGCCGTACCTCAAGCCGCGATCGCCCGCATTTTGCAGCGCGGCTTACCGTTTGTGCTCGTTCTTGGGCTCATCGTGATCTTTGCCTCGGCGAGCCCGCGCTTTCTCGCCGTCGAGAATTTGACGGCCATCGTGGTGCAGTCGAGTTGGCTGATCGTCGTGGCTTTGGGAGTGCAATGCACGCTGCTCGTTTCCGGCATTGATCTCTCGGTCGGCTCCATGATGTTCCTGTCGGCGGTGATCTTAGGGTTGGGCCTTAGGAGTGAGCCCCCGTGGGTCGGTCTCCTCGCCGCACTCGGCGTCGGGGCGGTTTGGGGAGCGATCAATGGGCTCCTGATCGCGCGCTTGAGAGTGCCCGCTTTCATTGCGACGCTCGCGATGCTCTTCGTGGGTCGGGGTCTGGGGCTTCTTCTCTCCTCGACCCAAGTCGTCTACGCAAACGCAGCCGTCGCGGACTTCGGCCGAGGAGGGTTCTTGAGCGTCCCCCTGCCGCTCGCCACGGCCGGGATCACACTCGCTGTCGTATGGATTGTCCTTAGGCGAACCCCGTTCGGCCCCTACGTGCGGAGCATCGGCGCAGATGCCGAAAGCGCACGGAAAGTCGGAGTGCCGACGGTTGCGGTGACCTTCGGCGTCTACGTGCTGTGTGGGGCGCTTGCGGGACTCGGCGGCTTCATTTCCTTCAGTCAGACCGCCTCCGCATCTCCCGCCTTTGGTCAGAACGCCGAGTTCCTGGCGATTGCGGCGGCCGTGCTGGGTGGGACCAGCCTCTCGGGAGGGCGGGGTGAGCTCTGGGCACCCATCGTCGGGGCGCTCCTGATCATGACCATACAAAACGGACTCGTAATGGTGAACGCCAACCCCTATGCCTACCCCGTGATCACGGGCGCGGTCATCTTCTTCGCAGCTCTTCTGGATAGTGTGCGCTCCCGGTTCCAAGGACGAACCGCCCTGCGCGGGGACCGTCCCGATCGCGTCAGTGCTTCGCTCGCCCAGACGCCCTAAGATCGGCGCAAAGGAGAGACGTCATGACGGGCGAATTGAGTCCCTGGACTTTGAGACCACTCGAGGGAAGCAGCGTGCCGGACCTTCGCCCGGAGAGGCTCTTCAGTCTCGCCGACAAAGTGGCCATCGTAACCGGAGCCGGGGGCGGGTTGGGCGCTTGGCTCGCTGCAGGGCTCGCCGCCGCGGGGGCGAAAGTGTTACTCACCGACCACCCGCGATCTTCGACCCAGCACACGGCACAAATCTTGCGTGAATCCGGAGCGACGGTACAGGAATTTGCCTGCGATCTTCTGGACGATGAGGCGGCCGAGCGCATCGTGTCGGCCACGCTGTCCGAATTGGGTCGTGTGGATATTCTTGTCAACAACGCCGGCACGAATCGCCGTGAGCCCATCTTCGACGTGACGCGGGAGACGTGGAACCTCATCTCGACGGTTGATCTCCGCCTGCCCTACGAGCTCTCGCGTGCCGCCGCCCGGGTCATGGCCCAGCAGGGGAGCGGGGGATCCATCATCCATATCGGCTCGCTTAACAACGCGATCGGGCTCGAAGGGGTGTCTGTGTACGGCGCGCACAAGGCGGCACTCTGCCAGCTGGCCAAATCCATGTCGGTCGAATGGGCTCGCTATAAGATCCGCGTGAATGCGATTTGTCCAGGGTTCATGCTGACGCCGCTCTCAAAGCCCCTCTGGGATGACCCGGTGAAGGGGAAGTGGATCCTAGACCGGAGCCTCCTGCGCCGACCCGGATATCCTGAGGAGCTGATCGGCACGCTGCTGCTCTTGGCCTCCAACGCCGGCTCATTCATCACCGGCCAGGCACTCTACGTTGAGGGCGGCTGGCTGGCTGGAACGCCCTGGTCGGAGGCGCGCAGCTAGCCATGCCGGAGCGTTCCGGATCTCAGGTTGGTTCGCGCCCGAGTTCGTTACGGGATCTGATCCGCGAGGGCTCCTTCGGATCCTTCTACTGCAATGGCTTCGAGTTCCTGCGGCGCATTTTCGTCACGGTTCGAGATCAAAACTGGGGCGAGATCGCCCCGAGCCATTGGCACTACTCCGTAGACGAGGCGGCAAGTGTTATCAATGTATCCGCCCGTCATACGAGTGAGGAGGTCGATTTTGAGTGGACCGGAAGACTTGAAGTCGGTGCCGCCGGCTGTGAGCTGAGCTTCGAGTTCGAGGGGCGGGCGCTCAAGACCATGGAGATCAATCGTCTGGGTCTTGTGATCCTCCATCCCGTGACCTTGTTGACGGGAGCTACGCTGACGACTCGCGAAGGAACGCGCGTTGCGACCTCGGTCGTGAGGCCTGAAATCGCGCCGCAATCCCTCATCAATGGCGTCCCCGGTGCCATGACCGAGCCGTTCACTTCGCTACGGATCGAACATGCTCGCTGGGGTCAGCTCGAGCTGGATCTCGAGGGAGATCAGTTCGAGCTCGAAGATCAGCGCAACTGGGGGGATGACTCGTTTAAGACCTACTGTACGCCCCTTCGCCTGGGGTTTCCCCGCACGGTGGAAAAAGGCCGTCGGATTGTCCACCGGCTACAGGCTCGCTTCGTGCCAAGCCCGGGCGTACGCGATCGGGCAGCGCGGGCTGAGATTCCGACAGAGACGGTGGCGGTGCGCACGCTTCGAGTCGGGCGCCTGGCGGCGACCGCGCAGGAAACGCGCGTCGATCCGAATTGGCTGCTCGGGTGGGACCACATCCGGATCGATCTCGAGGAAGCTGGTGAGGACGCACTGAGGACGCTATTGGCTCACCTCTCCGGCGACACCACCTTGCACCTCGTAGTCACTGTCGACGAGGGATCGTCCCTCTCACGTGCGCGCGTCAACCTCCTGAGCATCTTGGCGGCCCACACCTCCGCGATTCTGCTCAGGGACCGCAAACGAGGATTGCCGACGGCGCACGCGGTGGCTCATGTGCGCGAGGCGTTGAAGAGAACAGCCGCCGAAGGCGTTCCGCTGCTCGCCATTCCGAACGGCTACTTTGTGGAATTCAATCGAGGAGAGCCCTTCGATCTCCACGTCGACGGAATCGCGTTTCCGTTATCTCCCACCGTGCATGGCGAGGATGCCGCGACGATCCTGGAGAATGCCCCGGTGGTGCGCGCCATGATCGAGACGGCGCGCCGGCTGACGGGGAAGTCTCACATCTCGCTGTCCCCGCTCGCACTCTCCCTGTCAAGGGATGCAAAGCGACCCGACGTGTCGCGAAGTGTGGTCACGGCCTGGTTGGCTGAGGTTCTGATGCAGGCTCAAGCGGTCGGCGTCGAAGCGGTCACGCTCAGTTCCGATCTCCTGTGAGGGTCGAGACTTGAGCGGTTTGCCGTCGTTTGACTCTCGGTGAGATGGAATGCCATCATACCACAGAATAATAAAGTCATGATCAAACGAATCACCCTCGTATGGAAGCGCCCCGAGCTCAGTGATGAGGAATTTCGGCGGCTGTGGCTCGGGGAGCATGTCACCTACGCCATAAGTCTTAAGGGCTTGCGCGAATACGTGATTGACTTTGTGACCGAAGGGCCAGAGGGCGCACCGCACGGGATTGCAACCCTGCGCTTCGACACGCGCGCTGACCTCGAGGCGGCCTTCAGCGACACGAAGCTCAAGGAAGACCTGATGCGAACACGCGATGTCTTCGCCGCCTCGATCGAGATTATGATCGTCGACGAGCAGGTTTTAGTCGCCAACGTGCCGAAGGCAGCGCGATGAGCCGCGATCCTCGGGAGCGCAGTCGCGAGGTACTCGACGGGCCCCATCGCGCCGGTGCGCGCGCGATGCTTCGCGCGATGGGGCTCGTTGATGCGGACTTTGAGAAACCTCAGATCGGGGTGGGAGCGACCTGGAACAAAGTGACGCCCTGCAATGCGGGATTGGATGTCCTCAGGAGGAGGGCAGCGCAGCGGCTGAACCGTGCCGGTGTCGTCGCTTACGAATTCGACACGATTGCCGTCTCGGACGGAATCTCCATGGGAAGTGAGGGCATGCGAGCCTCCCTCGTTTCCCGGGACTGGATCGCGGATTCCGTTGAACTCATGATGCGTGCGCACGGCTATGACGCACTCTTTGCGCTCGCCGGGTGTGACAAGTCGATTCCCGGCATGCTGATGGCGATGGTGCGCGTCAACGTACCGGCGGTCTTTGCTTATGCGGGCTCGCTTGCACCCGGCCGGATGCCCGATCGCGACATCTCCCTCCAGGACGTCTACGAAGCCATCGGAGCCTGCGAGCAAGGACTCATCAGTCGCGACGAGCTGAATGCCGTGGAAAAGGTCGCCTGTCCGGGCATCGGGACCTGCGCGGGAATGTTCTCGGCCAATACGATGGTCTCAGTGGCCGAAGCATTGGGGCTGACGGTCCTTGGAATGGCCGCCCCGCCGGCGGCAGCTCCCGAGCGGCTTACCTCCGTCGATCGCGCGGCGGATGCACTATTAGGCGCGCTTGCATCAGGCATCCGGCCGTTGGACATCCTTACGCGGGAATCGCTCGAGAACGCGACCGCGGTGGCCTCAGCGCTCGGCGGCTCGACCAATGCCTGCCTGCACTTGCTGGCGATTGCCGCAGAAGCACGGATCGAGTTCTCTCTTACCGACATCGATCGCATCAGCCGGCGCACGCCTCAACTCGCCGACATGAAGCCGGCGGGGCGCTACATGATGCGTGAGCTCCATCTTGCCGGTGGCGTTCCGGCTGTGTTGCGCGAGCTGCTCTCAGCAGGGCTTCTTGATGGATCAGCGCGAACCGTGTCAGGGCAGACGCTCGAGGAGGCGGTTCAGGCGTTTCCTGCAGGCCTCGCGCACCCGGTATTGCGGCCTTGCGCGAATCCCGTGAAGCCCCGCGGCGGCTACGTCATCTTGACAGGCACGCTCGCGCCCGACGGCGCGGTGACTAAGATCGCCAACGAAGCGCGCCTAGCGCACCAGGGCCCAGCGCGCTGCTTTGATTCGGAGCAGGCGGGAGCCATTGCGGTGCGCGAAGGCAGGATTGCGCCGGGCGACGTGGTGGTCCTGAGATATGAAGGTCCGGTGGGTGGACCCGGGATGCCGGAACTCACGGCACTGACGGGCGCGATCGTGGGCGCAGGACTTGGCGAAGAAGTCGCGGTCGTCACGGACGGCCGCTTTGGCGGGGGAACGCAGGGACTCTGTATCGGACACGTGGCACCAGAGGCTGCCGTCGGCGGCGCTCTCGCGCTGGTACGGGATGGAGACACGATCGAGATCGACGTAGAAGCGGGGCGCCTCAATCTTGAAGTGTCGCCGCAGGAGCTTCAGCGGCGGCGCGCAGAATTCAAGCCGCCAAAGCCGCGCTACGTCGAGGGAGTGCTCGCAAAGTACGCGCGCTTGGCCACTAGCGCATCTCGCGGCGCGCGATGCTTGCCCTAAATGACGTGCTACTCGGTCCACGCAGCTAAAGGCCCGGAATGGTCAGCAGTAGGCCTAGCACGTGGTTTCTTCCCGGCTAGCGCCGATTCCTACCTAACCGCAGCGGAGTTCAGGTGGCCGGCGCGGCCCATTTGTCGCGAGCTCCGAGGGACCAGGAAGGCCGCATTCTTGATGAGGACGGCAATTGTCGCAAATCCCAGAGACCGCAACAAATCCCATGAACCAGCTGGATCTCAAAGATCGCATTTCGATCGTCACGGGCGGCGCGCGCGGCATTGGCTATGCCGTGGCGGAGCGAATACTGCGCTCGGGCGGCGCGGTGTCCTTGTGGGATCGCGATACGCAGCGCCTCGCTGAGGTATCGGCGACCCTGTCTCCGATCGGCCCAGTGGCGACGATGGCCGTCGAGCTGACAGCTGAGGACGCCGTGCGGGCCGCGGTGCAGGAGACTCAGGCGCGGTTCGGTAGGGTCGATGTGCTGATCAACAATGCGGGCATCACGGGAGGAAACGGGCGGTGATGCTCGCTCACGGATATGGGCGCATCGTAAATGTGGCCTCGATTGCCGAAAAGGAAGGCAACCCCAACGCCTCGCACTATAGCGCATCCAAAGCGGGGCTCATCGGGCTGACCTAGTCGCTGGCCAAGGAACTCACGACGAAGCACATCCTTGTGAATTGCGTCACGCCTGCGGCGGCTGGTGGTCTCGATTGAAGGACAGGTCCTTTCGAGTGAGGCGTCCTTTATTTTTGGGGTCTCGGGCCGCTTTGAAAGACGCTTGGGCCTCTGGGGTCAGGAACGATGACTCAGGCAAAGAAAATGCTGGGGAGATGAATAGTTCCGTCCTCCTCCACCGTCGGTAGGTCTGCTGCAAACGACGAAGTTGACGTCAAAATGGCAGCAACGGCAAACCCGCGACAAATCGCTGCGCGAATTCTGTTCGGCGCGGAACGTTTGAACTCTCTTTCATGGAGGGTAGTGTCTCCCGGCACCCAGATATGCGCCTTTGCCATTTTTAGTCCTGCTCGAGTAATTGATTCACTCATTGCCGATCGCATAACCAGTTTTACATTCTTTTTGAAGCATGTGGTTGTCGTTGCGCTTAGCGAGCGTTTGAACTCGTCTCGACGAATCGTCTGTGGACCATTTTCGACCACGTGTTGATTCGGCGAGGGGAGTTAACTTTCGAACCGACTCCGTCTTTCGGTGTAGTAGTCGGCAAGGCAAAGGCTGCCGCCAGCCAGAGAGGATAAGAGCTCGCGCCGCGGAAAAAAGTGGGCATAACCGCGCGATCTGGATCTACAGGTTGCTACTGAACCGGTACGTTCCTGATAGCACGTCGATTACGAACTCATTCACGCGCCTCTCGATGACGCGCACATCCTGATTGTTGAGGATATCCCGTTTGCTCTCGTAGGCTCGGGTGCCAGGCGCCGCGGGCAAGTAAATCCGTGCGGTCGTGTTCGCCGGGATGCTGACGTCAAGCGCAAATGTCCCATCTTCGTGCTGGACCCAATCGGTCGAGATGCGCCCAACCATAGATGTGTAATCACCCCCGCCGGTCTTCACCCGACCATCCAGTATGGGGCGTATCAGAATGCTTTCAAATCCCGGCGTACGTGAGGCAATGCCGGCAACGCAGCGAAACAAGGAGGCACAGGCGGAGCCGCCTAGCGTCAGCTGGTTGTGGGACGCCTCGGGGTGAAGATGGCGCAAATCACCGTCCCACATCTCCCACATCGTGGTTGCGCCATGCGCAACCATGAATCCCCATGAGGGAAAGTCCGTGCGAAGAAGGAGGCCATAAACTAGGTCCTTATGGCCAGCCTCTGTCAGTACGTCGAGAATGAACGGCGTTCCAAGCATCCCGGTTGTCCATGCAATACCGCGCTCACGAATGTCGCGGACCAGTTGTTGCGTAGCTGCCGCCCTCAGCTTCTCTGGTACCAGATCAAACTTCAGCGCCAAGACATAGCTTGTTTGGCTTTGATTACCGACCCTCCCGTCCCGGTCAACGAAAGCTTCCTGAAAAGCCCCTCGTATCTGCTCATGCAGAGTACGTAGGCGGGAAGCGTCCTGCGCTCGCCCGATTGCTTCGGACATCTCGGCAAGCAACCGCGTCGAATGCGCCCAATAAGCGGTCCCAATCAGGTCAAGAGGTGTGGTGGGTGGATCTGTCGGATGGTAGAAGTGGTTGCTTCCGATCGCCTGCCAGTCGCCGAAATCGTCCCCTCGCTTGTGTCGCCAGATGTGATCGGGGTTGTTATCGAGAATGAACTGTAAGTACCGATTCATCGCCTCCCAGTTCTGCTCGATGATCCCGATGTCGCCGTAGCGCTGCCAGCTTACCCATGGAAGAATGATACCCCCATCCGACCAGGCTGGCGCGGTGCCCTCCTTCTCAGTGTCAGGTTGATCGGATAAGCCCGCGGGGGCGACCTCGGCAAACGCACCATTGCTCGCCTGCAAGTCCCGTACATTGTCCATGATGCGCCGCGTAAGAGCGGCGACATCCGTCGTGTACGCGGCGCTGTCCCACGACACACCGGAATTTCCCAAATAATCCAGACGTTCATCCCGAGCTGTTTCGGTGGCGTCCATGGCTATGAACGTCGATCGTTGACTCCAAAATGCGTTGTGCCAGATCTGCTGAAGAAGTTGATTATCGGTTCTGAAGTTGGCCGTGACTTTCAGATCGGTGCTGATAGCGATCCCTTGAAGCGTGTCGGCGGTCGGCATCGTAAGGAGGCCTGTTAGTTGTACGTATCGAAAACCGTGATACGCGAAATGGGGCTCGAACGTTTCCGTCGCGGAATCACCGTGCAGGATATAAGTGTCGCGGGCCTTTCCCCCCAGCAATCCGAATTGATCGACCTCTCCTGTCGGCTGCAGTTCCTCTGCAAACTGCAGATCGATGCGAGTACCAGTTGGACCTCCGGCGCTTAAGCGACACGAACCGGCAAAGTTCTGACCGAAATCAAAGACGTGGATTCCGGGGCGAGGGCTCTTGATAGTCTGGGGTCTGAAGATCTGTACAGCGCGGATTGGTGGGGTCAGCTGCGCCACCAGTTGACAGGTAGGTCGGGGTGCAATTTCCGCGTTTTGCCACGCCCTATCATCGAATCCTGCAGAACTCCATCCCCTATGCTCCAGTCGGGAATCGTACAGCTCGCCAACCGTGAACTCGGAACTCACGATCGGGCTGCGCGAGATGCGCCAGCCCGGGGCAGTACCAATGACCTCTTCGGATCCATCTGTGAAGGTTAGCTCCAGTTGAGCGAGAACCCTGCGAGGTGGGGGACCCCAGCTATAGCGCGCGCGATTACTTCCATACCAGCCATCGCCCACCGTTAGGCCAATTGCATTGCTTCCTGACCGTAGAAGATCCCTAACGTCGTACACCTGATACAACGTATGTATATTGTATTGGGATACCTCCGGTGTCAGCAGAGCATCACTCACCCGCTCGCCATTCAGTCTTGCCTCATAGCAGCCGAGCGCGGTTACATACAGGCGAGCCCTAGCGACCTCTCCTCGAACTTCGAACTCTCGGCGCAGATCAAAAGCTGGATCTGGTATTAGAAAGCCTTGCAGTGGAGACACCGTGACGCGGTCCCAGCCACTGTCATCGTAGGAACGCTCATACCAGCCCGGGTCCTGATCGCAGCTGGTCTTCCACTCGGAAAAGTTGACTACGCGTATGTGTCCATCGTCGGTATCGAAGCGCGCGAACACGCTCAATCCGCCCGGCGGAACAGGCCAATCTGGAATCGGGTGCCGGGGCCCCATCTCGATCGCCAAACAATGCTCCCCTGCCGATACTGGGGGGAATGAGATGCGTTCTCCGGGCAAGTCTTCTCCGGGCACCTCGGTGCCGATGCGGGTTCCATCGAGCCATGCCCTGGTCACAGTTTCGAATGATCTGCGGAAGGTGTAGAGCACGCCGCCATTTGCGCGCTTCGGCAGCCTAAAACGTAGGCGAAACTTGCGAGCGCAATCACTTGATGCCGATCCCCACATCCATTGCAATGGAGTGTCGCGATCACTCTTGGCAAGCGTGTCGTCGGCCGCAAGCCATTGCGCTACCCAATCGTTGGCGGACAAAAGTCCCATCTCCCACCAAGTCGGCGGGCTATCGAAGGCCGGCTGGCCCAACTGATCCCAGACCAACACGCGCCACCAGTACCGCTGCCGCGATCTCAACGCGCGGCCTTGATATTCGATATTCGACGATTTACGCGAGGATACCTTGCCGCTATCCCAAAGCTCTGGGTAGCCCCGCCGGAGAGAGGCTTCGCTACCTGCAACCAAAATTCGGTATGCGCTCTGGTGAACCCCGCGGCGGACCGACTCCAGCTGCCATGAGAATCGAGGATGTGGATTGTCGAGTCCGAGTGGACGATCGAGGTAGTCCACTTTCAGCCCGGTAACCCGCACGGTCGCAGTCTCTGCCAACGATGGACACGGTCCCAATGCCGCTAATCCGGCGGTAGCAGTGCCCGCGATCAAAAATTCACGCCGATCAATCTTGTGGTCCATGGACTATTGAGCCTTGAGCAGTGATGCTGCCATCCCCGAGGCAGACGGCCAATCCACGCGTCGACTCTTAACGCGCATCGAGTTTCTCCAAGGCGTCGACGATCGAGGCAACGCCGGTGCGAATGGGATCCGCGCAAGGCAGGCTTACCGCATGCGCCGTGCGCTCGATGGCGCTCGCAGCCTCGTCCTCGTTGAGTGAGGAGGTGTTGAGCGCTACGCCGATGAAGCGCGCCTCGGGATTTGTCAGGCGCGCGGCCGATAGATAGGCGGGTATGGCCTCGGCCGGCGATAAAACTGGCATGTGCGGGAATTCGTTCAAGGTCTTGCGCGTCGGATGGTGACAGAGCACCAGGGCGTCTGGCTGCGAGCCGTGGAGTAAGCCGAGAGTGACACCGGCGTAGGCCGGATGAAAGAGCGAGCCCTGGCCCTCGATAATATCCCAGTGATCAGGCGCATTCGCGGGCGAGAGCGCCTCCGCCGTGCCCGCGATGAAATCCGCGATCACCGCATCAATGGCGATTCCGCTTCCCGAGATGAGAATGCCCGTCTGGCCGGTGGCGCGAAAGTCTGCCTTTCGCCCCCGTGTCTGCAACTCCTTCGTAATTGCCAGCGCCGTGTATTTCTTGCCGAGCGCGCAATCGGTCCCTACCGTCAGCAAGCGCCGCCCCGAGCGACGGACCCCGGTTCCGACCGGGAATTTGCCGGTGCTGTGTCTGACGTCGTAGATTTTCTGGTTGAGCTCCGAGGCGCACGCTTTGAGCTCCGGGATGTCGCCGAGGCGCTGATGCAAGCCTGCGGCCAGATCGAGACCGGCCTGGAGCGCCTCGATTAACACGCCCCGCCAGCTTTGCGGCAAAGCCCCGCCCGGCGCAGCGATGCCGATGATGAGCGTCTTCGCCCCTGCCTCAACCGCTTGCTGCACCGACATGTCCGGCAGTCCGATATCGACGGCACGGCGATGGAATCGAAGCTGGCCGACGCAGGCCTCAGGCGCCCAGTCGCGCAAGCCAAACGCGGTCTTGGCGTTCAGTGGATTCTCGGTATCGCCAATCAGCAGCAAATAGCCCTTCTTCAGTGTGTGCAGAGTCATACTAAGGCGCAATGACCGAGCGGATTGGCTCACCGCCATCATTCAATGGAGTCGATTGATCGGACAAATCATTTGTTCTGCGCCATGCATTAGTATTGCTAAAGCATGGGCTGGAAGGCATGCTGTCTTCTCACTCGTCCATGGCCATGATCGATGTTCTTGAATTCCTCCACCCTCGCCTCGTTGCGCTTTTTCGTCGCCGCGGCACGTGCCTCGAGCTTCAAGCAGGCCGCCATTGAGTTGCACGTCACCCAAGGAGCGGTCAGCCAGCAGATGAGGCATCTGGAGGAGGCCCTCGGTGTCAGACTGTTCCATCGTCTGGTTCGACAGATCACACTCACTGAAGAAGGTCGGCGCTTTGCGGTCATCTGCCAACGGGCGCTTAAGGACATCGAGCTCGGCGCCGAGGCCATCGCCGCAGCGCATACCGCGATCGAGATTCGCGTACGGGCAGGTCCATCGTTCTCGCTGCGCTGGCTCGTGCCCCGCCTGGGGCATTTCTACGCGCGGCACTCGGGCATACGGCTGTTCCTCAACGCCGCGTACGGCGCGTTCGAACCGGCGCGCCGGGAGTTCGACGTCGCCATCGAACTCGTGAAGGGACGGTTCTCCGGAATGCACTCGGAGACGCTCATGGATGAGTACCTGGTGCCTGTGTGCAGTCCTCAGTTTTTGAGCACGCATGCATTGCTCAAAGGCCCTAAGGACCTCGCTCATTGCAATCTTTTGCACGATGCGCATCCCTGGGTGGGGGCTCCGGAGGATGGAGAATGGCGCTATTGGCTCGACGGGGTGGGCGCCACCCGTGTCGACAGTAAGCGGGGGCAGTTCTTCAGCTTATCCAACATGTCAATCGAGGCGGCCCTCACCCACCAAGGCGTCGCCATGGGCCGGTTTTCCCTGGTCAAAGAACTCATCGACGCTGGACAACTTGTTGCGCCCTTCAAGCGGCACATTAAAAGCCCCACGAGATACTGTCTGCTCTATCCCAAGGAGTTCGCGATGCGGCCGGGGATGCAGACGGTCATTCGTTGGCTTCGCGAACAGGTGGGACCGCACCAGTGATCAAGTACTATCGGCAAGCGCGGATTACCCTGCGGCAGATTTGAAAGGGAGCTTTCAAATCCAGTATGAGAGCGCTCTTGCTTTCCAATCTGCGATTCCTCATCGAGCAGTTGACTCCTCATCTTTGAGCGAAGCAGGGGCCGCGGCTATCGCCGCTATTGCCGATCCCATTTGCGCGCACGCCTCACGAATGAGCGGCATCTCGGCTCCGACGATGCACTTGCGATGCACCTAGGTGTGTTGAGAAGAATTTGATAATGAGGTCCCATGCTTCTCGCGATTCTGGCTCGTCGGGATCCACCACCGGTTGCGCGAAAGAGCAATGCGGTGCACCTTCCCAAACGTTGAAGCTGCTATTGACCCCTTGTTTGATCATCTGCGTGTGGGTGTACGCCGCAGCCGAAAGCCCAACATCCCGAGTTCCACTGATCAGCAGCGTTGGCGGAAATTTTGTGAGTGTCGATGGACTGTATACGGGTGACACCAGAGCTCCTCGGAGGTCGAGCCCCGGGACATCAAAGTAGGGCTCGTTGTCTTTCGCGCCGGGTGCAGGGATCGACTGGCCTTGTAGTGCCCGACCCACGTAGGTGCTATCTCCCTGGTCGACAAGCGCCCCCGCTCCGAAAATACCGATAGCGCCGGGCCGCGGAAGATCATGTGTCTGAAACCAAGCGACCGCCTCTGCGGCCAGCAGACCACCGGAGGAACATCCGAACAGGCCGATATTTTGGGGGCGATAGTGCTTCAAGAGCACCCGATAGACACGGGCTACGTCCTCGCTCGCCGCGGGAAAGTGGTTTTCCGGGGCTTCACGGTAGTTCACCGTGATGACTTCAAAGCCGCCGAGGCTCGCGATTGGAATGGATTCCATCTGTCCCCCAAAGCCCGCACCGACCATAAAACCGCCGCCGTGAAAATTGATCAGCACACGGCTTAAGTTGCGCTTAGGGATGCCACCTGCGGGCGTGATGACATCGGTTTGAACGCCGCCAATCGTTAGAGGCGTGATCTGCACCGCAAATGTCCGCCGAAGTCGCTCAACGCCCGGCTTCATGAGTCGCTCGTCGAGCACCTCGCGAACGACGTGAATGTCATCGCCAGGAGACAGGGCCGATGACAGCGATTCGAAACCTCGAACGAAGTCGATAAAGTGTTGCTCGGCCTGCGCGCTCGCTAAAGAGGAATAGGGAAGCTTGAAACCCGGAATATCAAGCGTTGCGTTGGTATCTACCGGAGAGTGTGGAGCAGCGGCCGCGCTGTCGCTTTGCGCCTGTGCTGCAGGCAGTGTGAATAGCAAGGCTTCGCAAATGAGTGCAAGGCCTAGCCAGCACGACTGTCCGTGGCTACTTTTCACAGACTGGCGGCGGGCTTGCAAGGATTTTACACAGCGCATCAATGGACCCATCGGATTTGGAAGGTTTCACCTGCAAGAGTTCGGCCATCAAACTGTACACATTGACACTGTCGAACGGGCCAACTTGCGTGCCGGCTCTGAATGCCGGTCCGTTTGCGATAAAAAGTGCATGCAAATCCCGGAAGCGGTTGTCATACCCATGAACCCCGACAAGGTCCCTGTCGAGTGACTGTCGTGTGCCCGACGAGCAGCCGGGATCAGCCGTTAAGATAATCGGGGGGAGCACGCTCGCTGTCTCAACAATGCCAGCGTTCGGGTAGATCCTTTGACCTGAAGACGTGGAAGTGCGGTCCCGCATGCTGCACCATCTCGTCAACCTGTGCCTCCTTGCGGGGCTTTGGCCATAGTCCTAAATTGACTTTCGCTGACTGGTATACCATCATACAGCGCGTTCTCGGGAGATAAAAAGGGATAAGCCATGCAAGGTTCCCGCGTCGTCCTCTCTGCCGCCGCCGTCGCCGTCGTCAGTCTGACTTGGTGGTCGAATTCGAAGGCGGTTGAGGATGGCAACGCAGGTTCAGACAATTCCGCCGCACTGACAGAAATCATTGTGACCGCGCAGCGGCGAGAGGAATCGATCGAAAAGGTTCCCATCAGTATCACGGCATTCACACAACGCACGATGGATGACCTGCATATTGAAAGTTTGGCGGACCTCGGTACCCTCGTTCCTGGACTTTCTATTCAGCCGACGAATAGCTTCCAGGACAATGATGAGGTCATTATCAGGGGAATAATCGGGAGCGTCGGTACGGCACCCACGACGCAGCTCTACATTGATGAGACTCCGATCGCAATCCGCGAGTTGGGAGCAGCCTATTCAAAAAGTCCGTGGCCAAACATTTTTGATCTCGATCATGTGGAGGTTCTGCGCGGGCCGCAGGGCGTCTTGTTTGGGGCCAGCGCCATGGGTGGGGCAGTCCGTTTCATCACGCCCCAACCAAGCCTCACAGAGACCGGTGGTTTTACAAAAGCGGACATCGGATATACCCAGGGCGGTGATCCGGACTATGAGGTGGGGGCTGCCTATGGCTCGCCTATCTCGACAGGCGTGGCCGGTTTTCGTGTGAGTGCATGGTATCAGTCTCTGGGTGGATTCATTGACCGGGAAGACCCTTACACGGGGCAGATACTTACAAAAAATGCGAACACGTCCAATGCGTACGTGGTTCGGCCGGCGCTGACAGTCGCTCCCACTGATGCACTGAGCATCACGGCGTCTTTCTACTTCCAGCGGAACCATGATCAGAACCCCAACGCCTATTGGATTGACAATCTCCCGAATCGCGAGGGAGGACATGATGTATGGGGGGGACTCAATGAGCCGATGACCGATGATTTACGAGTATCGAGCATCTCACTGAAATATAACTTCGAGAAGTTCTCGTTTGTCTCGGATACTTCGTACCTGGATCGAACAACAAGCACATTGGAGGACACTAAGACTCTTATTGACTTAGCTTTCACGGGAGAAGCCGTTGTGCCCGGCTTAGAGAATTGGCAGGAGTACAATCTCAACATATCTTATACTCACGCGTGGCAGCAAGAATTCCGGTTCACCTCCAGCGATTCGAATTCGCCTTTTACCTGGACTGCGGGTCTTTACTATCGGACCGCCTCGCAAGGACTTCAGCAGATCGAGGCGCAGGACCTGACGCCGATCACCGAAGCCGCCTTTGGGCTGACAAGCCAGCAGGTTTTTGGACAACCAGACTTCCAATACAACGGACAAGCGCTGAGTGGTTACGCTTTCTTTCGTGCGAAGGATATTTCGGAAGCGGCCTTTGCCGATGCAGCATGGGCTATTTCATCGAAGTTGAAGCTCGATGTAGGGGTGAGATACGAGCATGTGATCGTGGAGGACCAGAATCAGCTCGCGGGCGGGCCATTGAACGGGGGCACGTCGCAGGTGACGTTACCGGATGCCATCGCCAACCCCGTGACCCCCCGGGTAAGCAGCACCTATCAGCTTACTGACGCGGCCATGGTCTATGCGAGTGCCGCCAAGGGCTTTCGACCGGGTGGGGGCAATAGTGTCGCAGCCATCGACAACAATCCGGCTTGTATCCAAGATCTGCACAACCTCGGACTGTCCCAGGTGCCTCCCACCTTCGGGCCCGATAACGTGTGGAGCTATGAGGTCGGCACTAAGGATCGATTCTTCAACGGACGTTTGAGCGTTGATGCCAGTGCCTATTATATAAATTGGCGAGATATCCAAAGTCCGGTATCACTGCCGGGAAATTGTAACAATCAATATATTGGCAATTCCGGACATGCGGTTAGTCAGGGGTTCGACCTGCAAATGACCGCTCAAATCGTAGACGGCTTGACCGCGAGCACGCTGGTCGGATATACGGATGCCTATTACCCCGACGCGACGTACTCTCTTCCGCCTTCGGCTGGTGCGGCAGCGCCGCTCATTCGCGGCGCGGGAGATAAAATCCAACTCGTTTTGCCGTGGACTGCCGCGGCAAATATGCAATACTCAATCGACATCTCAAGCTTGTGGGCCAGTGCAAAGTCGTATGTGCGCGTGGACTACCGCTGGCTCGACGCCGAGCCTCGCCAAGACCCGCGAGTCGCCAATGCGGATCCGCAGACGATCCCGTATCCCGGCCCCTCTTATGGTGTATTGAATCTGCGTCTGGGCGTCACTCATGGGGGGTTGGATCTTTCCGCCTATGTGAACAATGCAACGCATGCGAACCCCGCACTGGCATACAACAATCTGATCGCCGGAACCAGTACCTTCTTCAGTGCGTCGGCGATACGGCCAATGACGACTGGGATTACTGCGTGGTACCGCTTCTAGCTCTTGATGTGAGAGAGGATGTGGCGGGCAGCTATTTGGTGCGCTCGTCGTGCGCTTGAGGGTGAACAGCATAGTAAATCGCCGGTGCATGTTTCATATCTTTGATCGGTGTGCACGCAAGCGATTTACAAACGTGCAACGTGGGTGCCTTGCTAGTATTTCCGTGGGAGGTTTCCTCATCTGTGCGCTCGCATGCGTGGCGTGCGCTGCTAATCAGCCCCTCATGTTGGACCCGCATGATCCGTACTATCTGGTATTTCGTGGTCGGACGCGTGTCTTTATTGGGTCGAGCGAGCACTACGGGGCCGTGATCAATACAGCGTTCAATTACCGTCGTTATCTTTCGACCTTGCAGAGGGAAGGTTTCAACGTCACGCGGATTTTTTCTGGGCAATACCACGAGCGGCCCGGAAAGTTCGGCGCACTCCCCACCGCGGATATTCCTGATTTTGACATAGTTGCAAACACTCTTGCGCCTGAGGCGAGCACTTATCTTTCGCCGTGGCGGAGAACCAATGTCCGCGGCGCGATCGATGGCGGCAACAAATTCGACCTGATGCGCTGGAACCCCGCCTACTTCCGGCGCCTGCGTGACTTTATAGATGAGGCCGGTCGGCGAGGAATCGTCGTGGAGCTCAGCTTATTCAGCCCGTATTTCGTGCCGGACGTTGGAGATCATTTCTGGCAGGTGAGTCCTTGGAATGTTCGGAACAACATCAACAAGATTGGCGATTATTCTGGCAGCCAGGCATTGACGCTGCGGGATCCTCGTTTGGTGCAGATCCAAGACGAGCTAGTCAGGAAGCTCGCACGTGAACTGCGCGGGTTCGACAATCTCTACTACGAGATTTGTAACGAGCCCTACGACGATGTTCCGCTTGATTGGCAGAAGCATGTGGCCAGGACTCTTCGGGACGCCGAATCGCGTTATCGTCTCAAGCATTTGATCGTGCAGGAGATCAGCGCCGGCGCTCGTGAGGCATACGATCGACTTCCCGAAGCGTCGATGATCGCCTTCCACAATTCCGATGGGCAATCAGTCACGTTAAATTATAGATTAAAAATACCGATAATAGACAACGAAACGATATTCGGTTTCGATGACGCCGCCAATCGCGTCGCGGCCTGGCGGTTCCTGCTTTCTGGCGGCGCACTATTTATTGGAACTGATTACTCGTTCACCGTCGGACATGAGGATGGTAGTTTCGTGGTTCCTGCGGGGGGCGCCGGCGGCGGAAGTCCCAACCTTCGACGGGAGCTCGCCATACTCAAGCGGTTCGTGGAGAGTCTGCCTTATACCAGAATGCAACCCCAGCCGGCGAGTAACGTGTCGGGGCTGCCGCAGGACGTGCATGAATACGCGCTCGGGTTAACGGGCAGGCTCTACGCAATGTACTTCTATAGAGGTCGATCCGAGGCATTTAAGGGAATTAACGTCGACCGGTCAGCCCAGCCGGTGCGCTTCAATCTGCAAGTCCCACCAGGCAGTTATTCCGCCAAATGGATCGATCCAAAATCCGGATCCATCTTCGAACGTTACGCGTTAACCGTCGCGTCTGGTGGCGCCAACGTGACTTCCCCGGAATATTCCGAAGACATCACTCTAGTGCTCGAGCGGATCTAGAGCGGTAGATCCTCCATCCGTGTTCGGAGCACACCCTATTGATCCTGTGCCGATGAATAACCAACCGGACATTAGAGCCGATATTCATAGCTTTATCTAAGACCTTGCCGCTCTGGCGAGCGGATATTCTGGATTCCCCCGCGCAGATCGTAGCGTTCAGCTTCGGCCGCGACGCCGCAACGGTCCAAATTGGAGGGTCGGGCGCTTAAGAGCGGGATTCTGCTGTATCTGTCCTACTACATTGGCACGGGCGCGGAGGGGGTCGGAGATACTCAATCGTTGACCTCGTTGCCAGGCGGTATACCATCATACCGGAGCTTTCGTAGAATGTGGTCTGATGGTGGCCCGGTCGTCGACGGAAATGATCAAAGCGTTGAACCATGTCGGTATCTCAGTAGCCGATCTCGAGCGGTCGCTATGCTTCTACCGGGACGGTTTTGATATGCGGGTGGTCGAAAACCAACCGTTCGGAGGATCGCGGTACGATCAACTCCTCGGTCTTTCGAACGCGATCGGCAGGACCGCAGTTCTCGAGAGACCGAATTTCCAAGTTGAATTGTTCGAATTTCACCATCCTTCGCCCCTGCCCATGGCGCCGAGCCGGCCGGTATCGAATCATGGAATTTCCCATTTTTGCCTCGAGGTGGAGGACATCCATTCTGTTTACGAGAGGCTGAGGTTGGCGGGCGCCTCGTTTCACTGTCCGCCGCTGCGTTTCGCGGGAATTGCGACGGCGACCTATGGACGAGATCCCGACGGCAACGTCTTCGAGCTGATTGAGATGACGGAGTCGCTATGAATTGCGTATTTGGAGAACATCATGTCATTGCCTGAGCAACTCGCCCGCGAAGCGTATCGGCGCATGATCAGGATTCGTAAGTTCGAGGAGGAGGGTACGCGCCTCTTCAAGGCCGGCGAGATCCCCGGCGCATACCATGCGAGCATTGGGCACGAGGCCACGATCGTCGGCGCATGCCTCGCGCTACGCGACACAGATTCCATGACCGGCACGCACCGATCGCACGGGCATCCAATTGGAAAGGGTGCGGAGTTGAACGGTCTCATGGCCGAACTCATGGGCAAGGAAACTGGGATCTGCAGAGGTCGCGGCGGTTCGATGCATCTGGCGGATAGTCGCGTCGGCATTATCGGCGAGTCTGCGATCGTGGGGGGCGGTATCCCTATCGCTACTGGGGTTGGCCTCAGTGCGAAAGTACGCGGCAGCGACGAGGTATGCCTGTGCTTCTTCGGTGATGGGGCTGTCAATCAGGGCACTTTCCACGAATCGCTCAACATGGCATCGCTCTGGAAGCTACCCGTAATCTACTTATGTGAAAATAACGGATATGCGCTCACGACGTCGCTCGAGCGGAGCCATGGGCAAACGCAGATCGCCAGGCGCGCCGAAAGCTATGGGATGGCTGGCGTCGCCGTTGATGGCCAAGACATCGAATTGGTGTATGAAGCGACCCGCAATGCGGTCGAGAGGGCGCGCGGCGGCCGCGGGCCCACGCTTGTAGAAGCGAAAACCTATCGTTTCGATGAACACGAGGTCGGGCTCGCAGTTCCCGGAAAGCCGTATCGAACTGCCGAAGAGGTCGAGCATTTCTCAAAAAGACGTGACCCTATCGTTCTCTATCGACGGTCGCTTTTGAATGCCGGCGTGCCAAGCGCCGAACTCCACGGCATGGAAGATGAGGTGAGCCAGCAAGTGGAGGCCGCGATCGCTTTTGGAAGAAGCGGCTCGTTCCCAGATCCACGGACTTTGTATGACTTTCTCTACACCAACCCACCACCCCCACCACCTGTGCGCGCCAGCGCTTCGTCGTCCGCCTGAGGAGTTCGCATGGCAGCAGCATCGGCAACCGCGCGGGGAGTCACCTTCACGCGAATGAGTTATCTGGATGCATTAGTCCAGGCGCAAATGGAGGAAATGGAGCGCGATGACTCCGTCATCATGATGGGTGAGGACATCGCGATCTACGGTAGCGGGGACTTGATCGAGCGATTCGGCGCGATGCGCATCTGGGCGACACCGATCTCGGAGACGAGTTTTACCGGCGTCGCGATCGGCGCGGCAATCAAGGGTTTGCGCCCGATCGTGGATCTCAACATCGCGAGTTTCATGTACCTGGCCTCCGATCAAATCATCAATCAAGCGGCGAAGCTGCGCTATATGACGGGAGGGCAGGTCAAGGTACCGGTGGTCTTTCGAGTTTGCATGTTCTACGGAGTGTCGATCGCCGCTCAGCACTCCGATCGCCCTTACCCGCTCTTCATGAATATCCCGGGGCTAAAAGTGATTTGTCCGACCACTCCCGCTGACGTGAAGGGCCTACTCAAGGCGGCGATCAGGGACGACGATCCCGTGGTGTTTTTTGAGGACATGAAGCTCTGGACCCTGAAAGGAGACGTACCCACTGATCCCGAAGTGGTATTACCAATTGGCAAGGCAGACATCAAGCGATCGGGATCGGATGTTTCATTGGTGGCCATTGGGGGTGCCATGCGGGCGGCGATTGAGGCGGTCGACGAACTGACCAAGGAGGGTATCTCGGTTGAACTCATCGATCCGAGAACGTTACGACCTCTGGATGTTGGCACGATCCTGGACTCGGTTCGCAAAACGGGTCGACTAGTGATCGTCGAGAATGCCCATCGAGTGGTCAATGCAAGCTCCGAGATCGCGGCCGTGGTGGCGGAGGATGGTTTCGGGAGTCTCAAGACACCGATCATCAGACTGACGGCACCGGATGTGCAGGTGCCATTCTCTCCGATACTCGAGAAGTTGCTCTATCCTCAAGCCGATCAGATCATCTCGGCCGTCAAAAGGCTGCTCTGAAGCATGACCACGAACGTCAATCTCCCCAAATCCGGCATGGGCATAGAGGAGGCCAAGGTGGTTCGGTGGCTCAAGAATGTTGGCGAGCAGGTAACCCGAGGCGAAGTCCTGGTGGAGGTCGAGACCGCGAAGGCCATTCAGGAGGTCGAGTCCCCGGTCTCCGGAACCCTGGTCGAGATTGCCGCCGCTGTGGGTGAAACCGTGCCGGTGCACGCGAGGTTGGGCGTCATCGATCATGACTGAGGACCGGGAACCCTTAATAGTTCCGCTCTCCCCCCTGCGAAAAGCCATCGCCTCGCGGATGGTCGAGGCCAAACGGAATATCCCTCATTTTCGACTCTCTCGAGACATCGAGGTTGACGCGTTGATTCGCCTTCGCAGCGAAGCTCTGGTCACTCACCCCGGCCACAAGCTCACCCTGAGTCATTTCCTCATCAAGGCCTGCGCCTCGGCCTTAGTCGATGTACCCGCCATGAATGTTCGGTGGATGGACGACTCTCTGTGCCAGCACTATACGCCGGATATCTCGGTCATAGTTGCCGTCGAAGGTGGCCTCATGTGCCCGGTCGTCAAGCGTGCCAACGATAGGTCCGTACTCGAAATTGCAGAGACGATGCGGGATTTCACCGAGCGGGCCAAGAGGAACGCGCTCAAGATGACGGAGATCACGGGAGGGACCTTCAGCATCTCAAACCTCGGAATGTACGGGGTAGACACTTTCGATGCGATCATCAACCCTCCGCAGTGTGCAATCCTCGCGGTCGGGGCGATCAAGCTATCTGTAGTGGGCTCCTCTACATCGCCGGCACTTCAGGTCGTACGGACGGTGCGAGTTACTTTATCCATCGACCACCGAGCCTTGGATGGGGTGGTCGGGGCGTCTTTCCTAGGCGCGCTCGCACGGCGAATAGAGAGCCCTGCGTACATGGCCTCGGCGCCGACGGGAGGCACCCTTGCCTAACCACCACGATCATGGAGGAGCCAGAGGCACTTTCACAGTCTTCGCCATGGTCGCATTCACGGTGATCGCGGCGGCCGTCTACGTCGCGTTACCCATGATTGTCGACGCGGCCGTCCGAGCGCTCGGGGTCACCGAGCAGCAAGCCGGCTTTGTCGCAGCTGCCGATATGCTCGGCGCATGCGTCGCCTCAATCCTGGTCTCGATAATGATGTCGCGATGGCGCTGGCGGCGCATGCTCGTCGCGGGCATTGCATTTCTCGCGGTGTTCGATGTGCTTTCGGGCCTCTCCCAATCCTATGTAGCTCTATTGGTTTATCGGTTTGCGGCCGGAATCGGAGAAGGGACGCTTCTGGCCGTTGGTAACGCCAGCATTAGTGAGACAGACAAGCCCGACCGTGTCTTTGGCCTCTCAGTCGCGGGTCAGTTGTTGTTTGGGGCGGCCGCGCTCTATTCAATACCCTGGATACTCGCGCGCTTTGGCCTTCAAGGAGTTTTCTACGGATTCGCGGTCGTCACGGCGGTCGGGGTCCCTCTCGTCCGCCTGATGCCCGATGAGGCTCGCGCGCTCGCCAACAACAACTCATCCAACGTGCGGCCGGGCCGGCTCAGCGCTGGGTCGCTGCTCGGGCTTTTGGGCGTCCTCACGTACTTCATCGCCCAAGGGGGGGGTTGGGCGTACTTGGATCGCATGGGAGACAGCCGACATCTGGCTGCCTCGACAGTGGGAAGCGTGCTCGCGGTGAGCTCAATCGCGGGTCTTGTGGGAGCCGCCTGCGCGTCCTGGCTCGATACGCGATGGGGGCGTGCACGGCCACTTCTGGCGTCCGCTATCTGCAGCCTCGTAAGCCTGGTCGTTTTGACCCGAACTACCGGAGAGGTACCGTTCGCCCTCATGGCATCGCTGTTCAACTTTGCGTGGAATTTCTCCGTGCCCTACCAGTTTGGAGCGCTTGGCAGCATAGACTCCTCGCGTCGCACGGTCGCCTTGGGAGGTCTTGCGATCTTCGCCGGATTGACGATTGGACCGTCGGTCTCGGCGCTGGTTCTCGCGAATGGGTCGTTCACATGCGTGAATTGGACTGCTGCCTTCTTTTGCGTGATCAGCGTCGCCTTCTTCATGCTTCTCTTCAGGTGGGGGCGCCACAATTCGCAAGCACCAAACTCTAGGGATCTGGCGGTTGAATGATGAGAGTTTCGCCTTAAAGATGGCAGAACCGATTCCGACCGATTGGGTTAAGCGCGCGAGCAGCCTCCGCCTGCGTGTACAGAATATCGTGGACGGTCGGTCGGTCGCCCAATCGGGTGACGAGACCAGCAAGAAATTGTCGCCACGCGACGGGGAGCCACTTTACGAATTTCACGCCAGCGCCAAAGAGAATGTAGCCAGCGCGGTAGACTCCGCACGACGCTCCTTCGAGGACGGACGATGGTGGCGGCAGTCCCCGCAAGCTCGACACGATGTCTTGCTTCGGCTTGCCAATCTCCTCGAGACGCACGCTGAGGAGTTGGCGTTATTCGAGTGCCTGGACGTTGGAAAGCCGATCTCGGACGCTCTTTCCATCGATCTGCCCTTTGCAGTTTCGGTATTACGCTACAACGCGGAATCCGTCGACAAGCTTCACGCCAAGGTGTATGCGGCAGACCCGACGTGCCTCGCTTATCAGCTGCGCAGACCGGCCGGCGTGGTGGCCGCGATCGTCGGGTGGAATTTCCCTTTGGCTTTGGCGGTACAAAAGGTGGCTCCGGCCCTTGCAACAGGCAATTCCGCTGTCTTGAAGCCATCCGAGCTGGCTTCCCTCAGCGCCTGTAGGCTCGCGCAGCTCGCGCTCGAAGCGGGTGTCCCCGATGGGGTTCTGAACGTGGTTCACGGAGGTGCGGAGACTGGAGAGTTCCTTGGTCGGCACTTGGACGTCGATATGCTGACCTTCACCGGAAGCAGTCGCACAGGCAAGCGCTTGCTAGTAGCAGCCGGGGAGTCCAACATGAAGCGCCTCTTGCTCGAATGCGGAGGCAAGGCGCCGAATATCGTCTTCGAGGATTGCCCATCCATCGATGCCGTGGCCGACGCGATAATCGCCCGTGCGTTCTGGAACCAAGGAGAGGTGTGCTCCGCAAGTTCACGAGTGTTGGTTCAAAATAGCATGCGCGAGGAGCTACAGAGACAACTAGTGTATCGTGCCTCTGCGCTCAAGCCTGGAGATCCCTTGAAAGTAGATACTACGTACGGCGCCCTGGTGAGTGCGGGACATCGGACGAAAGTTCTCGAGTACATCGAGGAGGGCAAGCGCGAGGGCGCCGAAATCCTGTACGCTTCCAACAATCCCCCGCCGCTGACATCGGGATTCTATGTCTCGCCGACGATCTTCAGCTGCGTGCAGCCCTCTCACCGCATCGCGCGCGAGGAGATTTTCGGACCGGTGCTATCGATCCTGTCATTTGAGCACGAGGACGAGGCCATCGCGCTCGCTAATTCCACCATCTACGGGCTCTCCGCGATCATTTGGACAAGAGACATGGGACGTTCTCATCGGCTGAGCCAGGGAATACGTGCCGGGTCGGTGACGGTGAACGCCAGCTCCGCGCCAAAAGGGGGTCCCCCCGATTGCGCTATGGCCTCGGGGGGCCACAAGCAATCCGGTATCGGAGTGGAGGGTGGATTGGAGGGACTGGAGGCCTATACGGTTCAGACGGCGGTTCAGTATTTTGTCTAGTACGCCAGATGTTGCTTCGATCATTGCCAATGGGGCAGGGCTCCTGACACCTCTCTTGGACAGCACCAAAAAATCTGGGCTCTGTTGTGATAGTTGACGTGTGTTAGGTGTTAGGCGGTCCCACACGGTGTTGGATCAACAGGAGACTGCGGTGAAGCGAGCCATTCAATGGCCGGCCGGACTGGCCAAAAGTAGGCCGCTACTGAAGATTGTTCCTTGGGCTATGGTGGCATTCGGAGCCTCGAGCCTGGGCTCCGTGGCGCGGGCAGCGCTTGATGCACCTGTACGACACGTTCGCCATCCACCCATTGCCGGTGCTCCCAACTTCCGGGATCTGGGAGGTTATCGCGCCGTGGATGGAAGGACGGTTAGATGGGGCGTGTTGTACCGTAGCGATGCTCTGAGCGACCTCACCGACCACGATCGGAGATATCTTCTCCGATTGAACATCGGAAGGGTGGTCGACTTTCGAGAGCCAGACGAAATCGCGCGGGATCCGGACCGTCTGCCTCCGGTGTTAGCTAACAGATCGACTAACCTTCCAGTTGGCGAGAGCGTTGGTGACCACACGACTGTTGATCCCAGTCTCTCTCAGCAGGGGACAGCCTCAGCCTTTAATGATCTAAGCAATGAGGATAAGCTTCGATCGATAGATAAGGCGCTTACGACGGAAATGTATCCCGACTTCGTCCGTCACGCCACGCCCGCCTACCGTGCCTGGCTCCACGGACTTCTAGATACGCCAGGAGCGGCCCAAGTATTCCACTGCACTGGGGGTGCAGATCGCACAGGCTTCGCCGCGGCGGTGCTTCTATTGGTTCTCGGTGTTCCCAAGGACACGGTGGTCAAGGATTATCTATTGACCAATCGATACCTGTTCATCCCCAAGGGGAGAGCAATATTAGATAAGAGAATGGATATTAAACTACCGGCGACGATGCAACTTCATCCGAAATATCTGCAAGCAGCCTTTGACCAAATGACGCGAGACTATGGCTCGGTCGACAATTATCTACGACAGGGGTTGGGCGTTGACGACATTTTTCGCGAGAGCCTTCGAATGCGGTATCTGGAATAGGAAATCAATGCAAGCATGTCACTATGCGGTTCCTACATTCGTGTGCCGAGTAGAGTGCGTGCAGCGATTTGTCGCGTGTTTGCCGTCGCTGCCATTTTTCACCAACTTCGTCGTTTGCAGCAGACCCACCGCCCCTGGAGCAGTGACCTGCCGGCTTTCTTCGGACCTAAACATCATTGGAGATGGCTCGGTCAGCAGGACGGAACCATAACGACATCGGGCGGATTCCTTGCGATCGACTATCTGTATTGGGCCAACGAGCGCTCAAAGTAAGTTGTGACGTTCGGTCAACACCAAAGTTGGCGCTATCCCCTGCTCGTCTTCACGGCACTACCGTTGCTGTCAACCCGGTCAAGCTGATGCAGGTTGATTTGAAGTACCGCCCCAGGATCGCAGGGGGTGTCGCCATCATCGCCGCTTACCGGTATGTAGAGTAGCCCATCGTCTTTCGTGATGAAGTACGGGTGCAGCGGTGTCGCTGTTTTCCCACTCGGGATCAAGGCACTGAGGTCCTCCCAGGCACCCTGCTCAAAGTTCGCCCACGTTTTCCAGCGGATCAGTCGCGCTGGATGAGTATCCCCGCCAAAACTATACTTCACCATAAAGTCGTTGGTCCCGTAGTACCAGCCGTCGACTTTCTCAACGTGATTCAACACCAAGCCTGTG
>Ga0335081_10000547_pt1 | contig 63728 bp, 59 predicted proteins | sample Lox_Sample_35_FD_206713 | JGI IMG/M metagenome (GOLD analysis project Ga0335081, IMG submission 206713) | Soil microbial communities from Loxahatchee National Wildlife Refuge, Florida, United States - Lox_Sample_3.5 | ecosystem: Environmental > Terrestrial > Soil > Wetlands | place: USA...
GATCTCCACCGCCAAGATCGAGGAGCTGATCGACGAGCTCAAGGACGACTACACGATCGCGATCGTCACCCACAACATGCAGCAGGCGGCGCGCTGCTCCGACTACACCGCGTTCATGTATCTCGGCGAACTGGTCGAGTTCGACACCACCAGCAAGATGTTCACCACGCCCACCGACCGGCGGACGCAGGACTACATCACGGGCCGCTTCGGCTGACGCGCGACGCGGTTCGCGCGCGCCGACGCCGATAATGCGAGGACGCTGAAATGACGATGTCGGAACATACGATCAAGGCCTTCGACGCCGACCTGCAGGACCTCACCCGCGTCGTTGCCGAGATGGGCGGCCTCGCCGAGCGACAGATCGTCAACTCGATCGAGGCGCTCGACAAGCGCGATCTCGCGCTCGCCCAGCGCGTCATCACCGACGACGACAAGATCGATGCCCTGCAGCGCGAGATCGAGGAAAAAGCCATCCTCACCATCGCGCGGCGCCAGCCGATGGCGGTCGACCTGCGCGAGATCGTCGGCGCGCTGCGCCTGTCCAACGACCTCGAGCGCATCGGCGACCTCGCCAAGAACATCGCCAAGCGCGTCGGCGCGCTCGACGGCGACTTCCAGCCGCAGCAGGTGATGCGCGGGGTCGAGCACATGGCCGATCTCGTGCTCGCCCAGATCAAGGAAGTGCTCGACAGCTTCGCGCACCGCGACGCGGCCAAGGCGCTCACGGTCTGGCGCGGCGACGAGGAAGTCGACGCGGTCAACAACTCGCTGTTCCGCGAGCTCCTCACCTACATGATGGAGGACCCGCGCAACATCAGCTACTGCATCCACCTTCTCTTCTGCGCGAAGAACATCGAGCGCATGGGCGACCACGCGACCAACATCGCGGAGACCGTCTACTACATGGTCGAAGGCCGCGCCCTCGCCGAGGAGCGCCCGAAGGGCGACACCACCGCCGTGACGCACGTTCCGTTCCGCAACTGACGGACCGAACCCCAGGAGGTCGCACCGCATGACGGCCCGCATCCTGATCGTCGAGGACGAAGAACCGCTCACGATGATCCTACGCTACAATCTCGAGTCCGAGGGTTATGCGGTCGACGCCTCGGGGCGCGGAGACGAAGCGGAGCTGCGCCTCAAGGAGACCCCGCCCGACCTCGCCGTGATCGACTGGATGCTGCCCGGCCTTTCCGGAATCGAGTTGATCCGGCGCCTGCGCGCCAAGCCGGAGACGCGCCGGCTGCCCATCATCATGCTCACCGCGCGCGGCGAGGAAGGCGAGCGCGTGCGCGGGCTCGCGACCGGCGCCGACGACTACATCGTCAAGCCGTTCTCGGTGCCCGAGCTGCTTGCCCGCATCCGCGCGCTGCTGCGCCGCTCGAAGCCCGAGCGGGTGGCGGCGCTGCTCTCCGCCGGCGACATCGAGCTCGACCGCGACACCAAGCGCGTCTCGCGCTCCGGCCGCGAGGTGCCGCTCGGCCCGACCGAATTCCGTCTGCTCGAATTCCTGCTGGAGAACCCCGGACGCGTCTTCTCGCGCGAGCAGCTGCTCGACCAGGTCTGGGGCCGCGACGTCTATATCGACGAGCGCACCGTCGACGTCCACGTCGGCCGCCTGCGCAAGGCGCTCAACCGCGGCCGCATGCCGGACCCGATCCGCACCGTGCGCGGCGCCGGCTACGCGCTCAACGACCGCTTCGGCAAGACCGCCCAGTAGGGTCGCGCAGCAGGTCGGCAGCCACTTTTCTGCCGGCGTTCCCGGCCTGTCCCGCAACCGTTCCGCCCAATCGGAACCGTGACCTTGGGGAACCACAGTCCCGCACGGGGGGTTGAAGCCGGTCGACAGCGCCTCTCAGCGCCCGGCGCGGCGATCCCGGCGGCGATCGGCCGCCGGCTGGTAGGCAACGCGCGAGTGGTAGCCGCAATAGGGCAGGCCCTCGACCGGGGTGCCGCCGCAGAAGAAGAATTCGGCCGAGCCGGGATCGCCGATCGGCCAGCGGCATTTGCTCTCGTTCAATTCGAGCAGCGAGCAGCGCTGGCCGATCGGAATGATGTTCTCGATCAGCTCGGGCTCCGGCTCGAGCTCGGCCTCGTACATCGGCGCGAGCGCGGTATTGCCGCGCATCGACGGGCGCGACAGCCGCATCATGTGACCGGGCGCGCGCGGCTTGCGCGGCCGGGGCGCGCTCGACGACGGGCTTTTGGCACGCCCCGACAGCCCCAGCCGATGCACCTTGCCGATGACGGCGTTGCGGGTGATGCCGCCGAGCTCCGCCGCGATCTGGCTCGCGGACAGTCCCTCGGTCCATAATTTCTTCAGAAGCTCGACCCGCTCGTCAGTCCACATCATCTTTTCTTTGTCCCTTTTTCCTTCGCGCCGAGGTGCGGACGGCCGCGGCAGAATCCGTCTCTGACCTCCGGCAACGCGAAGTTGCCGTCGGGTACGCAGGAACTGGAGACAAGAACTTAGGAAACAGTCCGCCGCACGAGATATCGTAGTTGGTGATCGGAAACCTACTATATGCCGCGACTCGCACGCAAGAGTCCGCGTCGCCAGCTTCCACATGTTCCGCCGGTGGTATTTGCGCTGCGTCAAATTCCCGGCCGCGAACGATCACGATCGCTCATGGCGGCGATCAAGATCGTCGTGTTGACAGCCCATGGGGGCGACATAAAATGCGCAAAAGTGCCGCCTCGGAAGGCGGCACATTTCATTTCGCCACGACTCCAACCGGCGCATGCTCTCGTCGGCGGCGACGACCCCGCAATCCATGTCGGGGACACGCCTTCGGCGAAACATGTGCGCAGCATCCAAGGCGGGCCACATCGTGACGTCGCATCTGTTGCCGACTTTCGCGCGCGTCGACCTCGCCTTCGAGCGGGGCGAGGGCGCCTGGCTCACCGCGACCACCGGCGAGCGCTATCTCGATTTCACCTCCGGCATCGCCGTGAACGCGCTCGGCCACGCGCATCCGCGCGTCGCGGCCGCCCTCGCCGAGCAGGCCGGCAGGCTCATCCACGTGTCCAATCTCTTTCGCATTCCCGAGGGCGAGCGGCTCGCCGAACGGCTGTGCGCCGCGAGCTTTGCCGACTACGTCTTCTTCTGCAATTCGGGCGCCGAGGCGATGGAGGGCGCGATCAAATGCGCGCGCAAGTACCAGGCCGTCAACGGCGCCCCGGAGCGCGTGCGCATCATCACGTTCGAAGGCGCCTTCCACGGCCGCACGCTGGCGACGCTCGCGGCCGGCGGGCAGAAGAAATATCTCGAAGGCTTCGGCCCGGTGGTGGAAGGCTTCGACCAGGTGCCGTTCGGCGACCTCGAGGCGGTCAAGCGCGCGATCGGCCCGGCCACCGCCGCGATCCTGATCGAGCCGATCCAGGGCGAAGGCGGCGTACGCGTCGCCACCCACCAGTTCCTGCGCGAGCTGCGCGAGCTTTGCGACGCGAACGGGCTCTTGCTCGTGTTCGACGAGGTGCAGACCGGCATGGGCCGCACCGGCGACCTCTTCGCCTATCAGCACACCGGCGTCACGCCCGACATCATGGCGCTCGCCAAGGCGCTCGGCGGCGGCTTCCCGATGGGCGCATTCCTCGCCACCGCGGCGGCCGGCAAGGGCATGACGGCCGGCACGCACGGCTCGACCTTCGGCGGCAATCCGCTCGCCATGGCGGCCGGCAACGCGGTGCTCGACGTGATGCTGGCGCCCGGCTTCTTCGAGCGGCTCAAGCGCAACGCGCTCCTGCTCAAGCAGCGCCTCGCCGAGATGAAGGACCGCCACCCCGACGTCATCGCCGAGGTGCGCGGCGAAGGCTACCTGATCGGCCTGCGCGCGGCGGTGCCGAACGGCGAGCTGGTCGACGCGCTGCGCGCCGAGAAGCTGCTCGCGGTCGCGGCCGGCGACAACGTGGTGCGGCTGCTGCCGCCGCTCATCGTCGAGGAAGCCGATATCGCCGAAGGCGTCGCCCGGCTCGACCGCGCGGCGAGCGCGATCGAACGGGCGAAAGCCGCCAAGGCGGTCAAGGAAACGGCCAAATGAGCGATCCGGCGATCCGCCATTTCCTCGATCTCGTCGACATTCCGCCGCGCGAGCTGCGCTCGATCATCGAGGCGAGCCGCGCCATGAAGAAGCGCGGCCGCGCGCGCGCCGACAGGTCTTCCCCCCTGCCGCTCGCCGGGCGCACGCTGGCGATGATCTTCGACAAGCCGTCGACGCGCACGCGCGTTTCGTTCGACGTCGCGATGCGCCAGCTCGGCGGCGACGTCATCCTGCTGACCGGCCAGGAGATGCAGCTCGGCCGCGGCGAGACGATCGCCGATACCGCGCAGGTGCTCTCGCGCTACGTCGACGCCATCATGATCCGCACGCTCGACCACGCGACCCTGCTCGAGCTGGCGCGCCACGCCACCGTCCCGGTGATCAACGGGCTGACCCGCCGCTCGCATCCCTGCCAGGTGATGGCCGACGTGATGACCTTCGAGGAGCACCGCGGGGCCATCAAGGGCAAGACCGTGGCGTGGACGGGCGACGCCAACAACGTGCTCGCCTCGTGGATGCACGCGGCGCAGCAGTTCGATTTCGCGCTCAACGTCGCGACGCCGCCGGAGCTTGCGCCGAAGAAATGGCTCGCCGACTGGGTCAAGTCATCGGCTGCCGACATCCGCATCGGGCACGACCCGGAGCACGCCGTGCAGGGCGCCGATTGCGTCGTCACCGACACCTGGGTGTCGATGGGCGACCGCGACGGCACCCGGCGGCACAATCTGCTCAAGCCCTACCAGGTCAACGCGCGCCTGATGGCGCAGGCGCGGCCCGACGCGCTGTTCATGCACTGCCTGCCGGCCCATCGCGGCGAGGAGGTCACCGACGAGGTGATCGACGGGCCGCAATCCGTGGTATTCGACGAGGCCGAGAACCGCCTGCACGCCCAGAAAGGCATCCTGGCGTGGTGCTTCCACGGCGGCGGCGAGTGACTATCTAGGCGGAATGGGTCCGGGCGCCGCCCGCGCGGCAGGCGCCCCGACGCACATTCCTGAAAGTTCGCATGACCGAGATCGCGATCCCATCCCGTATGCCGGCGGCGGCGCCGGTCGACGACGCCATCCTTCCGTTCGAGGTGGCGAGCCTCGATCTGCGTGGGCGCGTAGTGCGGCTCGCACCGGCGCTCGACCAAATCCTCGGCGGCCACGACTATCCGCTCCCGGTCGCGACGCTGCTCGGCGAGGCGATCGTGCTCACGGTGCTGCTCGGCTCCTCGCTCAAGTTCGAGGGCCGCTTCATCCTGCAGACGCAGACCGACGGGCCGGTGCGCATGCTGGTGGTCGACTTCACCAGCCCCGGGCGGGTGCGCGCCTGTGCCCGCTTCGACCGCGGCAGGGTCGAGGCCGCGATCGCGGCTCGCGCGGCGTCCGCCGGCGAGCTGCTCGGCCAGGGCCACCTCGCGATGACCATCGACCAGGGCACCGACATGAGCCGCTACCAGGGCCTGGTCGCGCTCACCGGCGGCGGGCTCGAGGAGGCGGCGCACGAGTATTTCCTGCGCTCCGAGCAGATTCCGACGCGGGTGCGCCTCGCGGTCGCCGAGGAGTTCAGCGCCGCCAAGCTGGAGGTCATGTCGGCGACCGCCGGTGCGGAATTGGCCGCGGGCCCGCGCCACCGCTGGCGCGCCGGCGGCATGCTGCTGCAGTTCCTGCCCAAGTCGGTCGAGCGCATGCGGTCGGCCGACCTCGACCCGGGCGACGCCCCGGCAGGCACCGCGCCGCACGTGGTCGCTGAGGACGACGCCTGGCGCGAAGGCCGCTCCCTCATCGCCACGGTCGAGGACATCGAGCTGATCGATCCCGACCTGTCGAGCGAACGCCTGCTCTACCGCTTGTTCCATGAGCACGGCGTACGCGTCTTCCGCTCGACGCCGGTCGAGGCCAAGTGCTCCTGCTCGCGCGAGAACGTCCAGAACATGCTCAAGAGCTTTTCCCAGGACGACCGCGACCACATGGTCGAGAACGGCGTGATCTCGGTGACCTGTGAGTTCTGCAGCTCGCAATATTTGTTCGAGCCATCGGATGTGGCGAGTAGCGAATAGCGAGTAGGGAAGCACGCTATTCGCTACTCGCCATTCGCTATTCGCCCGATCTCAATTGAGCGTGCGCTTGGCTTCCGGACCATCGAGCGAGAAGGCGGGGATCTGGATGTCAAAGCGCTCGCCGCGCGCCGACACCATGCCGTAGGACCCGACCATGAAGCCCGACGGTGTCGGCAGCGGCACACCGCTCGTGTACTCGTAGGACGCGCCGGGCTCGAGCACCGGCTCCTCGCCGATCACGCCGGCGCCACGCACTTCCTGCACCCGGCCGAAGGCGTCGGTGATCCGCCAGTGGCGAGTCTTGAGCTGCACGGTCTCGCTGCCGTGGTTGCTGATCTCGATCGTATAGGCCCAGAAGAAGTAGCTTTTCTCCTGCGACGAGCGCTCGGGCAGGAATTTCGGGGTTACGGTGACCTCGATGTTGCGGGTAACCGTCTGGTACATGGCTAGTCTCCGCGAAGCGGCGCGCGTCGTGCTTGCCGGTATTGAATCGCGTCTTGGCGTTGCACGCAACTGTCCGGCAAAACGCAGGCAGAATCCGTGACTTGATCCGCGGCTTGGCAGGCCCGCGGCGAGCCGACGCCAGGTCTCGTCGGGGGCTTGCGATATGGGCTTGCGATTTGACGTCGTCTTGATGGCCAAGCGATTTCCCCGCGGTGCAAAACGGGGTAGTTGTCCGGCCCGACGCGGGTCCTCGATCGCCGCTCGCCGGTGCCCGCCACCCCGTCAAGGACGCAACGTTCGATGCCGCCTGTCACGCCACCCGGCCGCGACCTCCGCCTCGACCTGTTCCGCGGGCTCGCCCTGTGGCTGATCTTCCTCGATCACATTCCGTCCAACATGGTGAGCTGGCTCACCATCCGTAACTACGGTTTCAGCGACGCGACCGAGATCTTCGTCTTCATCTCCGGCTACACGGCGGCCTTCGTCTATGGCCGCGAGATGGACAATCGCGGCTTCATTGTCGCGTGCGCGCGCATCCTCAAGCGCGTCTGGCAGATATACGTCGCCCACATCTTCCTGTTCGTCGTCTACATGGCGGAGATCGCCTATGTCGCGTCGAGCTTCGACAACCCGCTCTACAGCGAGGAAATGGGCATTTTGAACTTCCTCAAGCAGCCCGACGTCACCATGATCCAGGCGATGCTGCTGAAGTTCAAGCCCGCCAACATGGACGTGCTGCCGCTCTATATCGTCCTGCTCGGCGGCTTTCCGCCGATGCTCTGGCTGCTCAAGCGCTCGCCGACGCTCGGGCTCGCGGTCTCGGCCGCACTCTATGCCTTGACCTGGCGTTTAGACTGGAGTCTGCCGGCCTATCCGAGCGGGACCTGGTTCTTCAATCCGCTGGCATGGCAGCTCTTGTTCGTGTTCGGCGCCTGGTGCGCGCTCGGCGGCGCCGAGCGGATTGCGCCTTTTGCGCGCTCGCGGGCGGTGTTCTGGCTTGCGGTTGCGTATCTCGTCTTCGCGTTCGCGATCACGATGACCTGGTACGTGCCGCATATGGCAAACGACGTACCGCACTGGCTGACCGACTGGATGTACCCGATCGACAAGACCAATCTCGACGTGCTGCGCTTCGCCCACTTTATCGCGCTCGCGACCCTGACGTTACGATATGTCCCGCGCAATTGGCCGCTTCTCGCATCTCCCTGGATGCGCCCCGCCATTCTGTGCGGCCAACATTCACTGGAAATTTTCTGTTTGGGCGTATTCTTGGCGTTTGCAGGCCACTTCGCCATGGTTGAGCTTTACGACGGCATCAGCATGCAGGTTCTGGTCAGCGCGACGGGCATCGCCGCGATGGTGGCCGTTGCGGCGCTGATAACGTGGTATAAGAACGTGGAAGCAAGAAAACACGGCCCGCGGCAGACACCTCCGAACGCGGACCTCGCGGGGGGCGAGGCATGAAAGCGCTGATGGCAGCCGTCATTACGACGGCCCTGGCGGCGACGCTCGCATCGCCGTGCCTTGCGGCCGATGAAGGGGCCTGCTTCGTCGCCAGCAGCCTGGTGCAGGCCGATTTCCCCCTGCCGCGGGTGGCGGCGGCGATCGCCCACAAGCAACTCAATGTGGTGGTGCTCGGCTCGGCATCCTCGACGCTGCCGGGTGCGACCGGCGCCGCCAAGGCCTATCCGGCGCGGCTCGACGCCTCGCTGCAGCGCCGCCTGCCGGGCGTCGCCATCAAGGTCGTCGCCCATGTCAAGGCGCGCGAGACCGCGGCCGACATGGTCACGACGCTGCGCCAGGTCCTCAAGGATGAAAAACCCGACCTGGTGGTCTGGCAAACCGGAACCGTCGATGCCATGTTAAGCATAGACCCCGACCAGTTCCAATCCGCGCTCGCCGAAGGGCTCGATGCGCTGCGTGACGGCAAGGCCGACGGGGTCTTCATGAACATGCAGTACAGCCCCCGCACCGACTCGATGATCGCCATGGGCGCCTACATCGAGGCGATGCGATTTATTGCGCTGCAGCGCGAAATTCTCTTGTTCGATCGCCTTGCCGTGATGAATGATTGGAACGAAATGGGCGTTTTTGATCTGTCGGCCACCACCAAGAAGATCGACATCGCCGAACGGGTGCACGACTGCATCGGACGCCTGCTGGGCCGCCTCATCGTCGATGGGGCCAATCTCGCGCAAGCGAGCAATACCGGGGCTGGAAACATGGAAACGCCGCACAGGGAAATTCACTAGCCATGGCGCCGCTTGGACAGCTGACACGGCTGGCCGCGGGCCTGATCGCGTGCGCGCTGGCGCCCGCGCTCGCCTGCGCGCAGGGCCAGACACTCGCCTGCGGCGCTCCCAAGGAGCTCACCCGCCTCACCCAACCGCTGCCGCGCACCGCCGAGCGCCTCGCCAAGGGTCTGCCGCTGACGATCGTCGCGATCGGTTCGTCATCGACCTTCGGCGCCGGCGCGAGCTCGCGCGACGCCTCCTATCCGAGCCAGCTCCAGCGCGATCTGCAGGCGCGCTTTCCCGGCAGCCCGATCACGGTGATCAACCGCGGCGTCAACGGCGAGGAGGCGCGCGAGATGCTGGCGCGCTTCGGCGAGAGCGTGATCGAGCAGAAGCCCGATCTGGTGATCTGGCAGGTCGGCACCAATTCGGTGCTGCGCCACCGCGACATCGCGCCGACCACGCCGCTCATCCTCCAAGGCGTGCGCGAGCTCAAGGCGCTCGGCATCGACGTGGTGATGATCGACCCGCAATATTCGCCGAAAGTGCTGGAGAAGCCGGACGCGCAAGGGATGGTCGACCTGATCTCGGCGACCGCGAAGCAGGCGGACGTCGATCTGATCCGGCGTTTCGCCATCATGCGCTATTGGGTCCAGCACGACCACATGGCGTTTGCCGATTTCACCGCGCCCGACCGGCTCCACATGAACGACTGGAGCTACGCGTGCCTCGCCAAGCTGATCGGCGGCGCGATCACCGAGGCGACGCAACGCAATGTCGCCTCGGCGCAGGCGCACGTGACCAGGAATCAATGATCGGAGATCAGGGATCAGGCATTCCGATCCCTGATCTCCGCTGCCTGATCCCTGTCACCCTCACGCCTTCTCCAGCGCGGCCACGAGATCCTCGATCAGATCATCCGGGTGCTCGAGCCCGGCGGAGAAGCGCACCACGCCGTCCGTGATGCCGAGCTCGGCGCGCGCCTGCGGGGTGAGGCGCTGATGCGTCGTCGTCGCCGGATGGGTGACGAGGCTTTTCGCGTCGCCCAGATTGTTGGTGATGCGGATCAGCTTGAGCGCATTGAGGAAGCGGAAGGCCGCTTTCTTGTCGCCGCCGACGTCGAAGGCGACGAGGGTCGAGCCGCCGCGCATCTGCTTCTTGATGATTGCGGCCTGCGGATGATCGGCGCGTCCGGGATAGACCACGCGCGCGATCTTCGGGTGCCTGGCCAGCGCATCGGCGACGATCGCGGCGGTCTCGGTCTGGCGTTGCACGCGCAGCGGCAGCGTCTCGAGCCCCTTGAGCAGCACCCAGGCGTTGAACGGCGACATGGCCGGGCCGGTCTGGCGCAGCAGCATGTGGAAATTGTCCTGGATGAATTTCTCCGCCGCCAGGATGACGCCGCCGAGGCAGCGGCCCTGCCCGTCGATGTGCTTGGTCGCCGAATAAACCACGCAATCGGCGCCGAGCGCGAGCGGGCTCTGCCAGATCGGCGTCGCGAAGACGTTGTCGACGACGAGCGTCGCGCCGGCCGCATGCGCGATCGCCGCGATGGCGGAAATGTCGAGCACGTCGAGCGTCGGGTTGGTCGGGCTCTCGAGGAAGAACACCTTGGTGTTCGGCCGCGCCGCCCGCTTCCACTGCTCGAGGTCGAGCCCGTCGACCAGCGTCGCGTTGACGCCGAAGCGCGGCAGGAATTCCTCGATCACCCAGCGGCAGGAGCCGAACAGCGCCTTGGCGGCGACCACGTGGTCGCCGGCGCGCACCTGGCCGACGAGGGCGGTCGTCACCGCCGCCATGCCGCTCGCGGTCGCGCGCGCGGCTTCCGCGCCTTCGAACTCCGCCATGCGGCGCTCGAACATGGTCACGGTCGGGTTGGAGTAGCGCGCGTAGATGTAGCCCGGCTCGGTGTTGTTGAAGCGCGCCTCGCATTGCTCGGCGCTGTCGTAGACGAAGCCTTGGGTGACGAAGAGCGCCTCGCAGGTCTCGCCGAACTGCGAGCGCAAGGTGCCGGAATGGACGAGGCGGGTTTCGGGGCGGTATTGGTGGACGGGCGCAGACATCTTGGACTCCTCTTGGCCGCACGGGCCAACAAAAAACCGGCCGAGGGAAAAATCCCAAGCCGGGTCCAAGCGTCCCCGGCCTTTTAGCGATTTGTTTTACGTGGCTGCAAGCCGGCCGGCTCAAATGACCACGGGATAAGCGGCTGTTTAGGCGCGCGCCGCCTTCCCGTCAAGATGGGCGTCGGGTAGAGGGAACGCATGGCTCTCGCGTTCCGTGCCGACGACAAGGGGATCCTGCCCGACCGGATGATCGCGGCGCTCGCCGAGGCGGGCGGCATCATCGCGGCGGCGGAATTCAACGACGACCAGATCCAGCCCGCGAGCCTCGACCTGCGGCTCGGCGAGGTGGCGTACCGGGTGCGCGCGAGCTTCCTGCCCGGCCCCGGCGCGACGGTCGCGGAGCGCATCGACGATCTCAAGCTGCACGAGATCACGCTCGGCGACGGCGCCGTGCTCGAGACCGGCTGCGTCTACATCGTGCCGCTGCAGGAGAGCATGGCGCTGCCCGCCGACATCGCCGCGGCCGCCAACCCGAAAAGCTCGACCGGGCGGCTCGACGTGTTCACCCGCGTGATCGCCGACCAGACGCGCGGCTTCGACCGCATCGAGGCGGGCTATCACGGCCCGCTCTATGCCGAGATCAGCCCGCGCACCTTTCCGGTGCTGGTGCGCGAGGGCTCGCGGCTGTCGCAGATCCGCTTCCGCCGCGGCCAGGCGGTGCTCGGCCCCGACGCGCTGGTGGCGCTGCACGCGCAGGAGAGCCTGGTCGACGACGAGGACGCCGACGTGAGCGAGGGCGTCGGCGTCGGCGTCGATCTTGCGGGTTTCGACGGCCGCGTCGGCTACCGGGCGAAGCGTCATACGGGGCTGATCGACGTCGACCGCCGCGCCGGCTACGAGGTGGCGGAGTTCTGGGAGGCGATCGCGGCGCGACGCGACAAGAGCTTCGTGCTCGACCCGGACGAGTTCTACATCCTCGCCTCCAAGGAGGCCGTCCAGGTGCCGCCCGACTACGCCGCCGAGATGGTGCCGTTCGACCCGCTGGTCGGCGAGTTCCGCGTGCACTATGCGGGCTTCTTCGATCCCGGTTTCGGCTATGCGGGCGCCGGCGGGCGCGGCGCGCGCGCCGTGCTGGAAGTGCGCTCGCGCGAGGTGCCGTTCATCCTCGAGCACGGCCAGACGGTCGGCCGCCTCGTCTACGAGAAGATGCTGGCGCGGCCCGACCAGCTCTACGGCCAGGGCATCGGCTCGAACTACCAGGCGCAGAGCCTCAAGCTGTCGAAGCATTTCCGCGCCTGAGCGGCGCAAATGGGCCGCCGCAGGCCGCTTGTAATCATTGCGGAATCCAAATTTGTTCTGGCAAAATTTCCCCTGAGTTGAATTCATTCTCATATACACTTTTAGCGATAAGAACCCGTTGCGAATTTCCGCCGCCAGATATGCTCGCATCGGGAAGAGACGCCGACGGATGGTTCGCCATTGGCGCGCTAACGCGCCGTTAACCCTTCGGCGCCGCAGTTTCGCCCGACGCGAGCCGCGCGTCGTAACGCGCATTCGTCGCGCGGCTTGAGCGATCGGTAACGAATTTGCCCGCTATATGCGCGCGTTGACCCAGCGTGCGCCCCGGCACGCGAGGAGACATTGATGGACAATCGCAGGTCCGTCGCGCGCACGCGCGTCCGACGCAATGCCGAGATCGTGGTGGATCGGCGCGCGCCCGAGAAGGTGCAATGCACCTTGCAGGATCTCACCAGCACCGGCGCCTGCATCACGCTTGCCAGCACCTATCGGGTGCCGGACACGTTCGAGCTGACCTTCGATCACGGGCGCTCGCGCCGGCCGTGCTGGGTCAAGTGGCGCACGCACGACCGGCTCGGCATCTCGTTCACGAATCCTCTCGAGCAAGCCGAAACGGCCGGCGAGTGACCGCCGGCCGTATCGAGTGCACGCAGCGCGAAGAGATCAGGCCGGCCGCGGCGGCGGCTCCGGGCGGTTGCGCCGCTCGGCCATGAACTGGTCGAACTCGGCCTTGTCCTTGGCCATGCGCAGGCGCTGGAGGAACTCGCGAAACTCGCGCTGCTCCTCTTCGAGGCGGCTCAGCGTCTCGGAGCGATACTCGTCGAAGGCGCGGTTGCCGCTTGACGATCGGCCCCAGCCGCGGCCGAAGCTCTCCATCTTCGAGCGCATGCGATCCATCTTGTCCTGCATGTGATCGTGCCAGCGCTCGTAGCCGCGTCCGCTCCAACAACCCATCTTCCTGCTCCCGATCACGATGCCGAGGATGACGAGCCCGATCGGCCACCAGAAGATGAAGCCGAGGATCATCAGCACGATCCAGCCCGGGTGCCAGAACCACCCTATGGGCGGCCCGTAGCCGCGATAGCTCCAATCGTGTGCCGCGTAGCTCATCGGAGTCCTCCGACATGAGGTTTACGAGTGAATGTTAATTACATTTACATTCGGCCTACGCCGCTGTCAACGGGCCGGCGAAAAAATTAATTGGCGGAATTCAGTCGGGCTCGGGCAGGCCGAGGCCCCGCAAATAGACAAGCACGCCGGCCTCGAGCAGTTCCTCGGGCGACATCGGCAGCGCGCGGCGGCCGGCGTCGGCGCGACCGAACAGCGACGCGATCCCGTGCGCGAGCGACCAGATGTGCAGCGCCATCATCAGCGCCGGCGGCCGGCGGCCGGCCGGCAGCCCCGCGATCAGCGTCTCGGCGGCGCCGCGCAGCACCGCGAAGGCGGCGTCGCCCGCCGCGCGCAATTCGGGACTCGCATCGACCGGAATGCCGGCCTCGAACATCGCCGAATAATAGGCCGGCTCGCTGCGGGCGAACGCCAGATAGGCGCGGCCGAGGCGCTCGAAGGCGGCCATCGGCTCCGGCCGCCCGTCATCCCAGGCGCGCGCCAGCGCCTGGGCGAACTGATCGAAGCCGCGCCTTGCCACATCGACCAGAAGGTCATCGCGATCGCGGAAATGCCGATAGGGCGCGGCCGGGCTCACGCCCGCCGTGCGCGCCGCTTCCGCAAATGTGAACCCGGCCGGCCCCTTCTGCGCAATCAGGTCGAGCGCCGCCTGGATCAGCGCCTCTTTCAGGTTGCCGTGGTGATAGCCGCGGGGCCCGCGGGAATCTCTCGACCAGCTCATGTGAAGGATATTTACATGAGCCGCGAGGTCGCGTCACCCGGCGGGTTGCATCGGCCAGGCGAAGACTCGACAGGGGCTCGCCGCCGCGTCTTTCTTCCACAATTCATCCCATTCCGAACATGAAGCGATTTGATATGATGTGGGCCATGACGAGCGATCAGGTCAAAGAAATTCTGGATCGAGTGCTCACTTGGCCGCGAGAGGACCAGGAGAAGGTCGCGCGCTTCGTGCAAAAGGTGGAAGAGTGGCGCGTCAGCGACGAGATCACGGAGAGCGAGTGGCGAATCATCGAAGAGCGAGCCGCAACGTGCGACCTCGCGACCGATGAAGAGGTTGAGCAGCTGTTCAGCCGCTATCGCACTGCATGAAGCTTCGCTACAACCGCGGTGCGCTTGCCGACCTCGAGGAAATTTTTTCATACATCGCTCAAGACAACCCCGAGGCCGCCGCGAAACTCGTCGCGCGGATCGAGGCTGTAGCCGCGCGAATTGCCGAGTCGCCGTACATTGGGGAGGCCGCGCGCAAATCAAGATTTCGTCGTATGCCGATCGGCAAGTACCTGATCGTTTACGAAGTTGCCGAGGCCGAGGTCATCATTCACTACGTGCGCCACGGCGCTCGACGTCGTCCGTGGGAGCGAGAGTAAGCCTCTGATCGTCCGATTATTCATTCGACCGCGGCGCTCGGAATCGGAACGATGCGTTCGCGTGCGACTTCCGCGGCGTACGCGAGTGCTGCTCGGATATCCTCCGGCTGCAATTGCGGATAAGCCGCAAGGACCTGCTCCTGGGTCTCGCCGCTGGCGAGAAAATCGAGGATCAACGACACCCAGATGCGCGTGCCCCTAATGCACGGCTTGCCGAAGCAAACCTGCGGGTCGATCGAGATTCGATCAAGTGGCGACGTCATGCGACCAGGTTATCAGAGCGTCGCCGGGAGCGCCAACCGGCAGCCCCTAAGCGGGATCGGGCCGCGTGCCTCCACGCGGCCCGAGCGTCTCAATTCCGCCTCTCAGGTCCCCAGGCTGCCGCTCATCACCGGGCCGACCGCGACCCAGCGCTCGCCGTTGAATTGCTGCATCTGCATCTGCTTGATCGGGTAGAAGTCGTCCGGCCCGGTATTGATGGTGATGCCGGGCAGCAGCAGGCCGAGCTTGAGCGCGTGCAGGTTGGCGGCCTCCTTCATCACGTTGGCGCGCGTGAGGTTGTCGCCGCACTGCTTGAGCACCTGGATCAGGGTCTGCGCGACCGTGTAGCCGTAGACCGGGAAGCTCGAGGTCTTGTCGCCCTCGGGGAAATATTTGTCCATGAAGGCCACCCACTCCTTCATGGCCGGATCGTCCTTCCACTGCGGATCGATCGAATCCTTGAGGTAGTAGGTCGACAGGATCCCCTTGGAATATTCGAGCCCGGCCGGCTTGAGGACGGCGCCGACCGACTGCGACACGTTGTTGAGGAGGTGCACCGGCTTCCAGCCGATCTCGCCCGCCTTCTTGATCGCCTGGGCGGCGAATTTCGGCGTCGTCACGTTGAAGAAGACGTTGGCGCCCGACTCCTTGAGCGTGATGATCTGCGAATCGACGGTCGCGTCGCTCGTCTCGTAGGGCTGCTCGGAGATGATCTTGAGCTTGCCGCCGAGGCCGTCCTTCAAGCCCTTCACGTAGTCCTTACCGTAGTCGTCGTTCTGGTAGAGGATGCCGATCTTGGCGTCCGGGTGCTTGTCGATCAGGTACTTGGCATAGATGTGCCCTTCCGACTGGTAGCTCGGCTGCCAGCCCATGGTCCACGGGAAGTGCTTGGGATCGCCCCACTTGGTGGCGCCGGTCGCGACGAACAGCTGCGGCACCTTCTTGGCGTTCATGTACTTGTGAATCGCCGTGTTGGTCGGCGTGCCCAGGCTCTGGAAGATCAACAGCACCTCGTCGCTCTCGACCAGCTTGCGCGCCTGCTCGACCGTCTTGGGCGGGCTGTAGCCGTCGTCATAGGAGATGAAGTTGATCTTGCGGCCGTTGATGCCGCCCTCGGCGTTCACCTTCTTGAAGTAGGCCGCGATCGTCTTGCCGATCTGGCTGTAGGCGGAAGCCGGGCCGCTGTAGGGATTGATGTTGCCGATCTTGATCTCGCTGTCGCTCGCGCCCGGATCGTATGTCCCTTTCGCCCAGGCCCGGGTCGCGAACGTCGCCGCCACGGCGGCGGACGAGACCAGGACCGTACGTCTATCGATGCGTCTGCTCATCGCTTCCTCCTTCCCAAATGGCCGCGATCTGCGGCGTTGTGATCCGGCCGGCCCGGCGTCTCACCGGGCCGGCAGTCCGGATTTGTCGCCCTGGTGCCGGGCGAAGCGGGCGCCGATCCACCGAACCAGGCCGGCGGCGCCGCTCGGCATCAGGTAGATCAGCAAGATGAGAATGACCCCGTAGACCGCGCCGGCGAGCCCCTTCGACACCTGCTCGGCGATGTTGGGCACGAACAGCACGAAGGCGCCGCCGATGAGCGTGCCGGCGATCGAGCCGACGCCGCCGACGACGAGGCCGACGAACAGCGCGATCGCGAGCGAGAAGGTGAAGCTGTCGGGGGCGACGTACGCGATCGCGATGGCGCCGAGCGCGCCAGCGACGCCGGTGTAGAGCGCGCTCACGCCGAAGATCAGCGATTTGTAGAGCGCGACGTTGATGCCCATGGCGCTCGCCGCGGTCGGATGATCGCGGATCGCGATCAGCGCGCGGCCGGTCCGGCTTTTCACCAGGTTGGCGGCGCACACATAGAGCAGGACGGCGACGCCGAGCGTGAAGAAATAGAGCCACTGATCGGAATTGAGCGGCAGGCCGAACGGGGCGTCCGGCTTGGTGATCACGATCCCCTGCACGCCGCCGGTCCAGTCCTCGAGGAAGTTCACCTTGAGGAGTTGCGGGGTCGCGACCGCGAGCGCGAAGGTCGCGAGCGCGAGATAGATGCCCTCGAGCCGCAAGGCCGGCAGGCCGAACAGGAAGCCGCTGACGAGGCACGCGAGGCCGGCGGCCGGCAGCGTCCAGACATAGGGGATGTCGGCATTCATCATGATGGCGGCCGTATAGGCGCCGATCGCGTAGAACGCGCTGTGGCCGAGCGAGAACTGGCCGTTGACCCCCGTCAACAGGTTGAGGCCCAGAATGGCGATCGCGTAGATCACCGCCAGCGTGACCTGGAAGACGAAGAAATTCTTCAGCACGAACGGCAGCGCCGCGGCGAGAGCGAGAGCTCCAACCAGCGCCACCGCGCGCCAGGCCGTTGGCGCGGGCGCGCCCGGGAATGCCGCGCGCGGCGGCGCACTGACGGCTGCATCGCGCGGCGTGTCAGGGACGTGCTGCATGGCTTACACCCGGCTCACGACGCGGCGGCCAAACATGCCGCCCGGCTTGACGATGAGCACCGCCACGATGATGAACAGCGCGATGGTGAGCTTCAATTCGCGGCCGGCGACCGGGATGTAGGTGGCGGCGAGATTCTCGATGATGCCGACCGTAAATCCGCCGAGCACGGCGCCGCCCGGGCTGGTGAGGCCGCCGAGCACCGCGCCGGCAAAGCCGTAGAGCAAGATGCTCACCATCATGTTGGGCTCGAGAAAGACCACCGGCGCGATCATCATGCCGGCGACCGCGCCGATCGCCGCCGCCATGCCCCAGCCGAGCGCGATCATCCAGCCGACCCGGATGCCGGCGAGGCGCGCCGATTGCGGGCTCGCGGCGGCCGCCCGCATGGCGAGCCCGATGCGGGTGTGGCGGAAGAAGAGATAGAGCAGCACCAGCATGATGAGCGTCATCGCGATCATCCCGGCGTCGTGCCGGCTGACGAGGTTCTGGCCGAACAGCGGGCCGCTGCCGAACGGGCTCGGAAAGGTCTTGATCTGGTAATCCCAGATGAAGCCGGCGCCGCTGTTGAGGATCGCCAGCAGCGCGATGAACACCACCACGTGGCTCAGCACCGGCGCGTCGTGGATCGGCTTGAACACGATGCGGTCGATGGCGACGCCGGCCACGAAGGAGATGGCGACCGCGGCGACGAAGGCGACCCAGTAGGGCGCGCCCCACTGCATCAGCTGCCAGGCGATGAAGGTCGAGAACATCGCCATCTCGCCCTGGGCGAAATTGAGATGGTCGATCGCCTGGTAGATCATCACCACCGCAAGGCCCATGCAGGCATAGATGCCGCCCGTGGCGATGCCGGCGAGGACCTGATGCAGCAGGAGTTCCATGGTCTTCGCCTCGCGCGCCTCAGTAGCCGAGATAGGACCGGCGGATGTTTTCGTCGCGGCCGACCTGGGCGGCCGGGCCGGCCATTACCAGCAAGCCGGTCTCGATCAGGTAGGCGTGGTCGGCAAGCGCGAGCGCGAGCGCGGCGTTCTGCTCGACGATCAGCATGCTCATGCGTTCGCGCCGGTTGAGCGCGCCGAAGATCTCGAACATCTCCTCGACCACCATCGGCGCGAGGCCGAAGGACGGCTCGTCGAGCAGCATCAGGCGCGGCCGCAGCATCATGGCGCGGCCGACCGCGAGCATCTGCTGCTCGCCGCCCGACAGCGTGCCGGCCTGCTGGCCGCGCCGTTCCTTGAGCCGCGGGAAGTAGCCATAGACGCGCTCGATGTCGGCCGCGATGCCGGCGCGGTCGCGCCGCGTGATCGCGCCGATCTGCAGGTTCTCTTCCACGGTCTGGCGCCAAAAGGTGCCGCGGCCTTCCGGCACGTGGGCGATGCCGAGGCGCACGATGGTCTCGGTCGCCTGGCCGGCGATCGACGCCCCGGCGAAGCGGATGTCGCCGCGCGTGCGCACCATGCCGCACAGTGCGCGCAAGGTCGTGGTCTTGCCGGCGCCGTTGGCGCCGAGCAGCGCCGTGATGCCGCCATCCTCCACGGCGAGATCGAGCCCGAACAGCACCTGGATGTCGCCGTAGAAGGCGCACAGCCCGCGGGTTTCGATCAGCGCCGTCATTTCCGCGTCGTCCCGAGATAGGCGAGGATCACGTCCTCGTTGCGCTGCACCTCGGCGGGCGTGCCCTCGGCGATCTTCTTGCCGAAATCGAGCGCCACCACCCGGTCGCAGATCGACATCACGAGATTCATGTGATGCTCGACCAGCAGCACGGTGACGCGGCGCTCGTCGCGGATGCGGCGGATCAGGCGGCCGAGCTCCTCGACCTCGCCGTGGTTGAGCCCGCCCGCCGGCTCGTCGAGCAGCAGGAGCTTCGGCTGCGCCGCGAGCGCGCGCGCGAGCTCGACCCGCTTCTGCACGCCGAACGGCAGGTCGGAGACGCGGCGCCGCGCCACCTCGGCGAGATCGAGGAAGTCGATGAGCTCGGCCGCGACCTCGGCGAGCCGGCGCTCCTCGCGGCCGGTCCACGGCAGCCGCAGCGCATTGCTGAGGAAGTCGCTGCCGCCGAGACGGTGGCTGCCGACCCGGATGTTGTCGAGCACCGACATGGTGCGGAACAGCGCGAGGTTCTGAAAGGTGCGGCCGATGCCGATCGCCGCCATGCGGTGCGGCGGCAATGTCAGAATGCTGCGCTCGGCGAAGACGATGTCCCCCTCTTTCGGCGTGTAGAGGCGGCTGAAGCAGTTGAACAGCGTGGTCTTGCCGGCGCCGTTCGGCCCGATCAGGCCGAGCAGCTCGCCGGTGTGGATCGCGAACGAGACGCGCTCGAGCGCGATGACGCCGCCGAACCGCACGCTGATGTCGCGCACGGCGACGAGCGGCGCCGCGGCGGCGGCAGCGAAGCTGCCGAAGCGCGGCTGGAGTTCGACGGCACCCGACATGGCCGACACGGGGCGCGGCCTTTCAGAGCCGGATCGCCGGCGCGGCGCGGCGATCGCCGCGCCTCGTCACGCAAATCCCCACGCTCGCATGCATCCTGCTTTTCTCCCTCTGTCCGATTCTGGTTGTTGTTGTTCTTGCTCAGCGGCCGCTGAGATCCACCTCGACGTTGCGCACCAGGTTGACGAGCCGCGGGCCGATGTCGCGTTCGAGCCGGTCGCGGGTGAACTGAAAGGACGGCGCCCCGCAATTGAACGCGAAGGCGCCGGAGCCGTCGGCCGCGAGCAGCGGCACGCCGACCGCGTTGATGTCGCGCTCCCATTCGCCGAGCGCGAGCGTGAAGCCGCGCGTCGCCACCTCCTCGATCGCGCGCTCGATGCCGGCGCGGACCTTGGGCCAGCCCTTGCCGGCCTCGCGCCGCAGGTAGCCGAGCAGCCAGTCGCGTTCGGTCTCGGGCAGGCCGGCGATCAGCGCGCGGCCCATCGCGGTGGTGGCGATCGGGATGCGCGCGCCGAGGCCGAGCCGCAGCATCACGCCCTGCTTGCTGCGGCAATGCTCCACGTAGATGAGGTCGAGCCGGTCGCGCGTGCCGAGCGCGACGGAAGCGTCCGCGTAGTCGGCGAGCTTCTGCATCGAGCCGCGCGCGATCTGGCGGATGCGCATGTTGGCGAGCGCCGAGTAGCCGAGCGCGAGCGCCGCGGGCGCGAGCTGGTATTTGCCCAATCGCTCCACATACGTGAGATAGCCGAGCTTGGTGAGCGTGTAGGTGAGCCGCGTGACGGTCGGCTTGGGCAGCCCGGTGCGCTGCACCAGCTCGCCGTTGCCGAGCAGGCCGTCGGTCGGCGTGAAGGCGCGCAGCACATCGAGGCCGCGCGCCAGCGCGCTGACGAATTTGCGGTCGCCGCCGCCGGCGCGCGTGCGGCTCGCGGGCGTCGGCATCTCGCGCAAGTCATGCCCGGTATGCAAGGTCATCGACGCAAATCAAGACTCTCAGGCGTGACGGTTGACAAGGATTGTCACCACACCCTAGCGTTTCGGTCAACGCGCAGAATTGAGTTCCGCAGTGCGAAACGAGGCTCGGCAGGCGCGCGAAACGCGCGCCTGCGCGCAAGACTTAGGGAGGTCAGCCGCCGCGACCGCAGGCTCCTGCGCCGTCGTGTCGCAGAAGGGGGATCGGACCGTGGACAATCAAGCCAGCTTGCAAGCCAGCTCGCATGTCAGCTCGCGCCGCGACGGCGGCATCGCGGTCATCACCGTGGACAATCCGCCGGTCAACGCGCTCAAGCATGCGGTACGCGCCGGCATCCGCGATGCGGTCGCGGCCGCGCGCGACGACGCGGCGGTCGAGGCGATCGTGCTCACCGGCGCCGGGCGCACGTTCATGGCGGGCGCCGACATCACCGAATTCGGCAAGCCGCCGCAGCCGCCGAGCCTGATCGACGTCATCGCCGTGATCGACGCGGTCAAGAAGCCGACGATCGCGGCCATGCACGGCACGCCGCTCGGCGGCGGCCTCGAGATCACGCTTGCGTGCCATTTCCGCGTGGCCGCGCCCGGCACCCGGCTCGGCCTTCCCGAGATCAAGCTCGGGCTCATGCCCGGCGCCGGCGGCACCCAGCGCCTGCCGCGCCTCATCGGCATCGACAAGGCGCTCGGCATGATCCTGTCGGGCGATCCGATTCCGGCGCAGGACGCGCTCGCCGCCGGGCTGATCGACGCGATCATCGAGGGAGACCTCGTCGCCGGCGCGGTCGCGTTCGCGCGGCGCGTCGTCGCCGAGAAGCGCCCGCTGCGGCGCGTGCGCGACACCGAGGACAAGCTCGCCGAGGTGCGGCGCGATCCGCAAAAGTTCGGCGAGATCGTCGCGGCCCATGCCAAGCGCTCGCGCGGGCTTGCGGCGCCGGCCGCCGCGATCGAGGCGGTGCGCTGGACACTCGATGTGCCGATCGACGAGGCGCTGCGGCGCGAGCGCGAGACCTTCATGCAGCTCCTTGCCGGCGACCAGTCGAAGGCGCAACGGCACATCTTCTTTGCCGAGCGCGAGGCGACAAAAGTGCCCGGCATGCCGAAGGACGTCGTTCCGCGCGAGATCAAGCGCGCGGCGGTGATCGGCGCCGGCACCATGGGCGGCGGCATCGCGATGTGCTTCGCCAATGCCGGGATTCCCGTGACCGTGATCGAGACCGCCGCCGATGCGCTCAAGCGCGGCCAGGACACGATCGCCAAGAACTACAAGACCTCCGTCGCGCGCGGCAGCCTCAGCGCCGACGAGATGGAGCGCCGCCTCGCGCGGCTCAACGGCACGACCGATATCGCCGCCGTGGCGGATGCGGACATCGTCATCGAGGCGGTGTTCGAGGAGATGGACATCAAGAAGCAGGTTTTTGGCAATCTCGACCGGCGGGCCAAGCCCGGCGCGGTGCTCGCGACCAACACGTCCTATCTCGACGTCAACGCGATCGCGCAGACGACCAAGCGGCCGGCGTCCGTGCTCGGCACGCACTTCTTCAGCCCGGCAAACGTCATGCGGCTCCTGGAAATCGTGCGCGGCAAGGAGACGGCGCCCGACGTGCTGGCGACCGCGATCGCGGTCGGCCGCAAGCTCGGCAAGGTGCCGGTCGTCGTCGGCGTGTGCCACGGCTTCGTCGGCAACCGCATGCTCAGCGCGCGCGGCATCGAGGCGGAGCGGCTGCTGCTCGAAGGCGCGCTGCCGCACGAGGTCGACGGGGCATTGCTCGAGTTCGGCTTCCCGATGGGGCCGTTCGCAATGAGCGATCTTGCCGGCCTCGACGTCGGCTGGCGCAACCGCAAGGCGCTCGGCGTCAAGGCGGTGATCGCCGACGCGATCTGCGAGAAAGGCGACTACGGGCAGAAGACCGGCAAGGGCTATTACGTCTACGAGGCGGGGGCGCGCGCCGGGCGCCCCAATCCCGACGTCGAGGCGCTGGTCGTCGACGCGTCGCGCCGGCTCGGCATCGCGCGGCGTACGATCGACAAGGCCGAGATCATCGAGCGGCTGATCTATCCGATGGTCAACGAGGGGGCGCGCATCCTCGAGGAAGGCATCGCCCTGCGGCCGGGCGACATCGACGTGATCTGGATCTACGGCTACGGCTTTCCGCTGTGGCGCGGCGGGCCGATGTTCTATGCCGACCATGTCGGGCTCGCCGCCATCCGCGACCGGCTGGCGGAGCTGGCAAAGACCACCGGCGACAAGCGCCACGCGCCGGCGGCGCTGCTGGAGCGGCTGGCGAACGCGGGCGCGACCTTCGCATCGCTTGCGGGCGACAAGGCCTGACGATGGCGCGGCGCCCGCACGCCTGGGAGAAATCCTATCCCGAAGGGGTGCGCTGGGATGCGCCGATCGCCACCTCGACGTTGCAGGAGCTGCTCGACCACGCGGTCGCGGCCTATGCGTTGCGTCCCGCCTTTGCGTATCGCAAGCACGTGCTGACCTACCGATCGTTCGCCGATCTCGCGGTGCGCGCCGCCGCGGGCCTGCTGCGGCTCGGCATCGGCCGCAACGACGGCGTCGCGCTGCTCTTGCCGAACACGCCGTTCCATCCGATCAGCTTCTTCGCGACCCTGCGCACCGGCGCGCGCGTCGTGCACCTGAGCCCGCTCGATGCGGCGCGCGAATTGACCCACAAGCTCGCGGACTCCGGCGCGCGCACCCTGATCACGACCAACCTGTTCGGGCTCGCCGACAAGGCGGAAAAGCTGCTCGCCGCCGGGCATGTCGACCGCGTGATCGTCGGCGACGACGCGACCTGGGGCCCGGCGCCGACGCCGCCGGATGCGTTCACGCCAAGCCGCCACGCGATGACGTTCGACCAATTGCTCGATGCGCCGCCGCCGGCGCATTGGCCGGCGGTCACGCCCGACGACGTCGCGCTGCTGCAATATACCGGCGCGACCACCGGCCTGCCCAAGGCCGCGATGCTCACCCACGCGAACCTCACGGCGGCGGTGTCGAGCTATCTCGAATGGATCCGCGGCCAGTCGCGGCCGCGCGGCGCGCAGGACCGGGTGATCCTGGTGCTGCCGCTGTTTCACATCTACGGGCTCTCCAGCATCATGCTGCGGCATCTCGCGTGCGGCAACGAGCTGCTGCTGCGGCCGCGCTTCGACGTCGAGGCGGTGCTGCACGACATCGAGGTCGAGCGCGCGACCTCGTTTCCGGGCGTGCCCACCATGTGGATCGCGCTGATCAACCATCCCGGAATCGAGACGCGCGACTTTTCCCCGCTCCGTATCATCGGCTCGGGCGGCGCGCCGCTGCCGGTCGAGGTGGCGCAGCGGGTCAAGCGCATCATCGGCCTGCCGCTGCCGAGCGGCTGGGGCATGACCGAGACCTCGCCGGCCGGCATCTCGCCGCCCGCGAACGCGTTGCCCAAGCCCGGCACCATCGGCATTCCGCTGCCCGGCATTACGGTCGAGGTGGTGGCGCTCGACGATCCGCATCGCGTGCTCGGCATCGGCGAGACCGGCGAGCTGCGCATCAAGGGCAAGAACGTGATGCAGGGCTACTGGAACCGGCCGCAGGAGACCGCCGCCGTCATGGTCGACGGCTGGTTCCTCACCGGCGACATCGGCTTCATGGACGATGACGGCTATTTCTTCCTGGTCGAGCGCAAGCACGACGTGATCATCTCGGGCGGCTTCAACGTCTATCCGCTCGCGGTCGAATACGCGATCTACGAGCATCCCGACGTCGAGGAGGCGCTGGTGATCGGCGTCCCCGACGCCTATCGGGGCGAGACCGCCAAGGCCTTCGTCAAGCTGCGCGCCGGCGCGGCGACGCTCACGCTCGAGGCGCTGCGCGCCTTTCTCGCCGACAAGCTCGGCCGCCATGAGCTGCCGACGGCGCTGGAGATTCGCGCGAGCCTGCCGCGCACCAGCGTCGGCAAGTTCGCGCGGCGCGAGCTCGCCGACGAGGAACGGCGGAAATCATCCGCCGACCGTCAACCTGCCCTTACGCCCGGAGGAAGCTGATGTCCGAAGCCGTCATCGTCTCGACCGCCCGCACGCCGATCGGCAAGGCCTTTCGCGGCGCCTTCAACATGACCCATGGCGCGACGCTGGGCGGCCACGTGGTCAAGCACGCGGTCGCGCGCGCCGGCGTCGATCCCGCCGAAGTCGACGACGTGGTGATGGGCTGTGCCGTGCCGGAGCGCGCGACCGGGCACAACATCGCGCGGCTGTCGGCGATCCGCGCCGGCCTCCCGGTGAGCGTCGGCGGCATGACCATCAACCGGTTCTGCTCGTCGGGCCTGCAGACGATCGCGGTCGCGGCGCAGCGCATCATCGCCGGCGAGGCGGACGTGGTCGTCGCCGGCGGGCTCGAATGCATCAGCCTGGTGCAGGACGGCCGCGAGCATGTGCGCGAGGACTGGCTGATGGCGCACAAGCCGGAGGTGTGGATGCCGATGATCGAGACCGCCGACATCGTCGCGGAGCGCTATGGCGTGAGCCGCGACGCGCAGGACGCCTATTCGCTGGAAAGCCAGCGCCGCACCGCGGCTGGGCAGCAGGCCGGGCGCTTCAGCGACGAGATCGTGCCGCTGTCGACGACCAAGAAGGTGGTCGACAAGGTCACCAAGGCCGAGAGCCTGGAGCAGGTGACGCTCAAGAGCGACGAAGGCAACCGGCCCGACACGACGCTCGAGGGGCTCGCCGGACTCAAGCCGGTGCGCGAGGGCGGCTACATCACGGCCGGCAATGCGAGCCAGCTCTCCGACGGCGCCTCCGCCTGCGTGCTGATGAGCGCCAGGCTCGCCGAAAAGCGCGGCATCGAACCGCTCGGCACATTCCGCGGCTTCGCGGTCGCGGGCTGCGAGCCGGACGAGATGGGCATCGGGCCGGTGTTCGCGGTGCCAAGACTGCTTGCGCGCTGCGGCGTCAAGATGGACGACATCGACCTGTGGGAGCTCAACGAGGCCTTCGCGAGCCAGGTGCTCTACTGCCGCGACAAGCTCGGCATTCCGCAGGAACGCCTCAACGTCGACGGCGGCTCGATCTCGATCGGGCATCCGTTCGGCATGAGCGGCTCGCGCATGACCGGCCACGCCCTGATCGAGGGCCGCCGCCGCAAGGCGAAGCGCGCGGTGGTGACCATGTGCATCGGCGGCGGCATGGGCGCCGCCGGGTTGTTCGAGATCAATTAGTCTAGCCGTCATGCCCGCGAATGCGGGCATCCACGTCCTTCTTCTTACTGCAGCAAGGAAGCAAGACGTGGATGGCCGGGACAGGCCCCGCCATGACGAAAGGCCGGGAAAACGATCATGGACCTGCGCTTCACGCCCGAGGAAATCGCGTTTCGCGACGAGGTGCGCGCGTTCATGCGCGAGGCGCTTCCCGCCGCGATCCGGCGCAAGATGGTCGAGGGCCATCGCCTCGCGAAGGACGACATCGTCGCCTGGCAGCGCATCCTCAATGCCAAGGGCTGGGCGGTGCCGCACTGGCCGGTCGAGTGGGGCGGCACCGGCTGGACGCCGGTGCAGCAATACATCTTCCGCGACGAGCTGCAGCAGGCGCCCGCGCCCGAGCCGCTGCAGTTCGGCACCACCATGGTCGGGCCGGTGATCGCGCATTTCGGCAGCGAGGCGCAGAAGCATCGCTTCCTGCCGCGCATCGCCAATATCGACGACTGGTGGTGCCAGGGCTTCTCCGAGCCCGGCGCGGGCTCCGACCTCGCCTCGCTGCGCACCGCGGCGAAGCGCGACGGCGACCACTACGTGGTCAATGGGCAGAAGACCTGGACCACCATGGCGCAATATGCCGACTGGATCTTCTGCCTGGTGCGCACCGATCCGTCCACGAAAAAGCAAGAAGGCATCAGCTTCCTCTTGATCGACATGAAGACGCCGGGCGTCACGGTGCGGCCGATCCAGACCATCGACGGCGGCCATGAGGTCAACGAGGTGTTCTTCGACGACGTGCGGGTGCCGGGCGCGAACCTCGTCGGCGACGAGAACAAGGGCTGGGACTACGCCAAATTCCTGCTCGGCAACGAGCGCACCGGCATCGCGCGGGTCGGCATCTCCAAGGCGCGCATCCGGCGGCTGAAGGAGATCGCCGCGCTGGAGCGGATCGGCGACAAGCCGCTGATGCAAGACGAGCGCTTCGCGCTGAAGATCGCGGCCGTCGAGGTGCAGCTCAAGGCGCTGGAGATGACGCAGCTGCGCGTGGTCGCGGCGGCGCGCATGCGCGGCGGCAAGCCCGATCCGGCCTCGTCGATCCTGAAGATCCGCGGCTCGGAGATCCAGCAGACGATCAGCGAGCTGCTGCTGGAGGCGGTCGGCCCCTATGCGCTGCCCGACCAGGTGCCGCACGACGAGAGTGAGCGCTGGAACGAGCCGCCGATCGGGCCGGAATGGGCCGGCCCGCAGGCGCCGCACTACTTCAACTGGCGCAAGGTCTCGATCTACGGCGGGTCGAACGAGATCCAGAAGAACATCATCGCCAAGGCGATCTTGGGTTTGTGACCATGGACTTCGAGCTCACCGATGAGCAGCGCCTGCTGCGCGAGAGCGTCGAGCGGCTGATGGCCGATCGCTACGATTTCGCGGCGCGCAAGCGTTTTTCGCAAGAAACGGGCGGGTTCAGCGCGGAGATGTGGCGCCAGTATGCCGAGCTTGGGCTGCTGGGACTGCCGTTTGCGGAAAGCGATGGCGGCCTTGGCGGCGGAGCGGTCGAGACCATGATCGTGATGGAGGCGTTCGGGCGTGCGCTTGCGCTCGAGCCCTATCTCGCGACGATCGTGCTCGGCGGCGGGTTCGTGCGGCTCGGCGGCAATGCCGCGACACGAACGGCGCTGGTGCCGCAGATCGCCGGCGGCGCGCTCAAGCTCGCCTTCGCGCATGCGGAGCGGCGGGCGCGCTACGATCTCGCCGACGTGGCGACGAGCGCGCGCTGGGACGGGACCGGCTTCGCGCTGAACGGCGCGAAGAGCTTGGTGCTGCACGGCGATGCCGCCGACAAGCTGGTGGTCTCGGCGCGGCTCTCCGGCGGGCAACGCGACCGCGGCGGCCTCGCGCTGTTTCTGGTCGATGCGGCCGCCGACGGCGTCGCGCGCCGCGGCTATCCGACCGTCGACGGGCTGCGCGCCGCCGAGGTGACCCTGTCCAACGTGCGGGTGGCGGCCGATGCCGTGATCGGCGAGCCGGGCGACGCTTATCCGCTGATCGAGCGCGTCGTCGACGGCGCTATCGCGGCGCTCGCCGCCGAGGCGGTCGGCGCCATGGCGGCGATGCATGAGCTCACCGTCGAGTACCTGAAGGTCCGCAAGCAGTTCGGCGTGCCGATCGGCAGCTTCCAGGTGCTGCAGCATCGCGCCGCCGACATGCTGGTCGCGCTCGAGGAGGCGCGCAGCATGGCGCTGCTCGCCACGATGATGGCCGACGAGCCGAACGCGAGCGAGCGGCGCAAGGCGATCGCCGCCGCCAAGGTGCAGATCGGCCGCTCCGGCCGCATCGTCGGCCAGGGCGCGATCCAGCTGCATGGCGGCATCGGCATGACCATGGAGGCGAAGGTCGGCCACTACTTCAAGCGCGTCACCATGATCGATACGCTGTTCGGCGACGCCGACCATCATCTCGCCGCGCTCGCCCGCCTGGGCGGGCTGGTCGCGGCGTAGGATTTCGCGGCGTCATTGCGAGGGCTGCGCAGCAGCCCGAAGCAATCCCGATCCGCACATGCTGTGGCGCGAGATTGCTTCAGCCTGCTGCGCAGGCCTCGCAATGACGTTGAAACCTCAGGAGCCTGCCAATGCTGCCACCACCTTCGCCGCGTAGCGCGGAGCTCGCCGAGCGCATCACCGCCTTCATGGAGGAGCACATCTATCCGGCCGAGCCGGCCTTCGAGCGCGAGGTGCGCGAGGGCGACCACTGGGACGAGCCGCCCGTGATGGCGGAGCTCAAGCGCAAGGCGAAGGCCGCGAACTTGTGGAACCTGTTCGTGCCCAAGAAGCACGACCCCAACGGCCTCTCGGTCACCGAGTACGCGCCGCTGTGCGAGATCATGGGCCGCTCGCCGATCGGCGCCGAGCCGTTCAACTGCTCGGCGCCCGACACCGGCAACATGGAAACGCTGATGCTCTACGGCAGCGACGCGCAGAAGAAGCGCTGGCTCGAGCCGCTGATGGCGGGCGAGATCCGCTCGTGCTTCGCCATGACCGAGCCGGCAGTCGCCTCGTCGGACGCGACCAATATCCGATCGCAGATTGTCCGCGACGGCGATTCTTACGTGATCAACGGGCGCAAATGGTGGACGTCGGGCGCGATGGACAAGCGCTGCCGGCTCGCGATCTTCATGGGGCAGACCGATCCGCAAGCGCCGTCGCACAAGCGCCAGTCGATGATTCTCGTGCCGATGGACACGCCCGGGATCAAGATCGTGCGCGCGCTCAGTGTGTTCGGCTACGACGACGCGCCGCACGGCCATGCCGAGGTGATCTTCGAGAACGTGCGCGTGCCGGCCGCGAACATCCTGCTCGGCGAGGGCCGCGGCTTCGAGATCGCGCAGGGACGGCTCGGGCCGGGCCGCATCCACCACTGCATGCGCATGATCGGCATGGCCGAGCGCGCGCTGGAGACGCTGTGCCGGCGCGCCATCTCGCGCACCACGTTCGGCCGCACCATCGCGGAGCACGGCGTGACCCGCCACTGGATCGCCGAATCGCGCATGGAGATCGACCAGGCGCGCCTGCTCACCATGCATGCGGCGCAGATGATGGACACGGTCGGCAACAAGGCGGCGCGGTCCGAGATCGCCATGATCAAGGTGGTGGCCCCGAACGTCGCGCAGAAGGTGATCGACCGCGCCATTCAAGTATGCGGCGGCGGCGGCGTGTCGCAGGAGTTCCACCTCGCCTATGCGTATGCCCGCGCCCGCGCGATCCGCCTCGCCGACGGCCCCGACGAGGTGCACCGCGAGGCGGTGGCAAAACGCGAGCTGCGCAAATACGCAGCGCAGGGCGGCAATGCGGGGTGAGGGGAGACACGAGCGCCGCCGCGGCTACCCTCCCGCCCGTTGGCGGGGAGGGTCGGCCGCGCGAGCGAAGCGAACGCGGACGGGGTGGGGGGACTACGCTTGCTCATGCGCAGGCGATGCGAAGAACACAACGAACTCTGAGCAAGCGGCCCCCCCACCCCCAACCCCCCCAACCCCTCCCCGCCACTCGCTTCGCTCGCGGGGGGGGGAGGGGAGCGCAGGCACCACGCGGGTCGTGAAGAGGTCGTCCCAACAAAAGGCGTGGGCGGGCAAGCACATCACGCAATCAGCACCTCACGCAATCGTCACGCCGCCATCCGCGACGATGATCTGCCCGGTGATGAAGCTCGCCGCCGGCGACGCCAGGAACGCGGCGATCGGCCCGATCTCCTCCGGCTCGCCGATGCGCCGCAGCGGCGTGCGGTCGGTCCGTCGCTTGAGCGCTTCCGGGTTCTCCCACAAAGCCTTGGCAAAATCGGTCTTCACCAGGCCGGGCGCGATGCAGTTGACGCGCACGTTCTTCGGCCCCCATTCGAGCGCGAGGTTGCGCGCGAGCGCGAAATCCGCCGCCTTGGAGATGCCGTAGGCGCCGATCACCTCGCTGCCGCGCAGGCCGCCGATCGAGGAGACGATGACCACCGCGCCGTCGCGCCGCTCGGCCATCTCCGGAATGGTGAGATTGCAGAGCCACAGGTTGCTCTTCACGTTGGTGCCGATGATCTTGTCGAAGGCCTCGTCGGTGAGCTGCCCGAGCGGCCCGTAGGCCGGATTGGCCGCCGCATTGCCGACCACGATGTCGATGCGGCCGAACGCCTTGCGGGTGCCGGCGACCAGCGCCTCGACCTCGTCGCGGCGCGACACGTTGCAGGGGATGACGGCGGCGGTGCCGCCGGCCGCCCGGATCGTCGCGGCCGCCTCCTCGCAGGCCGGCGCCTTGCGGCTCGAAATCACCACCCTGGCGCCCTGCTCCGCCATCGCGCGCGCAATCGCGAGACCGATACCGCGGCTCGAGCCGGTGATCAGGGCAACCTTGTCGTCGAGGCGGAAGGGTGAGGGCATGGGGGATGTCCTTGGTGCGGCAACGTTGCCAACTTGCCTCATTGGGACCAATCCGGAAAGATGCGGCGGCCTTTTCGCTTCGCTCCGACTAGGCAAGCGGGGAGAGGCAATAAACAATAAAAGAGAGTGGCCATGCGCCTCGCGTTCAGATTCATTCTGGTCACTGCCCTCGCCTGCGCGGCACCGTGCGCTCATGCCGATACTCTGCGGATCGGCATGCTGGGGGATCCGGCCACGCTCGATCCGGCGCAGAGCTCGAGCATCAACGACCGCGTCGCCTTTGCGGCCTTCTGCGACAAGCTGATCGATCTCGACGACAAGCTTCACTACGTGCCGCAGCTCGCCACCGCGTGGACGTGGGGGGCCGATGGGCTCTCCCTCACGCTGAAGCTGCGCGAGGGGGTCGTCTTCCACGACGGCACGCCGTTCGACGCGGAGGCGGTGCGCTTCAATCTCGAGCGCGACAAGACCGCGCCCTATTCGCGCCGCAAGACGGAGCTCAAGCCGGTGCGCGCGGTCACCGTGATCGACAGCCACACGGTGCGGCTCGATCTCTCCGAGCCCTATGTCCCGCTGCTGGCCCAGCTCGCCGATCGCTCCGGCATGATGGTGTCGCCGAAGGCGGCGCGCGAGCTCGGTGAGAAGCTCGCGACCCACCCGGTGTGTGCCGGCCCCTATCGGTTCGTCGAGTGGGTCGCGCAGGATCGTATCGTCTTCGACAAGTTCGCGCAGTACTGGAACAAGGGTGCCGTCAGCATCGATCGCGTCGTCTATTTGCCGATTCCGGACGACAGCGTGCGGCTCGCCAATCTGCGCGCCGGCGACTTGCAGATCATCGAGCGCGTGTCGCCGACCGACGTTCCGACGGTGCGCAATGACGCGCGCGTGCGCCTCGCGGCGGCGCCGTCGGTCGGCTATCGTCTCTTGTCGATCAACACCAACAAGGGCCCGGCCGCCCACACCCCGCTGGGCACGAGCGCCAAGCTGCGCGAGGCATTCGAGCTTTCGCTCGACCGTGCGGCGATCAATCAAGTGGCCTTCGATGGCGCCTTCGTTCCGAGCAACCAGCCCGAGCCGCCGGGCTCGCCGTTCTACGACAACGCGTTGCCGGTCCCGCCACGGGATCTTGCCCGCGCCAAGGCGCTCGTCGCGGCGAGCGGACAGAACCGGGTTCCCGTCACCCTGCTGGTCAGCACCGACCCGCTCGACGGCCAAGTGGCCCAGATCATCCAGGCCATGGCCGGCGAGGCAGGATTCGATGTGAAGATCGAGGTGACCGAGAGCACCAGCCTGCTCGCTCGCCTCAAGAGCGGCAACTACGAGATGGCGCTGCTGATCTGGAGCGGGCGGCCCGATCCCGACGCCAACATCGCGATGTGGGTTGCCTGCGACGGCTTCATCAACTGGGGCGCGTTCTGCGATCCGAAGCTCGACGCGATTCTCAAACGCGCGCGCTCGGCCGCGGACGCGAACGAGCGCGCCAGGCTCTATGCGCAGGCTGCGGCAATCTACCTTTCGGCGCGACCCTACATCTTTCTCTATCACCTCAAATGGTACTGGGGCCTCTCCGCCAAGCTCGACGGGTTCGTGCCGCATCCCGACGGGATCATCCGGCTCACCGGGCTGCATCTGCGGCCGTAAGCTCTCGCAACTCACGCTTCCATCCCGCAACCGTGTTCGATATAGAGAAAAGGCGGGGCGCGAAGGCATAGTCAAAAGACCCCCGGCAAACGCAAGTCATTGATTTGCGGGCGTAGTTCAGTGGTAGAACGACAGCTTCCCAAGCTGTATGTCGTGGGTTCGATTCCCATCGCCCGCTCCAGCCTACGCCCCTTGGGGGCTTCGGCTGGCAGGCCACCCTTCGCAACGAGCACGCGCGTCGCAAGGAAAATCCAGGGGCGTAGGCTGCCCGCCGTAGCCTTGGCGAAGGCGGGCGCTTCGAGCCCGCCGCAGTCCCGCCCAGAACGCACAGCAAGCCTAGGGCCGCGAATCACCGCTTCCCGGCCCCCGCGTATGCGCTGCTGCTACATGAGCGACCTGCACCTCGAGACGCAGGACTACCGCTGGCCGCTGCCCGACGGCGACGTGCTGATCATCGCCGGCGACCTGTGCCACGCGCGCTGCCTCACGGCGGGTCCCGACGACCCGCCCGCCCTCAAGCAGCGCGACCGGGTGCTGCGCCTCGCCGACGCGGTGCGCGCACGCTTCGCCCATGTGCTGCTCATCCTCGGCAACCATGACCATTACGAGAGCACGTTTTCCGAGACGGCCGGGCTGCTGCGCGCCGGCCTGCCCGGGTTCACGGTGCTCGACGACGAGACCGTCGAGATCGACGGCGTGCGCTTCTTCGGCGGGACGCTGTGGACGGACTTCGCGGGACGCACCGGGCTCGACGCGGTGCGCCGGCGCTGCGGCGAGTTCTTCTTCGTCAAGGTGCGCGCGCCGGACGGCAGCACGCGCCGGTTCCGGCCCGAGGATGCGCTGGCGGCCCACGACGCGACGCGCGCGGCGCTCAGCCGCTCGCTCGCATTCGCGAGCGGCAAGGCCACCGTCGTCATCACCCACCACGCGCCGAGCCGGCAGGGGCTCAATCCGCATCATTCAGGGAACGGCCTCGACGCGGCCTATGCGAGCGATCTCGACGGCTGGATCGCCGGGCTCGCGAACGTTCCCGTGTGGGTGCACGGACATACGCACACGCGCCGGCTCTACCGGATCGGCGCGACGCAGCTGCGCACCGATGCCCGCGGCTTCGACGGGCGCGACTTGGGCTCGCGCGGATTCAAGGGCGAATCGAGCTTCGAGATCTGACGCGGCGGTCGCAGACACAATCCCGCCAAACTCCATGCGGTAACCTCCGGTAGTCAGGTGAGGGCCGCCATGGCATTCTGGGGCTGCCTTTGCGCATGAGCTTGTGGGGGCTTGTATGACGCCGTCGAACCTCGTTCCGGGTTTCTCATGCCGGGTCGCGGCGCTTCTGCTCGCGGTCGCTGCCGCGGCACCCGCCGCCCGGGCGCAGGCGCCCGCCGCCGACAGCGCGGCGGCGCGCGAGGCGGAGTTCGACGCGGCGCTCGCGGCCGGATACAAGGCCGGCACGCGCGGGCCCGCCACCGTCAAGCTGCTCGACCAGGCGACGCTGGCGGTCCCGGCCGACGAAATCTTCATTCCGACCGCCGAGGGCAACCGCATCCTGCGCGCGCTCGGCAACACGATCAACGGCGACACCTATCAGGGCATCGTGCTCGGCACGCAGCGGACCGATGCCTGGATCGTCGTCGTGCGCTACGTCAAGGACGGCTACATCAAGGACGACGACGCCAAGAACTGGAACGCCGACGAGCTGCTGCAGAACCTCAAGAGCGGCAACGAGGAGGCGAACAAGGACCGGGCGTCGCGCGGATTTCCGCAGGTCGAGATCATCGGCTGGATCGAGAAGCCGACCTACGATTCCTCGACGCACCGCCTCGTCTGGTCGCTGTCGAGCAAGGACAAGGGCGAGCCGGACAGCGCCGACAAGGGCATCAACTACAACACCTATGCGCTCGGCCGCGACGGCTATTTCAGCCTCAACCTGCTCACCAGCTCGGCGCGCATCGATGCCGACAAGGCGGTGGCGCGCAACCTGCTCGCCGCGCTCGCCTACAATTCCGGCCGCCGCTACGAGGACTTCAACGCGTCGACCGACCATATCGCGGCCTACGGCATCGTGGCGCTGGTCGGCGGCCTCGCGGCGAAGAAGCTCGGCCTGCTCGCGCTCGCCGGGGCCTTCGTGCTCAAGTTCGCCAAGCTGATCTTCCTCGGCGTCGCCGCCTTTTTCGGCGGCGTCTTCAAGCTGTTCGGCCGCAAGAAGACGCAGGCCTGACGGCGCTCGGGTTGGGGCACGCTCAATCCATAGAGCTACCTTATGACCGCGATCACCTCGTATTCCTTGACCCAATCACAGACAGGGCACCTTTCCGACGTCCAGCATCCCCTATTGGTGAATCGAAAAAGCTGACCGGTGTTGCAGCAACCTTTATGGCCGCACTTGCACCGGAAAACCCGGTAGTCGACGCGCCTTTCCCCGCAATTTGGACATTTCTTGACATAGTTCGGCATTTGCGCGCTCCGCCGACTGCTGTTTCAGCACGATACCAGCTCGCAAATGTGAGGGGTAGACACGATGAGCGGCGCCAGGTTCGTGTCGTGCGGCTTGGCGTAACGTGATCGACCTGATTGCTCTTTGTTGTTTCGCCGCACAACAGCGGCGAAGCCCAAGGCCGCGTCAGAACCCGCCGGCGCTGAAGCTCAGGCGCTGGGTCACGTCGTAGCTCGCCTTGGTGACCGGGTAGGCGTAATCGACGCGGATCGGGCCGAACGGCGAGCCCCACACGAGGCCGGCGCCGAAGGAGGAGCGGATCGCGCTCGAATTGCCGAGCGTGAAGGACTGCGACAGCGCCGGCAGGCTGCCGACGCCGCCCGATGACCAGACGCTGCCGGCGTCGGCGAACACCGCAACCTTCAGATTGAAATCGGACGGCAGATAGGGGATCGCGGCCTGCGTCTCGGCGCTCATGCCCCAGTAGGCGGTGCCGCCGATATTGTCCATGGTGCTGCCGGGCGTGAGATCGCGCGGGCCGATGCCGTTCGGCGCGAAGCCGCGCACCATCTGCGGGCCGCCGAAGAAGCGATTGAGCAGCGGCACGTCCTGCCCGCCCCACGGCGTGAGCAGGCCGCTCTGCGCCCGCACCATGCCGACCACGCCGTCGGCGATCGCGTGGTAGTAGCGCGCATCCTCGGTCGACTTGATGAAGTTCACGTCGCCGCCGACGCCGGCGATGTCCTGCTTGAACTCGGCGGAGATGCCGTCGGTGGGGCTCTTCCTGTTGTCGCGCGTGTCGTAGGCGAGCGTATAGCCGACCATCGAGACCCAGGCCGGGCCGGCGGCGGCCGCCTGCGCAACCGGGAGCGAGACCGTGCCGGCGACGAGGCTCGGGTCGAGCGAGACGCTCTGGTTGAAGATCGAGTAGCGCACCTGCGCGCTGACGTCGTCGCTGATCGGCAGGCCGAGGCGCACGGAGCCGCCGTAGTTGGAGCTGCCGTAGGACTGGTAGCTGCTTTGCGAGGTCTGCTTGCCGAAGACGTCGAGGCCGAGCGAGACGCGGCTGCCGAGCAAGCCGGGCTGGGCGAAGCCGACGTCGATCGAGCGGCTGTACTGGCCGTAGGTGAGCGCGAGCTTCACGTACTGGCCGAGGCCGAGGAAGTTGCGCTCGCCGAGCGTCACGTCGCCGACCACGCCGTCGACGGTCGAATAGCCGATGCCGAAATTGAAAACGCCGGTCGGCTGCTCGACCACCTCGACATCGACGACGACGCGGTCGGGCTGCGAGCCCGGGACCGTGGTGATCTTCACGCTCTTGAAATAGTCGAGCGCCTTGAGGCGACGCTCGGCGCGATCGATCAGCCCGCGGTTGTAGGCGTCGCCTTCGACAATATCGAACTCGCGGCGGATGACCCAGTCGCGCGTCTTGGTGTTGCCGCGGATGTCGATGCGCTCGACGTAGCGGCGCGCGCCCGGATCGACCGCGTAGACGAGATCGAGCGTGCGGGTGCGCGGATCGGGCGCGCCCTGCACATGCACGGCGGCGAACGGAAAGCCGCGCTTGGCAAGCGCGATCGCCAGATCGTCGACGGTCTTTTCCACCAGCGCGGCGTCATAGGTGGCGCCTGGCCGCGTCTCGAGCGTGGCGGCGAGCGCATGGCCGTCGACCTGCGGGATGTGCGAGGCAACATCGACCTTGCCGAAGCGATAGGGCGCGCCTTCGTCGATCGAATAGGTCACGACGATGCCCCGGCGCGCCGGGTCGAGCGCGGCGCGCACCGGCGCGACGCGCACGTCGACATAGCCGCGATCGAGATAGAAGCGGCGCAGCAGGTCGCGGTCGGCCTCGAGCTTGTCCGGGTCGTAGAGGTCGCTGCCGGTGAGGAAGCTCAGGATGTTTGATTCGCCGGTCTTGATCACGCCCTTGAGGCGCCAGGCCGCAAAGGCGCGGTTGCCGACGAAGTCGATGCGCTTGACCGTGGTCTTGGCGCCCTCCGTGATGGCGAAGACGAGATCGACGCGGTCGCGACCGTGCGCGACGGTCTGCGGCACGATACGGACGTCAAAACGGCCGCTGCGGCGATACAGCTCGGTCAGCCGCTCCACGTCGCCCTGCACGGTCGCGCGGATGAGCCCGCCGCGCACCTTCGACTGCAGCGCGGCGGCGAGCCGCTTGTCCTCGAGCGCGTGATTGCCCTCGAAGGAAATGCGGTCGATCACCGGCGCCTCGACCACCGTCACGATGAGACGGCCGCCGTCACGGCTGACCTTCGCGTCGGTGAAGAGGCCGCTCGCATAGAGCGCCTTGAGGCCGGCGTCGATCGCCTTGGCGTCGCGCGGCTGATCGGTTGAATTTTGCGCGCCGGCACGCGGCGCGAAGTAGGAGCGGATGGTCGCGGCCTCGATCCGCTTGTTGCCTTCGACCACGATCGCGCCGACGCCGGGCGCGCCCTCGCCGGCTGCGACAGGCGGCAGCAGCGTGAGAAAGACAATGCCGACCGCGAGGACGGCGCCGATCGCCGGCCGCGACCGCGACGTGCGCAAGACCGCGCGCGAGCGCATCACTCTCGAACTCCCCACCCACCGTGAATGCACCCAGACGACCCTGCCGGACGGGCGAAAGCGTGACGATTTGCGTGAGATTACGGGGCTTTATCGCGGCGGCGCGCAGCTAACGAATGGTCGATACGCGCCCCGCCGCGGCGGCGGCCGCGCGCAGCCGTCGGCACGGCGCCGCAACCATGCGGGTGGGCGCTTGGACGGCGCCGCGTCAACGCGTGGCATCATGCAGGCATGCGCAGCCGAGGGTTGCCGCCGCGGGCATTCGGTCCTATTTGAGGGCCGGGCCATTGGCATGACTGAGACGATCCCACAGGGTATTTCCGCGCGTCCCCTCGCGCTGGGCTTTGCGATCGGCGCCGGCGTGCTGGCCGCCGGCACGGCGGTGCTCTGGTTCCACTACGGAACCGCGGTGTTCTACGAGACGATCCTCGCCGGATTGAATGCATGTTTCTGAGACGCAGATTTCCGAGCCGCAGAGGACGACGCCGATGACGCCGCAGCATTCCCGCCTGATCACGGTGCTCGGCGCCTTCGCGGCCGGGCTGGCGCTGTGCTTCGGGGCGATCTACTTGATCGCCGGACCACGGCTTTCCAGCGTTGCCTTGCGCACCGCCCAGATCGGCGGCCCGTTCCGGCTGATCGACCAGAACGGCAAGACCGTCACCGACCAGGATTTCAAGGGCAAGCCGTTCCTCGTCTTCTTCGGCTTCACCCATTGCCCGGACGTCTGCCCGACCACCCTGTTCGACATCTCCGAGGTGATGAAGAGCCTCGGACCCGACGCGGACCGCGTCGGCGCGGTGTTCATCACGGTCGACCCCGGGCGCGACACCGTGGCCTCGCTCAAGGAGTATCTGTCGAGCTTCGATCCGCACATGGAGGGGCTCACCGGCGATGCCGCCGCGCTCGCCGCGGTCGCCAAGGAATATCGCGTTTATTACAAGAAAGTGCCGCTCGACGGCGGCGACTACACCATGGACCACACCGCGATTGTCTACCTGATGGACAAGGACGGCCACTTCGTGTCGCCGTTCAGCTTGAAGCGCAAGCCGGAGGCGTCCGCCGCGGAGCTGCGCAAATATCTTTGAGGTGAACGCGAACGCGCCGGGGGCCCCGCGGTTCGGGGGGCGCGACGGGGGATTTGAGGCAATGCTGCAGAAGCGGGCGCAAAAGATCGACCGGGTGATCGGTCGCAACATCCGCATTCACCGACTGGCGAAGAAGATGTCGCAGACCGAGCTGGGCGAGCGTCTCGGGGTGAGCTTCCAGCAGGTGCAGAAATACGAGAACGGCACCAACCGGGTGGGCAGCGGCAGGCTCTACCAGATCGCCGCGATCCTCGGCCTGCACGTGAGCACGCTGTTCAAGGGCGGCGAGCGGGCCGAGAAGGCCAAGGACTCCGGGCTGCTCGACCTGCTGGCCGAGCCGCAATCGGTGCGGCTGATCCGCGCCTTCGCCAAGATCACCGACAGCTCGGTGCGCCGCTCGCTGGTGCAGCTCGCGGAGAAATTCGCCGAATCGCTGTGAGCGGGAACGATCAGCGAATGGCGAGTAGCGAGCAGCGAGCCGCCATTCGCTGCTCCCCTATTCGCTATTGGCCACCACGCACCTAATTCGCCTTGACGAATGCCTCGGCCACCGTCTCGGCCAGCGACTTGCGCGCCACCATCAGGCACTGAGCCGCCATCGCGTCGATCTTGCCGGTTTCGGCAATCAGGTAGTCGAGCATCACCAGCATGGCGACGACGTCGCGCTCGGGAATGAGTTCCACTTCCTGACTCTCGGCGAGATTTTCCATGGCAGTCACCAATCCTGGAGTAATGAGGAAGACCCGTCCAGCCCCGCGCGGGGGATGGCAAGCGAGCGCGGCTCCGTCGGTCCTGAGCCGGCGTCGAAATTCGCGAGGCCGCAATCGCCGCCGACGCCGCTCATCAGCTCGAGCCGCGCCGCGCGCACGAGCAGGACGAACATCGGCAGCCGCAATGCGGCGCCCTCGATGATGGCGTAGTCGAGCATCATCTCGAGCGTGCGAATGTCCGGGCCATCCAGCGCTTCCGGTCGCTTGCTCATGGGACCCCGTTCGGCTGATGGCGCCGGCACGACCTGCCGGCGCCGAGGCTTGTGATTGTGGGCAATGGCGTCAGGCCGCTTCCTGCTCGCGCCGCCGCGTCCACACCACCGGGAAGTCGGGACCGCTGAGCGGGTCGCCGTCGTTGAGCCGCTGGGTGTGATGCAGCTGCTTCGGCGCCCACGGCCGGGTGCAGAAGCGGATGTCGTCGCCGCAGTAGCGCAGCGAGGCGGCGCGGCGCACCTGGTAGCGGGTGTGATTGCCGCCGGCGCCGTGGATCGTGCGGTAGTGATGCACGATCACGTCGCCCGGCTCGACGTCGAAATGGACGATGTCGTAGTCCCCCATGTGCCCCTCGATGTCCGGCAGCGGCTCGCCCTGGGCGCCCGGCAGCGGCGTCTGCGACATGAACACGTTGGGCTGGTAAAGCTTCCCGTCGCGATGGGAGCCCCGCACGTATTGCATGACGCCGCCCTCGAGCGTCACGGGGTCGACCGGGATCCACATCACGCAGCACTGGTCGCCGTCGATCTCGAAATAGGTGGCGTCCTGGTGGAAGGCGGTGCGCTCGCGCGTCTGCGGCTCCTTGACGAAGATCTGGTCGCCGAAGAAGTTGACCTTCTCGGAGTCGAGCAGCGCGCCGGCGATCTCAGGAACCGCGCCGGCGGTGCAGAAGCGGCGGAACTCGCGCAGCCGCGCCGCGATGCCGGTGTCGAGCAGGAAGCTGCCCTTGGCGGATTGGTTCTTGTCGATCAGCAATGGCTTACCGCTCGCCTTCATGTATTCCATGATGCCGGACACGTCGTGCTGACCGCCGTCCTCGGCCTTCAATTTCTGCCAATCGCCGCTCTCATACGCCTTGGTCAGCGCGCTGAGGTCGTAGCCGCTGGGACTCTGCCCCAGCTCGCTCACGGCCTGGTCGATGCAGCGCCGAAGCGAATTGACGCCGCCGAGATCGAGAATGCCGCGCAGCAGGACGACGCCGGCGACCTTGTAGGCGGCGATTTCATCTTTCGTGATCGGTCTTGCGAGCTTGCTCATGGTTATTTCCTCCTCCAAGCACTTCGATGTCGGGGGCTTAGCTTGCGCATATCCTCATCGGCGAACCGGTGCCCGCTTCGCCGGGATATGCGCTAATGCAGCGGCACGTGCGGCGGCGGACCGCGATCCGGGCGGCCGAATGCGCCGAACTGCGCGAGCGGCCCGGCCAAGCCCGCATATGCGCGGATGTCGTCGAGCACCTGCGACGAGATCGGCCAGCGAAACGCCATGCACTCGCCGCCGCCGGGCGTGCCGCGACCGCCGCCATAGGGATGCGGCAAGCCGAGCGGCGTGGTCTGCGGGGTGATCTCGACGAAGCTCGAGAGCGTTCCGGCGTCGATGACCGTCTGCAAGTGCGACAGCCGCTTGTCGAGGCACCATTCGAGCAGAACGGTGAGCAGACGCCCCTTGGCGAGACGGAGCGCTCCCTTGTTCTTCTGCGACGGCAGGATGATGTAACGCGTCGCCTCGTAGATGCGCGGAGAGCGCGGCGACTGCCCGTTCTCGACCAGATGCGGGAAGTAGTCGGCGAGCAGCGACGATTTGACCGTCGGCGTCATCCGGACACTGCCCTGGATGTTCTCCTCATCGTCGAGATCGAGGAAATAGACCGCGTCGTCGTCGTCGTACTGGTCTATTTCGCAGTTGTTCGCGACCGGCAGGGACCAGCCGCGCTGCTTGACGAAGACCCGGTAGCGCAGGCGAAAGAGGCGCTCGAAGTGGTCGGGATGCTTTCGCCGCTCGCTGCCGTTCAGGATGATGACCATGGCCGCCTCGCGTCTGAGCTGTGACGCGAGTCATGTGCCAGGAATGGAGGCGCTTTCGGTATCCTAGGAACTTAGGAGAGACGGCTGCGGCGGATCCACTATTATAAAGATATTTCACCCAAGCGGATGGCCTGGACCACGGCGTAGGTCCGCCGGAAAGCGTCGAGCTTCTGCTTCGCATTCTCGACGTGACTGGTGACGGTCGTCGTGCTGATCGACAGGATGTTGGCGATCTCCTCGTCGGTCTTGCCGATGGCCACCCACTGCATGATCTCCCGCTCCCGCGGGGTCAGCGGCGTATGGGCAACCTCCTCGCGTTGCCGTCGGACCAAGGCGCGCGTCAACGCGTGGTGGCTGTAGATCCCGATCACCTCGATCGAGGCGCGGGCGCGCGGCGACAGGTCGGGATCGCGACCGCAGGGGCTGAACAAGGACACCGAGCCCGCCAGATTGACGATCGGAATGACCAATCCGTCGTGCGCGCCGAACTCCCGTCCCTCGTCGATGATGGTGCGCTCGGATTTCTTGAGATCACGCCCTTCGCGGATATCGCCCCACGAGTAGGGATTCATGTTCCGGCGCAGTTCCTTGAGGACGGGATCGTGAATGACGTAATTCTTTTCCGCGTAACGATCGACGTACTCGGCGGGACGGTTATTGAGCCATATGCTGTCCTTCAGGTGACAGCCGGGCCCCGGAATCGAAAAGCTCGTCACGCACGAGAAGCCGAACCACTCGAGCTCTTGCATGATGACGGTGCAGATTTCCTCGTAGTTGGTCAGTCCCTGGATGCGCTGCACGAAATCCAGAGTGCGCTTGCTGTATTCGTCCCCCGTGAAGCTCATCGCGTGCCACCATCAGCTCGGTTGGGGTCCAATTTCCAATCTTGGGTTGACTGAATCTCGTTGTCCATAGCACCGCCGACGACCCCACGCTGTGCGAAAAGTCACTTCTTGTTTCGGTTGCCGCGCTGTACTGATTCGCCTGATTCTTTCGGCTATAACCGGGCCGTTTCAAATTTCCGAGACCCCGGATGCGACCGAAAAACGTGTGCCCATCGATCATCAGCGAACTTCCGCCGGGCAGGCGGTGGGCCGCGTTCGCGGCGGCACTTGCCCTAACGTCAACACTTGCGGCTCCCGCCCCGGCGCAGGCTCCGGCGCCGCGGGCCGCGCCGGCAGCCGGCGCCCAGGCGGCGCCCGGCTTCTGGGATCCGCGCCGGCGTCCCGAGCGGCCCGACCTCGGCCGGCTCACGCTCATCCGCTTCATGACCGAGGTGGACTACCCGCCGTTCGACTATGCGGGCCAGGACGGCAACCCGACCGGGTTCAACGTCGATCTCGCCCGCGCCATGTGCGAGGAGCTGCACGTCACCTGCACGGTGCAGATGCGCCGCTTCGACACGCTGTTCGACGCGCTCAACGACAACAAGGGCGATGCGGCGATCGCCTCGATCTCGGTGACGCCCGAGTCGCGCGCGCGCGCCGATTTCAGCGATCCCTACTACCGGCCGGTCGCGCGCTTCGTCGCCCGCCGCGACGCGAAGATCGACGACGTGCGGCCGGAGAAGATCGAGGGCAAGACGATCGCGGTGGTCGCCGGGACCGCGCACGAGCAATATCTGCGCAGCCTGTTCACCGAGGCCGAGGTCAAGCCCTACAAGACCGCGGAGGCGGCGCGCGAGGCGCTCCACCGCGGCGAGGTCGACCTCTTGTTCGGCGACGGCTTCGGCCTCGCGTTCTGGCTCAACGGCACCGATTCGGCGAACTGCTGCGAATTCGTCGGCGGCCCGTTCATGGAGAGCCGCTATTTCGGCGAAGGCGTCGGCGTCGCGGTCAAGCGCGGCAACGACACGCTGCGGCTCGCCATCAACTGGGCGCTCTTCCGCCTGTGGGAGAAGGGCCGTTACACGGACCTGTGGCTGCGCTATTTCCCGATCAATCCGTATTGATGACGGCATCCTGAGGAGCGCTCGCGAAGCGAGCGTGTCGCGAAGGATGGGCCAAGGGTGCAAGCGGCGCCACCAGCACCCGCGGCCCCTGGTTCGAGACGCGCGGCCGCAACGGCGGCTCCTCACCATGACGGAGTGTTGTTTTGCGCGACCGCGAGAGCGGTCTTTCTCGCGGCGCGCGGGCGGGTTAAACAGGACGCATGTCCACGGCCGCACCAACCGTCGCGTCGCTGCGCGAGCTTGCCGAGCAATCCAACGCCTGGCCGTTCGAGGAGGCGAAGAAGATCGTCGCGCGCCTCAAACGGGCGCCGAAGGACGAGGTGATCTTCGAGACCGGCTACGGGCCGTCCGGCCTGCCGCATATCGGCACGTTCGGCGAGGTGGCGCGCACCACCATGGTGCGCCATGCCTTCCGCGTGCTCACCGACGACAAGGTGAAGACGCGGCTGATCGCCTTCTCGGACGACATGGACGGGCTGCGCAAGGTGCCCGACAACGTGCCGAACCGGGACATGATGCAAGCCCATCTCGGCCAGCCGCTCACCCGCGTGCCCGATCCCTTTTCCAACGAGTTTCCCTCGTTCGGCGCCGCCAACAACGCGCGCTTACGAAAATTTCTCGACCGTTTCGGCTTCGAGTACGAATTCGCCAGCTCGACCGACTACTACACGGCGGGCCGCTTCGACGCGACGCTCATGAAGATGCTCGCGGCCTATGACCGGATCATGGAGATCATCCTGCCGACGCTCGGGCCGGAGCGGCGCGCGACCTATTCGCCGTTCCTGCCGATCAGCGAGCGCAGCGGCAAGGTGCTGCAGGTGCCGATGGTCGCGCGCAATCTCGCCCGGGGCACCGTCACGTATGTCGAACCGGACACGCGCGACGAGGTCGAGACGCCGGTCACCGGCGGCCGCGTCAAGTGCCAGTGGAAGGCGGACTGGGCGATGCGCTGGGTCGCGCTCGGCATCGACTACGAGATGGCCGGCAAGGACCTGATCGATTCGGTCAAGCTTTCCGGCGAGATCTGCCGCGCGCTCGGTGCGAGCCCGCCGGAAGGCTTCAACTACGAGCTCTTCCTCGACGAGAAGGGCCAGAAGATCTCGAAGTCGAAGGGCAACGGCCTCACCATCGAGGAATGGCTGCGCTATGCGAGCCCCGAGAGCCTGTCGCTGTTCATGTATCGCGAGCCGCGTACCGCGAAGCGCCTCTACTTCGACGTGATCCCGCGCCAGGTCGACGACTATCAGCAGTTTCTCGACGCCTATCCGCGGCAGGACCTGCGGCAACGGCTGACCAATCCGGTCTGGCACATCCACGCCGGCGCGCCGCCGCAGGGCGACATGCCGATCCCGTTCTCGATGCTGCTCACGCTGGTCTCGTCCTCGAATGCCGAGAACAGCGAGACCCTTTGGGGCTTCATCCAGCGCTATCGCCGCGGCGTGACGCCACAGACGCATCCCAAGCTCGACGCGCTGGTCGGCTACGCGATTCACTATTTCCACGACTTCGTGCTGCCGGAAAAGAAATTCCGCCATCCCGGCGAAGGCGAGCGCGCGGCGCTCACCGACCTGCGCGACGCGCTGTCTCAATTGCCGGCCGATGCCAGCCCTGAGCAGATCCAGGAAGTCGTCTACGAGATCGGCCGGCGCGAGCCGTTCCTCGACGCCAAGAAGAAGGGCAAGGACGGCAAGCCGGGCGTCTCGCTCGACTGGTTCAACATGCTCTACCAGGTGCTGCTCGGCCAGGAGAAGGGCCCGCGCTTCGGCTCGTTCGTCGCGGTCTACGGCATCAACAACACGATCGACATGATCGACGGCGCGCTCGCGCGCTCGGCGTGACGGACCGTTCCCCACCTATTGTTTGAGCATGATCTTTTCCGAAAACCGGTGTCCACCCCCGATCGGGTCGGGGGCAGGCTTTTTCGGGATCATGCTCTAGATGTCCTTCGCCACCCTTGCGGTTCTCGGCGTCACCATCCTGGTGTCGTCCTTCATCTCCGGCACGTTCGGGATGGCGGGCGGCATGGTGCTGCTCGGCGTGCTCCTGGTCTATTTCCCGGTCACCACCGCGATGGTCTTGTTCTCCATCATCCAGTTCGTCGCCAATGCGTGGCGGGCGATGCTGTGGTGGCGCTTCGTGCGCTGGTCGATCTTCGCCTGGTACGCGGTCGGCGGCGTGGTCGCCTTCGCGCTGATGCGGGCGATCGCCTACGTGCCCGACAAGGCGACCGTCTACGTGCTGCTCGGCGCCATGCCGTTCGCGGTCGAGCTGCTGCCGCTGCGCGCACGGCCGAACATCGAGTGGCGCGGCATGCCGTTCGTCACCGGCTTTCTCACCACGGTGGTGCAGTTCATGGCGGGCGTCGGCGGGCCGTTCCTCGACGTGTTCTTCCAGAAGAGCATGCTCGACCGCAAGACGACGCTCGCCAGCAAGGCGGTGGTGCAGACCTTCAGCCACGTGCTGCGCGGCGCCTATTTCGGCTCGTTCGGCACGGTGCAGACGTTCGACAACCCCTGGCTCTACGGCGCCGCGATCCTCGTCGCCATCGCCGGCACCTCGATCACGCCGCTGATCATCGAGCGCATGACCGACCACGGCTTTCGCCAATGGACGCGCGCCATCATCCTGACGGTGAGCGGCATCTATCTGGTGCGCGGCGGCTGGCTGGTCTGGCACGGGTGAAAGGGCGAATAGCGAATGGCGAGTAGCGAATGGCAAACGAAGGTCTACTCGCTATTCGCTATTCGCCACTCGCCATTCGCCTCCCCTCACTGGCTCGCCCACACGATGCGCGCGATCCACAGATAATCCTCGCTCGCCAGCGTGCGGTCGGGCTGGCCCGCGCCCAGGGCGCGCAGCTCGATCGCCTTCGCGGTCTTGCGCGCGAGCTCGCGCACGATCACCTCGCCGCCGCGGAGCTTGACCACGACCCGATCGCCGCGGCGGATCGCGGCGGAAGGCGAGACGACGATCAAGGTTCCATCGCGATAGACCGGGCGCAGCGCGTCGCCGGCGATTTCCAGCGCGTAGGCGTTGCGGTCCTCGACGGCCGGGAAGCCGAATTCGTCCCAGGAATTGCCGTCGGGAAAGCCGCGCTCGTCGAAGTGCCGGCCTTCGCCCGCCTCGGCGAAGCCGATCAGCGGCATGGTCCGGGTGGCGCCGCGCGGGCTCGGCGCGATCAGGCCGACGAACTGGTCGAGGCTCACGCCGGTGGCGGCGAGGCACTTCGCGACCGATTCGGTCGACGGCCAGCGCTGGCGCTGGTCGGCGGTGATGCGCTTCGACTTGTTGAAGGTGGTGGGATCGAGCCCGGCGCGCTTGGCGAGCCCGGACGGCGAGGTGCCGGCAAGCGCCGCCAGCGCATCGATCGCCGCCCAGATCTGGGCGTGCGTCAGCACGGCGGAAGGCGGAGGCGTCGACATGGCAAGCCAACCAGAGCATGGCCGCGGCGCGGCCGAAGACCCGACGCATTCGTGTGTAATTAGGAATTATAACCTGATGACGACGGTGGGACCAGCAAGTCGCCGGCGGTTCTTGAACAAGCCCCACCGCGTCGCTAGCCTGCCGGCCTGATCAGCAAAGGACGCGCCGTGATCGGCCTGTTCGAGCGCTTCGCCCGGCCCCTGCTGCGGGCCATGGACCCGGAGGACGCCCACGCCCTGGCCTTGCGCGCGCTCAAGCTCGCGCCGCTGCCCAAGGCGGTGCAGGACGACGCGCGGCTCACGGTGCGCGCCTTCGGGCTCACCTTTCCCAATCCGGTCGGGCTCGCGGCCGGCTTCGATAAGCACGCCGAGGTGCCGGACGCCCTGCTGCGGATCGGGTTCGGCTTTGCCGAGGTCGGCACCGTGACGCCGCGGCCGCAGCCCGGCAATCCGCGCCCGCGGCTGTTTCGCCTCAACGCCGACCAGGGGGTGATCAACCGCTTCGGCTTCAACAGCGAGGGCGAGGCCGCGGTGCTGGCGCGGCTCGCGGCGCGGGCGGCGCGCGGCGGCATCGTCGGGCTCAACATCGGGGCGAACAAGACGACCGAGGACCGCGGCGCCGACTATGTGCGGCTGATCGAGGCTTTCGCGCCGGTGGTGAGCTATTTCACCGTCAACATCTCCTCGCCCAACACGCCGGGGCTGCGCGACCTGCAGCAGGCGGCGGCGCTCGACGATCTCCTGGTGCGGGTGATCGCGGCGCGCGACCGCGTCGCGTTGCGCGCCGGCGACACGCCGGTGCTGGTCAAGATCGCGCCCGATCTCACGCTGTCCGAGCTCGACGACGTGGTCGCGGTGGCGCGCCGGCGCACCGTCGACGGCATGATCGTGAGCAACACCACGGTCGCCCGCCCGCGCACGCTGCGCGACGGCAAGATCTCGCAGGAGGCGGGCGGCCTCTCCGGCAAGCCGCTGTTTGCGCTTTCGACCCGCATGCTGGCCGAGACCTTCGTGCGGGTGGAAGGCCAGTTCCCGCTGATCGGCGTCGGCGGCATCGATTCGGGCACCGCCGCGGTCGCCAAGGTGCGCGCCGGCGCGAACCTGCTGCAGCTCTACTCCGCCCTCGTCTTCCGCGGGCTCGGCCTCGTCGCCGAGATCAAGGAGGCGCTGCTCGCCGCGCTCGACCGGCACGAGGCGCGCACGCTCGCCGACCTGGTCGGGCTCGATGCCGCCGATATCACGGCGCAGAGCTGGCCGGGGTAACCGACGGTTACAGCTCCACCACCATCCCGTCATCCGCCGTCGTCAGCGGCACGCGCTGCCGCTGCGCCAGCATCTCGTCGCTCATGTGGGTGAGAACGAGCTTCTTCGCCGCAAGGCGCGGTAGGTTCTGCGCCAGCGTCCTGAAGTTGAGGTGATAGCGGATCGGCTTGTCGTAGGCGTAGCACTCGGAGATGAAGAGATCGGCGTCGCGCGCGATGTCGACCAGGGTCTCGGTCCATTCGGTGTCGCCGCTGAAGGCGATGATCCGGTTCTCCACCGCGATGCGATAGCCGAAGAACGGCCCGCCCGAATCGCCGTGCACCACCGCAAACGGCGTCACCTGCAGCGGCCCAACCGCCGTCGCAACGCGCTCCGGCAGCGACATGATGCGCAGTTCGAACGCGAGCTTGACGGTGGAGAAACGCTCGAACGCCGCCTCGAGCGCGCGCACGTACCACGCCTCGATTCCAGGCGGCCCGGCGAGCGTGAGCGGCCGGGCGCGCTTGCCGAAATGCGACGCCAGAATGAAGTATGGCACGCCGCCGAAATGATCGCCGTGGAAATGGGTGATCAGGATCGTGTCGATCGCATCGCGGGTGATTCCATATCGCGCGAGCCCGATCAGCGATGACGCGCCGCAGTCGATGAGGAAGTTCGCCCGCTCGCCCACGACATGGAAGCAGGTATTGAGCCGCCCGCCCGACCCGAAGGCGTCGCCGCAGCCGACGAATTGCAGATGCATATTGTCGGTCCGCTCAGGGGCGGCCGCGCTTGGCGAGGCGCATCACCAGCCAGATCGGCACCACGATGACGGCGCCGAGCAGGAAATAGCGCCACAGCCAGACCACCGCGTCCCAGCCCATGTTCCAGACGCGCCTGACCAGGTCGATGAGGCTCTGCCAGATGTCGCGCGGATCGAGGCCGAGCGCCGACAGGATGACGCCGACCACGACCGACAACAGGATGATCCGCAGTGCAACCGACAGCGGCGTGCCGCCCAAGAACCGGTTCACGACGTCGTTGGCCATGAGATGATCTCCACGCGTGCGACCGGATAGTAGCATAAACAGGCGATTGAGGTTGAAGGACAAATTGCGAATAGCGAATGGCGGGTAGCGAACAGAGTGGTCGGATCGTCTACTCGCTACTCGCTACTCGCTACTCGCTACTCACTATTCGCTCTTTCTCGAGCAGCCGCTCCAGCGTCTCGATCCGGTCCGCATCGCCCGGCTGCTTGTCCCAGCGCAACCGGCTGATGCGGGGGAACCGCATGGCGAGACCCGATTTGTGCCGGGTCGAGCGCGCCAGCCCCTCGAATGCCACCTCGAAGACGAGGCCGCGTTCGCGCTCGTGCACGACCTCGCGCACCGGACCGAAGCGGTTGACGGTATTGCGGCGCACGAAGCGGTCGATCTCGGCAAGCTCGGCGTCGGTGAAGCCGAAATAAGCCTTGCCGACCGGCACCAGCTCGGCGCCCGCGTCGCCCTGCGCGTCCGCCCAGACGCCGAACGTATAGTCCGAATAGAACGAGGAGCGCTTGCCATGCCCGCGCTGGGCATACATCAGCACGGCGTCGACCACGAAGGGATCGCGCTTCCACTTCCACCATAGGCCGCGCGGCCGGCCTGGCACGTAAGGGGCGGCGCGGCGCTTGAGCATCACCCCTTCGACGGCGTCGGCGTCCGGTCCGGCGCCGGCGGCCACCGGATCGGCGCGCGCCCGGGTGAGGTCGTCCCAGGTCGCGAAAGAGACCAGCGGCGACAGATCGATGCGCGGGCTGGCGAGCCTCGCGAGCAGTTTTTCGAGCCGCGCGCGGCGCGCCGCGAAGGGCAGCTCGCGCAAATCCTCATCGCCCTCGACCAGGAGATCGTAGGCGCGCAGATGCGCCGGGAATTCGTCGAGCAGCTTCGCGGTCACCGCCTTGCGGTTGAGCCGCTGCTGCAGCACGTTGAACGATTGGACGCGGCCGTCGCGCATGATCAACAGCTCGCCGTCGATCGCGGCGTCGAAGCGCAGCGCCTCGGCAAGATCGGGAAAGCTCGGCGAGATATCCTCGCCGGTGCGCGAATAGAGCCGCGGCTCGAATTGACCCTCGCCGCGCGGCGCCGCCACCGCCTGCACGCGGATGCCGTCCCATTTCCATTCCGCCGCGAAATCCGCCGGATCGAGCGTGGCGAAATCGGCCGCCTCGATCGCATGCGACAGCATCACGGGGCGGAACGGGGTCGGATGCGTCGCGGCCGGCTTGGCGCCGCGCCCCTCGACCCAGGCGAACAGCTCACGATAGGGCGGCGCGAGCGCCGGCCACACCAGCTCGATCTCGTCCGCCGTCTTGTCGCCGAGCGCCGCCACCGCGGTCTTGGCGAGCCGCGCCGACACGCCGATGCGCAGGCCGCCGGTGACGAGCTTGAGCAACGCCCAGCGGCCGGTCTCGTCGAGCGCATCGAGCCAGCGGGCGATCTGTTGCGGCAATTCGGTCCTGCCGAGGGAGGCGAGCGTGGTAACGACCGCGGTGAGGGAGAGTTCTTTCCCTTCCCCCGCTGCTTCTTTCCCCTCCCCCGCTTGCGGGGGAGGGACGCGCGCGAAGCGCGCCGGGAGGGGGCCAGTCAGCTGACTCATGCGCGCGTGGCTTCCCCCTCCCCGCCCTCCCCCGCAAGCGGGGGAGGGAGCGCTCGCGCTTTGCCGTGGGCCAGACCACATCAGCGCGACCGTCTCCGACAGATCGCCGACGTAGTCGTAGGACATGTCGAACAGCACCGGATCAGCTCGCTCGGCGATGAGCGCGCGGATGACGCCCGGCTTGGCATGGCGGAAGTTCAGCGCACCAGTCATCGCGGCGAGCGCGTAACCGCGGTCGGGATCGGGCGTCGACGCAAAATAGCTCGTGAGCAGCCGCAGCTTGGCATTGCGGCCGGGTTCAAAGGCCAGGCGATCGAGCAATTCGGCGAAGCGGTTCACGACGCCGGCTCCTCGGCGGCGCCCTCGTCCTCCTCGCCGTAGCCGACGATGCGCAGCGGCCGCGCCGCGAGCCCGCGCGTCGCGCACCAATGCACCAGCGCGTCCTCGGCGCCATGCGTGACCCAGATTTCGCCGGCGCCGCTCGCCGCGATGGTGGCGCAGAGCCCGTCCCAGTCGGCGTGGTCGGAGATGACGAGCGGCAGCTCGACGCCACGCTGACGCGCGCGAGCGCGCACCCGCATCCAGCCGGACGCGAACGCGGTCACCGGCTCGGGGAAACGGCGGGCCCACAGGTCCTTCAGCGCCGAGGGCGGACAGAGCGCGATCGCGCCCGCGAGCGCGGATTTGTCGGCGCCGCGCACGGGACGCAATTCGCCGAGATCGATGCGCGCCGCGTAGTAGCGCGTGATCGTCTCGAGCGCGCCATGCAGGTAGATCGGCTGGTCGTAGCCGGCTTGCCGAATGAGGGCGATCACCCGCTGCGCCTTGCCAAGCGAATAGGCGCCGACGAGATGCGCGCGCTCGGGAAACAGCGCGACCGAGCGCAGCAGCTTGTCGATCTCGTGCCGCGGATCGCCGTGGCGAAACACCGGCAGGCCGAAGGTCGCCTCGGTGATGAACACGTCGCACGGCACGAGCTCGAAGGGCGCGCAGGTCGGATCGGCCACGTCCTTGTAGTCGCCCGACGCGACCATCCGCAGCCCGTTTTGCGCGACGCTGATCTGCGCCGCGCCGAGCACGTGGCCGGCCGGATGGAAGCTCACCGCGACGCCGCCGAGCACGAGCGGCTCGCCGTAGCGAACCGCCTGGCTCGTGCCCGCGAAACCGTCGCCGTAGCGCAGCCGCATCAGGTCGAGCGTCTCCGGCGTCGCCAGCACGGCTCCGTGGCCCGGCCGGGCATGATCCGAATGGCCGTGCGTGATCAGCGCCTTGTCGACCGGGCGCAGCGGATCGATATGAAAGCCGCCGGGCGGGCAGCATAGTCCCGCCGGCGTCGGTACGAGAAGGTCGGACGGACGCATCGGCTTGAAATATGCCATAGGACGGACATTGCGAGCCCCGATGACCGCCCCGCTGTTTCAATCCTCCGGCGACCTCATCGCCGACCGCCGCTTCGCGATCGCGCAGGAGCTGTCCACACGCGGCGAGCTCGCGGGGGCGGCCGACCTGCTCGCCCAGGCGATCGAGGCGGCGCCCCGCTTTGCGTCGGCATGGTTCGCACTCGGCGAGGTGCGCGAGAAGCTCGGGAACCGCGACGCGGCGATCACGGCCTTCCAGCAGGTCTGCGCGCTCGACCCGGAGGACCGGCTCGGCGCCGGCCTGCATCTGGTGCGGCTCGGCGCGCTCGCGCCCGGCGACATGCCGGCCGCCTATGTGCGCACGCTGTTCGATCAGTACGCGCCGCGCTTCGATACGGCGCTGACCGAAAACCTCGGCTATCGCGGCCCGCAAGTCCTGCACGATGCGGTCGCCGCCGCCTGCGCGGCCGACGGGCGGCCGATGCGGTTCGACACCATGCTCGACCTCGGCTGCGGGACCGGGCTTGCCGGCGCGGCGTTTCGGCCGTTCGTGATCGAGCTCACCGGCGTCGATCTTTCGGAGCGGATGGTTGCGGCGGCGCGGGCAAAGAACGTCTACGACCGGCTCGCGACCGGCGACCTCGTGCAATTCCTGCAAGCCGAGGCGGGCGAGGGCCGGCGTTACGCGCTGATCGCGGCGGCCGACGTGTTCGCCTATCTGGCGTGGCTGCCGTCCGTCCTCGCCGCGGCCGCCCGCGCGCTGGCGCCCGGCGGCTTCCTCGCGTTCACGGTCGAAACGCATGCAGGCGACGATGTGATTCTCGGCGAAAAGCTGCGCTACCAGCACGGCGCCGCCCATGTGCGGGGCGCGATTGCAGGCGCGGGGCTCACGCTGCTGTCGATCGCTGCGGCCTCGACCCGCCAGGAGGCGGGTATTGCGGTGCCCGGCTTAATCGTCGTGGCAAAGCGACCCACCCAATGACTCCCGGTCATGCTCCGCGAAAGCGGAGCATCCAGTGCTCCTGGGCGGATCGGCCCAGGCACGACCGCAGCGCCACGGAATACTGAGTCGCCCGCTTTCGCGGGCGATGACGGCCTCTATTCCTGGCACCACCGAGCGCTTACCTCTACCCTCGTGTCTCTCGCCGAACCCCTCGCCGATACGGCGCTGCCCGATGTCTTCGCCCGCTGGTTCGCGCAGCGCGGCTGGGCGCCGCGCGCCCATCAGCTCGAATTGCTCGCCCACGCGCGCGCCGGGCGATCGACGCTGCTGATCGCGCCGACCGGCGCCGGCAAGACGCTCGCCGGGTTCCTGCCCTCGCTGGTGGAGCTCGCCGACGCGCGGCCGAGCTTTTCGCGCGACCTGCACACGCTCTACATCTCGCCGCTCAAGGCGCTCGCGGTCGACGTCGCGCGCAACCTGGAGCGGCCGGTCGCCGAGATGGGCCTGCCCGTGCGGGTCGAGACGCGCACCGGCGACACGCCGGTGTCGAAGCGCACGCGCCAGCGCCGCTATCCGCCCGACATCCTGCTCACCACGCCCGAGCAGGTGGCGCTGCTGATCGCCTCGGCGGATGCGCCGCTGCTGTTCGGAAAACTGCGCCGCATCGTGCTCGACGAGTTGCACGCGCTCGTCACCTCCAAGCGCGGCGACCTGTTGGCGCTCGGTCTCGCCCGTCTCTTCAAGATAGCGCCGCGCGCCGTGACGGTCGGGCTCTCGGCGACCGTGGCGGAGCCGGCCGCGCTCTGCCGCTATCTGGTGCCGCAGCCGGCGGGCGGCGAGGCGCGCGCCGACCTCGTCGTCGCCGAAGGCGGTGCGGCGCCGATCGTGCAAATGCTCGAGTCGGCCGCGCATGTGCCGTGGGCGGGGCACTCGGCGCGCCACGCGCTCGGCGAAATCTACGCGCTGATCGGGCGGCACAAGACGACGCTCGTCTTCGTCAACACGCGCATGCAGGCCGAGATGGTGTTTCAGGAGCTGTGGCGCATCAACGAGGACGGGCTCGCGATCGCGCTGCATCACGGCTCGCTCGACGTCGCGCAGCGGCGCAAGGTCGAGGACGCCATGGCGGCCGGGCGGCTGCGCGCCGTCGTGTGCACGTCCTCGCTCGATCTCGGCATCGACTGGGGCGACATCGACCTCGTCGTCAATGTCGGCGCGCCGAAGGGCGCAAGCCGGATGCTGCAGCGCATCGGCCGCGCCAACCACCGGCTCGACGAGCCGTCGCAAGCCGTGCTGGTGCCGGCCAATCGCTTCGAAGTGCTGGAATGCCGCGCCGCGATCGACGCGATCGCCGAATACGCCCAGGACACGCCGCCGCCGCGCACGGGCGCGCTCGACGTGCTGGCACAGCACGTGCTCGGCAGCGCGGTCGGCGCGCCGTTCCGGCCGGACGAGCTCTACGCCGAGGTGACGAGCGCGGCGCCCTACGCGGAACTTGCGCGCGCCGACTTCGACGCCGCGGTGGATTTCGTCGCAACCGGCGGCTACGCGCTGCACGCCTACGAGCGCTTCGCAAAAATCCGCGCCGGGCTCGACGGCTGCTATCGCGTGGCGCATCCGCGCATCGCGCAACAGTACCGCCTGAACGTCGGCACCATCGTCGAGGCCGACATGCTCAAGGTGCGCCTGGTGCGCTCGCGCGCGGGCGGCAGCGGGCAATCGGGGCCGCAATCGGGTCCTATTGCGCGCGGCGGGCGCGTGCTCGGCGAGGTCGAGGAATATTTCATCGAGACGCTCACGCCGGGCAATACCTTCGTGTTCGCCGGCGAGGTGCTGCGCTACGAGGCGCTGGTGAACGACGAGGTCTACGTGTCGCGCACCTCCGACCCCGATCCGCAGATCCCCTCCTACGAGGGCGGCAAGTTTCCGCTCTCGACCTATCTCGCCGAACGCGTGCGCGGGCTGCTGGCCGATCCGCGCGCCTGGAGCGTCCTGCCCGACCAGGTGCGCGAATGGCTCGGCCTGCAGCAGTGGCGCTCGCGCCTGCCCGACGCCGGCGAGCTTCTGGTCGAGACCTTTCCGCGCGCCGACAAGAACTACCTCGTCTGCTATCCGTTCGAAGGACGGCTCGCGCACCAGACGCTCGGCATGCTGCTGACGCGCCGGCTCGAGCGCGCGCGCCTGCGGCCGCTCGGCTTCGTCGCCAACGAATATGCGCTCGCCGTGTGGGGGCTCGGCGACGTCGCCTTCGCGCTCGCGCACGGCGAGATCACGCTCGCGGCGCTGTTCGACCAGGACATGCTGGGCGACGACCTCGAGGCGTGGCTTGCCGAATCGGCGCTGATGAAGCGCACCTTCCGCACCTGCGCGATCATCGCCGGGCTGATCGAGCGGCGCTTTCCCGGCAAGGAGAAGAGCCGCCGCCAGATGACGGTCTCGACCGACCTCGTCTACGACGTGCTGCGCAAGCATCAGCCCGATCACATGCTGCTGCGCGCCGCGCGCGCCGATGCCGCCACCGGGCTCCTCGACATCCGCCGGCTCGGCGACATGCTCGCGCGCGTGCGCGGCCGCATCGTGCACCAGGCGCTCGATCACGTGTCGCCGCTCGCGGTGCCGGTGATGCTGGAGATCGGCCGCGAGCAGGTCTACGGCGAGGCCTCCGACGCGCTGCTCGCCGAGGCCGAGGCGGAGCTGGTGAAGGAGGCGATGCAGTGAGGGCGCGCCGCTGAATTGCCATCAAACCTGAACAGAGTAAGTCGTTGGCATTTGGACAAATCGAGGCGACCGCGACTATGTCGAGAGCAGCGTCAGCGTGGTCAGCGCTCGTCGGGATATTTATATCCGCAAGCGTTGCGACACACGCCCAACCGCCGTTCCCCGTCAATCAACGACTCGAGGTGAACTCAATCGACGATCGCGAGATCACGGATTTCCGACCGACCCTTCTGTTCGAGCGGCCGGCGTTCCTCGACGACAATTTCACCCTCGCGTTCATGCCGGTGCGAGTTGACACCGGCTGCAACAACGTGGGTCTCATTGCGAGGGTGGGGGAGACGGGCGAGTTTGGCCGCAGCCTATTCCGCTATACGATCAGCTACTGCGCGGGCACAGCAGAGGTCGAAGGGCTATTCCTGCGGACCATGGCGCGTATCACACGCTGGCGCATGGATGGGGAGATCCTCGTTCTGGAGGGCGAAAACAGCAGTCTGCGTTTGGCTCCAATCGAGCAAGACCACGGCAAGTCGTCCGCAATCGCCGCGACAAAGTTTTGGCCAACGTTCGTCGCCGACAAATACTCTCGCGCGCGGTAGGCCGAATCTGGCATACGCGGTCACGTCGTCGCACGTTTGGCGACTTCGGAAATGGAGTGGGTTCCCGTGACAAGCAATGCGGCGCTCCGAGTCCCGCGCGCGCCCCTCGAGTCTTCCGCGCCCGCCCCGATCGCGATCTGCGGCGCTAACCTCATGCTCGATCTCGCCGGCGCGCTCTATTGCCCCGAAGAGAGTGCGCTGGTTGTCGCTGACCTGCACCTGGAGAAAGGCTCAAGCTTCGCGACCCGCGGCATGCTGCTGCCGCCCTACGACACGGGCGCGACGCTGGCGCGGCTCGGCCGCGCGATCGCGCGACACGCGCCGCGGCTCGTCATCGCGCTCGGCGACAGCTTCCATGACGGCGGCGGGCCGGCGCGGGTGATGCCGCAGGACCGCGCCACCCTCGCCGGGCTGCAGCGCGGCCGCGACTGGGTGTGGATCGCGGGCAATCATGACCCCGATCCGGCGCGGGATATCGGCGGTGTCTTCGCCAAGAGCCTGTCGCTCGGGCCACTCACCTTCCGCCACGAGCCGAGCGCAGGCCCCGCTGACGGCGAGATCGCCGGCCATCTGCATCCGTCCGCACGAGTGGCGCAGCGCGGGCTCGCCGTCACCCGCAAGTGCTTCGCGGCGGACGGACGCCGCCTGATCATGCCGGCGTTCGGCGCCTATGCGGGCGGGCTCAATATCCGCGACCGTGCCTTTACGCGCGTGTTCGCCGCGCTCGCCTTCACGGCGCATCTCATCGGCGAGCGGCGGCTCTACGCCTTCGCGGCGGCGCGCTGCCTGGCGGGCTGACCAAGCGGCATCAAATCGGCGCGGTAGCCGCGCGCGCGTGCGTGCGCCGGGAGGGTTTCGCCTTGGGCGCAGGCGAAGGCGCTGGCGCCGGCTCGGCCTGATCCCACCCGCCGGGCGGCACCGGGACGGTCGCGGCATCCCGCGGCGCTTGCTGCGCGACCCAGCCATCGACCTTTTGCCGCAACGCTGCGAGCGTCTTCTGGTCGAGCCGGGCCGCGATCTCGTCGCGCTTCTTGGCGGCCTCGGCGTCGCCGCCCCTGGCGGCGAGCGCGAACCATTGATACGCCTCGCTCAGGTTGCTTTCGACGCCGATGCCGCGCGCATAGAGCACCGCGAGGTTGTACTGGCTGTCGCCGACGCCCAGCATCGCGGACTTGCGGAACCACGCCGCGGCGGTCTTGAAGTCCGGCTTGCCGTCGATGCCTTCGGCGTAGAGGACGCCGACATTATGCATCGCATTGGCATTGCCCTTTTCGGCCGCCGCCACATAGAGCCGACGCGCCTCCTTCAGGTCCTTGGCGACGCCGTTGCCCTTCTCATAGAGGGCGCCGAGGCGAAACAGCGCCGGCGCGAGCCCGCCCTTGGCGGCGCGCTCGTACCAGACGGCCGCTTGATGGAAATCCTGCGGCACGCCGCGCCCTTCGGCAAATCGCGTCGCAATCTCGTAGGCGGCGGCAGGCTCGCCCGACATGGCGGCGGTGATCAGCGCCTTGCCGCCGATGCTGGACGGAAGCGGCTCGGTCACGGCAACGGGCGCAGCGGGCGCGGCCGTCGGTGCGACGGGCGCGGCACGTTGTGTCTGCGCTTCGATCGACCCGGTGACCTCCCGGTTGTCGGTGCTCGCCGCCGGTGCGGTCGGCGCGGCGGGCGCGGCAGGCGGCGTCAACAGCAGCGCGGACGGCTGATCGGCCCCGAGCACGCCGGGTTGCTGCGGCGGCTGCAGTTTCGCCGCCGTGTCCGCAGGCACGACCGGGTTGGCGGGCGGCAGCTCGAGCGGCGGCGCGATCACGAGCGGCGGCGCGTCGGCATTGGGCGCCGGCAAGTTGGGGCTCGCCACGATCAGCGGAGCGGATGGCGTATGCTCGGCGAGCGCCGGGGTATCGGTCGGCGCAAGATCGGCTGACTGCAGGTAGGCGGCGGCGAAGCGCAGCGCGACCACGATGATCACCGCGACGCTGAGGCCGACAAAGATCGCCTTGAGGCGCTGCGCCAGCTTGCTGCCGAGCTTGTCGGGATCGCCGGCGACCGGGGCGTCGCCGCGCTGCGCGTTCTGCGCGGCATATTGGGCGGCGCGGCGGGCGGCCTGCAGATAATTCGATTTTGCATCGCCTTCGCTCGCCGCGCCCTTGTCGCCCGGCAGGCTCTTGGCGGCACGCAGCGGCGCTTCCGACGCCGCGACGCGTTCCGCCGCATGCATGGTCGCGGCCGCGGCGCCGATGGTGGTCGGCCGCATCCGCGGCGGTCCCGAACCGGGCTCGAGCGGATAATCGTGCGGAAGGTGGGGATCGACCGGAGGCCGCGCCGCGGCCGCCGCCTTGGCGGCTGGAGCCGCGCGCGACGGGGCCGGGGGCGGAGGCGGCGGCGCAGGCGGAGGCGGCGGCGGCGGCGGTTTCGGCGGCGTTGAAGCCGCGGCGGGGCCGGCCGGCGGAGCCGACGCGGGCACCGCCGGGGGCACCGGGGGAGGCACGGGCGGCGGCGCAATCGGCGAGGCGCGCGGCGCCGGCGGAACGAACGGCCCGCCGGCCAGCTGATCGTTGCGGATATTGCTCTCGATCGTGGCGAGACGATCGACCACGGTCTCGATCGTGCCGTGCACGATTTCGAGCGAATCCTCCGTGCGCCGCTCGACGTTGGCCTGCGCCTGCCGCAACGCGGCAACGTCCTCGTTGAGCGCCGCGGCCGGCGGCGCCGGCGCGGCGGGCGGAACGGCCGGCATCGGTCCGGCGGGCGGCGGCCGCAAAGCCGCCGACGCCGCGTTGGCGCGCAGGCTTTCGAGATGGACCAGCAACTCCGCCATGCCGCGCTCGATCGCCTCGAGATGGCCGAGCCGGCCTTCCGAGGCGTCGAGCTTCTCCACCAGGTTGGCAATCCGGTCCTCGAGGCCGCCGAGCGCCAGCTGCTCGCCGCGCGAGAGCTGGTCGATGCGTGCGCTCTGCAGATGCTCGAGCTTGTCGTTGAGCGATCTGACGAGCTGATCAAGCTCGGGCGACGCGCCGCGTGGGCCTTGCGCGGCGTGCGCGGCTTGGGCCGCTTGGGCGACTTCCGCCGCTTGCGCGGCCTGGGCGGCCTGCGCGGCCTGGGCCACCTGCACGGCCTCCGCGCCCTGCGCCCGCACCGCCTCGATGGCGTCGGCGATCGCTCCGATGCGCTGATCGAGCGTGGTAATGAGATCGGCGCCGAGCGAGGCGGGCGCGCGGCGTTCCATCTTGTCGGCGAGCCCGCGCACATCCTGCGCCAGCGCCGCCAGCGCATCGCTCGAGGCGACCTGGTCCATGACGCCGCGCAAGGACGCGATTGCGGCTTCGAGCGGTTGCAGGCCGGCCGGGTCCTGCTGGCCGGTGGCGATCTGGTCGATCTTGGCGGCGAGGCTCTGCACCGCGGCGTCGAACCCGACCAGGCTTTCGGCCGGCGCGAGGCCGCGCAGCGCGTCGCGCACGTCGCGCAGTCCCTGCTCGAGGCCGGCAAGCGCCGGCGCATCGGCACCCCCCTGCAGGCGAGCGTCGAGCTTGCCCACCAGCGCGCGCACCTCCCCTTCGAGCGCCTCGACGGCGCGGCGCGGCATCGCTTCCGAGAGGGTGCGGCCGATCTCGGCCAAATCCTTGCGCAGGCCGTCGACCGCGTCGTCGGCGCGGCAGTGGATCGGCGAGAAGGCAGGACGCTGCAGCGCCGCCGGCGGTGGCGCGGCGAATTCGCCGTCGAGCGCGCGCTGCCGCGCCGCGATCTCGGCGACCGCGTCATCGACGTCCATCGGGACGCTCGTGAGAACGCTCTTGGGAGCGCGTACGGGCACGCTCATCGGCGCCCCGGGCTCGCCAGCGACGTAGCCGGCGCGCAGGCGCTCCTCGCTGAGCCTGGCCAGCGCACGGTCGACGCTGTTGACCCGTCGCTCGAGCGCGCTCGACGCGCTGCGGTTCTCGTCGATGACCTGGTCGAGCCGGCCGTTGAGCTGAAGGATCGCGTCGGCGATTCGATTCGACGCGGCGTCGCTGTCGGGACGCGGCGGCGCCCGGCCTTCCAGGCGGCTGAGCTGGCGGCTCAGATCGTCGAGACGCTCGGTGATCGCCGCGAGACCCTCGTCGCCCTGCCCGTAGGTCTCCTCGTCGGCATGGCCCACGCCCTGCTCGGCCGCCTTATCGTGGATGACCGAGGTGAGCCACTCGCCGAGCGACATCCCGACGCTGTGGGCCGCCACGAGCGCGGCCTCCCGCGCCTCCGCATCGATACCCCTGACCTGCCACGGCGCCGATCGCATACATCCATCCGCATTTCCGACCGCGGACAGGGCGGACCCCGGATCCGGGGGCCGATATCCGTTAATGGGCCGTGGAGGCACACCAACCGGTTGCCCCTGCTGCCGACTTTTCCGTCTCAGGGTAAAGATGCGGTTAAAACCGTCTTGCGGCGGCCGCGAGCGGGCACAATCTGTTGCCGCGGGGCCGCACCGCGCCGGGGCCGCAAGCGGCCCTTAAAGGTGTTGGTGTAGATCTCTCCCGGGACGCAGGGAAAGATTCGCGGGCGGCCGCGGCGGGAACGCCGGATGCCCGATCCAGGTTGACAAAATTCCAGGCAAGCGAGGACGCGCGACCATGCCGGTCTACAAGGCCCCCGTCGATGAGGTGCTGTTTCTGCTCAACGACGTGTTTCACATCGAGCGCTACGCCAACCTGCCCGGCTTTGCCGACGCCTCGCCCGATATCGTCGAGGCGATCCTCGGCGAAGCCGGCAAGTTCTGCGAGGATGTGCTGACCCCGCTCAACCGAACCGGCGACGCGCAGGGCTGCCGGCGCCATGACGACGGCGGCGTGACGACGCCGGACGGCTTCAAGGATGCGTTCCGCCAGCTCGTCGCGGGCGGCTGGATCGGCATCTCGGTACCGACCGAGTTCGGTGGCCAGGGCCTTCCGGGTGCGCTGACGCAATGCGTCAACGAATTCCTCGCCTCCGCCAACATGGCGTTTGCGATGTATCCCGGACTGACCCAGGGCGCCATCGCGGCGCTGATCGTCCACGGGACGCCCGAGCAGCAGGCGCGCTATCTGCCGAAAATGATCACCGGCGAGTGGACCGGGACGATGAACCTGACCGAGCCGCAATGCGGCACCGATCTCGGCCTCATCCGCAGCAAGGCCGTGAAGCAGGCGGACGGCAGCTACCGCATCAGCGGCACCAAGATCTTCATCTCGGCCGGCGAGCACGATCTCGCGGCCAACATCATCCATCTCGTGCTCGCGCGCATCGAGGGCGCGCCCGAGGGCACGCGCGGCCTCTCGCTGTTCGTGGTGCCGAAATTCCTGCCCAAGGAGGACGGCTCGCCCGGCACCCGCAACGCCGTGACCTGCGGCTCGATCGAGGAGAAGATGGGCATCCATGCCAATTCGACCTGCGTGATGAACTATGACGGCGCCACCGGCTGGCTGATGGCGGAGGAAAACCACGGGCTGCACGCCATGTTCACCATGATGAACGAGGCGCGGCTCGGCGTCGGCGTGCAGGGGCTCGCGCTGTCGGAGGTCGCCTATCAGAACGCGGCGGCCTACGCGAAGGACCGCCTGCAGGGACGCGCGCTCACCGGCGCGAAGTTCAAGGACAAGCCGGCCGATCCGATCATCGTGCATCCGGACGTGCGGCGCACGCTGATGTCGATTCGCGCCTTCAACGAGGCGGCGCGCGCGCTCGTGATGTGGACGGCGATCACCAGCGACGTGGCGCGCCGCTCGAACGACGCGAAGGAACGCCAGATCGCCGACGACCACATGGGGCTGCTCACCCCGGTGATCAAAGGCGTGCTCACCGACACCGGCTTCGCCAACACGGTCGCGGCGCAGCAGGTGTTCGGCGGGCACGGCTACATCAAGGAATGGGGCGTCGAGCAGTTCGTGCGCGATGCCCGCATCCCGATGATCTACGAGGGCGCGAACGGCATCCAGGCGCTCGACCTCGTCGGCCGCAAGCTCGCCAAGGACGGCGGCCGCGCGTTGACCGCGTTCTTCGCCGAGGTGCAGGGCTACGTGAAGGAGCACGCGGCCGACGCCGCCATGAAGGTCCATATCGAGCCGCTCGGCAAGGCGCTCGGCCATCTGCAGCAGGCGACCATGTGGTTTGCGCAGAACGCGCTGGCGAAGCCCGACAATGCCGGCGCCGGCGCGACCGACTACATGCACCTCTTCGGCCTGGTCGCGCTCGGCTACATGTGGGCGCGCATGGCGCAGGCGGCGAAGCAGAAGCTCGTCGCCGGCGCGAACGGCGCGGCCGATCGCATGAGCGCCAAGCTCGTCACCGGCCGCTTCTTCGCCGAGCGCATGCTGCCCGAGACGGCGACGCATCTCGCCCGCATCCAGGCGGGCGCGGCCAGCACGATGGATTTGCCGGCCGACGCGTTCTAGATTCACTGAATGGTCGATTTCTCGCATCTGCCGGTCGGCCGCGAGGGCCGCGCCGAGATCGTCGTCGCCGAAGCGCACACCGCGCCGCGCGTCGGCAGCGGGCGCATCCACGTGCTCGCGACCCCCGTGATGATCAACCTGATGGAGGCCGCCGCGCTGGACGCCGTCGAGGCGCTGCTGCCGGACGGCCACCAGAGCCTCGGCATCCGCCTCGACGTGACGCACAATGCCGCGACGCCGGTCGGCATGCGGGTCGTCGCCACCGCCCGGCTCGTCGGCGTCGAGGGACGGCGGCTCAAGTTCGACGTCGCGGCGCGCGACGAGAAGGAGCCGATCGGCGGCGGCACGCACGAACGCGTCGTCGTCAACGTGGCGCGCTTCGACGAGCGGGTGCGGAAGAAGATCGGCGCGCCCTGAGCTCGACGCCGCGCGCCTCACTCCGCCGCCGCGGGCTTCGGCACCTCGCGCAACGCGAAATGCTCGCCGTCCGGCGACATCTCGATGTGGCGGCGATGCAGCGCGGCGACCGCCGAGCGGTGGCCGATCGACACGAGCGTGGTGTTCGGCAGGCGCTGCGCCAGCATGGCGTAGAGCTCCGCCTCGAGCTTCTCGTCGACCGCGGAGGTCGCCTCGTCGAGAAACAGCCAGTCGGGCCGGAACAAGACCGCGCGCGCCAGCGCGAGGCGCTGCTGCTCGCCGCTGGAGAGGCGCTGCGACCACACCTCCTCGTGGTCGAGCTCGCCGGCGAGATCGCCAAGATGCGCCGCCGTGAGCGCAGCGCGGATATCCTCGTCCGAATAGGTGCCGGGCACCGCCGGATAGGTGACGGCGGAGCGCAGCGTGCTGATCGGGATGTACGGCTTGGGCGGCATCACCATGATGCGCGCGCCCGTCGGAATGCTGATGTGACCGGCGCCGAACGGCCAGATGCCGCCGACGGCGCGGAAAAGCGTCGACTTGCCGGAGCCGGAGGGGCCGGTGAGCACCGTGTTCTCGTGCCCTGCCAGCGCGAGATGCCTGTTCTTGAGCACATGCCGGCCATCCGGCAGCGCGAGATCGACGTCGTCGAGATCGACTTCCGCGGCGCCGGCCGCCGCCGCGACGCGCGCCGGCCCGGCGTCGCGCAGCGAC
>Ga0335081_10000548_pt1 | contig 63567 bp, 59 predicted proteins | sample Lox_Sample_35_FD_206713 | JGI IMG/M metagenome (GOLD analysis project Ga0335081, IMG submission 206713) | Soil microbial communities from Loxahatchee National Wildlife Refuge, Florida, United States - Lox_Sample_3.5 | ecosystem: Environmental > Terrestrial > Soil > Wetlands | place: USA...
GCGGTAGCGGTCGTGGAAGGCGCTGACGCCGCGCTCGCGCAGGCCGCGGTCGCGGATGGGGGCGGCCAGGCCCGAGTCCGGGCCAGGTGAGCCAGCCGCATTTGAACCGCACCGGGCCAGTACCGCTATGATCACAAGTCCCGCACCGCGGATGAGCCTGGTCATGACGCCCCATTTCCAGCGCCCGAATGCGTCGTGTCCTTGGGACGCGCGGCACGGTGTTCAGATAAGGACACAGATCGTGATCTTGGGTGATCTTGGTCACGATGATCCCGAACGGCCCTGGATCCCGCCGCTGCCATCGACAAGGAGCCGACATTGGAGAACACCACTGCGCCGGAAGTCACCGCCGACGACCACATGCTCGGTCCGGCCGGAGCGCCCGTCACGGTCCTGGAGTACGGGGACTACGAGTGCCCGTTCTGCCGGGGCGCGTACCGCGACGTGCACCGGATGCTCGACCTGTACCCGGGCTCGATCCTGTTCGTGTTCCGGAACTTCCCGATCACGCAACTGCACCCGCACGCCGAACTGGCCGCCGAGGCGGCCGAGGCGGCGGCTGCCCAGGGCAAGTTCTGGGAGATGTACGAGCTCCTGCTGCGGCCCTCGTCCAGCCTCGACCTTGGCTCCCTGGTGTCACACGCCCGGGAGCTCCGGCTGGACACCGAGCGGTTCCGGCAGGAGGTCACCGGCCGCGCCTACGCCGCCAAGATAGAGGCTGACGTGAGCGAAGGCGTCAGGAACGGCGTCAACGCGACCCCGAAGTTCTACGTCGACGGCCAGCGCATCGACGGGAAGTTCCCGCTCGAGGGACTCGAGGACGCGATCCGGGTGTCGATCCGGGCCGCAGGCGCCGACCAGTCCTAATTCACCAGGACCCTCGGCTCGTCACCTGGTTCCGGGCGGACCGGGTCCGGCTCGGTCAGCCCGGCCAGGACGGGCACTCGGCCGGTCAGCAGGGTCACGCCGATGCACGCCGGGCAGCTCGCCTCCATCCAGGCGCCGGGCGGCGCCGCCCGCTTCCGCCGCCTGATCCGCCAGAAGACCACCCCGGCGGCGACCAGTACGGCCGCCGCGATCAGGGCCGGGCCCTTGGCCTGGTCGAAGGCCCGGTCGGCCAGCGGCCCGAGCAGCAGGCCGAGAACCAGGTGGAGCTGGAGGAACACGCTGCTCCCGACGATGAGCGCGGGCAGCGCGCGGCGCCCGTTCAACCCCGAGATACCCGCGGCGATCACCGTGAGCGTCCGCAGCCCCGGGGTCCCGCGCCCCAGCGCCAGCCCGGGGCGTCCCCGGGTCTCGGCGAAGGCCGCCGCCCGGCCCAGCCGCGCCTCGGTGAGCCCGAGACGCGGCCCGAACCGCGCGATGATCCGCTGGGCGGGGCCCCGGCACGCCAGGAAGAGCGCGGTCGTGCCGAGGACGGCGATGACCTCGAAGCCGGTCACCGCCAGCCACAGCGGGAACTTTCCCGCCGCGACCCTCTCCCCCACCGTGAACATGACCAGGTCGGCGGGCACCGGGATCGGTACGCCCGCTTCCATCGGGAGCAGCAGCGCCAGGGCCAGCGACCCGCTCAGCCCCGCCGCCACGCCGGTTTTCATCTCGGCAGGCTCGCCGGCCGCGAAGCGTCAGGCGCCAGGCAGGTGGTAGGCCAGCAACGGCACCCACTGGACCTTGGGATAGGCGGTCACGCCGCCGGCCGCGAGCGCCGCGCCGAGCCGCGACGTCATGAACGCGTCCTGGTCGGCCCGCGAGGACCATACCTCCGACACGATGAACGTGCCGTCGTCCGCCTCCCCGGCGGCGTGCGAGAGCAGCCCGGCGGGCCAGTCACCGCGGCCGGTCTGCATGTCAATGCCGAGGTGCTTGTTGACGGCGGCGTACTCGGCCTCGCTCACGCCGGTGAACTCCAGGATCAGTGCTTCTGGCATCGGGACTCCTTGCGGCTGTCACCTTCAGGACGCTCCCTCGAGCGCCCCCCTCTGCCCTGGGTTCGTCGCCCGCGGGCCCGGCGGATCACTTTCGCGCGGGCCAGGTCAGCGGGTCAGGTCACCGGGGCCTCGGCGGGCAGCAACCCGGCCTGCTCCAGCGCGGCCCGGGCCCGCTCGGCGCCGCCCTCGCGCGCGATCAGGTCGTAGTGGGCCGCCGAGAGGCCGCGCAGCGAGCTGAAGTCGCGCTCGCCACGGGTGGCGAGGTGTGCCGCGAACCCGAAGATCGCGCCCCACAGCACGCCGAGGCCGATACCCGCCGCCACTATGGCCAGCCAGGCGTGCCCGGTGGTGAACAGGCCGAACAAGATGCCGATCAGCAGTCCGGCCCACATGCCGCTGAGCGCGCCTGCGGCCGCGGCCCGCCATTTGGTCAGCCGCCCGGTCACACGTTCCACCAGCTGCAGGTCGGACCCGACGATATCGAGGTGCTCGACCGGGAACCCGTCGTCGGAGAGCCGGTCGACCGCCCGCTGGGCGGACCCGTAGTCATCGAACCGGGCTACGGTGTTCCACGCGGCGTGGATCGGGTTCACCGTAAGCCTGCCGTACATCATGGCGACGTCCTTTCGTCTCGTGCCCCGGCGTTCACCGGCGACGAGACCAGCATCGGTCCCGCCTGTGCAAGACAGGCGGGAGCCGCGTGGAGATGCCATGAAGTTGCGGCCTGCGGTCAGGCGCCCTCGGCAACCGGGTAGATCTCGTCGGCGACGAGCCCGTGCGCCTCGCGGTGCACCGTGGCCGCCGCCTCGGCGTCCGGCGCGTCCACCAGGCAGAAGATCTTGCCGTGCTCCTGGTCGACCCAGTACCGCAGGTAGTGGACGCCGTGACCGTCCTGGGTCTGCAGGTCGGCGGCATGCGCCTTGGCCACGTCGTCCAGGGTGACCGGGCCGCCCATCGTGTGCGCGTCCATGAACAGTGCCATGGTTAATGTCCTCTCTCGATTCTGAGCAGGCTCGGTGCCTGCCCGCCCAGGAAACCCGAGGCGGACCGGGACGCGCATGGGGCGTGTTCCCTATCTTGGCGCGATGACCCCGAGGCGCAGCGCCGCGGCGACCGCCCGGGACCGGGTCGGCTCCCCCAGCTTGCGGAGCACAGCCGAGACGTGGTGGCCCACGGTCTTCTCGGACAGGACGAGCCGCTCGGCGACCTCGGCGTAGGACAGCCCGTCGGCGAGAAGCTGGAGCACCTCGGCCTCGCGGGCGGTGAGCCCGGCCGGGTTGGCGCGGCTCGCCGTACGCGGGCCGCGCGGTACCGCCAGGCCGCGGGCGTGCCGGTCGCGCAGCACCGCATGGCGCACGGCCGGAGCGCCCAGCTTGCCGAGAATCTCCAGGCACTCCTGCGCGTCCCGGATCTCCGGCGAGAAGGCCAGCGCGTAGGCCGACCACAGCGGGCAGCCCAGGGCCTCCCATGCCGCCGCGGCCGCCCGGTGCTCGTCCGCCAGCATGAGCGCGAAGGGCCGCGCCAGGGGCGCGATGGCCGGGCGGCCATCGCCGGCCAGGCGCAGCCACCAGCTGAGCTCGCCAAGTCCCCACGGGTGCGGATGCTGGACGGCGACCGGCCAGGCGCGGTCGACTGCGGCGACCAGGTCGCCGGTGCGGCCGGCGATCCAGAACGCTTCGGCGCACGCCGCGGCCACCGGGATCAGCCGCAGGGCCTCGCCCGTCCGGACGGCGATCGTGAGGGCTTCGTCCAGCTCCCCGGATCCGTCGTGGCCGCGTCTGGCGGCGAGCAGGCCGGCCACCGGCAGGACGCTGACCTGGGTGATCGGCGATACGTGCGGGTGCCGCGTGACGTCGGCGACGTGCCGTTGCGCCGCGTCGTACCGGCCCTGCCCGGCCAGCGAGCGGGCCAGCCAGGCGGTCATGTACAGTCGCCAGGTGTCGAGGTCGCGGTCGGCGCAGTACGTGATGCCCGCGAGCAGGTGGCGGTCGGCATCGGCGAGCGACCAGTTGATGACGTTGATGCTGCCGAGGTTGGTGAAGGCCCGGGCCGCGTGCTCGTGGGCGTCACGGGCAAGGGCAAGATCCAGGCTCTGGGTCAGACGGGCCTGGCCCTCGATCAGATCGCCGGCCGTCGCCAGCGCCGTGCCCACGTTGTTGAGGGCGTGTATCTCGGTATCGGCGTCGCCGAGCTCACGGGCCAGCCCGATCGCCTTCGTGCCCCAGTCCAGCGCCGCAGCGTTGTCATCGGACAGCATGCGCAGCTGGCCCATGTTGCTGTAGGCCATGGCGAGTTCGGGACCCGGTTCGAGCGGCTCCAGCGTGCTCACCGCGGCGGCGGCGTAGCGCTCGCCGTCGGCGTTCTGCCCGAGAACCCAGGACAGCCGCGACAGCCACCGCTGCGACGTGCCGACGGACCGCGCGTCGCCGTCCCGTTCGTAGATGGCCAGCGCCTCCAGCAGGCTGTCCCGGGCCCGCACCAGGCGGTCGGTCAGGTAACACTCGTACGACAGCCGCTCGAGCAGGGCCGCCCGCTGCCGGTCCGGCGGTTCGTGATTCTGCAGCGCCAGCCGGAACTGCTCCGCGGCCTCGCGGTGCGCGCCGAGGCGGGCGGCGCGGGCGGCGGCGAGCGGGGCGTGCCGCAGCACCGTGGCGCTGTCACCGCAGCCGGCGGCGTGGTACGCCAGCCACCGGTGGTCGTGCGAGCCCCGCGAGGTCAGGTGCGCGAGCGCCCTTGCATGGGCACTGGCACGCTGAGCCGCGGACAGTGATCCTTCGACGGCCAGCCGGGCCAGGTCGTGCCGGAATCCCACGGCGTCACCGTCCGACACCAGCATGCCGCGGTCCAGGCACTCGTCGATCGCGGTCAGCGGCTGCCCCGACACGGCGGCGAGGAAGCCCACCTCGGCGCGCCGGCCGAGCACCGCCGCCGCCGCCGCGACGTCCCGGCCGGCGTGCGAGAGCCGGGCCACGCGGGCCAGCACGGCATCACGCACCGTGGCCGGCACCTGTTCGGCTCCGGCCGCGAGCACCTCGGTGAGGTAGAACGGGTTCCCTCCGGTGCGCTGGAATATCGCGTCGGCGTCCAGGGCCGAGCCTGCCGCGTCCAGGAGCTGCCGCACGCCCGTGGCGGTCAGCGGGGGCAGCTGCATCCGGACGACGCCGGACAGCCCGGCCAGATCGCCCATCACCACTGTCAGCGGATGATCGCGGCCCACCTCCTCGGAGCGGAACGTGGCCAGGATCATCAGCCGGACCCCGGCCAGGCGGCGGCCCAGGTAGCGCAGGATGTCCAGGGTCGCCTCGTCGGCCCAGTGGACGTCCTCGAGCAGGAGCAGCATCGGGGATCCCGACAGCGCCACGCGCACGTTCCTGAACAGCCGGAGCCTGCTCACACCCGCCTCATCGTCCACCGCCGCGATCAGCTCGGGCAAGGCATCCAGGATCGGGCCCAGCGCCTCGGCGGTCGTGACGTTGTCGCAGGAGCCCCGCCGGACTGCCACACCGGCGGCGCCGGTCAGGGCCGCGGCGAGCGTCGTCTTGCCGACGCCCGCCTCGCCGCCCAGGAACACCAGCCGGCCACTGCCGTCAAGCGCCTCGCCGAGCAATCCCTCCAGCGAGGCCAGGAAGCCCGCCCGCTCGATCAGCACACCAGCCATTAAATCCTGGCACCCGCCTGAACAGCCAATTCCGGCACCCGCTCACGACCCGAAGGCCTCGCGCATGCGGTCCAGGCCGCGGACGACGCCGGTGGTCAGCGTGCCGACGCCGGCCACCGCCACCGTGACGACGTCGCCGTCCGACAGGCTGAACGGCGCGGGCGGTACCAGGCAGGTCCCGGTGGCCAGCACGACGCCGTCGGGGTGGATGTCGGCGCGCATCAGGTAGCCGGCGAGGTCGTCGAACCTGCGGCGCAGCGAGGCCGTGCTGGCCCGGCCGTGCCACGCGACCGCGCCGTCGCGCCGGATCGTCAGCTCGATGCCGAGGTCATAGGGGTCGGTGATCTCCCAGGAGGGGCGGATCACCGGGCCAACCGCGCACCCGCCCAGGTAGACCTTGGCCTGCGGCAGGTAGAGCGGGTTCTCGCCCTCGATCGACCTGGACGACACGTCGTTGCACGCGGTGTAGCCCGCGACCTCGCCGAAGCGGTTGATCACCAGGGCGACCTCGGGCTCCGGCACGTCGACTACAGAGTCGGCGCGCACCGCGATGGTCTGCCCGTCGCCGATGACTCGCCACGCTGCCGACTTGAAGAACAGCTCGGGCCGTTCGGCCTCATAGACCTGCCGGTAGACGTCGGCCGAGCGCTCGCTCTCCTCGACCCGCGCCTCGCGGGAGGTGACGTACGTGACCCCGGCCGCCCAGACCTCGGTCCGGCCGTCGACGGGCGGCAGCAGGGTGACGTTCCCGGCCGGGACGGGCTGGCGCTCCCGTACCCGCTGCCTGATCTCGGCCAGCGGCAGCGCCCACAGGGCGGCCAGGGACGGCACGCCCGGCAGGCCGAACACCTGCCCCGCGTCGCGCACGCCAGCCAGCGGAGCCGGGGAATCGCTCGTGGTGTACCTGATGATCTCCACGCGGGCTACCCTACGTGGGTCCCAGATGGGCGAGGCTAACACCGGTGGCGACCTGATGCAGGATGCATTTTACAGTCGAGCCTGGTTCTGACCCGGCACTAGAGTGATCTGGTGTCGTACTCCCTTCCGCTGACCCGCAGCGAGGCCATCGCGCGGCACCTGCGTGAGGAGATCGTGACCGGGCAACTGGCCCCGGGCACGGTGATCAAGGACGCGGAACTCGCCGACCGGCTTGGCGTCAGCATCACGCCGGTCCGGGAGGCCATCGTGCTGCTGTCCGCCGAGGGCCTGATCGACATCTCGCCGAACCGGACCCGGCGGGTCACCGCCGTCTCGCAGAAGAACGCGCTCGAGCTGATCGACGTCATGTGCGTGCTGGCCTGCGCGGGCGTCGAGTGGGGCATGCCGAACCTGACCGGCGCCGACCTGGCCCGGATGCGCCAGCGCCTGGATGAGATGCTGGCCAGCCTGCGGTCCGGCGATGTCGCGACCGCGACCTCCGCGGGCGCCGACGTCAGCACCATCATGATCTCGGCCAGCGGGAACCGGGAACTGCAGACCCATGTGGACCTAGTGGTCACCCGGATTCGGCGGCTGCTGGGGCTGACCCCGCAGAGCAGTCACTGGCGGCCGTGGATCGACGGGTACACCGAGGTCCTCGTGCTGCTGGAACACGGTGAGACCCAGGCCGCGATCGCCCGTTACCGGCGGATCTACGCCGAGGTCCGGGCCGATCTGGAGTCAGCCGAGCCCGCGGCGCAGGGCCTCGAAGCGGCGAGTCCAGATCCGCTCCGATAGCGCGCAGTCAGGCGCGAACACTTCAGCCGCGTGATAGGAGCCGGGATTGACGTGCAACTCGGTCGGCACGCCAGCCTGCATGAGGCGCTGCGCGAACGCGATGTCCTCGTCCCGGAACATGTCGACGGTACCGACGTCGATGAAGGTCGGCGGCAGGCCGGCCAGGTTCTCCGCGCGGGCCGGGGCGGCGTACTGGTCGGGCTTGCCGTCGCCGAGGTACCACTTCCAGGCCTCGATGTTGCCCGCGCGGTCCCACAGGCCGATGTCGGTGATCTCGTGGCTGGACGGGGTCTCGTTCGTGTCGTCGATCATGGGGTAGATCGGCATCTGGAAGCGGATGGCCGGCCCGCCGCGATCGCGGGCGAGCATCGTAATGGCGATGGTCAGGCCGCCGCCCGCGCTGCCGCCGTAGACGGCGAGGCGGTCCGGATCGAAGCCGAGCTCGGCGGCGTGGCCCGCCATCCACACCAGGCCGGCGTAACAGTCCTCGACCGGCGCCGGGTAGGGGTGCTCGGGGGCCAGCCGGTACTCGACGGAGACGACCACCGCGTCCACGTGCTCGCAGATCGACGCGGCCACCGCATCCTCGCCGTCGAGGTCGCCCAGGATCATGCCGCCGCCGTGGATGTAGTAGATCCCGGGCAGGATCCCGGTCGCGTCCACCGGCCGGTAGATCCGCACCTTGATGTCTGGCGCGCCGTCCGGCCCGGGAACCATCCGGTCCTCGGAGATGACGTTGGGGTTGGGCGGGATCTCCATGGCGGCCAGCAACCCGCTCACCGTCGCTCGTCGCTGCACGATGTCGGGAATGGTGTTGAAGCCGCCAGGAATCGCCTGTTGCAGCAGGTCTAGGGGTTCGCGTGCATCCGGGTCGATGAGATCGCGACGGGACATGAACCCTCCTGCGGTGCGGACCGATGCAGAATGCATCCTACGTAGTGATCGAGCTCACATCAATGCCGGCCGGGCTCACCGGACGCGCATGGCGTTCAGGCGGTGCGGCCGTAGAACAGTTCCTGGGTGAGCCGGTTCAGCTTCATGCCCGGGCGCTCGCCGTAGGTCAGCACTGAGTTGATCCGCGGCTGCGGGCCGCTGACCGGGGTGACCCGGTGCAGGGCGTGCTGGCCGCGGAAGACCGCGAGCGTGCCCGGGCTGCTGGGCAGCCTGACCACTCCGGCCGGGTCACCCAGCAGGACCTTCCGGACGCCGGGGTAGTTCTCGTCGCGCTCGTCGCGCAGCCGGGGGTAATAGTCGAAGTGACCGCCAGCCTCCGACTCCTGGTACATCACGGTGACGGAGAACTCGCTGTTGTCGAAGTGCCAGCCGAGTTCGTCGCCGGCGCTGAAGATCGCGATCTCCAGGGCGTCCAGCGGGTCGGCGCTGCGGTAGAGCACCTGCTTGCCCAGCACGGCGGCGACGAACGCGGTCAGTTCGGCCGACTCGTACAGCCGCCTGATGGGCGCGGCGTCCGGGATCAGGTCGTAGGCAACGGCCTTCTTGGCCGAGTGCTGCAGCAGCGCGCGCGGGTGGTCGGCGCCCGGGGAGTCGTCGGGCGACTCAAAGTAGACCGTGTGGCTCTGGTCGCTCGCCCAGGCCTGGCCAGCCAGCCGGTCCGCCTCCGCGATCATCTGGCTGACCGCGCCGGGGGTGAGGAAGCCGGGAAGCTGGGCCACCCCGCGGTCACGGAGCTGGTCCTGGCAGTCGCGGACCAGGTCGAGGCGGCCCTGGCTGGCCGGCTCGTGGATCGGGTAGCGCCCCAGGTCGACGACGTCCGCGTACCGCTGCAACGGGCTGATGATAGTCATGTGCTGAGCATCGCAGCGGACGGTCCATAAGGACAATTCCAGTTACTGGTAGGTTCCATCAGAATTCCTTATGCTTATGCCGTGCGGGATCGCTGGACCGGGCTGGAGCTGCGTTATCTGGTCACGCTGGCCGCGGTCGGGCGCGAGGCGTCGTTCAGCCGGGCCGCGGAAGCCCTGGGCTATACCCAGTCGGCGGTCAGCCAGCAGATCTCCCGGCTTGAGCACATCACCGGCACCCGCCTTGTGGAACGGCCCGGCGGGCCCAAGCCGGTATCGCTCACCCCCGCGGGCCGCTTGCTGGCCGGGCACGCCGAGGCCATCGGGGCCCGGCTGGCCAGCGCGGCCGCCGACCTCGACGCGCTGGCGCGCGGCACGGCCGGGCTGCTTCGGGTCGGCTGCTACCAGAGCGTCAGCGCGCGGCTGCTGCCCCTGGTGCTGCGCGAGTTCACCGCCGCCTGGCCTCAGGTCGAGGTACGGCTGAGCGAGACCCAGGACGACGGCGAGTTGCTCGCCGACCTGGAGGGGGGCAGGCTGGACCTGACTTTCGTGGTCTTCCCGCTGACCGCGGGCCCATTCGAGGCGGTCGAACTACTCGAGGACCCCTACGTGCTGGCGGTACCGGAGGATTCCGAACTGGCCCGGCGGCCGTCGCCGGTCTCGCTGCGGCACCTGACCGGGTTGCCGCTGATCACCTACGCGCAGATGCGCGAGGTCCACTCCATCGAGAACCGGCTTGGCCGTCCGGAACTGCGGCACCAGATCGCCTTCAGGTCCCACGACAACGCCACCATCCTGGGGCTCGCCGCCGCAGGCGTCGGCGTCGCCATCATCTCCTGGCTGTCGGTCGACCCGCACCGCCCCGGCCTGCGGCTCAAGCGGCTGGCCAAGGTCAGCCCGCGCATCGTCGGCATCGCCTGGCACCGGGACCGTTACCGCATCCCGGCCGCGGACGCGTTCGTCAGGCTGACCCAGCAGGCCGCCGCCCTGGAGCAGCGCACGGCCCGGCTCCAGCTCGGCGGTGATTAGGGGCGGATCAGGGTGACGGCCGCGGCATGCTCGGCCTGCCTGGCCTGATCCCAGTCACCGGTGCAGTAGACGGTGATCTCGGCTATCGCGCCTTCGGCCACCTCGATCCGCATCATCTCCCGGGCGTACCACTGCTGGTCCTCGCTGTCCCAGCGTTCCTCGAACTCGAACACGAACCCGGACGGCGTCGGGTCGGCACGCCAGCGTGTCACCGAGCCGGGCCCGGGATGGCCCTCCTTGCGCACCGCGATCAGGTCCTCCGCTCCCGCGGCCTGGACCCGCCAGGTCGGCATGGTCAGGTCAAGGAACACGTCCGGCCGGAACAACCCCTCGGGCGCGTCCCCCGTCTCCAGGAAACGGACTATCTTCGCGGCGAGAGCGTCGGCCAGCGCGGCGTCCATATCAGGCACCGCCCGTCGCCCCGGCGGCCCGCGCCGCCTCGAGGTTCTTCCCGATGACGCCCATCGTCTCGTTCAGCGGGCCGGTCGGGCTGAACTCGATCAGCTCGGTCCCGGCGAACAACAGCGGCAGGTGCCCGGGCGCACCGTAGTAGGCGTCCCCGGCGGTGAAGACCTCGTCGTGATCGGCGTAGCGGAAGATGATCCGGCCGGCCTGCACCACCCCCCAGTGCGGGCACTGGCACCGGTCATCGGGCAGGCCCTGGAAAAATGGCGCCGGGTCCATGTCGGCCTTGTGGGTCTCGAATGCGACCGTGTATTCGCCTAGTTCGGCGTACCGGCCCTCGATCTCGGGCTCGTCCATCGAGACGGCGGCGTCGGCTTTGCTCATGCGCGGCATCTTCGGTTCCTTCCCTCCAGGTGCCTGTGTCACCTGGAGGGCGTGAGATCGGGCCGCACGATGTGAGGCGAGGCCTCACAGCGACCAGCGGGCCGGCTGGTCGGGTTCGTAGACGCAGAAGGTGCCGGTGCGCACCGAACGGGCCAGGTGCCGGCCGAGCTCGGGATGCGCCTCGCTGATCCGCCGGATCGCATCCCTGATCCTCGCGGTCACCGCGGTGCGGGCCCGTTCGGCCGCCGAACCCGACCGGCGGACCCGGCCGCCCAGGCCGTACGCCTCGGTGAGCGCCGCGACCAGGGCGTCCCGTTCGGCGGCGATGCGCGCGCTGCGCTCGATATCGGCGGCCGCGTCGGATTCGGCGGCGGCCTCGTCCAGCTCGCTCAGGCGCTGCCGGTAGGCGGCGCGGGCCTGCGCGTCGATGACCTCGCCGGTGTCCGACGGCGGGTGCAGCGCGTCCGGTCCGGCCAGGGCACCGGCCCGGTGGCCGCCCGGAGCGGCAGCCAGGTCGAGAGCGGCCACCGCGGTGCCGGGCCGGGCGAGCAGGGCGTGCAGGTCGCGCAGGCCCTTGCTGTCCCTCAGCCGGATCTCGCGGCCGCGGTAGGCCAGCGTCCACACCTCCCCGTCCCGGCGGAACGCATGGTCAGCTCGCGGAACCGGAACCGGAACCGGAACCGGAACGGGCGCGGCCTCCCCCTCGATTCGGTCAGCCAGCGCCAGCGCGCCCACCAGGCGGGCGCCCGCGATCCCCGCGGCCCGGTGCCGCGCCGCGGCTTCGTGCTCGCCGAGCGCGCCGGCCAGCAGGGCCAGGTGATAGTCCACGGGCCCGCGGATGGCGGCGCAGATTCCCTCCACCACGACCAGCCCGGCATAGGGCGACAGCGCATCGTAGGCCCAGCGCGCCACCGGGTGCGGACCGGTCAGCGCGAGGATCTCGGCGACCTGCGCCATCGAGGGCAGCCACTCCGAATCCCTGGGCATCGCGGGCAGCAGCGGGACCACCGCCTCCAGCTGAGCGCGGGCGTCCTCGGTCTGGCCGGCCTGGGCCAGCACGAGCGCCCGGGTGACCTGAAGCCAGGAAGAGGGAACCGCGACCGTCTCCAGGTCGGGCAGCATGCCCAGCAGGCCAGCGGTGTCGCCTTCCTCGGCACGCAGGCACCACAGCTGGGTCTGCACGAGCATGAAGGCGTTGCCGCTGGCCGCCCGCTCGCCGATGGCGGCGGCCTCGGCCAGCGCGGCCCGGCACTCGTCGAACCGGCCCGCGGCCAGGGCGCGCATCCCCCGCCACAGCGGGACGTACCACGCGTACAGCGGATGGCGCAACGCCTCGGCTGCAGCCCGGTAGGCCAGCACGTCCGCCCCCCAGTCCGCGATGGCGCCCGTCTCCAGCAGGGCGACCAGCCGCAGCCTCCGCCCGAGCAGGCCCAGGACGGGATCACGCAGGCGATCCGCGAGGTCGATGATCTCGGTGGCGTGAGCGCGCCGCGCGGCGCAGTGGTCCGGGCCGGCGATGGCGTCGCACAGTGCGGCCAGGGTGGCCGCGAGGGCCGCGTCGTCACCGGCCGAACGGGCCTGGCGAACCGCCTCGGCGGCCAGCTCGAGCCGACGTGCCTCCGGGAGGAGCAGGGTCGAGGCGATCGACAGCCTGGCTGTGACCAGCGCGACCAGTGTGCCCTGCTCGCTGGGCAGCACGGATCTGGCCTCCTCGAGCAGGCTGATCTGCTCGCCGTCGAGCAGCCCGACCTCGAATCCGGCGGGTCCGCCGCCGAGGCCGAGCGCGGCGCGGGCGAGCAGGTCGGGCCGCCCGGCCCGGCGGGCGCGCTCGGCCGCCTGGCGGAACCCGGACCGGCCGCCGTCCAGGTCCCCGGCCGCGAGCCGGGCGGCTCCTAGCCGAAGCGCGGCGCGGGCCTGCTCGTCGTCGCCGGCCCGCAGGGCGGCGAGGCTGGACGCGGCCCGCTCGTACCAGTGCACCGCGTCCTCGAAGGCCAGGGCGGCCAGCGCCCGGTCCCCGGCGCGCCGGGCGTACTCGGCGGCTGGCCCTGCCGCGGCGGGGCCGGCGCGCGCCAGGTGGTAGGCGACCTCCGCGTCATCGACGTCCCGGCCCCGCCCGGCCAGCGAGGCCAGGATACGGCCGGCCCGTGTGTGCAGGTCCTCGCGGGCGTCCGCCGGGATGGAGTCGTAGATGGCGTCGCGGACCAGGTCGTGCCGGAACCGGTCCTCGCCGGGCTCGGCGAGCTGGAGCAGGCCGGTGTCACGGCCGGCCGCGAGCGCGCCGGCCAGCTCACCGGGCTCGAGGCCGGCCAGCGCGGCCAGGACGTCGCGGCGGAAACGCGTGCCCAGGACCGAGGCGGCCAGGACGACGGCCCGGGCCGTGCCGGTCAGCTCGCCGACCCGGGCGCCGGCCAGCGCCCGCACCGAGTCGGGCACGATCACGCGGGCCGCCGCGGGTTCGGCGCCCGGTTTGATACCGGGCCCGGCCAGCTGCCGGGCGAGCTCCGTCACCAGGAACGGGTTTCCCGCGCTGCGCTCGGCGATGACGCCAGCCAGGTCCGGGCCGGCCGGGACGCCGGTCACGCCGGCCACCACGGCGGCGACGTCGCCCTCGGCGAGCGGCTGCAGCGAGATGACGTCACCCGATCGCAGCAGCGCGGTTCGCATGTCCAGCCGCCCGTGCCAGTCCCTATCGCCGTCCCGCGCGGTGACCAGCACGGCGGCGGGCATCGTGCGCAGGGCGGGAGCGAGCTCGGTAAGCAGCCGCAGCGAGGACGTGTCGGCCTGGTGCGCGTCGTCGAACACCACCAGGACCGGCCGCCGCTCAGCCGCGGCCGCGATGACCTCGGCTAGGTCGAACGACAGCTGGGAACGTGCACCCCCGGGGTCAGGGCCGCCTCCGGCCCGGGCGGGGTCGGTCAGCCCTGCCAGGAACGGCGAGTCCGCGATCAGCCGGGCCACCGCCGCGTGGCCGCCCGCCAGGACACGCAGCACTCGTGACCACGGGCCCAGCGCAGCGCCACCCGCCGCGGCGCCCCAGGTCCAGACGACCTCGAATCCCTCGGCCCGTTCGGCACCCTCCTCGACCAGCCGGGTCTTGCCGATTCCGGGCTCGCCGGCGACTGTCACCAGCGCTCCCCGCCCGGCCCGCGCGGCGGTCAGCACCGAGCCGACCTCGGCCAGCACGCCGGCGCGCGCCACCAGCGGGATCAGCACTCCCACATCACCCCCTGCCGATCCCGCCAGTGTCGCAGATCAACCCGGTCCCGCGGCAACTTGACCGGACCGGCAGACTCGGAGCATGACGAGCGGAGAGCTTGAGCTGACCGACTACCGGCGCACGGTCAGCGAGTTGTACGCAGCGGTACGTGCCGAGGACGATCCAGAGCGGGCGCATGAGCTGTGGCGGCAGGGCCGGGACGGGCTGTTCCGGTCGCATCCGCAGAGCCCGCTGCCGTCGGGCCATCCGCTGCGTGCGACGGGCCTGCCGTACTGGCCCTACGACCCAGGGCTGCGCTTCGAGCTCCCGCTGCTCCCGGCCGGGGAGGAGCTGTCGCTGTCGGTGCCGACCAGTGACGGGGTGATCCCGATGGACCGCATCGGCTGCCTGCGGCTGCCCGATCCGCTGGACGCCGTCATCGACGTCTGGTGGCTGCATCAGTACGCGGGCGGCCTGCTGCTGCCGCTGCGCGACGGAACCGCGGGCCAGTCCAGCTACGGCGGCGGCCGGTACGCGCTGGATACCGCCAAGGGCGCCGACCTGGGCGGCCGGGACGGCAGCCTGGTCATCGACCTGAACTTCCTGTATCACCCGTCCTGCCGGTACAACGATGCGTGGCAGTGCCCGCTGGCCCCGCCTGGGAACACCATCGCCGCCCCGGTCACCGCGGGGGAGCGCCTGTAGAGGTTTCCGCCGGTTCCAGCGGAAACGATAATGGTGCTGGTCGGCCCGTGCTCGGGAGGTGATAGGCAGACCGTGACCACACCCCAGGTGTTCACGTCCCGGCTGAGGGGCCGTCCGCTGCTGGACAGCGAGGGCCTGACCATCGGCCGGATCCGGGACGTGGTGCTCCTGCCCGCCGCCGGCAGCGAGCCGCCGCGCGCTCTCGGGCTGGTCGTGACGTTGCAGCGGCGCCGTATCTTCGTCAACCTCGGCGCGATCACGGAGATATCCGTCGACGGCGCGCACCTGCGCGGCGGGACCGTCGACCTGGACCGCTTCACCCGGCGGACCGGGGAGATCCTCGCCTCGGAGCTGTACGGCAAGCAGACCCAGGACGGGACGGTTGTCGACGTCGCCATCATCCCGCGCGAGCAGCGGCGGGTCGGCTGGGAGGTCAGCGCGCTCGCCGTGGTGCACGGCCGGGGCCTGCGGCACCGCCGCACCACGATCGTGCCCTGGGACAAGTACCCGGAGCTGTTCCGGGCCGGCCCGATGGCCGACCAGCTGGTCAGCCTGCGCGAACTGCAGCCGGCCGACCTCGCCGCGGCCGTGGAGGGCATGTCGCCCAGCCGGCGCAACCAGCTCGCGGCCGCGCTCGATGACGAGGAACTGGCCGACCTGCTGGAGGAGATGCCGGAGAAGGACCAGGTCCGGCTGCTGGACAGCCTGGAGCTGGAACGCAGCGCCGACGTGGTCGAGGAGATGGAGCCCGACGACGCCGCGGACCTGCTCGCCGAGATGCCGCCCGAGCAGCGCGAGCGGCTGCTGACCGCGATGGAGGCCGTCCCGGCCGCCGAGTTGCGGCGGCTGCTGCTTTACGACGCCACGACGGCCGGCGGCCTGATGACGCCGCAGCCCTTGATCGTGACCCCCGACGTTTCGGTCGCGGAGGTGCTGGCCCGGGTCAGGAACCCGGAAACGCCGGTCACCGCGGCCGTGCAGGTCTACGTGTGCGAGCCGCCTGTGATCACGCCGACCGGCCGCTACCTGGGCAGCGTCGGGTTCCAGCGGCTGCTGCGACGCCCGCCCGCCACCCCGGTCGGCGACTGCGTCGAGGCAGGCGTATTCGTCCGGCCCGACCTGCCTGAGCGCGAGCTCGCGGCCAGGCTCGCCGCCTACAACCTGGTCAGCGTGGCGGTGTGCGACGAGGACAGCCGCCTGCTCGGCGCGGTTACCGTGGATGACGTGCTGGACCACCTGCTGCCAGTGGACTGGCGGAAGACGGGAGGCTGAGATGGCACGGTTCGCCAGCCGCCTGGTCGAGCGGAACGACCTGTCCGTCCCCCGCGGTGTCACCCCGCGGATGGGCACGCGGTACGACGCCGACGCGTTCGGCCGGTTCTCCGAGGCGATCGCCAGGTTCCTGGGCACCGGGCGGTTCCTGGTCGGCCAGACGGTGCTGGTCATCGGCTGGATCGTGCTCAACACCATCGGCATCGTCAACCACTGGGACCCGTACCCGTTCATCCTGCTCAACCTGGCCTTCTCGACCCAGGCGGCCTACGCCGCGCCGCTGATCCTGCTGGCGCAGAACCGGCAGGACGACCGGGACCGGGCCAGCGTCGAGCGGGATCGCGAGGTGGCGGCGCGGACCCAGGCGGACACCGAGTTCCTCGCCCGCGAACTCGCCGCCGTCCGCCTCGCGCTGTCCGACGTGGTCACGACGAAGGACCTGGAAGACTCCATGGAGCGGATGGCCAAGCTGATCGCCGAGCAGCTCAGGGACTCCCCCGGAGACGGGGCCTCAGCGGGCGATCCGCTCGGCCCGCAACGCTGAGCGGCGCACCTTCCCGGCGTCGTCGCGCAGCGGCGTGGTCGCGCGCTCGATGACCCGGGGCAGCTTGTACGGGGCGAGCCGCCGGCGCAGGTGCGCCATCAGGTCCTCGTCGGAGGCGGGGCCGGACAGCTCGACGATCGCGTAGGGGATGTTGCCCAGGTCCTCGTCGGGCAGGCCGATCACGCAGCAGGACTGCACGGCCGGGTGCTCGTCCAGCGCGGCCTCGATCTCCGCCGGGTACACGTTCGCCCCGCCGACCAGGATCATGTCCGCGAGGCGGTCGGTGATGTACACGTACCCGTCCGCGTCCACCTTGCCGATGTCGCCGAGGGACTCCCAGCCGTCGGCGGCGCTGCGCGCGGTGGCGCCGATATAGCGATACGGCGACGCGGCGTCCGGTCCCCGGCGCATCCAGATCTCCCCCACGTCGCCGACCGGGACGGGGCGGCCATCCAGATCGCGTATCTCGATCTCGCCGAGCACGGTCCGGCCGACCGACCCGGGGTGCGCGAGCCATTCGGTGCCGCTGATCACCGTTACGGCCTGGAGTTCGGTGCCGCCGTACAGCTCGATTACCTTCTCCGGGCCGAGCCACTCGATCCAGGCCTGCTTGAGCCATGCCGGGCACGGCGCGGCCAGGTGGAACGCCACCTCCAGGCTGGACACGTCGGTGGCCAGCCGAACCTCCTCCGGCAGCCGCCAGATCCGCAGCATCATCGTCGGCACCAGGAGCATCCAGGTCACCCGGTGCTTCTCGACCAGGCGCAGCGTGTCGGCCGCGTTGAACCGCGGCATCAGCACGACGTGGTTGCCGAGCAGCATCGCGCAAGTGGTGGCGACGAACGGGCCGTTGTGGGCGAGCGGCCCGGTCATCAGGACACAGCCATCGGGACGTAGGTGCACCAGGGCGCCGGCCGGTCCCACCATCTCGGACAACGCGGGTTGGGTGGCGCCGATCAGCTTCGGCCGCCCGGTACTTCCGCCGCTGGTCATGAGCTTCCACTCCGGCGACACGCCCGGCGTGAACTCCCCGGCCGGAAGGTCTCGCGGCACCGACTCCAGGGCCGCCCGCGTCTGCCCCTCGGACGGCGGCGCCCCCACCACGAGCGCGGGGTCCGCCAGGTCCACGATGGCGTCGCGTTCCAGCGCCGGGAGCCGGTCGGAGATCGGCTGCGGCACCGCGCCCAGGGCCCACGCCGCGAACATGCTCTCTACGAACCCGATCGAATTCGGCAGCCCGATCGTGACCGTCGAGCCCTCGGTGACGCCACGGCTGGCGAACAGCGCGGCGAGCCGCTCGACCCGGTCGGTGAATTCGGCCCGGGTCAGCGTCTGGTCTTCGTACGTCAGCGCCGGCCGGTCCGGTTCGGCCGCGGTCAGCTGGCGCAGAACGGAGAGAAACGTGGTCCCCTGCACGTACCGAAGGTACACCGGGCCGGCCCGGCCCGCCCAGGACCCGGCTTCGGGGCCTTGGCTGGGTGGTGTGTCCCTGCTGGCCGTCGGACCCGGGTGACTGGTGGTGCTCGCTGTGCCCCGTGGCTGTCGCGGCGTCGGCTGCCTAGAAGAAGGTGTGCACGGCGCCGATGACGTTGTCCTCGTCGTCCAGCACCCTGATCAGGCGCCATTTGTCCAGCGTGGTACAGGGATGGGAGATGCCGAGGCACACCAGGTCGCCGGGTGCCAGCACGGTCCCGGGGTCAAGCCGCAGGTAGGCGTGCTGGTCGTTGAGCCCGGTCACTTTGGCGTCGGCCATCCGGGCCGCTCCCCCGTCCCGGCGGCACGCCCGCAACGGCACCGGCAGGCCCGCGTCGAAGCCGACGTCGCGACGGCCCGCGCTGAGCAGTGCCAGCTCCGGCTCGGGCCGCGACACCACCTGCGCCCACAGCTCCAGGGCCGGCCGGAACACGGGCGCCCCGGCCACGCCGCGGGCAGCGGGCGAGTCGGCCTGGTAGATCCCGTGATCGTGGAAGAGGTAGCAGCCGCTGCGCAGGACCACGGTCATCCCGTCCAGGAACGCCGCGGTCAGCTCGCGGGCTACCACGTCGAAGTACACGCTTCCGCCGGCCGTGACGATGAACTCGCCAGGGGCCCCGGCTACTTCCGCCACGGCGCTGGCCAGGCTGGCCAGGCGACGGCAGAACGACGCGACCGTGTCGAGGGCCTGCGTGCTGGGGGCGCCGATCGTGCCCTCGTACCCGGCCACCCCGGCCACCGTCAGGGTGCTGGTCGCGGCGGCCGCCCTGGCCACCGTCAGGGCCTGGTCATCGGTCCGGCAGCCGGTCCGACCCAGGCCGATCTCCACCAGGACCGGAAGCCTGCGCCCGGCCGGGTGCGCCGTCAGGACCCGGTCCAGGATGGCCACGCCGTCGGTGCTGTCGACATAGCAATACGCCGCGAAGCCGGGGTCGGCCGCGAGCTCGCCCGCCAGCCAGGCGATGCCCGGCTCGTCCACCAGCTCGTTGGCCAGCAGCAGCCGGGGGAAGCCAAAGGCCCGGTACATCCGCAGCTGGCCGATGGTAGCCACGGTGATGCCCCAGGCGCCGCTGGTCAGCTGGCGGGCAGCCAGTTCGGGCGACATGGCCGTCTTGCCGTGCGGCGCCAGCTCCACCCCGGCCCCGGCGCAGTAGGCGGCCATCGCCGCCAGGTTGCCCGCCAGCGCCGACTCGCGCAGCGTGAGCACCGGATAGCCGAAACCCTTGTCGGTCGGCTCGGCGGGGCGCTCGCGCAGCGCCCGCAGGCGCTCCGCGACCAGCGGCGGCAGCGGATGCGTCACCTGGCCTCCTGATCAGCTTGAGGCAGTGCCCCCAGCTTAAGAATGGCCGGGGACGTTGCGCGCCGCCGCCTCGGCCATGCTGGGCTCGGCATCGACCGCCGTCAGCCGGGCGAACCCGTGCTCGTAGGCGTCCGCCCGGCCTGCCCACAGCCTGCGTGCGTAGCTATCGAAATCCATGCCAGCATCCCAGCACACCGACGACCTGCTAGGGCGCGTCCGGGTCGGCCGGAGCGAGCAGCAGGACGGCGAGGATGGTCAGGGCTCCGCCGGCGTATTGCGGCGGGCGGAGCGTCACGCCGAGGAAGATCGCGGCGGCCACCGCCGCCACGGCGGGCTCGAGGGTGCTGGTGACGGCGAACTCGGTGGGCGTGATGTGCCTGAGGCTGGCCTGCGACAGGCTGAAGGCGATCGCGGTGGCGGCCACAGCGACGAACGCGGTCAGCGCGGCGACGACCACGGGATCACCGGACGGATGCGCCGTCCACGGGGGGAAGATCACCAGGAGGGGAAGGCTCCCGATGCTCAGGCCCCAGGCCGTCGCCGGCCGGGCGCCGGTCTCGCGGACCAGGCGCGCCGAGCCGAGCAGGTAGAAGGAGTACGCCACCGCGGAGATGACGGCGAGGAGAACTCCGGCCTGATCGGCACGTGACGCGTGCAGTCCCCCGGGCACCCCCGCCGCGAGCAGCCACACCCCGGTTGCGGCCGCGGCCACGGCGGCCAGGCGCCTGGGCGTGGGCCGGACCTGGCGGCGCAGCATCTGCCAGCTGGCCGTCATCGCCACCGCGCTGTACTGGACGAAGGTGGCCAGCGCCACGTTGGACTTGGCGATGGCCGCGAACCACGTGTACTGGGCGCCCGCGATGCCCAGCACCGATACAGCGATCAGCAGCCTGCTGTTCCCGCGCGGCCACGCGGGCCGGAAGGCGACGAGCAGGAGCAACCCGCCACAGGCCATGCGCACCCCGACCAGCCAGCCGGGATCGACGTGATGGCGGGTGAACAGCACCTGGGCGGTGATGCCGCCGAGGGCCCACAACGCGGCCGCGGCCGCGGCCAGGCCCAGCCCGGCGACGCGCCGGGACGCGTCAGCGGAGCGAGTCGTGTCCAGCCGCCGCTACCTCCCCGTTAGTCCGGCCGGCTTCACTGTAGCGTGGACGCTATGCCCGAGATGACATGGCTGGACGCCACGGCACAGGCCGATCTCGTCCGGCGCGGCGAGGTAAGCCCCAGGGAGCTGGCGGAAGCCGCCATCGCCGGGATCGGGGCGGTCAACCCGCAGCTGGACGCCGTGATCCGGACGCGGTTCGACGCGGCCCGGCTGGAGGCCGACGGCGACCTGCCCGATGGGGCGTTCCGCGGTGTGCCGATCCTGTTCAAGGACCTGGGCTGCACCGTCGCGGGCGAGCCCACGGCGTTCGGCGTCGGGCCGATGCGCGAGGTGGCCTGGCCGGTGACGTCTTACCTGGCGGAGCAGTTCCGCGCGGCGGGTTTCGTCGTGCTCGGCCGCACCAACGTGCCGGAGCTCGGCACGACGGTGACTACCGAGCCGCGGAGCTTCCCCCCGGCACGCAACCCGTGGGATCCGGGTCACTCGACCGGAGGCTCGTCCGGAGGCTCGGCGGCCGCGGTGGCGGCCGGCCTGGTGCCGGTCGCGCACGCCAACGACGGCGGCGGTTCCATCCGGATCCCGGCGAGCGAATGCGGTCTGGTCGGGCTGAAGCCGACCCGCGGCCGGGTGAGCCAGGGCCCGCTGACCGGGGAGGCCTGGGCCGGCGGTGTGGCCGACGGGGCCGTCACGCGGACCGTGCGGGACGCGGCCGGCCTGCTCGACGCGATCAGCAACCGGATGCCGGGCGAGCCGTACTACGCGCCGCCGCTGCCGCGCCCGCTCGTCCAGGAAGTCGGCGCCGATCCCGGGCAGCTGCGGATCGGGCTGCTCGACCGGCCGGGCGGAGAGGGGTATCTCGACGATCCGGAGTGCCGGGCCGCGGTGGCCGGCGCCGCGCTGCTGCTTGAAGCGCTCGGCCACCACCTCGAGGAGTCAGCGCCCGCGGCGATGTTCGAGCCGGAATTCCTCAGGCATTTCGGCACGGTCATCGCGGCCGACACCGAAGCGACGTTCCAGGGCTTCGAGGAACTGCTCGGCCGGCCGATCGGTGAGGACGAGATCGAGCGGCGCAATGCCGCCTACCGGCGGATCGGCCGCAAGCTCAGCGCGGTCGACTACCTGGACAGCCGGGCCTGGTTCGGGACATGGGCACGGGGGATGGCGGACTGGTGGGAGGACCACGACCTGCTGGTCACACCCACCGTCGGCGCTCCCCCGCCCGAGCTGGGCTGGTTCACCGCGGCCGGGCCGGACCGTGAGGGGGAACGAGTCGTCAGCTTCATCCCCTACACCGCGCAGTTCAACATGACCGGGCAGCCGGCCATCAGCCTGCCGTTGCACTGGACGCCTGGCGGCCTGCCCGTCGGCGTCCAGCTGGTCGCGCCGTACGGGCGGGAAGACCTGCTCATCCGGGTCTCCAGCCAGCTCGAGCGGGCCGCCCCCTGGGCCGGCCGGTACCCCCAGGTACACGTCTAGCAGGCCGGCCGGCCGCGCTCCCGCAGGGCCCGGCTGGGATGATCCAGGCCTGATGCGGTGTCGATGCCCGCCGGCCGCGGCATCGGCTAGTCGTCGCGGTGCACGGTGTCAGGGGCAAAGGCGGGCACGCAGACCGAGATGTACTCGGCGCCGTCGGCTCCCGGGCTGCTGTAGCGCACCCATTCCCCCGGTCGGGTGTGAACTCCCTGGCCGGCCTGCACGGTCACCTGGTCCCCTTCGGACTCCACGACGAGGGAACCGCGCAGGACGATCGTGAACTCGTCGAACTCGGGGCGCTGCCCGGGCTCGGACCAGCCCGAAGGGCTGCGCATGTGCGCGATGCTCAGGCCGTCCTGGCCCGTGTTAGCCCGTCCGACGTACTCGTCGATGAGCTTGGGCGGCTGGCCAGCCGCGGCGACCCGGCTCGGCTGCGTGATGAGTTGAGGCATGGTCGCCAGTATTCCGCAGTCGTGATCACGCCCGCCCGTGTACCCAGGAGTGGCGCAGCAGCGAGTACTCATGATGGGCTAGGCGGATGGAGCCCGACCGGGTGCTGGCCGCGTTCGACGCCGAGGTCCGCCGCACTACCCGGCCGGACGGGTCGGGGGCGCGGATCGAGACCGACCTCCTAGTGGTGCGCTGGGTGGGAACGGATGGCCGGGGCTGGTCGGGAATTGCCTGGTCAGGACTTGATGACGCCGACGCGGACGCGGTGATCGCCGGGCAGGTCGCCTATTTCGCGGCCCGGGACGAGACGTTCGAATGGAAGCTGTACGACTACGACCGCCCGCCCGATCTGGACCGGCGCCTGCGCGCGGCCGGCTTTGCCGCCGAGGGCGAGGAGTCGCTGATGGTGACCGAGGTCTCCTCGGTACCGGCGCAGGCGGACCTGCCGTCCGGGCTGCGGCTGCTGCCGGTTACCGACGAGGCCGGCGTGGGCCTGCTGACCGATGTGCACGAGCGGGTATTCGGGACCGATAGCTCCCGGCTGCGCCGGTCACTGCTGGCCCAGCTGCGCGACCGCCCGGAGGCAGTGGCCATGGTGGTGGCGATGGCGGGGGACCAGCCGGTCTGCTCGGCACGGATCGAGTTCCTCCCCGGTTCCAGCTTCGCCAGCTTGTGGGGCGGGGGAACCCTGGCTAGCTGGCGCGGCCAGGGCATCTACCGCGCCCTGATCGCTTACCGCGCCCGGCTGGCCGCCGACCGGGGCTACCGCTACCTGTACGTTGACGCCTCCCCGGACAGCCAGCCCATCCTGGCCCGCCTCGGCTTCAGCCGCCTCGCCCGTACCACTCCGTATGTCTGGGACCCCCGCGCGCAGTCCTGAGCCCGGTCACCGCAGCCGGAGCTCTCATCATGAAATGCCGCAGGGCGCCTGGCCGCCCGGTCCAGGTATAGCCGGTCAGGTCGGCCGTGCCGTCCGCGCGGGCGAGCCCGGTCGCCCACACCTCGTCGGGCCGCGGGTCCCCGGTCGAGCAATCGCTCCCGATCAGGTCGTAGACCGTTCCCGGCGTGCCGCCGGTAATGACGGCGGACACCGTGAACTGCGCCCGGGCGGCACCGGGCAGCGCTGCGGCGGTAATGACCACCGTGCCGGCCACGCCCCCGCCCGCGGTCAGGCGCAGCGCCGCGCTGGTCACCTGGGGCATCGGGGACGCCAGCGGGCTAGCCGGCTGCGTACCGCTACGATCGAGCCGGCCAGCCTCGGCGTGATAGTGCACCGCGACCGCGGCCGCGGCCGCCAGCGCCGCGGCCTGCGCGACGACCAGCAGCCAGACCAGGCCGCCCGGGCTGGTCTGGCTGCGTCGCCGCGGTTCGCGCCCGGACACGATGACGTCGGCATCCGCATCACGCGTGCTGTCGCCCACCTCATCATTGCAGGTGGCCGCGCCGGTGATGTCAATCGGCGGTTCTCGAGCGGCGCCACGCGATCGAGCGGGAGGCCGCGGCGGCCGCGCGGATCATCGGGTGTCAAACATCCCGAAAGAGGGGTTCTTGACCCTAATCACGGGCGCCGTGACAGTTGTGGCACCTGATGCGGGCCTCAATGCCGAAACGACACGGGTTATTTTCGTACGCGGCCCCTTAGCCTGCCCTGCGGGAAGGGCCGGCTGGTCATCAGCCGTGCCTGCTCAAAGCGCCCCTGCCTTCATGTCGTGAACGTGGCTGGCCGGGCGTTGGACGGGAGGCCGTTCAGTTACTAAATGTGATCTTCACACGACTGTGGGTTAAGTGCTCCAGAAGGTGCTAGGCTGCAGGCCACCTGCACCAGATGAGTAGCGAATCTGGGCGGGCGGCAACGCCACAGGACATCAGGCCCCTCGGCACGCGCAATGATCACAATCCGTGACCAAGACTGAAACAAGAGAACAGAGACTGCCGCTCACCGCCATGCGCGGATGGTGGTCAGCCGGCGTCCGCCAGGGCAGCGGCGAGGGCGGTCTGGGCTTCGGCGGCCGCGGAGCCGCCGGCCGCGGTCACATCCTGGAGGGCCCGCCGGTAGGCGGTGTCGCGGGCCTGGGCGGCGGGCGTCTGGAGGTCGGGGGTAACGCCTGTGCCTTCCCAGTTGCCGCTGGTCTTCGGGTTGACTGCTTCGGCGACGGAGACGGTCGCCTCCAGGTGGGGGTGCACGGTGAATCCCTCCCGGGCGTGGGCGCCGCCGCGGGTGCGCTCTCCGATGACGGTGGCCCGGCCGAGTTGCTGCAGGTCGTAGCCGAGCTGCTCGCCGCCGGAGAACGTGGCCGCGCTGGTGAGCACGTAGACCGGCTTGGCCTTGCCGTAGCGGCCGCCGGGGACATACGCGAGCGTCCAGGCCTGCCTGAGCTGGCTGCGTTCCCTCAGCCCGCTGAGCTGGGCCGGCTCGTGGTCCCACAGGTAGCTGATGATGAACGCGGTCATGGCGGGCTCGCCGCCCAGGCAGTGGCGCAGGTCGATGATGAGCGCATCGGTGCCGGCCAGCAGGGTCATCGCGGCGGTGATGCTCTCCCCGCTGATCGCGGCCGGGAACAGGACCGGCTGCAGGTCGAGGTAGCCGACGTTGCCTGCCAGGCGCTGGACACAGGCGACGCCGCCGCCGGCCAGGCCCGCCCAGCGGGTCATGGCGGCGTATTCCTCGGTGTCGTCGCCGGGTGTCCGCTGCGGCAGTGCCTGCTCGTGGTAGAGCAGCCGCAGGTGCTTGTCGCCGTTGACCGACTGCAGGTCGGCGGTGACCGCCGTGGCCAGCGACCGTGCCTCTGCGGGATACCGTCCTTCGGCCAGCCCATCCGCCAGCACCCGCGACACCGCCGCAGCCACGTCAGGGAAGACGTAGTGTGCCTCGACCAGCGCGGCCACCTGGCCGACGACCCGCGTCAGCTCCGGCTCATCCACAGGGTCAAGAAAAGCATACGCTTGACAAAGCGTCAAGAAATAAAGACGCTTTTCTCATGGAGGACGACAATGTCGCCGCCGTGACCACGCCGGAGCAGTTCAAGGCGCTGGGACATCCGATGCGCCACCGCCTGCTGTTCGCCCTCGCCCAGGGCGAGGCCACGATCAGCCAGCTCGCCGTGGCCCTCGGCAGCAACAAGGGCAACGTCGCCCACCATCTGAAGGTGCTCGCGGGCGCGGGCCTGGTCCGGCCCGCGGCTACCCGCGCGGTACGCGGAGGGATCGAGCAGTACTACCGGCGCGCCTCGCCCGGGCTGAGATACGACGATGCCGCCACCACGCAGACGGCGTTCCGCGCGCTCGCCGCCGAGATCGCCGCCGCGCAGCCTGAGCCGTTTCTGGTGCTCCGCACGCTCAGGCTGAGCCCCGCGCACGCCGAGCAGATCACCGCCATCCTGCGCGATCTCGCCAGTCAAGCCGACGACGGGGCTGACCAGACCCAGTACGGCCTGCTGCTCGGCTTCTACCAGCCGGCCCAGCCACCCCCAGCCGGCCCAGCCACCCCCAGCCGGCCAGCCGCGCCTGCGCCACCCGGCGCCCGGCCCGCCTGCCGCAGGTGAACCCCCGGCAACCAGGAGGCCAGATCCCGCCTGCCGGCTTAACCGGTTCGTGCTTGGGCCGACCCGCGCGCGGACCGGGTGCTCGTTGAGTGCATACCCGCGACGGTGCGGCACCAGTTTCGCCGGTATGTCCGGCTAAGGTCACGACCGTGTCACAGCGGGAGCCGGAGTCCCGCCCCGGGCGGGCCTGCAGGAAGCCGGGGCTTCCTGTGACACGGTTGTGACAATCCCCGGACCGGTTCATGACATCGGTGCCGCATAGTCAGGGCAGCAACACCGGCCGTTCGCCGCGCGGCCGGCGGCCCGCCGCGGGGCTATCCCGCGCAGGCGCAACGGCATAATGGCAGGTGATGGCAACCGTACTGCTGGTCGAGGACGATCCGGCCGCCCGGCAAGGTCTGGAGCTTGCGTTGCGCCGTCTCGGCTACGGGGTGCGCGCCGCCGAGACCGGTGAGGCGGCGCTTCGCGACTTCCGCGACGCCGCCGCGGACGTCGTGGTGCTCGACGTGATGCTCCCGGGACTGGACGGGTTCGAGGTATGCCGCCGGCTGCGCCGCGGCAGCGACATCCCGGTCATCATGCTGACCGCACGGGGCGACGACCTGGACATCGTCGGAGGCCTGGAGGCCGGGGCCGACGATTACGTGGTGAAACCGGTGGAGCCGCGCGTGCTCGACGCCCGCATCCGCGCCGTGATCCGCCGGACAGCCCGGGCTGACTCGCCGGCGGAGACGTACGGTGAGCTCATGATCGACCGCGGCTCGCTGATCGTCCGGCGGGCCGGCCGGGACGTCTCGCTGACCCCTACCGAGCTGAGGCTGCTGCTGGTCCTGTCCGGTTCACCGCGGCAGGTGTTCTCGCGTGAGCAGCTACTCGGCCTGGTGTGGGAGCACGATTACCTGGGTGACTCCCGGCTGGTCGACGCGTGCGTGCAGCGGCTGCGGGCGAAGATCGAGACCGACACGTCCGAGCCCCGCTACATCCAGACCGTCCGGGGCTTCGGATACCGGTTCGGGCCGTTGTAGCCGGAGAGTAGGGAGGAATGCCCGGTGCGGACCCGCCTGGTCATCGCGTTCATCGTCGTGGCACTGCTGTCAGCCCTCGCCTCGTCATGGTTCCACACCTTGATAGGGGCTTATCGCCTCCCCGGCTGGCTGGACGATGTGATCTTCGGTCCCGGTTGGGTGCGGGGCCTGGTGCACACCGATCCCGGGCAGTCAGCACCCCACCCGGTGCGCCATACCGCTCTCGTCTTCTTCGGGGTGGAGGCTGGGTTGCTGCTCACGATGATCACCACTGTTGCCATCGCCGCGTCCCGGCCGGTCCTGCTGCCGGTGCGGCGGCTGGCCCGGGCCGCGCAGCGTATGTCCGGCGGTGATCTGTCGGTCCGGATTCAGCCGCGCGGCCGGGACGAGCTCGCTCAGCTGGTCACCTCGTTCAACGGGATGGCTTCTGCCCTGGAGAACAAGGTGGGTGCGCTGGAGCAGATGGAGGCACGCGCCCGGGAGTTCGCCGGCAATGTGTCCCATGAGCTGCGGACTCCGCTGACGGCGATGACGGCAGTGGTCGGGATACTCCATGAGGACCCGGGCCTGACCGGGGACGCCGCGGCGGCCGCGCGGCTGGTCCGGCAGGAGGTGCTGCATCTCAACCGGCTGGTGGAGGACCTCATCGAGATCTCCCGCTTCGATGCTGGTACCGCGCAGCTCGTGACCGACGAAACCGATGTCGCGAACGCGGTCGGCCGCTGCCTGCAGGTACGGGGCTGGTCCGGCGTGTGCACTGACGTGCCCGCCGGGCTGACCGCGCGGGTGGACCGCCGCCGCTTCGATGTCGTCCTCGCCAACCTCGTCGGCAACGCCCTGCGTCACGGCGGCCCGCCGGTGACCGTGACGGCCGGCATCCAGCCAGATGGCCGGGGCGGCGGGCAACTGGCCGTGGAAGTTCGAGACCACGGCCGCGGGCTGGCCCCCGCCGCGATCCCGCATGTATTCGACCGGTTCTACAAGGCCGACACCGCGCGGGCGCGTTCCGAGGGAAGCGGCCTGGGCCTGGCGATCGCCTGGGAGAACGCGTGCCTGCATGGCGGCCACATCGACGCGGGCAACCACCCGGACGGCGGCGCGGTATTCACCGTGAGCCTTCCGATGGACGCGCCAGGATCACTGTGACGCGTATGTGAGCCTCTTCACTGGTGACTGGCCTGCCGCCGCAACGCAGCCAGCGACTCGGCGGTATCGCGGCGCATCCTGGGCGCGAACAGCAGCAGTAGCGGACCGGCCCCGCCCAGTACCTCGGCACTCTTGACCACCCGGACACGCCCCCCGGGCACCGGCTCGAGGGTGTGATCGAAGACGACCTTGCCCAGCGGCACCGGGCACTCACTCACCCAGTGCCGTCCGGCCTCGACCTCGGTGATGGTGAAAGCGCCGCCGAGATTGCCGCGCTGCCTGGCCCAGCCACGCGTCCCCGCCTCAAACGGGCCATCGAGCTGGGCGATCTCCTTGCTGACGTCCCACTCCGGCCAGCGAGCCACGTCGGTCCACACCTTCCAGACCGCGTCCGGATCGGCCTCGAACGTCGCCTCGCATTCGAACAGGTGCATAACTATCCCTCGAGCCTGGCCGGGATAGGAACCGGCTGGCCATGTGCCAGCAAGCCCAGAGCCCGGCATGCTGCCTGCGGCACGCTCCGCCCAGCCGTCGTAATGGTCCCGCGGACCGATGCTGCACGGCAACTTGATGCGGCGCCCAATTCGCGAGAGCGGAGTCGCGCTCGCGACTCAAGGTACGCGTGATGCCTGCGAGATGATGATCACGGTCAGCGCCGTCATTCCGCCGGAGTCTTGTTCCCGGTCGGCGGGGCGTCCGCCTGGGGCGTTGAGCCGGTCAGCGGAGTGGTGTCGAGGTATCTCACCTCGTAGACGCGTTCGGTGAACTTCCAGCCGTCGCCGGTGCGCTGGTAGCGGTCGTGGTAGATGGCGAAGTTCTGATGTGAGCCGCCGTCGCGCAGGCCAATGAGCTCGTGGAGGTAGGCACGGCCGGACGCGCTGTCGCCGTCGAGCTGGATCGTGCCCGGGTGGGCGGTCTGCACGAAGTACTCCACGATGGCCTGCCGCCGCTCGCGCCAGGCGCGGATCTGTTCCCGGCCGACGAGTTCGACGGGGACGTTGGGCATCCGCAGCGCGCCGTCCGGGGTGAACAGCGACGCCACGCGGTCGTAGTCGCACATCATCGCCGCGTCGGTGAACTCGCCGCGCAGGGCCTCGATCTCGACGCGGTCAGCGATGGCCTGAAAATCACTCATCGGTTCCTCCTGGTCACATCGAACCCGGTGTGTTCTTCTCAGTACTCCGACGACACAACCCGCCCGGATGTCAGGCGCCGGACTCATAGCTGGCGAGCAGGGCCTGGGCACTGGTGTAGGTCGCCATCACGAGACCCTCGTGGGCGGGCAGGTGCAGACCGCCGAACTTCTCCAGCGCAAGCAGGGTGTCCGATGCCAGGAAGAGCGTTCCGCCGGCGGCCGTCCGCGGAGAGCCGGAATCCAGCGCCGTCAGGGACATCGCGAGCAGCGCGGCGCTGTAGACGACGACCGGGATGCGGTCCTTGCCGGTGCGCTTCCACAGGTAGGCGTTCACCGCGCCGAACGCGGCCAGATGCGGCGCGGCCAGGACTGGCCGGGCACGCAAGCGGCCGCGGCCGGGGCCGGGCCGCTGCCGCAGCGCCATGATCCAGGCCACGTGGCCGGCCAGGAAACATCCCAGCCCGGCCATGAATGCGGTCTCACTGCTGCCCAGCAAGGCCACGTCGCCGAGGCCGCCCAGGGCGAGCGCGCGTTGAGCCGGGCGATCACGGCCTGCCATCAGCACCGGCATCAGCAGCGGCTTGGTCAGCCACCGCTGCCGGTCACACCCGGTCGCCGCGAGCAGGGTGTCAGCCGTCGCAAGGGCCGCGTAGGCGAGGGTCGTACAACGGGCCACACCGCACCTCCTGTCTGCGCCGCAAGCCTAACGTCGCGGACCTGGCCGGGAACGCGCTCGCGACGCCCCGAATCGACGAGCGGCGGATCCCCGCCCGCCGGGACGACCGAAAACGCGCTTGCCCGGCCCGGCGCTGCGGGTGCTCGGGCCGCCAGGGGACAATGGACGATAGCCCGCGGAAGCGCTGGGCGGGTGAGGGAGTGTGGTATCGCCATGCCGTGGTTTCCGGACTTCGCCAGCGCCGTGGAGCTGGCGCGTAAGCAGACCCGCGCCGCGGGCCAGGCCGATCCTGTCGGGCAGTTCTTCGCGGCGCTGAACAGGGGCGACAGCCACGGTCTTGAGACGGCGTGGCCGGGCGAGGTGGTCGTCCACGACCCCCGCGCCGGGGAGGTCCGCGGCCACAGGCAGCTGCGGCACTTCGTCAGCCAGAATCAAGCCTGGATGGCCGATCACCATGCCCGCGTCGAGACCGTCGCGGCCACGTCGGCCGACGGACGGGCGGTGGTGGAAGTGCTGGCGCATCTGGACAGCAACGGGCAGCACCTGGCATGGCCGGTGGCGGTCGTCGCCGAGTCCCCCGACGAGCTGTCGGTAGTGTTCCGCACCTACTGCAGCCAGTGGCCGGTCGACGGGCGGCGCCACCTGCGGCCTCCCATCCTCAAGCCGGGGCCCGCCCACCCGGGCGATGTCGTCGGCCGCTACCAGGCCGCGCTGGAGGCCGGTGACACGGACGCGCTCGTCAGCACCTTCGAGCCGGACGGGTACTACCGCGAGCCGTTGGGCACGCACCCCGCCCACAGCGGCACCGCCGAGCTCCGCACGTTTTTCGCCGGGCGCTTCAGCGCGGGCGGCGGCATCGAGCTGGAGCACTGCGTGGTGACCGACGACGGGGTGCGCTGCGCCCTGGAGTACAACTGCGTCCGCTGGGGCAGCCATGAACTCGCGCCGCAGGCAGGACTCGGCGTCTATGAACGCGGGCCAGACGGGCTGCTCGCCGCAGCCCGTGTTTACGACGACATCGAACCCCCCGCCGGCCATCCCTGACGGCCCGTACAGCAGACGGGGAGGACCATGACCGAGCCGAACGGGCTGCGGACCCTGCTCACCGGCCGGGGATTGCTGGAGTCGCCACGGTGGCATGGCTGCGTGCGCGTCGCGGCGGGCGGCACCGTGCTCCAGACCGTCGACCTGGATCGCGGCGGCTTTGCCTGCGCCCTCGGCGGCCCGGACGGGACCACGCTGTTCATCGTGGCCGCCGAATGGCGGGGCATGACCGAATCCGAGATGGTCCCGCCCGCAAGCGGCCAGGTCCTGGCCATCGACGTCGAGGTACCGCGAGCGGGCTGGCCATAAGCCCATCGTGCTCACGCGGTCCTGGCCAGGGCCTGCAGCCGGGCCAGCGCTTCCGGGGTGGCGACGCCGCGCAGGGCGAGGTCGGCGAACTGCTCCCCGATCTGGTGCGCGGTGAATTCCCCGCCCGTTCGGAACCACCGGTACACCCAGTTCACCGAGCCCAGGATGCTCAGCGAGGCGAGCTTGGGGTTCACCTCGGGCCGGATCAGCCCGGCCTGCCTGGCCGCCTCCAGCAGGTCCACGAAGACGCGGCGGTAGGCGTGCTCGTCGCCGATGATCTCGGCCTGCCGTCCGGGCGACAGCGCCTGGAGTTCGTGCAGGAAAACCGCTGTCTTGGTCAGGTTCCCGCACTCGTGCTCGATGTGCCCGATGATGACGTCGCGCAGCCGCTCCAGCGGGTCGCCCTCCCCCGCGGCCAGCGACTCGATGTTGGCCAGGCCCTCAACGTGCACCGCCTTGATCACGTCGAACAACAGGTCTTCCTTGGACTGGATGTAGTAGTACAGGCTGCCCTTCAGCATCCCCAGCCGGTCCGCGATGTCCTGCAGCGAGGCCGCGTCGTATCCCTTGGCGTAGAACACGTCGGTGGCGACCTCGATCAGCTCGGACCAGCGCTCCTCGCGGGGCTTGCGCTCGCCGCCGCGGCGTCTTTGCGCCCGTCCTGGTGGTTGCCGCATGGGCCGTCCCTTCGTTGCCTGTTACTGAAGCTGATCCTCAGCCCAGGATCTTGGGCAGCGCCCCGCAGCACTTCCACGAGCGTGGGCAGGGTCATGGCCGATAAACTACCATACGGTCGGTAGATTAGCCGGAAGTGGCGGCCGTGAGCAGATCCATCATTATGGGACCGTGTGCAATCCGTACTGTCCTACCGGTACGTGCCAATCCCCCATCGCGCGGACTGGTGGCTGACTGCACGGAAATACCGGCGGAAGCGCCGGAGAGGGAGCCGCAGTGTCTTATGTGCCTGTCGTCGACATCTCCGCTGACCCAGATGCCGTCGGCGCGGAGCTGGACGAGATCTGCCGCGCGGCGGGCTTCTTCCAGGTAACCGGGCACGGCGTCCCCGGCGAGGTCGCCGAGCGCGCGTGGACGGCGGCGACGAGGTTCTTCGACCTGCCGCCGGAGGACAAGCTGAGCGTGGCCCGGCCTGATCCGGACTACCCGTACGGGTACATCCCGCTGGCGGGTGAGTCGCTGAGCCAGTCGATCGCCGACGCGGCCCGGCCGGACCTGAAGGAGGTCTTCAACGCCGGCCCGCCGGTCCGGCCGGCCCGTTCGTTCGCCGATCCGGGTGAGGCCTGGCCCTACTCCCCCAGCCTGTGGCCCGCGGCGCTGCCGGAACTCCGGGTGGCGTGGACGGCCTACTACGACGCCATGCGCAATCTCGGCGGCTGCCTGATGTCGCTGTTCGCGCGCGGCCTAGGCCTGCCGCCCGGGTTCTTCGCCGGCCAGACCGGCCAGGCCGCGAACGCGCTGCGCGCCGTCAACTACCCGGCCCGGGACACCGCCCCGCTGCCCGGGCAGCTGCGGGCAGGCGCCCATACCGACTACGGCACGCTGACGATCCTGCGGCAGGACACCGTGGGCGGCCTCGAGGTACTCGACCCCGGCGGCCGGTGGGCTGGCGTCGAGCCGGTTTCCGGCGCGTTCGTGATCAACATCGGCGACCTGATGGCGCGCTGGACCAACGACCGGTGGCGGTCGACCCTGCACCGGGTGGTCGATCCGCCCGATCCCGCGGTGGCCGTTGCGCGCAGGCAGAGCATGCCGTACTTCCAGAACGCCAACTGGTCGGCGGAGATCTCCTGCCTGCCGACCTGCCTGCGGCCGGGCGAGAAACCGCACTACGAGCCGGTGCTGGCCGGGCCGCACCTGATGGCCAAGTTCCGCAGGTCAGTCACTCTCCCCGCGGTTGACAACGCCGGCCATCCGGGTGGAACGCACCGGGACGAGTAGTCGCGTTCCTCTACGGCTGCCACCGCGTGGCCCGTACCTGAGGGAACGGGAAGCACCGGGCTGCGCCCGGTGTTCGGACCAGCTGGGTGTCTTGTTCCAGCTGAGACGGGAGATTCAGTCGCGTGTGCTCCGCCTGCGGGATTCCCACCCACGTCCCGGAGCTCGACCCGGCTGCCCCGCCAGGCGAGATAGCCGTCCCGGCCCCGGCGAAGTTCGCCGCGCTGCGCAACGCCGACTGCCGCCCTTACCTGTTCGGGGCGGCCCTGGCCATGATGGCCGACAACATCGAGCACGTCATCACCTACTGGGTGCTGTGGCAGAAGTTCCACTCCCCCGCCCTGGCCGGCTTCGAGGTCATCAGCCACTGGGTGCCGTTCCTGCTGTTCTCCGTGTACTTCGGCTCGCTGGCCGACCGGCACGACTGCCGCCGCCTCATCCAGGCGGCCCAGGCCCTGTTCATGCTGGTCTCCGCCCTGTGGGGAGTACTGTTCCTGACGAACTCCCTGCGGGTCTGGGAGGCGTGCCTACTGCTCGTCCTGCACGGTTGCGCGGGAGCGCTGTGGGGTCCCGGCGAGCAGCTGATGCTGCACGACTTCGTCGGCCGCGAGGAGCTACCCAGCGCGGTGCGGCTTAACGCGACGTTCCGCAGCCTGGGCATCCTGTTCGGGCCGGTCGTGGGATCGTTGCTGCTGCTCGGGCTGGGCCCGACCCGGGGGATTTTCGCCAACATCGCGTTCTACCTGCCGCTCACGCTGTTCCTGTTCCGGACCAGGTTCACCGGGCACGTACGCGACCACGGGGCACGGCCACCGCGGATCGGGATGCTCGGCTCGCTGCGGGTGCTCCGAGACGTGCGATCCAACCACGTCCTGGTCAGCATGATCGTGCTCGGCGGGCTGGGATCATTCTTCGTCGGGACGTCCCTGCAGACCGCGATGCCGCTGTTCGCGCACGACCTCGGGGCGGGCAGCGCGGGTACCGCCTACGGCGTCCTGCTGTTCGCCAACGGCGCGGGCGGCGTGATCGGCGGCATCCTGCTCGAGGTCACCGGCCGCATCAAGCCCACGGTGAAGGCGGCCGTGGTCAGCACCGCGGTCTACGGCGTGACCACCCTGTTCTTCGCGCTGACCAGCAGCTATCTGCTCGCCCTCGCGATGCTCCTGATCGGCGGGATCGCGAACCTGGCCTCGATGTCGATCGGGCAGACCATCGTCCAGTTGCTGGCCCCGCCGGCCGATCGCGGCCGGGTCATCGGCCTGTACGGCGTGTCGGCCAACGGCCTGCGGGCCGGGAGCGGGTTCACCGTCGGCATCCTCGGCGCCGCCGTCGGCATCCACTGGTCACTCGGCCTCAGCGCCGTAGCCCTCTGCGCGGGCACGCTGGCCGCCGGGATCTACGCCCTGCGCGACCACCGCGCCCCGGCCGATCCGCGCCGCTAGGCGCGCTGACCGCCGCGATTGCGTTCCCGTGGCGGGCAACGCGAAAGACCAGGCCCGTTCGGTACCGCCCGGCTACGTCCAGACGCTGAGCTCCGTCCCGAGCGGGTCTTCCTGCACCCCGGATGGGTCGTCGAACACCATGACCGGCCTGCGGCCTGCTCCGTGCGGCGCCCAGCCGGGGGCACCGCCGGTGACGAAGCGGAGCATCGCGCCGTGCATGTCCGCGGCCAGGGCCGCGGGCGGAGCCGGGCCGGCCGCTTCCGCCACACCCGGCTCGCCGAGTGCGTCGAAGAAGAACGGGACGTCGAGGCAGTGGAAGGCCAGGCCGACCAGCGGCCCGGCCAGCGGTGCCCAGCGGAAGTCGTAGGTCCAGGCCGAGCCGCCCGCTTCGGCCTTGGCCATGGCCAGTCGCTGGGCCGGGACCCGGAACGTCCGGTCGGTGACGGCCTGCCCCACCGCGGCGCCCGGCCGCGGCCCGGCCCCGCGGAGGTAGGCGGCGGCCGGCGATGCCGCGACACCCGCCCTGGCCAGCCCTTCGGCCGCCACGTCCGCGGTGACCCAGTCCGCCGGTATCCAGGCCATGTTGAACTCGTGCGCGGTGGCGCCAGCCAGCAGCGTGACCTCGCGGTGCCGCGGCGAGGCCGCCGCCCGCAGGGGCTCCTCGGTGACGACGTCGCCGTCGGGCCACGGTGCCCACGGCAGCGTGATACCGCGCCCGAGCAGGGCGGCGAGGCCTTCCACGTCGTGCGCTCCCGGGCCCGCCGCGGTGACCGCCTGCTGCGCGGCCAGGATTGTCTCGGTCGGCATCTGCTCCAGGGCCGACCGGTCCAGCGCCCGGACGCCCAGGAGCCTGGCCATCCGCGCGGCCACGGCGCGGACGCCGTCCGCGGTCTGCATGAGCGCCGGCCCGCCGCTCATGCACGCTGCGCCGCGGAACAGGCCACGGGCCGCCGGGACACCCAGCAGTGCGGCGCAGGCGGCGCCGCCCGCCGACTGACCCGCGATCGTCACCCGGCCGGGGTCCCCGCCGAAGGCCGCGATGTTCTCCTGCACCCACTCCAGCGCGCGGACCCAGTCGCGCACGGCCCGGTTGGCCGGGGCGCCGGGCACCTCGAGGAAGCCCCCGGCGCCAAGCCGGTAGTTGATGCTGACCAGGACTACGCCGTCCCGCGCGAACGGCCCGCCGCGATACCAGGGTGAGGCATTACAGCCGCCGAAGAAGCCGCCGCCGTGGATCCAGACCAGGACCGGCAGCCGGGCCGGGCCCAGATCGGGCGTGAAGACGTTCAGGTTCAGCTCGTTGTCGCCGGCGATGATCGGTTCCGGGATCAGCGTGACACCACGGTCCGGCTGCGGTGAGGTCGCGCCGTAGCTGAGCGCGTTCCTGATCCCGTCCCAGCGGCCCGGCGCCGCCGGCGCCCCGAACCGGCCCGCGGTGGCCGGGGATTCCGCAAAGGGGATGCCGAGAAACCGCAGGGCCGGGCCATCCCGCGCGCCGCGCACCCGGCCCCGCGCGGTCGGCGCGACAACATCGGCTGTCACATCGTCCCCGGGTGTTACCAGCCGGCCCGGGCCAGCGTGCCCGTGATCGTGCGCAGTACGAGGCCGGGCTCCCGCAGGGGCGGCAGATGGTCCATCCCCGGGACTACGGTCAGCTCGCAGCCCAGGATCCGGGCCGCGGCCTCCCGGTTGGCCTGGATCAGCGGCGGATAGTCGGCGTCGCCGACCAGGAGCGACGTCGGCACCGAGATCTCGCCGAGCCGGCCGTAAACCGGCGGATCCTCCTGCTGCATGTCACCGGTGGAGATCTCGGCCCTAGCCCCCGAACGCAGCTGGTCCATGACCTCCGGGGTCTCCGGGATGGCGCCGGCGCCGGCCCAGATGCGCCGCAGGAGATCAGCCAGCGCGTTCACGTCCCCGGCATCCAGCGCGCGCTCGTACTCGGCGTCCAGCTCATCCGGTTCCTCGGGCCACGGGTAGCCCGGGACACCCGGGCACAGCAGGACCAGCGCGGACACCAGGGCTGGCCGCTCCAGGGTCAGCCCGAGCGCGGAGCCGCCGCCCTGGCTGCATCCCACGAACGCGGCACGGTCGAGGCCGTAGTAGCCGAGCACCGACATCAGGTCGGCGAGCAGGGAGAACTTCGCGGTGGGCGCGGGAGACCGGCCGAAGCCGCGGGCGTCGTACCTGATGACCCGGTACGACGCGGCCAGCGCGGGCAGCACGGATTCCCAGATGCGCGAGTCGCCGATGCCCGGATGCAGCAGAACGAGCGGCGGGCCGTCACCCCCGCTGTCGTCGGTCCATACTTCGCCGCCATCGACGGCGATCATCACCTCGGTCACAACCTGGGACTATCGCATATCGCGCGGGCCATGTCTCCCGAGTATCAATCGGATCAGCATTCATGTGACGGGAAAACGCTAGCGGGAGACCGGAGGCGGAGGCCTCACGCCGGTCAGATCCCTGTCACCCCGCACGGTGTATCAGAACGACCGCGGCTGTCTCCGGTCAGGTATCCGCGGCGACCACGGTGCCGCCGTACCTGACGGTTAGCAAGATCATCCGGGGAGTACGAATGGATGAGACGAGCCAGGCAACGCAGGCCAAGGACGAGTTTTTCTCCGCCGGCATGTACGTGTTTCACGTCACCGGTTTCCCGCCGCCGCCAGATGTGCTGACGCGCAAGGCCGAAGCGCCGCAGGGTGCGCGGCTGGATGTATGGCGTACCGACCCGGCCAGCGACCGGCACATTCCGGGCCCGGGCGCTGAGGGCGTGGCGTTCAGCACGGCGGGCTTCTCCCTCGTCAACAGCGGCAACAGGACCCTGCGCTCCCCGAAAAGATCATGGAAGGTCGACCTGGAGGACGCCTCCGGTGACGCAGGCCGCCTCGCCGGGATGACGTGCGTCAATCTCAAGTCGATGTACAACGATCCTTCGCAGATGCGGGAGGCACTGGCGTGGCGGCTGTTCCGGCGCGCGGGCATTCCCGCGGCCCGGCACACCTATGCGAAGCTCGCATTCGACGCCGCCTACTACGGACTGTTCTCCGTCATCGAGCAGGTCGACAAGAGGTTCCTGAAGGATCACTTCGGCGGCAATCACCGCGGCAATCTCTACAAGGCGTACTGCGGGGACGTCGGCTGCGCCACCCTGGAACACCGCGCCGGTCCCGACGGCGATGACAGCGGGCGGCAGTATTACAAGGCCGCCGCCGACGACGACCGCACCTACCGGCTCAAGACCAACGAGGACGACCGGGACGCCAGCACCTACGACGACCTGGCTCTGTTCATCCGGACGATCAACGGCATCGCGCTCGGTGACGGGGACAGCCGCTTCGACACCGATGCGTTCCGCGAGTCGGTCGACAGCATCATGAACGCGCCCGCCTTCCTCAGGTGGGCAGCCGTCAACGTGCTGCTCGGCAGCTGGGACAATTACTACGCCACGCCGTCCAACTATTACCTCTACAATTCCGGACGCCTGGGCGCCGAAGACGACTTCATGCGCTCTCCCTATTTCACGTTCATCCCGTGGGACTACGACAATTGCCTGGGTATCGACTACTTCGGCACCGAATGGCAGTACACCGACATTCTCGACTGGCCGTCCAACACCAGGCACTACAACCGGGAGCGTGGGACGTCACGGATCCCGCTGGTGCAGAACCTGCTGCGCAACCGCGACTACCGGCAGTACTACCTGGACTACCTGGAGACCCTGCTCGACACCCAGTTCCATCCGGAGGCGTTCAGCCAGCTGATCGCGGCCGATTCCGACGACGGCCTGTGGGGCCGTATATCCCGGGCCGCCTACCTCGAGTCGGCGACGCAGTACGGGCCGCCGTTCACCGGCCGGCAGTTCACCAACGATGAGGTCTACCTGACCGGCTGCAAGCAGAACGAGCTCAGGCATGGCCAGGAGAAGGCCGAAGGCATCGTCCACTATGTCCGCATGCGACGCGACAGCGCGCGCCGGCAGCTGGAGCAGCTGCGGAAGCAGACTCCCCGCGCCACTGACAGCGCGAGCTTCCCGGCCACGATGGAACCGCTGCCGTCGGCGTGACTGCGAAGAAAGCCAGGAGGTAGAGCCGTGGTTGCCACGCAGACCGCGACGCAGCAGCTCGAACTGGTCAGGGAAACGAAGCTCTTCGACATCCTCCCGGGCTCGCTGGATCCGAGGCTGGAAGCCAGCGGCGTGCTGGCCAAAGACGAGATGTTCTACGTCATCTTCGACAACCTGCCGCACATCGCCTGCGTCAGCCCGGAGCTGTCACCGGCGGCCGGGGGCCATCGCATGATCGTCCAGGAACGTGGCCTCCGCAGCGGCTTCGAGGACATCGCGTACGATCCGCACGCCGGCCGCTTCTACGTGCTGATCGAATCGCTGCCCCGCGGCCGCGGCATGTTCATGGCCGCGGTGCAGGAGTACGACGCGAACTTCCGCTATACCGGCCGCGCCTGGCTGGACTTTCCCCTCGACCGGCCGAATAAGGGCCTGGAGGGTCTGACATGCGTGCGCCGCGACGGGCAGGCTTACCTGCTCGGGCTGTGCGAGGGCAACCGGTGCAAGGGCGGCGCGGAGGGCCGCGTCCCCGGGGGCGGCCGGGTCCAGGTGTTCCGGCGAGGCCACCGCCAATGGGACCGCGTGGCCACGATCCGGCTGCCGGAAACGGTGCTGTTCCAGGACTACAGCGGCATCGCGGTGGCCGACGGCCGGGTCGCGGTCGTGTCCCAGGAATCTTCGGCGCTGTGGGTCGGCAATCTCGTTCCAGACAGCTGGGAGTTCACCGACGCCGGCATGAGCTACGCGCTGCCCCGTCCGGCTGACGGCAGCATCGTCTACGGGACAGCCGAGGGAGTGTCATGGCTGGCACCGGATCAGGTGGTCATGGTCTCGGACAAGGCCAAATCAGACCAGGACCCCCGATGCCGGGCCAAGGACCAGTCGATCCACATCTTCCGCATCCCCGCTTCCGGACCGTGAGACCCGGCGGCTGACTTAACTTAACTCAGACGCTCGCGGCGAGGCACTCGGATAGCAGGATCGCGTTTTCACCCAGCACCGAGAGCCAGTAGTTCATCCGCTCGGCATTGGTGAGATCCCGCCAATGGGAGAAGAGCCGCGACGCGTCAGCCAGCGGCAGCCGCCCTTCGACCTGGTGAATCTCCAAGGTGAAGGACGCTCCCCCGGGCCGGCACGCCTCGGTGGCGGCCCAGATCACGGACTGCAGGCCCCCCGGCCCGTACATCATGCTCAGCGACTGCCGTCCCTGATAGCTGAAGGGAATGGGCAGCCGCCTCAGGAAGGTGAAGTGATCCTTCAGACCCGGGATGAGGGGATGGCCGTCGTGCAGGTGGAAATGAACGTGCTTGCCGAGCGAGCCGATCGAGCGGATGACATCGATCACGTCGCGCCGGGCGCCTTCCACCGCATCCTGAACGTCCGCGACCAGGTCGGGCAACCGCCAGTCCTCGGGGGAAAGAGCCCCGAGGCTTAGGCCCGGGTGGGAGCGGTGGAACCTGGCCGAAGCCTGTCTCATGCCGACATGGCCGATATCGATGCAGCAGCTGATCTGTCCGGCGTCGAGGAGCCGCTCGGCCAGCTCGATGAACCACTCCGGTTCTGACCCCGCGGCGTACTCGAGAAAGACCATGGGGCGCCCCGGCCGCTCGCCCAGGCGCGCCCCAAGCTCCCTCATCACCTCGACCAAGCGGTCTGTCTGGGCCGTCATCTCGGATTTGTCATGGACGACAAGGCCGGCAACGCGGCCCGCGAAACGGTCGGCGAATTCCGCGACCCGGGAACGGTCCTGCTCACGGAGCACGTTGGTACCGCGGTTCAGGTGGACCGTCGGAAGGTACCGATGAGGAGGAACGAACCGGAGGGTCCGCTCCAGCTCGTCTGGGGTGTCGGCGTAAAGCTCGGCGGCCACGCCCATCTGGGCAAAACGGAGTCCGGCCAGCTCGAGTAGCGCATCGTCCCCGGCGAAACGTCGCTGGAACAGGCCGTGAACCGGTCCGGGTGCCTCCCGGTCCGGGCCGCCGTCCGAGGCGGCGGCTACGCCGGGGTCCCCGTCACCCGGGCGGGCGGCATTCATGATCCTCACCTCGCAGCGTGGCCGATGGTCTTATCTTCCACCCTGGTGGTAAGCCTGCGTCGTCCGCCCATGGCGAGCCAGCGATCGGCGCAACCCAGTCTGCGGGCAGGCAGGCCGGGCGGCGCCGGGCCGGAATCCCCGTCTCTTGCCTCCTGTACCGTAGGAAATCGGCGCCACGTGGTTACGATCAGGCATGGTGACTGTCGCCGAGCCGGTACCGCTGCTGCTGGAGCGGGATGCGGAGCTGGCGCGGCTGAGCTCCCTGCTCGAGAACGCATCTGCGGGCAGCGGGGCGGTAGTCACTATCAGCGGTCCGGCCGGAATCGGAAAAACGCAGCTGCTGGCGGCCGCGCACCGGCTTGCCGGGGAACGAGGATTCCGGTCGCTGCGTGCCCGTGGCCGCGAGCTCGAGGCGGACATGGCGTTCTCGGTCGTCCGTCAGCTGCTGGAACAGCCGGTGCTGGCGGCCTCCGCGGGCGAGCGGCGGCGGCTCCTGGCCGGCCCGGCCCGAGCCGGCGCCGGCGCGCTGGGCCTGGCCGCTGGTGATTCGCCCGCCTCTGAGTTCACGGCCGTGCACGGGTTGTACTGGCTCTGCGCGAACCTCGCAGAGCGCAGGCCGTTGCTGCTGACAGTGGACGATCTGCACTGGGTCGACGGTCCCTCGCTGTCGTGGCTGGCGTATCTCGGGCCACGCTGCGTCGAGTCCGCGATGCTGGTGGTCCTGACCGTACGGGAGGGTGATCCGCGCGAACGGGCGAACTCGGCCGCGGCAGCGGCGGACGATCCCTCGGTGCACCGCATGGGATTGTCGGCACTGAGCGTGGCGAGCGTGGCCGCGCTGGTGCGCGCGGAACTCGGGCCGACGGCGAGCGCGGGATTCTGCTCGGCCTGCTGGGAGCTGGCCGGCGGCAACCCGCTGTATGTCAGGGAGCTGCTGGCCGCGGCGCGCAACGAGGGACTGTCCGGAGCGGACGACACGGTCACGGCGCTGCGCGCGCTGGCCTCGTCCGCGGTCGGAGCCTCGGTGCTCGGCCGGCTGGCGCGGCTGGGTCCCGACGCGGTTTCGCTGGCGCAGGCCCTCGCGGTGCTCGGGTCGCAGACCGAAGTGGCGGTGGCCGCTGAGCTGGCGGGGCTGGAGCCAGCGGCCGCGGAGCTGACGGCCGACCGCCTCGCGGCGGCGCAGATCCTCGCGCCGATACGGCCGCTGGACTTCTTCCACCCGCTGATCGGCGAGGCCGCCTATGCGGATCAGGCGCTGGGCGCACGGCGGCTCGCGCATCGGCGGGCGGCTGCGATTCTTGACCGGACCGGCGCGGCCGACCGGGTGGCTGCCCACCTGCTCGCCACCGGGCCGGCCGGCGACCCATGGGTGGTGCAGCGGCTGGGCGCGGCAGCCGACACTGCCTGGGAGCGCGGCGCGGCCGAAGTCGCGGCAAGCTATCTCCGGCGCGCCCTAGCGGAGCCTGCGACCACGACCGAACGCCCGGCGCTCCTGCGGCGCCTGGGCGTCGCCGAATGGGCGGCCGGCGACCCGGCCGCGATCGGCCACCTGGAAGAGGCGCTGAACGAGGCTCGTGACGCGACCGCGATAACGGCAGCCGCAGGGCCGCTGGCGAACGCGTACATCATCTCCGACCAAGCGGACATCGCCGTGCCGGTGCTGCAGCGGGCGGTGGCCCGGGTCCGGCCTGCGGACCCGCGGCGCGCCCTGCGGCTGGACGGCGCGGCGGCGCTCGCCGGCCTGATGGACGACCGGACCGCCGCCGCCGCGTTCCGGACAGTCGACCGGCTGCATGCCAGCCTGAATGACTTCGCTGACCCGCCGGGCCGTGTGCTCATCGTCATCGCGCACGCGGCCATGAGGCGCGCCTGGCCTCCGGATGAGGCCGAGCAACTGGTAGAACGGGCGCTTGCGCGCGAGCCGTACCCTCCGCGACCCAACGCCTCCGCCTCGATCATCGTGACCCTGCTGGGGTTGGAGGCGTTCGGAACGCTGCAACGGCTGTGTGACGACATGCTGAGCGCGGCGCGGCGACGCTCGGCCGTGCAGGAGCTCATCGGGGTCGCGAGCTTCTTGGCCTGGGCCTTGTACCGGCGTGGCGAACTCGCCGATGCCGAGGCCCAGGCGCGCTGGGCCCTCGAGCGCGCCACCGGGATCTGGGCGATCGATGCGCTCGCGCACCTGGTCGAGACGCTGGTCGAGCGCGATGCGCTGGACGACGCGGCCGCTGAAATGCGGCGCATGACGCCGCCGCTGACATCACACACGGTCGTGGTCGCGGCCTACCTGATGGCACGCGGCCAGCTGCGCATGGCTCAGGGGAATTGCCAGGAAGCCCTGCAGGATTACCTGGCCTGTGGTGAGCGATGCGAGCGACTCGGAATCATCGATGGCCTTTATGCCTGGCGGCCTGAGGCAGCGATTGCGCATGCCTTGCTCGGTCACGAAGCTGAAGCCCGAGAGCTTGCCCGGACGGCGCTCGAGGTCGCACGCGAATTCGGGCGGCCTCGGTCGCTGGGTGTCGTGTTGCGCGCCGCGGGCCTGGTCGAGGGCGGCGACCGAGGCCTCGACCTGCTCGGCGAGGCGGTCACGGTACTCGGGCGGTCGCAGGCGCCGGTCGAGCTAGCCCGGGCGCTCACCGACCACGGTGCGGCCCTGCGCCGGGCCGGCCAGCGGACCACGGCGCGGACTCAGCTGGAGCGGGGACTCGACCTGGCGCATCACTGGGGCGCACGGCGCATCGCGCGCCAGGCCAGGGCCGAACTCATCGCGGCAGGCGCCAAACCGCGGCGCGACGCGATAACCGGCCGCGACGCCCTGACCGCCAGCGAGCTGCGGGTCGCCAGGCTGGCCGCGGCGGGCAGGACCAACCGGGAGATAGCACAGGAGCTGTTCATCACGATGAAGACCGCTTCGGCGCACCTCAGCCGGGCGTACCGCAAGCTCGATGTCACCCGTCGAAGCCAGCTGGCCGAGGCGCTGGTCAGCAAGACGCCGGCCCGCGATGGGTCAGGGGCCGAACGGACTTCCTAGCGCGCCGATTTCCTAAGGCACGAGCGGCAAAAGACAGGGGTGGTCTGCCCGATGGCGCCCGGCGGGCTGGCTTTCAGACTCGGTCACGTCGGCCATCCGCTACAGGGGCGGAGACGAGCTTGAAAGCGGGGAGAGATGACCGCTGTGACCATCGAGCGTGACGGGGCGGGGCAGACTGTGCCCGCGCCCGCCATACCTGACCTGACGCTGCCGGAGTTCGTGCTCGGCGCCGCCCTCCGGCGCGGGAGCAAACGGGCACTGGTCGACGCGGCGACTGGGCAGGAGGTCAGCTACGCCGGGCTCGCCGATGCCGTGCGAGAGGTCGGCGCCGGGTTGTCGGCGCGCGGCATGCGCCCCGGCGACGTGCTCGCTTTGTGCGCGCAGAACTCCATCGAGTTCGCGGTGGCCTGGTACGCGGCCGCATCGATCGGTGCGATCGTGACGACCGTGAACCCGCAGTGCACGGGGGATGAGATCGCCCGTCAGCTCCGGCAGACCGGCGCGCGGTGGCTCGTGACCACGGCCGGCCAGGCCGAGCAGAAGCTGCGCGGCGTCCTGGCCGAGACCGTGATCGCGGAGACGGTCGTGATCGGCGATCACGCTGCCGGGACGATCCCCTTCTGGTCCCTTCGCGCGACCGCGCGCGGGCAGGCCGAGCCCGTCTCCGCATCGGATCTCGCGCTCCTGCCGACGTCCAGCGGCACCACGGGGCTGCCCAAGAGCGTGGAGCTCACCCACCGGAACCTGGTGGCCAGCTTGTGCCAGACGTGGCAAGTCCACCAGGTGGCCGAGGATGACGTGGTGATGGCAGCGCTGCCGCTGTTCCACATTTACGGGCTGCAGCTCACGCTGAACCTGGCCCTGCACGCGGGAGCGACCGTGATCATCTTGCCGCGGTTCGGGCTGGACCCGTTCCTGCGCGCCGTGCAGGATCACGGCATCACCAGGGCCGACGTCGTACCGCCGATGGTCCTCGGTCTCGCGACCGCAGCCGCGGTCGACGACTACGACCTGTCCAGCCTGCGCCTGCTCACCTCGGCCGCGGCGCCGCTCGGCGCCGACCTCGCGCGCACGTGCGCGCGGCTCGTCGGCTGCCGGGTCAAGCAGGCCTACGGCATGACCGAGGTGAGTGGCGGTACCCACATCGCACCCGACGCTGGCCCGGACCGCCCCGATTCAATCGGCCCCGCCCTGCCCGGCGTCGAGTGCCGGATAGTCGATCCGGGCACCGGCGCCGGGGTGCGCCCCGGCCAGCCGGGCGAGCTGCTGGTCCGCACGGCGGGCGCGATGCGCGGGTACCTCGCTGATCCGGAGGCGACCGCGGCCACCATCGACGCTGCCGGATGGGTCCACACCGGCGACATAGTAACGGCCGGCCAGGACGGATGGTTCTATGTGGCCGACCGGGTCAAGGAACTGATCAAGTACAAGGGCTATCAGGTCGCCCCCGCCGAGCTCGAGGCCGTCCTGCTGACCCACCCCGCAGTGGCGGATGCGGCGGTCGTCCGCAAGCGCGACGCGCTGGCCGGGGAGGTGCCGAAGGCCTTCATCGTGCTGAAGGCGCCGGCATCGGCGCAGGAGCTGATGGCATGGGTGGCCGAGCGGGTGGCCGGCTACAAGCGGGTGCGCCAGGTCGAGTTCACCGACAGCATCCCCAGGTCCCCGGCCGGCAAGATCCTTCGCCGGCTGCTCGTGGAGCAGGAGGCCCGCGCCTCCAGCCAGGCCGGCTCCGGCGACCAGGGTCATGGCCATGGCCATGGAAACTGAAAGCGCTACGGCGACCGTCGCGCCGGCGCGCAAGGGCGCGGGTACCCGTTCGCTAGACGGCATGGTCGCGCTGGTGAGCGGCGGCGGCCGAGGCCTCGGCAGGCTGCTGAGCGCCCGCCTGGCCGATGCCGGAGCGGCCGTCGGGCTCATCGCACGGTCCCCGGGTGAACTCGCGGCGGCGGTCGGTGAGATCAACCGGGCGGGCGGCGTCGCCTCGGCCGTCGCCGCTGACGTCACCGACATACGGGCCACGGCCGCTGCCGTCACCGAACTGCGCCAGCGGCTGGGAGCGGTAGACATTCTCATCAACAACGCCGGCATCAGCGGGCCGGTCGGGTCGGCCTGGCAGGTCCGACCGGCCGAATGGTGGCAGGCGATCGAAGTTAATCTCGGCGGTGCATTCGTCCTGAGCCAGCTGGCGCTCGCACACATGATCCCGGCGGGCAGCGGCCGGATCATCAACATCACCAGCTACGCAGGCGTCTACCGATGGCCGCTGATGTCTGCCTACGCGGCCTCGAAGGCGGCGCTGGTGAAGCTGACCGAGACCCTTGCCGAGGAGACACGTCCGTACGGCGTATCGGTGTTCAGCGTGGATCCTGGCCTGCTGCCCATCGGTCTCGGCGAGGTCGCCCTGAGGAGCAGATCCGGCCAGCAGACGCCGGAAGGCCGTGTCTACCACTGGATACGCGACCAGTTCACGGCCGGCCGCGGCGCCGACCCGGAGGAGGCGACCCGCCTGGTCCTCGCGCTGGCCAGCGGTGACATGGACCGCCTGTCCGGCCGCCATCTCAGCGTCGCGGACAATCTCGACACCGTGCTGTCCAGCATGGATCAGATCGAGCGTGACGACCTGCATACGCTTCGGCTGCGAATCACCGGCAGCGCGGGCCCTGGCAGTTAGCATCCTGTTCGCCGGCTGACCGGTGTCCCGAGCTCAGGCCGTCCAGCCGGAGGCGACCTCGATCAGGCTCAGCTCGTTGGCGTGGATGCGCTCCGGATCGACGCCGAAGTGCGGCGGATAGAGAATCGCCCAGTCCACCACGTCGGCGTAGCGCCGCAACTGGCCAGCCACGTCTTCCGGCGTGCCGAACACGGCCCGCTCCTCGACCATCGCATCCCCCGCGGCGATTACGCCGGCCGCGTCGCCGCGGGCCAGGGCTTCGCGGGCCGCGATGCGCTCGGCGGCGAACTGCCCGTCGGGGAAGAGCGCGTCGTAGCCCTTCGGAGTGGAGTAGAAGCCCACCTGAGCCGCGGCGTCCCGGCGCGCCGCGCGCGGGTCGGTGCTGGCCGCGGCGACGATCTGCGTGGTCATCCGCAGGCGCGCCACGTCCCGGCCTGCCCTGGCCGCACCCTCGGCCAGCAGCGGGCGCGCCGTGTCGCGCAGGTAGCCGGCCGGGGCGATAGTGTGCCCGACGAACCCGTCCGCGCACTCCCCCGCGACCCTGACCATGTGCTCACCCACCCCCGCCGCGAGGATCGTCAGGCTCTCCGGCAGCGCGGTCCGGTCATAGTGCGCCATCGAGACGTGGTCGAACTGGCCCTCATGCCGGAACGGCCCGCTGCGATGCGCGGTCAGCCGCCTGATCAGCTCGATCCGCTCCCGGACCTGAGGCGCGGGATGCTGCAGCGCGGTTCCGTACCAGTCCTGGTTCATCCGGCGCGTGCTGCTGCCCACCCCGAGCACGAAACGGCCGCCCGCGATCCCCTGGACGTCGGCCGCTGCCGCGGCCAGGGCCAGCGGCGCACGGGCGAACAGCGGGGTCACGCTGGTGCCGACGATCGCGGTCTCGGAAACCGCGGCGAACGCCGCCGCGCGGGTCAGGCTGCTGCGGTTGTAGTAGTCGATCGACCAGAGGGAATGGACGCCGGCCCGGTCGGCCGCGCGGACGATCGTCAGGGCGCTAGCGGGGTCCTCGTCCATGACTACGAGCCCGACCTGCATTGCCGTTCTCCCTCCGCCGGCTGCACTGGTGTCGCACACGTGACTATAGATTCGGTTCGGTGACGAAGGCGAGGACCGGCCATGGACCCAGAGAGGAGCCGGTGATGGGCAGGCTCGAGGACAAGATCGCGATCGTGACCGGTGGCGGGCAGGGCATCGGCAAGGCCATCGCCGGAAAGCTGGCCGCGGAGGGAGCGACCGTCGTCGTCACCGACCTGGACGAGGCCAGCGCCGTGGAGACGGCGGACGCGCTGCCGGGCGCGGTCGCGATCCGCGCCGACGTCACCGACCGCCAGGGCGTCCAGGCGATGGTCAGCCGGGTCGCGGCGCAGTGCGGCCGCGTCGACGTCCTGGTCAACAACGCCGGCTGGGACAAGGCCAGCTCGTTCGTTGACTCCGACCCGGCCGACTGGGACCGCGCGATCGCAGTCAACCTGTACGGCGTGCTGCACACCTGTAAGGCGGTGCTGCCGCTCATGGCCGAACGGGGCAGCGGGGCGGTGGTCAACCTGGGCTCGGACGCCGGCCGGGTGGGCTCGTCCGGTGAGGCGGTCTACTCCGCGGCCAAGGGCGGGATCATCGCCTTCACCAAGTCGCTGGCCCGGGAGATGGCACGCCACCAGGTCAGGGTCAACTGCGTCTGTCCCGGTCCCACCGACACCGCGCTGTTCGCGTCGTTCGCGGGGCCGAAGCTGCGGGAGGCCCTGACCAGGGCGATCCCGTTCCGGCGGCTCGGCCAGCCGGACGACGTGGCCAACGTCGTCGCGTTCCTCGCCTCGGACGAGGCATCCTTCGTCACCGGCCAGACCGTCAGCGTCAGCGGCGGCCTCACGATGAGCTGAACCCAGGGAGCAATCCGTGAAGTTCTCCGACTACGAGCAGCTCCGATTCGAACGCCGGGACCACGGCGTGCTGCTCATCACCATGGACCGGCCGGATAAGTACAACGCCGCCGACGAGCAGATGCACGGCGAGCTCACCCGGGTCTGGGCCGAGGTCTCGGCCGACCCGCAAACACGGGTCGCCGTGATCACCGGCGCCGGCCGCGCGTTCTCGGCCGGCGGCGACCTGGACATGGTCCGGCGGATGGCTGGCGATCACGACCGCGTGGCGCACATGCTCCGCGAGATGAGCGATCTGGTCTACAACATCATCAACTGCGAGAAGCCGGTGGTTTCCGCGGTCAACGGCGTCGCCGTGGGCGCGGGCACGGTGGTGGCACTGCTGGCCGACATCTCGATCTGCGCCCTGGACGCCAGGCTCGGCGACGGTCACGTTCGGCTCGGCGTGGCCGCTGGCGACCATGCCGCGATCTTGTGGCCGCTGCTGTGCGGCATGGCCAAGGCCCGCTACTACCTGCTGACCGGCGAGATGATCACCGGCGAGGAGGCCGAACGGCTCGGCATGGTCAGCAAGGCCGTCCCTCGCGAGGCGGTGCTCGACGAGGCGCTGCGCGTCGCGGACAGCCTGGCCACCGGCTCGCAGCCCGCGATCCGGTGGACGAAGCGGGCGCTGAACAACTGGCTCAAGATGGCCGGCCCGATCTTCGACCAGTCCGCGGCCTACGAGATGCTCACCTTCATGGGCCCCGACGTCGTCGAAGGCGCGGCGGCGCTGACCGAGAAGCGCGCACCCCGGTTTCCCTCAGCCCAGGACGCCCAGCCCGCCGGCTAGCCAGACGGGTGATTCCTGGCGGGGAAACGCCAGGAAACTCCGGATCATGGAGGTTCGCCGCCGAGCATGGTGATGAGCGACTGCTAGCGGCGGCCCGGGACCCCTCGCACCACGCTGTTCCATGATCGCGGGCAGTTCTGGGGTCTATGTGCCCAGAACTGCCCGCGATCATGGTCCGCGCCCGGGCTCGCCTCATCCTGGCATCCGGGCATGACGGGATGCGGGGGCGGGGGGCGGGGGGGCGGGGGGGCGGGGGGCCACGCACCCCATCGGTCGGCGCGCAACCCGGGCGCTGCTGTGAAAGGCGAGGCCAGTGGGTTCCGGCGGCTCAGGCCGGCGGGTATCCGACCAGCAGCATGCCGTGGAAGTCCTCGCCGGCGGAGCGGTAGACGTGCGGGCCGTCGCCGCTGTACCGGGCGTAGTCGCCCGGGCCGAGCGTGATGGGCTCGCTGGCGGGGCCGACCGTGATCGTCCCGGTGTGCACGAAGACCCGCTCCACCACGCCCGTGCCGTGCGGGCTGCCCGGGTGATCGGTCCTCGCGGGCAGGAACAGGTCGAAGACCTCGACCAGGCCGCCGCGCTCGATCCGGTCGAGCAGCCGCAGGTCGAGCTGGCCACCGGGGGTGGACCCGCGCACCCGCGCGCCCTGCTGGGCCCGGACGACCACGCTCGTGGTCTCCCGCCGGTCTTCCAGCAGGTCGCTGAAGGCCACGCCGAGCCCCAGGGCCAGCGACCACAGCGTCTCGATGGTCGGGTTGCCCCGGCCCTGCTCCAGGTTGGCCAGCGTGGCCTTGGCCACGTCCGCGCGGGCCGCGAGGGTGGCCAGCGACATCCGGCGGGCGGTGCGGAGCCGCCGCAGGTTCGTCGCGATGACCTCCCCCACGTCGGCGAAAGCCTTATCCGGAGCCTCATTCCTCATGCCAGTGAACTATACCAATGGGCTAATCAAATGGTACGCTCCGTCCAAAAATCACCGAGAGCTTAGGAACGAACAGTGCTGCGAACCGGCAAGGACTACATCGAGTCGCTCCGCGACGGCCGGGAGGTGTGGATCGACGGCGAGCAGGTCACGGACGTGGCCACGCACCCGGCGTTCGCGCCGATGGTGAACGTCCGCGCGCGGATCTACGATCTCGGCCACGAGGCCGGCCCCAGGGACCTGCTGACGTATACCGACGAGGAGACCGCGGAACGCTGCGCCACCACCTCGCGCCCGCCGCGCACCCGCGAGGACTGGCGGGCCAAACGGGACTCGGTCGACACCATCCTCGACGACGCCGGCGGCGTGGTTACCCGGGTGGGCGACGAGACGGTCGGCGAGATGTGGTCGCTGTTCGACGGGCAGAACGTGCTGAACGAGATCGACCCGGCGTTCTCCGCCAATATCGCCCGGCACGTCCGGCGCGCCCAGCTGCTCGACCCGTTCCACGTCTCGGCCAACACCGACCCGAAGGGCAACCGGGCCCTGCGGCCGCAGGACCAGGACCCCGACGTGCTGCTGCACGTGGCCGGCGAGACCGACAACGGCATCGTGGTGCGCGGTGCCAAGTTCGAGACCGCGGCGGCCTACGCCAACCAGGCGTTCGTGAAGCCGACGATCGGCGAGTGGAACAACGAGGTCCTGTCCGACTACGCGGTCGGTTTCCTGGCCGACATGGGCGCCCCGGGCATCAAGCACATCTGCCGGTCGGCCTTCGCCGGGTCCCGCTCCCCCGACGACTACCCGCTGACCAGCCGGTACGACGAGATCGACACGATGATCGTCTTCGACGACGTGGAAATCCCCTGGGAGAACGTCTTCTTCTACCGGCACACCAAGGCGGCCGCGTTCATCCGCGCGACCCTGCACCGGTACAGCATCTTCCCGTACGTCCAGCGCTACCTGCGGTTCGCCGACTTCCTCCTGGGCGTTGCCTACGCCAGCACCAGGTCCACCGGGGTCACCATGCACCAGGCCGTGCGGGAGAAGATCGCGCAGATCGCGTGCTACCGGGAGGGCATCAACGCGCACCTGACCGCGGCGATCGAGCTGGCCGAGCCCAGCCCGGGCGGGCTGCTCATGCCCAATCAGCCGATGATGTACGCGGGCCGGGTGTTCGCCTCCACCCAGCTGCCGGCGGTCATGCACCTCGTCCGCGACCTGTGCGGCTGCCAGGTCAGCCTGATGCCCAGCAAGGCCATGTTCGACTCCCCCGGGGCCGGCGACTGGCTGCGGAAATACTTCACCATCGGCGAGATCCCCGCGGAGGAACGGCGCAAGCTCTTCGTGCTGGCCCGTGACCTGCTCAACTCCGACTACGCCGGGCACCGGCTGACGTTCCAGCTGTTCGCGCAGTCGCCGCCGTTCTCGCACCTGCTCGCCGTCTACAACAACTACGACTTCAGCGGTCCGCTGGACCTAGTATCCAGGTACTCCGCGGTCGCGGACGAGGTGCGCAGATGAGGGAACCCATCACCGTCGGCGGTCACCTGCGGATCCGGCCGTTCAACACCGCCGAGAGCTATCCCGAGCAGCGGCTCGGCAACGACCTGTGCCAGGCGGTGGTGGCCGGCCACACGGTCTACCTGCGCGGCCAGGTGCCGCAGGACCTGGACACCGGCGAGAGTGTGCACGCCGGCAACCCCGCCGCCCAGGCCGAGCAGGTGATGACCAATGTCGAGACGCTGCTGGCCGAGGCCGGGGCGTCGGTCGAGCACGTGGTGTCCTGCACCGTCTACCTCACCGACATCCGCCACCGCGAGCCGGTGTACCGCGTGCTCGGACGTCACCTCAAGGGCGTCTATCCGGTGTTCACCGGCCTGGTCGTATCCGCGCTCGCCCGGCCCGAATGGCTGGTCGAGGTCACCGTGGTGGCGGTCAGGCCATGACGTTCTCGCTGGCGGCCCGCTGCGACCGCACCGGCGCGGTCGGTGCCGTCATCGCGTCGGCCAGCATGGCCGTTGCGGCGCGGTGCGCCGCGGTCCGGGCCGGCGTCGGCGCGGTGTGTAGCCAGAGCACGACCGACCCGCGGCTGCGCGAGGCGCTGCTCGAGGCGATGGCCGGCGGCGCGGCCGCCAGCGACGCGCTCGCCGCCCTGACCGCCCGCACCGGGGACATCGCGTACCGGCAGCTCGCGGTGGTGGATGCGGCGGGCGGTTCGGCCTGCTACTCCGGCGGGCTGGCGCTGGGCGATTCGGCCGACGTCTGCGCGCCGGGCGCCGCCGCCGCGGGCAACCTGCTCGCCGACCGGGGGGTGCCCGCCGCGATGCTCGCGGCTTTCGGTGAAGCGGCAGGCGCCAGCCTCGGCGACCGGCTGATCGCCGCCTTGCGGGCGGGCCTGGCCGCGGGGGGCGAGGTTTCCCCGGTCCGTTCGGCTGGAATGGTCATCGCCGAATCCGTGCCGTGGCCGGTCACCGACCTGCGGGTCGACTGGCACGACGACCCGGTCGGGCAGCTCGCCGCGCTCTGGCGGGCCTGGCAGCCGCAGGCGGAGGCCTACGTGCAGCGCGCGCTGCGCCCGGCCGCGATATGATCCGCCGCTTTCCGGCCCCCTGTCCGGATGGCTTCCGGCGCGAGGAGTTCAGGGCCGCCTCGCGGGCTTGCCCCGCGATCATGTTCATCTGCCCGTACGGCACCTCCATTTCCACGCTGCGATGGGCGATACAACGGCTCCGCCGCGCGGGTTACCACGTCATCGCCTACGAGACGACCACGGCGGTATTCATGGCCGCCGACCCGGCAATTCTCCGTGATCTCATCTCCGCGATGCGGAAGGACCTCGAGTCGCAGATATCGAGGCTGAGGTCGGAAGGCGTGACCGAGTTCGGCTTCTTCGGCAGCAGCCTGGGATCGTTCATCCTCTATAACTGCATCGGCGATGCCCTTCCCGCACTGCGCTGGGGCGTTTTCAACACGGGCGGCGACATTGCCCAGGGCGTGTGGCGGCTCGACGGGGCCAGGCGGCAGCACGTACTGCGCGGCTGGTCGCTGCCCCGGCTCGAAGCGGCCTGGGCCGATCTTCAGTGGCCGCAGTTCGGGCATCTCGATGGCTGCCGGTTTGTCTTCGTCAGCTCGCGGCGCGACACGATTGCGCCGCTGGACGACATCGCACCGTACCTCGAGCCGATACGACAGGCAGGCGCCCAGGTAAGCGTGCTCGAGGTGCGCGCCATCGGCCATCTCACGACGATCGTCGCGGGCCTGTGGCAGGCGCCGCGGATCATCGCCATGGTGCGGCCCGGCCGGGGTTAAGCGGCCCTGGTGAGGAAGGCGGTCAGCCCGGCGGCGATCGCGCGGGCGGCCGAGGCCTGCCACCGCAGCGAGGTGACCAGCGCGGCGTCGGTGGCGTTGCGCATGTTGGCGCACTCGATGAACACCTTGGGAACGGTGGACAGGTTGATGCCGGCCAGATCGTCGCGGGGCTGGATGCCGTCGGTTCCGTCGTAGCTGCTGAAAGGCTCCCCGGTCCCGCTGCCGAACGCGGACCGCAGGTCGGCGCCGAGGATGCCGGAGGGGCCGACGATGGCGTCGTTGCGCCCGTCGGCGACCGGCTCCAGGATGGCGAACCCCCGCCCGCCGGGCGGCCCTCCGTCGGCGTGGATGGAGACGGCCGCGTTGGCGCGGACCTGGTTGCCGATCGCGGCGCGCTCGGTGACGCACGGTCCCACCCCGGTGTTGCTAGTGCGGGTGAGCGCTACCGTCGCTCCTTCGGCGCGCAGGTCGGCGGTGAGGTACACGGCGACGTCCCAGTTGAACTGGGCCTCGGTGTAGCCGCCGTCGGTCTGCGCGCCGGTGGTGTCGCAGCTTTCGGATTCCCGGCCGTTCCAGATCAGCTTGCCGATGACCGAGGCGGCGGCGAAGTTCCCGCCGTTGTGGCCCGGGTCCACGGCGACCACCTTGCCGCTGAGAATCCCGGTGCGGGTCGGGCGGAACAGTTCCGGGCCGCCGCTGGTGGCATCTTGCTGTGCCCTCGCCGACGCTGGGCTGGTACCCGGCGCTGGCTTCACGCTGGCCCGGGCAGTAGCCGGATCGCTGCGGTGGGAGGACGGAGCGGAGGACGGGGCCGAGGACGGTGGCTGGGCCGTGGCCTGCGGTGCCGACGCCCCGGCGCTGCAGCCGCAGACCAGCACGGCCGCGGCGGGCAGCACCCACGCGATCCGGCGCATCAGAATCCCGTACTCGAATAGACCGGCTGCCCGTAGCGGGGCGCCATGGGATCCCAGATGGCCACGAAGGCGTTCTTGGCGGTGGTCGCCGAGCCGGAGACGTTCACGGCGGCGGCGTAGTTCGAGTCCTGGCTGGGGTCTGATCCGCATGGGCTCCCCGAGCTGGCGAAGTCCCTCATCCAGCTCTGGTAGTACTTATCGGCGGCGATCGAGTCCTGCATCGTGGTGGTAAGGGTACTGACCAGCCGGGTTCCGGTGGGCAGCCCGGACACCGAGAGCGTGGGCAGGGCGTTCAGGATGTCCTGGCGGGTGTCGATGGCACGCTGGAGGGTGGCTTCTCCGCTCGCCGGGCTTTGCGAGCATCCCTGCACACCGTTGATCGCGGCTTGGATAGTCGGCCGCACGGAGGCGCTCCGGGCCAGGTAGGAACCCAGGGTCGCCATGGCGGCCGCGCCGGGAAGCTGGGTCGCCGTCGCGGAACTGGCCGCGGGTGACGTGACCGGCGACGTGGCGCCGGCCGGACTGGTGCCGCCCGAGACGGGCGGTGCACCGCGGCGGCCGGGCCCGATCTTCCCGGCCACAAAGGCCCCGGCCCCGATGGAGGCCAGCACGGCGGCCGCGGCCACGGCGATCAGCAAGGCCCGGCGGGGCGGGCGACCGGGCGGCCGACGGGGCGCGGGTGCCGCCGCCCGGCTGTTCCAGGGCGGTACGGGTGATGCCGCCGGCCGGTCGAAGCGTGACTCCGGCTCCTCCGCCGACCGGTCCCAAGGCCGCTGCGTGTGGGTCAGCTGCTCGTCATACACGGGGCGCAACTCCGGCCGGGAAGCCGTCGATACCCCTTCCGGCGCGTTGCCCGCCGACCCGGCCGATCCCGCGGCGATTCCCGTGGCGGGATGGGCCGACACCGGCGGGTAGGCGACGGGCGGGGCCTGGCTCAGCCCGGCCAGGAGCTGAGCCGCTGTCGGTCGCTGGCGCGGATCCTTGGCCAGGCAGTGCTCGGCCAGGAGCCGGACTCCGCCCGGCAGCCCGGCGGTGTTGGGCGGGCTGGTGACCACCCGGTACAGCAGCGCGACCGTGGACCCCTGCCCGAACGGTCCCTCGCCGGTAGCGGCGAAGGTGAGGACGGCACCGAGGCTGAATATGTCGCTGGGCGGTCCGACCTCGCGGCCCTGGGTCTGTTCCGGTGACATGAACCCAGGCGAGCCGACCACCGTGCCGGTCTGAGTCAGCGCGCTGGTCTCCATGGACCGGGAAATCCCGAAATCGATCAGCCGTGGCCCGTCGTCGGCCAGGAGCACATTCGACGGCTTCAGGTCACGATGCACCACGCCCGCGGCGTGTATCGCGCTCAGGCCCTCGGCGAGCCCCGCGGCCAGCCTCAGCACCATGGACTCAGGCATCGGCCCGCGGGTGGCCACCGCGTCGGCGAGCGACGGCCCGGCGATATAGGACGTCGCCAGCCACGGCACCGGCCCATTCAGGTCGGCATCGACGACCGAAGCCGTGAATATGCCGCTGACCTTCCTGGCGGCAGACACTTCCCGCGCGAATCGAGCCCGGAAATCGGCGTCCTCAGCCAGTTCCGGCCGGATTACCTTGATCGCTACCTGGCGGCCTCCCGGTGACCGGCCCAGATAGACGCGGCCCATGCCGCCCGAGCCCAGTCGCTGTTCGAGCCAGTACGGTCCTATACGGCCCGGATCCCCAGACTGCAGCTCATCCAACTCGCCCACCCCCCCAGGTGCACGTCCCTGCTCACTCCAGGCACAGGTCAAGGAATTAGTCGAGTGATGACGATATGGTCCTGTTTCCCTATTCGACCTCCGTGCCACATTCCCGGTCAAGAGGCGGAGGTCGTCTAGAATGAGACAGTACGGTCACGGTCATGTACAGATCCGAATACTTCATCAAATTCCGCTAGATATCAGCGCTACCGCAGATTTAGTAATATGCGGTCAGATTTACCGCACCCAACGCTGGGCGGACGAATTCTTCCGCGCTCGTCAGGCGGACTTGGCGACGCGCCTGGCCGCGGCCCGGGTCGGCACGCCCAGCTTGGCGAGGATCGCCGAAACGTGGTGGTCCACGGTCTTGACGGAGAGAAACAGCTTCGCGGCGATCTCCGCGTTGGTCTGCTCGGCGCAGATCAGGTCGAGAACCTCGTGCTCGCGCCGGGTCAGCCCGAACGGCCGCTTCCGGGTGGCCGCCTGCGGGCCGGCCGGGATCGACCGGGCGCCGAGCATCCGCAGGCGCTGCCTGATGACCTGGGCGGCGGCTCGGGCGCCCAGGCCGATGACGATGCTGAGGGCTTCGCGCAACGCCTCCTCATCCGGCACGTCGGCCAGGGCCATCGCCGCCTCGTACGGAGAGCCCAGGTGAGTCCAGGCGTGCGCAGCGCCTACCGGGTCATCGTCAAGCAGCAGCCGATACGGCTCGGCTACCTCGCGTTCCTTCGAACCTTCCTCCGAACGCGGGGAGCCCAGGCGGCGCAGCCAGACCGCGACCGCGCCGCGAAGCCAGCCGTTGAGGGTCGCGCACACGTCGTGGGCCAGCTCGGCCTCGCGCCGGGCCGCGTCCAGCTCGCCTTCGAGCCAGTGCGCCTCGGCGCGGGCCAGCCGGGCCGGTACCTGGTTCTGGGGCTCGCCGGCCTCGTCCGCCGTGGCGGCCGCCTCGTCAAGGTACCCCCAGGCCCCGGGCTCGCCCCGCCGGGCCGCGATCATGCCGAGCCGGATCAGTGAGCAAAGCCGGTTCGCCGGGGACGGGCCGACCTTGATCAGGATCTCCGTACTCAGCGCGACGGCCTGGTCCCAGCGGCTGGTCCGCTCCAGCACGTTGGCGTGCTCGCCGCGCAGGCAGATCGCGAACGTGGTGATGTCGTGCTCGTCGCAGAACGCGATGCCCGGCTCCAGGTACCGTCCGGCCTCGGCGAACTCCCGCTTGCCCGCGTGGATTCCGGACAGGTTGGTGTAGGCGCGCCCCGCCTCGTGATGGTGGTCCCCGGCCAGCGCGATGTCGAGCGCTTCGCGCATCTGGCCGGCCCAGTCCAGGCCCTGGACCGAACGGCTGGCAGCCTGGGTGTTGAGCGCGTCGCTGAGCACGTCCGTGGCGCCGAACCGGGTGGCCAGGGCCTGGGCCCGGCGGGCCAGTTCGATAGCGACGTCATAGTCGGCGTACAGCATGCGCTGGTTGGCGAAGGCGGCGTAGGCCCGGGCGAGCTCGACGCTGGGCCCGAGCGGCTCCAGGGCCGACACGGCGGCCTCGGCCGCGTCGACGGCCTCGCGACCGCGGCACAGGTTCCACCTGATGCGGGACAGCCGCCGCAGCGCGTCCCCCTCCCGCAGCCGGTCGCCTGCCTCGCGCCACAGCGCGAGCGCGCGCTCCCCCGCGGTCTCGGCGTCCTCCCACCGGTCGAGCAGCGCTGTCTCGTCGGCGAGCCCCTCGTAGAGGCCGGCGAGCGTGCCCGGATCCGCGCGCGCGGCGGACCGCAGCGCGCGCTCGTATTGCGCGGCGGCCTCCCGGTGCGATTTCAGCCGGCCTGCCCGGCGGCCCGCGGCGGCCGCATACCGCAGTACCGCCGCGCCGTCGCCCGCCGCCTCGGCGTGGAAGGCCAGGCGAGCGTCGTCATCGCAGCCGAACGAGCGCAGCGCCGCCAGCACCAGCCCGTGAATCACCTGGCTGCGGTGGCCGGCGACGGCGTGCGCCACCGCCAGCCTGGCCATCTCGTGGCGGAACCGGACCCACGCGGCGTCGGCGACCAGCAGGCCGCTCTCCAGCAGCTCGTCGAGGACCGACGGCGGGCAGCCGGTTACCGACTCCAGCAGCCGCGCCTCGACCCGGGCCCCGGTCAGCGCCGCGACATCCAGTACCTCGCGCGCCCCGGCGCCGAGCCGCGCCGCCCGTGCCAGCACCGCGTCGCGTGCCGACGGGGGCACCTGTTCCATGCCGGCCCGCAGCACTTCCGTCACGTAGAAGGGGTTCCCGCCGGTCAGCCGGTACAGCTCGGGCACGGGCAGCCCGCTCCCGCCGGCCAGCGTCCGCACCGCCTCCGGGGACAACGGCACCAGCCCGACGCGCCGGGTACCCCGCTGCGAGCCGAGATCGCCGAGCGTCACGCGGAGCCGGTTGGCGGCGGCCAGGCCGTCGTCCCGGTAGGTGGCGATGAGCAGCACCGCGGCGCCGCGCAGCCGCCGGCTCAGGTAGCGGAGCAGGTCGAGGGTGGCCTCGTCGGCCCAGTGGATGTCCTCGACAACGACCACGTCGAGCACCTCCGGCGCGCTGAGGATGCCGAGCAGCGTGCGGAACAGTTCCTCGCGGCCGGCCCCGGCCCGGCCGCGCTCAAGCAGCGCGCCGCCGAGCTGATCCGCCAGGTCGAACAGCGGCCCGAGCGGGCGCGGCGTGAACAGGCCGTCGCACATGCTCCACGACCAGCGCGCCGCAGGCAGATCCCGGCACAGCCGCTCGACCAGCGCCGACTTCCCCACTCCCGCCTCGCCGCTGAGCAGGACCAGCCGCCCTTCGCGGCCAGCCGCCTGCGCCGCGTACTCGTTCAGCAGCGCCAGCGACGCCTCGCGTTCCAGCAGCGGCGGTCCGGTCTCGATCGCCGGCTTAGCCCTGACCCGCATGCCCGCCCATCCCCGGTTCGTAAAGGCCTCTATGTCAACAGACGGACGACGAGGCCACGCGGTTCAGGACCACCCCGCGCCCGGCCGCGCCGGGTCGTTATCGTGATGCCATGACCGAAGCCGATCGCCCGGCTGACCCGATGCTCCAGGTACGGCCCGGAGCGTGACGGTGACGGACCACCTCACCGGCTTCTTCCCGGTCGGCCGCGACCGCGGAGTCACCGTGGTCATCGAGGGGTTCTTCGCGTTCGTGTGGTTCGGCTGCGGACAGGCGGCCCCACCGTCATGGCTGGTCGTGCCGCTGGCCGTCGGCGCCGGCCTGGCCGTGCTGCTCACGGTGGCGGGGGTCGTGGGGGCGGACGCGACGGTCAAAATACAGGTCGCGCCCTCTTTACCCCGATCGGTTCGATGGCTTACGGTTACCTCGATTTCAACGGGAGGGCAAGCATGAGCGAACTGTGGCGTAACGGCGCTGTCGAACTCGCGGCCATGATCCGCGACCGCGAGGTGAGCAGTCGCGAGGTCGTCCAGGCGCACCTGGACCGCATCGAGGCGGTCAACCCTCACCTCAACGCCATCGTCCGTCTGCTGGCGGACCAGGCCCTCGCGGCCGCTGACGCGGCCGACCTGGCGGTGGCAGACGGAGCTCGGCTCGGCCTGCTGCATGGCGTCCCGTTCACGGTCAAGGAGAACATCGACGTGGCGGGCACCCCGACCACGCACGCGATACCGGCCCTGGCTGAGGCGGTCGCCTCGGTCGACGCCCCGCAGGTAGAACGGCTGCGCACGGCCGGCGCCATTCCCCTCGCCCGGACCAACCTGCCGGACTTCGGCCTGCGGGTCCACACCGACTCCTTCCTGCACGGCCTGACCCGCAACCCGTGGAACCCGCAGCGCACCGCGGGCGGGTCGAGCGGCGGTGAGGCCGCGGCGCTGGCGACCGGGATGAGTCCGTTCGGCCTGGGTAATGACCTCGGAGGATCCCTGCGCAATCCCGCGCACTGCTGCGGCGTCGCGTCGATCAAGCCCTCCACCGGAGCGGTGGCCGCCGCGACCGTGATCCCGCCGGAGGACTACAACATCTCCTTCCAGCTCATGGCGGTCGAAGGGGTCCTAGCCCGCCGGGTCGCCGACGTCCGCGCCGCCTTCACCGTGATCGCGGGCCAGCATCCGCGCGACCCGCTGAGCGTCCCCGCGGTGTTCACCGACCTTTCCCCCGGCGAGCGGCCGGCCGTCGCCGTGCTGCCCGAACCGCCGGGCGGCAGCACCCATCCCGAGGTGGCCGCGGCCGTGCGCCGCGCCGCCGACGCGCTCGCCGACGACGGCTTCAAGGTCACCGAGGCCGTTCCGCCCGACTACGAGCAGGCGCTCGAACTGTGGAGCACGATCCTCATCGCTGACCTGCGGGTCATGAAACCGGTGCTGGACGAGCTCATGGGCCCGGGCGGCCGTCAGTTCCTCGATTACGCGCTCGGCTACCTGCCCGAATCGGACGTCGCCGCCTGGTCGATGGCGCATACCGCCCGGCACGGGCTGGCGCGCCGCTGGAGCCTGTGGTACCAGGAGTACCCCGTGCTGCTCAGCCCCGTCTGGACCCAGCCCGCCTTCCCGCTGGACTTCGACGTCGCCAGCCTCGACAACGCGATCGCGACCCTGGAGCTGATGCGCCCGGTTCTTCCGGCCAACCTGCTGGGCACCCCGGCCGCGGTGGTACCCGCCGGGATGGCCGAGGGCCTGCCGGTCGGCGTCCAGGTCATGGGCGGTAAGTACACCGAGCTCCGCTGCCTGGCCGTCGCTGAGGCGATCGAGCAGCGGCTAGGCCCGCTCACCCCGATCGATCCTGTTACCGGCTGACCGCTCCTCAGCCGGCGGCGCGCTTGAGGATGTCGGGAGGGAACGCGCCGGCCTCGATACACAGCTGCCCCCAGTGGTTCAGGCGGCTGCAGACCTCATCGAGCCGGTCGCCGAGCGCGGCGACGATCGGCTGTTCCTGGGCGTCGGTGCGCTGCTCGATGCTCAGCCGTTCCGCGAGTCCCTCACCGGTGAGAGCGCCGTCGCGGACCCAGCCGCGGCTCTCGAGCCGGGCCACCGCTCGCTGCATGTCCTCGGGTGCCCAGCCGCGGGTGGCGGTGTAGGACAGCAGCGGCATCCCGATCCACAGCTCGGTCAGGATGTTCATCTCGACCGGGTCCAGGCCGGCCGCGGCCGACGCGGCCACGTGGCTGTCGCCGCGGTGCTCGCGGATCAGGCCGCAGGCCCACCACAGGCAGTGCACGGCATCGCGCGGCCGGCCGTCGGCGCGCCGGCCGCTGAACAGCGGGCGGCCCATGCCGTCAGCGGCCGCCGCGGCGCCGGCGAGCAGGCTCGCGACCTCGGCCGGTTCCTCACCGGCTAGGACCTCCCGCAAACTGGCGACCGTCGCATCGTCACGGGCCTGCGCTAGCCGGTCGGGCGGCACGGCGTTCCGCGCGGCTTCCCACACGGTAGCCACCAGGCTCGGGTCGAACCAGGCGAAAGCGGCCGCGACGACAGCACCGGCCGGGTCGCCCAGGCAGGCACCCCTCCCGCCGACGTAGCTGGTAAGGAAGTCCAGGCCCAGCCGGGCCAGCCGCTCGTTCGTCGTCCGGTTCCAGACCGCGTGCATGGCCACCGGCTCGCAGGCGTCGCGCAGCCGGCGCGCGGGACTGCCCCCGGTGACGGCCACGGGCAGCTCGGTGCCCTCCTGGCGAGGCACGAAGAAGGCAGCCACCGCATCGGCGTAGTCCACGATCACGCTCCTCGTACGGGGGCTGACGGTCAGTTCAGCACCTGGGCCGACGATGCGCCGTAAGCTACGCGCCTTGCCTGAGTGCTGCCACCGCATCCGGATAGTCGGCGAGCTGATATGACTTATGTCCCGGCTCGGGCGGCCCGGAATAGGATTTGATCGCGGGCGGGTTCGGGACGATAGGTACGCTCAGGATCAGCCGGTAACCCGCGTGCTGCCAGGGGGCAAGCACGGGCTGATCCGCCTGTTCCGACGGCCACTCGTGGTCGGGCAGGTAGACGCCGGCGAACTGCAGGCGGCCGCCCATCAGATTCCCCATGCCGTTGACGGTGCCAGGGGTGTTGTCCTGCGACGATGCACCCTGGTTGGCCAGCAGCGGACCGCTGGCGGTCGAGTCCTTACTGACATGCCCGCCCGCCCAGTAGAGCCCGATAGCGTGATGGGCCTTCATCCAGGCCAGCATGTTCGTGATGAACAACGGGTTATCTTTACCGCCGAACGTATGGAAATCAAGCCCCCACTCCGGGATGATGATCGGTTTACCCGTGGCGCGTGAAAATGCAGCCGTCCAATTCAGGCCGCCCGGCTCGGTGGTAAGGATTTGCTGCCACTTTCCCTCGTGATCGAGCGCGCCAGACGCTGTGTGCAGGTACGTGCCCTTAGGTCCGCCGTACCAGTCGAAGATATCGGTTCCGATGTAGTCGACGTAAGCATTGCCAGGCCAGGCGTCGGCTGCCGAGGTACCTGTCGGGTACACGGTCCACACGAACTTGAAATGCTGACCAGGCACCGAGCGCATGGTCGTGACGATCTGCCGCCATGCGCGGATGTACGCATCCGGGTCGGACGATGGCGCGCGACGCTCGCTCCATTCGTACCACGAGCCGTTCATTTCACGGCCGAGGTCGATAATGGTATGGCTGAGCCCGTCTTTCACCAGCAATTTGCCAAGGTCACGGAACTTCGAGTTGTAGTCGCCCGCCGCGGCCCCGGCGAGGCTCGGGCTTGTTCTCTCGAAGTAGTCGTCCGCGGTGTCGTCGCGGTTGCCTTTATTCAGCAGGGCCTCGATTTCGGGGTTTACCGCGACGGCCACAGGCTTGGATTTCGGCGGAGGATCACCGGAGGATATCTTGATGCCGACCGCGACACCGGCTGCGGCAGCCAAGGCCACCACTACGATCAGGATAGGAAGCATTCTCCGCGGGACCTTCCTGACCGTGAGCATACCCTTCCTTACTGGCACCGTGAAGCTTGTGCCTCTCGGCTGGCTACCTACGGTCGATCGTACGTCAGCCTCGATCCTCCCCTGTGACGCGGCGGCCCGTGGCGCAGGCCACGTCCGGGTCTACCGCGTTTCAGCCGGTTCGCTGGCCTTGTCCGGTACTGGGGCCTTTGCTGGCTCTTGCGCCGGCCGGCCGATACGATCCGGGTTGGGAGGGATGATGCCCAGCAGGCGGCGCCGGCTCGACCCCGTGGGCCCGTTCGGCAATCCGGACGGGTCACGAGCCGACCTCGAGGATGTGATCAGCGAATTCGTCGACTTCGGCGGCGACCCGGCCTATGGCCACCTCGCGACCCGCGCGAACGACTCCATGGTGCGGGTCATCGTGGGGAAACTCGGCGCCGGCAAAACCGTCTACCTGCGACGCCTGCAGGATTTCCAGGCACATCAGGACTCGGTGTATGCCGACGTGCCGCAGCAGAGCCTGCCGAAGACCGAAGTCGTGGTGAAGGCGTGCCAGTGGTTCTCGGACCGCGTCCTGGTCGAGAAGTGGATGCAGATCTGGGAGCGCG